>Ga0265295_1002280_pt1 | contig 30979 bp, 22 predicted proteins | sample Munlansysbiofilm_FD_192503 | JGI IMG/M metagenome (GOLD analysis project Ga0265295, IMG submission 192503) | Leachate microbial communities from a municipal landfill in Southern Ontario, Canada - Methane capture system biofilm | ecosystem: Engineered > Solid waste > Landfill > Unclassified ... | reverse complement strand
ATCATTATCAATGATCGTGGCCGTGGCTGAGTCACTGTACGTGGTCCCGTTACTCGTCAGCACTGCGTTCAGGGTGAACGTCTCGTTCGGCTCGTCAATGGTGTCGTCAACCGTGGGTGTCCGAACCTGCACAACACTGTCACCAGCTGGAAGCGGGATACCACCGGTGTACTCATTCCAGGTTGTACCACCGTCAAGGCTGTACTCAAAACCACCGGATGCATAGTCATCAGGACTCACAGCCGTGCCATCGGCAAACGTCAGCTCAAGTGTGCTCCCCTCACCAACACCCGTTACATGGATGTCGAATACTGCCGGATCACCCTCATTGACGGCAATACTGTCCATCGACACAGTTGGCGGAGATGCAGGCGGGGGAACAGGTATATCGGTCTCCCCGTCAACAGGAGGCGCAGGAGGTGTCTCGGTTCCATCATCAATACCGGCAAAGACCCAGTAGGGCGGATCTAAAAAATCCCAGCCAATGCCCCGTGTTTCAGCACCGGAATCAGGTATCATCTCCATCTGGGTTGCTTCAAAAACAACAATCTGCCGGCCACCGCCTCCTGCTCCGGCAACACCGGTACCGGCAGCAGGAGGTGGCAGATCCGTGGTGGGATCAAAGTTTTCATCCTGTTGCAGGGCCTGTTGCATATCTGCAACCGAGGCCGAAAAATCACCGGCATCCCCGGGTGCTGCCGCTCCGTACACTTCTTCATCAACGAGGACATCGGACATGCGCCCGAGCATCATTGCATTGGGAGTATTGGTAAAGGTGATGGAAACACTGCCATCTGAACCTGTTACTATTCGATCATCAGCGTAGATAACGCTGTTGGGAGTCAGTACCCGCTCAAAACCATTTGCTGAAACCGCCTTAACTGTTCCATACACGATAACGGCTTTCCCGACCGTTTGTGCCTTTCCAACTGCCATATCTGCTTCCTCCTATTGGTAAAAAACAAGTGTATGATCAGATTGTACGCGATGTGTTCCTCATGTCTATTGGACTTTGGTACCATGCCTCGTCTTTTTTTCCAGACACAGCAACTTCTCTGAACATTTTGCGTCTACCGTCATGTAAAAGAACAACTTTATAGTTTCAGTTGAACTGAAAACAGGCTCTTTCTGTCCTCTGCAAACAATGGTATGATGCCGGAAATCTTCATCGCCTCTGTATTGAAAGGAACATCGTCCATGAAACGTTTTTTATATCTGCTTTCCCGCCCCTGTGTCTGGTTATGGAAGTTTCTCAGCTCCGGACTGACTGTCATCTTCAACCTGCTGGTGGTGACCTTGCTGTTGGCCGGTCTGGCACTTGTCCTGTATACACCGAAAATCACCGTCCAGCCAGGCAGCGCCCTTGTACTGGCACCTGAGGGAAATATCGTTGAGGTGCGTTCCCCGATTGACCCCTTTGCCAGAGTGCTCAACCGGCTTTCCGGTTCCCCGTTCCAGGAAGAAACCTTTCTGCAGGATATACTGGACACGCTGCAGGAAGCGGCCGACGACCAACGCATTAAAATGCTGGTGCTTAATACCAATAAGATGGGAGATGCCGGCCTTGATCAGATTCGGACCATCGGTGCCGCCATCGACGCCTTCAAAAAGAAAGACAAAAAAGTTATTGCTGTTGGCAATAACTTTAACCAGACCCAATACTATCTGGCCTCCTGGGCTGATTCGATCTACCTGCACCCCATGGGTGCCGTCCAGATTCGCGGCTTTTCAGTGTTCCGTCTGTATGTGCGGGATATGCTCGACAAGTTGGGTATCAATGCCCATGTATTCCGGGTCGGTGACTATAAGTCCGCTGTCGAACCACTGTTGCGTAACGATATGTCCCCGGAAGACAAAGAGGCCAATCGCCTGTGGCTCAACAACCTCTGGAACATCTACTGCACAGATATCGTCACGCATCGGAAGCTTAACCTGACTGTCTTTCGGAACAACATCAACCAGATCGTCTCCCAACTGGCTTCAGTGGACGGTGACCGCGCCCGACTCGCCCTGGCTTCAGGTCTGGTGGATGGCCTGAAAACCCCACTGCAGATTGATGAGATGCTCAAACAGATGGTCGGTCTTTCCAGTGATAAGAAAAGCTGCAACCATATCGGATTCCGTGATTACCTGCAGACGATCACCCCCTCCTATACAAAATCGGACAAAGAAAGTGACCTGATCGGTATCATAGCTGTCAGTGGAAACATCATTCCCGGTAAAGGAACGCCTCAGCAGATCGGGGCCGAGGATCTGATCAAGCGAATTCGCCAGGCTCGCCAGAACCCGCGCATTAAAGCCATTGTGCTTCGTATCAACAGCGGCGGCGGCAGTGCCACCGCCTCAGAGCTTATCCGTGAAGAGCTGGCGGCTGCCAGGCAGGACGGCAAGGTGGTGGTTGTTTCCATGGGCGCCATGGCGGCATCAGGGGGGTACTGGTTATCAGCAAACGCTGATGCCATTGTCGCCGCACCAACTACTCTCACCGGATCAATCGGTATATTCGGCATGATTCCGACCATGGAAAAAACACTGGCCGGCCTTGGTATTCACGGTGACGGTATCGGCACCACCAACATCGCTCATTTCGGTAATATGGCAACAGCCATGGGGGAAGAGGAAGCCGCCTCCTGGCAAATGGATGTTGAACAGGGCTATCAGCGTTTCATCAACACTGTTGCCAGGGGTCGTTCGTTAAACGTGGAGGCGGTGAAAAAAATTGCCGGCGGTCGGGTCTGGGACGGTGAAACCGCCCTGAAGATAGGTCTGGTCGACAAGCTCGGCAACCTGCAGGATGCCATTGCTGAAGCAGCCAAACGCGCGAATGTGCCAAAGGAAAATGCCCTGTTCATCGAACTTGATCCGCGCAACTATCTGAACCGTTTCAAAAAAAATGAACAACCCATTGAAACCATGATCCGAGGTCTGTTCGCCTCTTCTCCGGGTATTCTGCAGATGCGGCAAGCAGCAGAGGAACAGCTGGATTTTATAGTTGACAGCAGGGACCCCCGTGGACTGTACAGCCACTGTCTGTTTCCCTCACCGGCGCTCTTGTTTCGATAAAAAAACGGAGCAGCCCTTTTTTTACTGCCTGTCTCTTAATACCGTACCAGGCAGGCAGCAGACCATAACACGCAATGGTTATCCCTTCAAAACAGCCAGGGGTTGCAGCTCCACGGCTATTTCGATGAGGTCCTGCTGATCGGCGATGACCTCATCGATATTCTTATAGGCCCCGGGTGCCTCTTCAAGATCACGACGGTGCCGCAGAGAATGAAGGATACGTTTTTTATCGAGCTTTTCCCGTTCCTCCTCCAGATTCAACACCCGTTGAGCCTGCTTGCGGCCAAGAACCCGACCGGCACCGTGGGAACAGGACATGAAAGATAACGGATTGCCCAGTCCTTTCACAATATAGCTTCGACTTCCCTGACAACCCGGGATAATGCCGTACTCACCGGCAAAAGCACGGGTTGCCCCCTTGCGATGCACCCAGACCTCTTTGAAAAAATGCGTTTCCAGGGCCGCGTAGTTATGTGCCACATCGATAGGATCATCAAACTGATCACAACCGGTCAGGTCAGTAACGATCTCCTGCAAGGCGGCCATCATCTCACTTCGGTTGGCACTGGCAAAGGCCACACAGTACTCCATCTCCCGCAGATAACGCTGCCCAACCTCCGTATCCAGCGGGAGCGTCGCCAGTTGCCATTCCCTGGGTATCGCATCCTTACCGGTCTGCTTCGCCAGGCGAACCGCCAGCTCGTTGTAATGGCCGGCTACCCGGTAACCGATGTTCCGGCTGCCGGAATGCACCATCAACCAGATCCGCTGGTCGTTCCCCTGCTGAATTTCAATAAAATGATTCCCTCCACCCAGGGTGCCGATCTGGCGGCGAGCGTTCTCGAACTCACCGGTAACGACAGGTAAATCCTGACCAAATTCGGTTGGATCCGGCATCACCTCCAGGGGCCGAGATTTCTTATGATGCTTAAATCCCAAAGGAACAGCAGCACGCAACGCTGTGAGCATCTTCTTCAGTACCGGCACCTCCAGCGCAGTGAGGCCGGTGCGGACAGCCCGCATGCCGCAACCGATATCAACACCAACTCCATTGGGGATAACAGCGCCGATGGTGGCCAGCACCCCACCGATCGGCATACCGTACCCCACATGAGCATCAGCCATAATAGCGATATGATGAAAGGCACAGGGCAAATTGGCAAGCCGCCGTGCCTGCTGCAAGGCCTCTTCCTCCAGCGTGTCAAGCCAGAGCATAATAGGTATTTTTTCAGTGGTAATGGTTCGTTTCACAGTGTTCTCTTGCCCTCCCGGTTATCTGGTTTATAGTGCAACCTTATACATTTGCTGCCGATGACAGCAGCCTGTCAGACGTCTCAACAATCACCATTCCTTCAACTTCAGCAGCCTGCATGATCACTGAAGAACATCTTGTACATCTCTGGCTTCATCTGGGATGGCCTCTCCTGCGGTTGCTTATCTACCTGGCCATCGGCCTGCTTGTCGCACTCTTTATCGAATCACTGAACTGGACCAGAAAACTGGCGGTCATTGCACGGCCCCTCACCCGCTTCGGCCATCTTTCGCCTCTTGCCGGCGCCTCCTTTTCAGTCTGTTTCTTTTCAGGCATAGCTGCCAACAGTATGCTTGCCGAAGCCTACAGTACACAGCAGATAAGCAGGAAAGAGTTGATTCTGGCCAACCTGTTCAACAGTCTGCCCAGCAACTTCCTCCATCTTCCAACCACATTCTTCATTGCCATGCCAATAATCAAGGGCGCGGCCTTCATCTACATAGGTCTCACGGTCTTGGCCGCCCTTTGCCGCACCTTGCTGGTCGCCCTGATCGCCAGACTGCTGCTGCCTGCCGGCAATATCGAACCTGCACCGGTTCAGCCGAAACCGTCGACCACGGAACACCCGTTTCGCGTTGCTCTGCGTAACGGCCTGCACCGGTTTAAACGACGTATCCGTAAGATCATCGCCTTTACCGCACCGATCTACATCTTGTTCTATGCTCTGACAGAGGCGGGTTTTTTCACGGCGGCAGAGCACTTCATCGGCCGGCACCTCTCCTGGTTATCCTGGCTCTCACCGCAGGCACTGTCGATTTTAACCTTCCAGATGGCGGCTGAATTTACCGCCGGCCTGGTTGCAGCCGGGGCGCTCCTTGCCAGTGGCTCGATGCGCATGGAAGAGGTTGTTCTGGTGCTCCTGATCGGCAACATCCTGTCCTCTCCCATCCGCGCCATCCGTCACCAGTACCCCTATTACGCCGGCATCTTTAAACCGGTTCTTGCCGCTCAACTCCTGGTGTTCAGTCAGGGATTCCGGGCCTTGAGCATAGCCGCGGTGGCTGTGGCGTATTATTTTATCTGCATGTGATCTGTCAGAAATCCGTTATCTGTGCAGAGCATGCTCCTGCAACACCAAGGAGGCAATGATGGAAAAAAACATACTGGTGGCTGTAGACGGCTCAACTTCCACGGGAAGCAGTCTTGACTATCTGGCCCAGCTCTTTGCGCACGATAGTGAACTCACCATACATCTGCTCAGCGTCATACCAAGTGGCGGGGGCGGTAAAGACTGGATGCTTGAGGTTGATCCCCTGCGCGCCGAGTCCGCGGGTTCGGACAAACGAACCGTGGCGGCACGCAAGCACCTCAAAGACGCGGAAGAACGGTTGCTTCGTTCAGGCTTTGCAAAAAAACAGATTCAAGTAAAGACCAAAACAGCAACCAGTATCAGCAATGCCATTCGTGAAGAGGCGGAGCGTGGTCATTTTGACAGCGTCCTTATCGGTCGCCGGGGACTGGGTTCAGTCGGCAGTATGTTCTTCGGCAGCACATCCGGTGATCTGGTTGAAAAATGCCACCGAGTGCCGCTCTGGATCGTCGACGGCAAGGTCAGGGCATTACGATTCCTGCTTGCCGTACAAAGCCATCCCGCCTCACTGATGGCGGCTGATCACCTTGCCTTTATGCTGAAAAACCACACAACCGCAGACATCTGTCTCTACCACTCCAATGCGGTGTTCGGCTCTCAACAGGTTGCCCGCCCTGAAGATTTTCACGCTCAATGGGGCAAAAGCTGGTGCGATAAATACCTCGACATCGACAACTTTCTCTTCTATGCCCACGCCCAGCTGCTGGTCGACAACGGTATTTCCCGTCATCGTATCTCTCAGCTGCCCGCGCAGATGCACCTCGATGTGGGCACGGATCTGCTCAGGCAGGCCAAACAGCACCAGTGCGGAACCATTGTCATCGGTCGCCGTCGCCGAAGTCTGACCGGAGGACACCTTAAAGGTGTTTCCGACAAGACCCTCAGGCAGGCCCAAAACATCGCCATCTGGTTGGCCGGCTGAAATCCGGCGGCGCAGGAGTTATCTTCTCTTCTTGAGAAGATGTTACTGAGCAGAAGATTTCGGGCTGACAATCACTGTTGCCGCCTGTTCTGCAGTCAGATATTCTCGGGCCAGAGCTGTCAGCTCATCTGCCTGAATGGCGGCAAAATCTTCGGAAATAGTCAATGGCCACTGCAGCTGCTGCGGATGACGTCCGGAAAGATTTAAGACCGACTCCAACCAGTATCGATTGTTGCGCTTGATGTCTTTAATTGAGGTCAGAGCAGGTTCCAGGGCCCGATGCAGTTCATCACTGCTGACCCCTTTATCGCCAAGACTTGCCGCAGTATCTTGTATAACCTTGGCAAGGGCACTTGCCTGCTGCGGTGCTACAATCATACTGCTTTTCATCACACCAAAACCCATGTAGGCACGGCTGGGCAGACTGACCACCTGCGGCGCATAGGTTGCCCCCAGGTTCTCCCGAATCTGTTCACGCAACCGATCATCCAGTACGGCCGCCAGCAGGTTGAGTCGTCGTGTACGCCCTATATCCCAGAAATCAGTGCTTCTCCAGGCCACACTGAGCATTGCCTTGTCGGTTGAGCTCGCAACAGACAGGATCTGTTGCTTACCGGCCGGAAACACCGGTTCCGGAACCGATGCCATCTTATTGACCGTCCGTTGATCGTCACTGAAAATCAGTGCCACCTGCCGGATCACCTCCTGCGGATCAACATCGCCGACAACGTTTATCTCCAACGCCTCCCGGCTCAATGCCGGTTCCAGCCACTGCCTGATCTGCGCCAGACGTATCTTCTCAACCTGTTCCCAGGTCGGTAATCCATACTCCTTGCCTGTACCATAGAAAAATCGCTCGCCCTGAACTTGAAAAACACCTTCCACCGAGCTGTTCAACTGATCGTACATACGCCGCAGACTCTCGTGGCTGCGCCGAAAAGATTCAGGAGAAAAAACCGGATCTTGCAGACGATGACGGAGCAACTGCAGCACAGTGGTCAGTTCGTCGCGCAGACCAGAACCGTTAAAGGAAAAACTTTCCGGCCCCACTTTAAATTCCAGCGCGATGTTGGTCCCGGCCAAAGCCTCGGTCAACTGTTCCCTGGTCAGTTTGCCGACCCCGCTCTCACGCATGAATGACTCGGTGACCAGGGCAAGTCCATCCACAGGTTCAGCCAACTTTCCCTTGCCAAACTGAGCCGAAAGCAACAGTTGCTTGGCCTGGAAATTTGTGGATTTAATATTGAGACTGATCCCGTTATTCAACGTCACCTGCTCCACACCGATGGCTGTGTTGTGATGATGACTGATGATTTTTGCGGGTGTGCCAGGCATTTTGAGATAAGGAAAGGGGGCTGGTTGCGAGACCACCCAGGCAGGTACCGGTTTGACCTCATTGGCCTGATAGAGTTCTTCCAACTGCTGTTTGGCCTGGGCAGACGACAAGCCCGGCTCAACCACACCGACCAGCTCCACCAGCCGGCGGGGATGCTTCCACAGTTGCCGGACGGTCTCGTTTACCTCGCTCAAGGTCATTTTCTGCAACGCCGGGCCGTACAATGCCAACTCCTGAGCCGGGCTGAGAACAACCTCGTCATTGTTGATTTTACGGATAATATCCTCAGCCAGCTGCCTGCTGTCACGGGACGGTGCCGTTTGCACAGCTTTATCCAGAAGAGCTGCGACCTCTTTTTTCCCTCTGACTAATTCGGTTTCGGAAAACCCCTCTTTAAGCACCTGCCGCAGTGCTGTTTGCACCATCGTCACCCCTTCCCTCCACTTATTCTGTTCAACACGGGCTGTCAGGGTGGCATAGCCGTAGCGACGCAGAAAAAATCCGCCATAGGCCCTGGACTGAGCCAAAGGGCTGCCGGGCTGTTGCTCAAGTTGCTGGAGTCGATTGGTCAACAGACTCACCGCAACATACTGGCGCAACTGCTCAAGCTCCCACGCCAGGGTATCCGGGCGCGGTGAATGGTTGAAGACTGTGGTCAATGCCAGGGCGGTGTATCCTAATTCCGGCTCCATAAGAACAAGGGTATCTGTTCCCTCCTCCTTCACCGTCCCCATTTCCGGACAGGGGCCTGTTTCTCCACCAGCTCGTAAACCAGCCATGGCCTGCGTCAACAGGTGGACGGTCTGCTGGGGGTCTATCGCACCGACAACGACCACAATCATGTTCTCAGGCCGGTACCAGCGATCGTAAAAAGCCCGGAGCAGATGGCTATCAGCACTTTGCAGTACCTCTTCCGTGCCGATGGGGTCACGCTGGGCAGCAAGGGTGCCGGCAAAATCAAACCGCAGCTGCTCCTTTGACACCCGCGAGGCCGCTGAGTCACGTGTCCGTTTTTCGGCAAGAATGACTCCGCGCTCCCGTTCAACTTCCTGTTCCAGCAGCAGAGCTCCCCTCGCATAATCTGCCAGCACCTTAAAACCTTCGGCCAACACCTTCGTATCACCCGTCGGTAACAGCAGATTGTAGACAGTTTCACCAAACCCTGTGCGGGCATTGGTATCGCCACCAAACCCCATTCCCTGTGACTGAAAATACTTCACCAGCGTGCCTGGAGGATAATGGGTGGTACCATTGAAAAGCATGTGCTCAAGAAAGTGGGCAACACCCCGCTGCTGTTCAGTTTCATGAAGCGATCCGGCCTGCACATTGAGATACAGCGCCACCCGGTCTCTTGGTTCTCTGTTTGCCATCAGGACATACCGTAAACCATTGGGCAACTGCCCAAAAAGAAGAGCGGGATCAGGCTGCAAATCGCTGTTGTCCTGCGGCCATCCGGAAGAGCCACAGGATCGGGGTGCAGGTGGTGTCACAGCGGCATCTCCGGCCTGCAGCGGCCCCGGCGCATGGACGGCCAGAACACCCCAAAAAATCACCGAAACAAGCGCCAAAACAGTCAGAAAACGTGGAAGCTTCATTGTCGAACCTAAAACATTGGTGTAGAAAATAAAAAAAGTTCTTCAACTATAGTGTGGGATCGGAGGAACAACAAGATGATAATCACCGGAAAACGAGCCCTGGTTCTGGGGGCTTCCCGCAGTATTGGCCGCGCCATAGCCCGCAAGCTTGCCGAGCAGGGAGCGCTTCTGATTCTGCCATGGCTTGACTGGCCCGATTCAGTCGCCACGCTTGAGCAGGAATTTGGCGGGAAGGGTTCGGATAACCTCCTCATGCGTGTCGACGTTCGCAAACCAGAGGAAGTTGCCGGTCTGGCAGCTGCTATTGACAGGCAATACGGAGGGTTGGAGATCCTGATCAACAATATTGAACGTGGTGGTATGCCGATCCTCCATGGTGGGTATCACCGTGAGATCAACCATGAACAGTGGCAGCTGGAAATGGACACCACGCTGCATGCCAAATGGCTCTTATTTGAACATGCCCTGCCCCTGCTCCGCCGCCGTGGCGAAGGCACTGTGGTTAACATCACCTCAATAGCCGGTATTATCGGTCGATCCGGCCCGGCCGGCCTTCTCTTCAACGACGCTTATGCCGCAGCAAACCGTGGTGCAACCCTGCTGACGGAAACCTGGGCACAGCAGGCCGCTCCAACAATACGAGTCAATGAAGTCATGCTGGGACTCATTGACTCCAGACACGGTCCGGGCACCAGGGGATGGGATCTGTTAAGCAGGCAACAGCAGCAGGACCTGCTGACACACACCCTGTTACGGCGAACTGGAACTCCAGAGGAGGTAGCGCAGGCTGTAGTATTCCTGATCCGCGATGCCGACTTTCTGACGGGAGCGGTTATACGAATGGATGGAGGGTATATTTTAGGAGGAGAGTATCCGGCGGCAATGCCTGAAGGATATCTGTAAAAAGATGCCGGCTCAGCTTTCAAGCACCCAGCCCGGAATATGCCGCAAAACGTATTCCGTCACCTTTTCTTTTGCAGCCGCGTCGGCTTCATTCACGCCGACAGCATGCATAACCTCATCAAAATCAAACCAGCACAGTTCTTTATCCTGTACACTGTACACCGTCAGAATTCGATGATCAGGTTCGTCTATATCCTCTTCCTCTTGGATAGCCGCAACTAAACGTACAGCTTCATCGTAAGGCAAAAAGCGGAGTTTATCGTCACTCATCGTCTAATCGGGCCGTGGTGTTGAACGTGATATCTGACATAAAAAACGGTGACCTGCTGTTGCAACAAGCTCACCGTTTTCAGCACAAACAGCTGCGATCAGCTGGGCTTGACCACAGCACCGGAACGGATGCAACGGGTACAGACTTTGACACGAACACTACTGCCGCTGCGCGTCAGCATCCGCACTCTTTGCAGATTCGGCAACCATCGACGACGGGTTTTATTGTTGGCGTGGCTGACATTATTTCCAGTGGCAGGTCCTTTGCCACAGATTTCACAAATACGGGCCATGATTCTATCTCCTCAAAAATAGTCGTTTGGAAGTAACAGCGAATAATAGCCGCCGATCAGCAAAAAGCAAGTTTTTTCCATGAAAAAAACAGTGACCCGGGTTTCCTGCCGCTGTCCTCCACCAGCACTCTCTGCTGTCTCCTGTCAACTAAGCTCAGACAGCAGTCGCTCTCCCCATCCTCTTATCCGGCAGCAGGGCAACATCTGCACATTCTTGTAAAAAATTACTCGCCCATTGACTGGTTTTTGCTATAGTTAACCTTACTGTTGTTTGTTGTCATCGTTTCCACTTCCAAAACAGGCCGCTGATGTCTGTTTACATCGACAAACAGTCATCAGCATCCATACCATCACCCCGCAAGGAAGAACATATGGGCCCAGCCGAATCGTTGACATACGAACTCCTTACCTGGCGGTCAGGCCTTGACATACTTCTGATAAGCTTCGGGCTCTTCTTTCTCTACAGAACCCTTCTCCGTCTGGGCACCTGGAAGATCCTGGCGGGCATCCTGTTGGCGCTTATGGTTTTTATTCTCGCCAATGCGATGAATCTCAAAGGTATTGAGTGGATCTACCACAACGTCAGCAACGTTGCCGTGCTTGGTCTCATTATTATCTTTCAACCGGAACTGCGTAAAATCCTTGAAAAGGCTGTTTCAGTCTCTCCGGGACGGCTCAAGGATCAGGGGACTGACCTCTATGAGATGACCGGCGAAGCACTGGTCAAACTTGCCCAGAAGCATTGCGGTGCAATTCTCGTTTTCCCGGGCAGGGAGCCCATCAGAGACAAGATATCCGGGGGATACGACCTCAACGCCACACCCAGCATCCCCCTGATTTTCAGTATTTTTGACACTAACTCTCCGGGCCATGACGGAGCTGTTATCATAAAAAACGGTAAACTCACGCAGTTCGGAGTTCGCCTCCCCATGTCCCAGTCGACCCGGCTGTCAAACGAACTTGGTACCCGCCATCACGCTGCCATGGGTCTGGCGGAACAGACCGACTCTCTGGTTATGGTGGTTTCCGAAGAGCGGGGCAAGGTCTCCCTCTTTGTCAACGGAGAGATGCGGCCGATGCGCACTGCCAACGAAATCACCGAGGCTCTTATCCAGTATCAGCGGGGAAAGGGTTTTCTCGAACGGAACAGCGTGTTCAAGATTCGCAAAAGAACCATCTTTCAAGCTGTTGTCAGCCTGGTTATCGCTGTCATCTTCTGGTCGAGCCTGACCGTTGCAAAACGTGAAATTGTTGAACGAGTCCTGCCGGTCAGCATCGATTACACCACACCGCCGGAGGATTTAGCGTTGGTGGGAGAAAAACCCAACGAGGTTAAAGTCTATCTATCCGGGCCGAAGTCGGATATTGATAACCTGGCCAACAACCCCCCCAGTATCAAAATCGACCTCTCTAAAATGATCAAGGGTGTGCAAACAATTATCATCACCAGTGAAAATCTGCGACTACCCAAAGGAGTCACCCTGCTGGACACCTCACCCCAGCAGCTCAAACTCTCCCTTGCTGCTGTCGTGGAAAAAAACCTGCCCATCGCACCGCAGATCATCGGAAAATTACCAGGTACACTGAAAATCAAAAAGATTACCGTTACCCCGAACAGCGTCCTGGTCGCTGTCCCGGTCTCAAAAGAAGAAAAAATTCCCACAGAGATACTGACGACTCCTATCTATCTGGAATCCATTTCCACAGACAGCAAACTCTTCTGTAAAATCATTGCCCGGCCGTCCATCCAGCCGGTTAGTAAACGCTGGCCCGACGTGGAAGTCTTCATTGAAGTGAAATAAAGATCCTTGTTTTTTGCATTGCCGCTGTTTTCCCCTGCCCTGTGGCCGACTTTAAACCAAGGCGGAGTGGAAGGACCTACACTGGTTGTGGTGATATCCATGACCGCTCAGTCCGGCAAGGTCCGGTAAAAACGGTCACAAGACTGGAAGCCCCTGTACTTCCGGTCAACAGGGTCGAGAAGATCTTTTCACTTTCGCTTGAACTCCATCACCAATGTGAGTGTCGTGTCAGGGCTGCAGTTTGGCATGGTTTTCCCCACCTTCCGTTTAAGCTCAATCTTTGAGCGACGAAACCATTGCGTGAATTCTTTCCGGCTTATCGTTTCACGGTAGGTCTGACTGCAACCGGATCGATAACTCTCGATGTTGGCCGAACTCCCGAACTCCACAACCGGAACATCAACTCTCAACATCACCCCCCGGGCATCGCTGGTCAGGCTGACTACGCCGGCAGCCCTGCCCGGCGGTATCTCGCTGTCCGGGACCTGCCAGAGGTCGATCTTCTGCCACTGGGTACACTTGGGTGGGGAACCTGCATATTTGGAGCAAACCTGACCACCGAATTTCTCAACATTGATTTCTGTGGACAGGGTCCGAAGGGTATACTCTTCCTGACCCGGAGGGCCGGAGACAATGAGATTACCAACAAAAGTTTCAAGAATCGTATACGTGAGCTCCTGCCGGACCTTACCGTAAAAGGTCGATGTATTACCGCCTGCCAACAGGAGGTGCCCGGTGACCGGTATCGTCTTTGCTCCTGCTGGTTGTTTCAGCATCCGCAGACTGCTCTCATCATTGACAGCCTGAACCTGCTGATCAATGATCTGAGGCCGCTGAATGACCTTTTTTCCCGGCACACTTTTCTTTCGGCTGGATCCGGCAGGTGCCGCGGCCACCCGGCCACCACTGCTCTCCACTGCCAAACGTGGAGCTTTTTGCTGTTGTGACCTGGTTACCTTTCCAGCTTTTTGCTGTTGCGGTTTAGTTGTCCGGCCGGCTTTTTGCTGCTGTGGCTTGGGTACCTTTCCAGTCTTTTGTTGCTGCAGCTTGACCGACGGTTGTTTTTTACACAGCCTGGCCTGATCTTTACTGAGTTTATTCAGTTCAGTCTGAATGCGAGCGGCAGCTTTTTTGTTGGTTGTTTTTTTCAGCGTTTCCTTGAGTATGCGCACACGGGACTGAACAGCCTCACAGGCGTTCGGAGCGGCATAAACAGGTACAACCGTCCCCACCAAGAAAAAGATTGACAGCATAAAACAGAACACCCACAAGCCGAATCGGGCAACACCCGCTTGCGTCGATGACAGAGTTGTTTTCAAAAACATTGTACCTGGTAGCAATAAAGACATCATAGTGAAAGTTCAGGATCTATTCATGTCGAGGAGGTGACGGCAAAAAATCAACAATACCCGCTGTTGCCAGTTCATCCATTTCATCGGCAGTAAGTCTGATCAGAGAAAGCAGATCTCCACCTCCCTGTCCGACCGACGGGGGCTGGATGCGGAGAGGAAATGAGTGTCCCTGAAGTCGGAGAGGTAACTTTGGCAAGCGGACAACATCGCCGGTCATGGTCGTGGTGCTGACCAGACCGTGGGACTGGTTCAGGTGAGGATCATCCCAAAGATCAATCGGCTGATTAACCGGTGCAAAGGGAATCTGTGCCTGTTCCGCCATGGTGATGAGCTCGTTTTTAGTCAACTGCAGTAATCTGCGTTTCAATTCGGTAAAAAACCAAAGGCCGGCCGCAACCCTTCCCTCATTGGTGGCCAACCTCGGATCTTCCGCCCAATCGGAAAAACCGAACACTTCGCAAAAGCGCTGCCAATGACGATCTGAAGTGATACCGATAAACACCTGGTGACCATCGCTGGTGCCAAACAACTCATAGACTGCCCAGGTTTTCTCTCGCTCAGGCATTGGCGGCGGAGCATCACCGGTGACACCGGCTCCGGCCATGTGCTGTGCCATAAGAAAGGCAACAGATTCAAAGAGCGTTGCCTGCACCTCCTGCCCCCGGCCGGTTCTCCGGCGTTCAAGCAGGGCGGTGAGAATGCCGATCACTCCGAAACTGCCGCTTAAGATATCAGTGACTGAAGCCCCCGCCCGCATCGGTTTTCCATTGGGACCGGTCATATACGCCAAACCGCCCATCATCTGTACCACCTCATCCAGGGCGAGCCGATGCGCATACGGTCCCGGCATAAATCCTTTCAGCGAACAGAAAATCAGTTGCGGGTTGCGGAGTCGGCAAACCTCCGACCCTATACCGAGGCGCTCAACAGTGCCGGGAGCGAAATTTTCAATAAGTACATCAACCTGTTCAACCAAACGAAGCAGCAGCTCTTTCCCGCGCTCCTGTTTGAGGTCAATGCCAAGACTTTTCTTATTGCGGTTGAAACAGGTAAAAAAACCGGCGCCAAAGCCCTCTAACCAGCGCGTATCGTCTCCTTTTCCCGGCCGTTCGATCTTGTACACCTCAGCGCCCAGATCAGCCAGGATCAAACCACAGGCCGGACCCATGATATTGTGCCCCAATTCAAGCACCCGGATACCGCTCAGCGGTAAACTCTGCACAACTGCATCGGAGTTGTGATCAGACATGATTCTCTCCCGATTGTTAGCCACTGCGGATCACGCTGTCATTGTACCGACTATTCTCCATCAATACCGTGTTGACAACTGCAAACTCACCGGGCCCCAGCCGACATGATTGTTCAGTGGCGGTTTTACCACCACCCTGCTCCACTTTGATCACAGTCGACCAGAGGGTGTCGTGTAAAAACACCGGCTTATACGTACCGTACATGCAGCCGCCGGTCCCCCAATCTGCTGTTGCGCACAACAAATTGCCCCCCTGCGAACGCAAAAATCATCCGCCCTGATCCCAACAGAAGACATCCTCTTAATACACATCCTGACCCTTTACCATTCTTCCACGTCAACGAGCTGCTTTTCTTCTGCTGCATACCATCTGACCATGCCCGGTACCAAAGGAATAAAAACAGTGTTCTTCAACAGTTAACACTATAGAGTGGGCACAGATATGTTTAAAAACTTGACAAAAACATTTTCCCTTGCTTAGTATCTGAAAAAATCAGGTGAATGTATGCAGTTTTTCAGCAATTTCTTATATAAGAATCAGAAAAGCTATGCGGCCCGGCAGGCTGCATGGCAGAGATCTGTTCTTTTCTTCCGGCGTCAAATTCACGATGCCGGTAAAACTTGAGTACGCAGTAATGTGGGGCAGGTTGTCTCGCATAATTTCTCAGCAGAAGGCACTGCGTACTGATCTTTACTTTAAGTTCTCTCCAGCAAGTCTCAGCCTTCCAGCTGAGATTTTTTGTTTCCACCTCACAATTGTAGTTTTACAGCAAGCCAGGCTCCTTTTTAAGAAAGCACGTTTGCTTATGCTTTTGTTGCTTTTTTCAATGATCCGTCTGTGCTCGCTCATGGGATGTTGCAGCAAGAGCAGGCACCAGCAGCGATTATATCTGCATAAGGTGTATCGCCGGCACTGCACAAGGCAGATAATTGTGGCGGGAAACCCCTTACAATTTTTTATAAAAAATGAGAATTAACCTCTCCTTAACCCCTTTCCAACAGAATCTGGTGGTGAATGCATCCCCCCCTGTCTGTTCTGTTGCCCTGTTTAGATGCTTTGCTTTTACTGGCGGCATAACTTGAATAAACGGGTGCTGCGGGCAGGTTGCCACGCACTATCTCCTGAGCTAAGCCGCTCCCTTCATTTTGTATGGGCCCCGCTTTGCTCCATCGGGGTTGCTCTAATACACCTCCACACAGCGGCACCACAAATTATTTCTATTTTTAGCATGTCAATTGAGATGATTAAAAATAGCTCAAGCTGTCTATTTTTATCCTTTGGGCAGCAATGCCCTCAGAAACACGAAATGAGGCTTCTATGGTTGTAGCAGGAGTTGATGTTGGGTCAGTTGCCGCAAAAAGCGTTGTTTTTGATACCGCACAAAACAAAGTGCTTGCTGGAACGGCTATCCCCACAGGCTGGAACAGCGCAGAGGCTGGAAAACAGGCCCTTTCAATAGTTTGTCAAACAGCACAAATTCCAATGGAATCATTGGCAGCTGTGGTCGGCACTGGTTATGGCAGGGTCTCGCTGCCTTTTGTGACAAAGTCTGTCACCGAAATTACCTGCCACGCTCGCGGCGCTACTTGGCTTTTCCCTGAAACCGGCATCGTGATGGATATCGGAGGGCAAGACAGCAAGGTGATCAGTCTTGGCCCGCAAGGCGAAGTCCAAGATTTTATCATGAATGACAAATGCGCCGCCGGAACCGGCAGATTCTTACAAGTGCTGTCCGGCATTCTTGATATGCCTTTGGAGGAATTAGGAAAGGCTGCCATGGACGGAAAGCCCGTCTCTATTTCCAGCATGTGCGCTGTTTTTGCCGAAACTGAGATTGTCGGTTTGCTGGCCACAGGTACATCACCACAAGATATCGCTGCCGGAGTCTACCTTTCCATTGTTAAGCGCACGTGCGCCCTGGCAAAGCGCATAGCCCCACACGGTGAATGGACTTTTTCCGGCGGGCTGGCCATGAGCCCTGCATTTTGCCATTTGCTTTCTCAAGAGCTGGGGGCGCCTGTTAACGTTGCCCCGGAACCACAGCTCATGGGGGCATTGGGGGCTGCTCTTGTGGCCTCCACACTGATTAAAAAACAAAGAAGATAATTAAATAACGTTTACCATTTACACTCAAGGAGAAACTCAATGAAATGTGCAAGCTACGAGGCCATAGGCACGGCCTTTGAACAAAACGTCCTACGTCTTAACGAGGCCAAAGCTGCCGGTAAAAAGGTAGTCGGCCAATTTTGCCTCTATACACCTTCAGAAATATCCCTTGCGGCAGGCGCCATTCCTGTTTCACTGTGCGGCACAAAAAATGATTCTATCCCGGCTGCCGAAGAATTTTTGCCTCGCGCTTTGTGCCCGTTGATAAAAAGCAGCTTTGGCTTTGGAGTAAAAGACAGTTGCGCTTACCTTGCCGCCTCAGACCTGGTTGTGGCGGACACAACGTGTGACGGCAAGAAAAAGATGTATGAACTATTCGATTTTAAGCCACTTTTCATGCTGCAACTACCGCAAATTCAAGATGATGATGCGCTGGCTTACTGGCGCAAGCAGTTTCAAAAGCTTGTAGAGCACTTAGAAAAAACGTTTAACGTAACCATCACTGAAGAAAAATTGAAACAAGCCATCAGGCTTATGAACCGTGAAAGGCTGGCCCTAAAAGCAGTGATGGATTTAGCACAGCGCAAACCTTCGCCCATAACTGGGCAAGAAATGGTAGAAATTTATTTTAAAACATCTTTCTTTCCCGATAAGGAAGTGGGCATTAAAATGCTGCAAAACCTTGCTGGCGAACTTGGTGCTATGGATATAAAAACCGGGACAGGAAAAGAAAGTGCACCGCGCATTCTCATCACCGGGGTGCCGATAGGGGTAGGTTCACATAAGGTTGTTAAACTGGTAGAAGAATGTGGCGGGGCGGTTGTGTGCCTTGATAACTGCTCTGGCTACAAAAAAACTCGAATGCTGGTTGATGAAAATGCCGAGCCTCTATCCGCCCTTGCCGAACGTTACCTGCAAGTGCCGTGTGCTGTAATGTCACCAAACCCCTTCCGCTACGATGCCATAACAGAAATGGTGAAGGACTTTTCTGTAGATGCTGTACTGGATTTAACCTGGCAAGGGTGCCAAACGTATGCGGTTGAGTCTTCATCACTAAAAAAATATGTGCAAAACTCCCTTAAACTTCCATTTTTGCAAATTGAAACCGATTATTCTGAAACAGACACTGAGCAGCTGAAAGTGCGTATCGAAGCCTTTCTCGAAATGCTCTAAAAAGAAGGCCTGCACGGCGAGAGTTCTACATTATAAAAAAAACACTCGCTCATATCTTGCCTGGTGTCCTGTTTGGTTTATCTCGTCTTTTAATTTTCAAGGGACTTCTGAAGCTATATGCCAGAATTGCGAGGCCAGAAGAAGGAAGACCGCGCCTGAAATCCCTGAAATTGCATGACTGAATGAACCGTACGAGACACCAGGGTCATACTGTGGCACCATCGTCATTCCGCGCGTAGTCGCGGAATCCATACAATCCAGACTCAAATCTTTCCGATCCGGATTATTTTTCTCACAAAGCAATTTTCCAGGCTCTCTTTCTGTTTCTGATTTTTTTCTCCGACTCAATAACAGCATGGATATCTTCTTCAGATTCGTGCCAAACCAGCCGATTACCAGTATATTCGCGCTGAAGCTTTCAGTGTGCGCTTTCTTTTCCCGTCTCGGTTTCTATATCCATGGCGCCAAGTTCGTCCGCAAGGTTTTGTAGCATTTTAAAGCCCGCAGACTGACTCAACCTCTCTGACCTGACCCCAAAAAACTTTAACTCTTCCCCCGATAGACAGGGAAACAAATGCCTGTCACTAACGTATAAAGTGATATAATCAAATGGAGCTGGTCAATTGCATGACCTGATCATATCGCAACCCCGGAAGGTAACCAAAAACGATATGTAAAGCCTTCTGATTTTCACAGTGATATTGCTTGCTAATAACAGACTAACAGGTAATTTTACCGGGATTGCTTTCTTGGTTTGTATACGACAGACATTTAAAAACGACCAATTACCAGGGGAGCCCCACATGCGCTGTTTCCGCCTCACCTTTCTCTTTTTACTCCTCGCCCTACCGTCTACCTGTTTTTCCTGGCCTGCCAAAGTCGTTGCCGTTACTGATGGTGATACCATCATTGTTCTTCACAATGGTCAGCACAAAGAAATCCGACTGTACGGGATTGATTGCCCTGAAAAAGAGCAAAGATACGGTGAGCAGGCAAGGGCTCTAACCGCTGCTCTGGTTGCCGGCAGGAATGTCGATATCAAGCAAAAGGATACTGATCAGTACAAGCGGATTGTGGGCTTAGTGAAGGTCGATGGCCAAAATCTCAGCGAGCTGATTGTACAGAACGGCTATGCATGGGTGTACACGAAACACTGCAAAGAGAAGTTCTGCTCTGATTGGAAGAAGTCTGAAGGAGTTGCCAGGCGGCAGAAGAAAGGGATGTGGTCTGATTCGGTTGTTGTGCCACCTTGGGAGTGGCGAGCAGCACAGAGAGAAGGAAGGCAAGAGCAGGAAGCGGCGCCGGTGATTATTATTGGTGGCAACAAACCTGTCAGTGCCGGTTCATCGGGTAAACAGTACCGGTGTGACGGCAGAACGTACTGTTCGCAAATGACATCATGTGATGAGGCGAAGTTCTTCTTAAGAAATTGTCCGGGTACCAAGATGGACGGGGATAATGATGGGGTGCCTTGTGAGAGACAATGGTGCAGGTGATGGCTGGATGATCGAGTTGAATGGTCAACGCTTATTGGAAGTATGTTAACTGTTGAAACAATATGGATAAAACGAGCTTTTCTTGAACATGAATTACTCACCGTAAGCGATGGTAAAATCCACATCGTTCCATATTCCCCGCCTGATCTCTGGTTGTACGGGGATAAATGTCTGTAAATTTGAAGGTCATCTTTATCCGAAGGACAATAACAAGCAGCCTATCAGTTCAAATTAATAGCTGGAGAGACTAGTGGCGATGGAGAAACCGATAGAGGTAACCATACACTGCGAGACGTTAGCGAAGTTAAACTTTGCTTGCCACCAGAACGCATTCGCTTTTCTGCGAGAGCTGCGGATCGAGAACAATGACCAGGAAAGACGGTTGGATGAGGTAGTTGTCAATCTGTCATCGGATCCCTCTTTTCTAAAGCCAAAATCCTGGCGGTTGGAAAGAATCGCGCCTAGTGGATCGATCTCAATCAAGGACAGAGATGTTGAACTAGACGGAGGGTTTCTCCTCTCCTTGGCTGATGCGATGCGCGGCACCTTCACCATTGCCGTTGAAAAAGATGGATCGGTTTTAGCGGAAGAGGTGAAGCCTGTTGAGTTGTTGGCATATAACGAGTGGGGCGGAGCAGGTTTCATGCCCGAATTGCTTGCCGCATTCTCCATGCCCAATGATCCGGCAATCGACCGCGTGCTTCGCGATGCAAGTCTTTTGTTACGAAAGGCGGGCAAATCAGATGGTATCGATGGGTACAAAACCAAAAGCCGTCAGCGGGTGTGGGAAATTGCCTCAGCGATTTATACGGCAATCTGTAATTTAGGCCTTACTTATTCGGTTCCACCAGCAAGTTTCGAACGGGACGGGCAAAAAATTCGCTTGCCTAGCCACATCCTGGAAAATCGTGTTTCGACCTGCCTTGATAGCACCATGCTGTTCGCCTCGGCATTGGAGCAGGCTGGACTAAATCCCATAGTGGCATTGCCCGATGGGCATGCAGTAGTCGGCGTATGGTTGCAGCCGGAAGAACTCTCAACGATCGTTATCGACGAAGCAGAAATTCTTAGAAAACGCATCCAGCTCAAGGAACTAGTACTGATCGAGACAACTTGTGTGACTTCACATCCTGCATTGCCGTTTTCTAAAGCAGTTATGGCTGCGATGGAGGTCATCCTTCCACATAATGACAACACGTTCAACTCGGCGGTAGATATCCGCCGAGCTCGTGCCCATCGAATAGCACCATTAGGATTAAAATCCGGTCAACCTTCAAGTCCAGTTGAAAGCGAGAGCAACGACCGGGTTGAACTCACTGTTGAGGAGGCTCCAGCATTACCTGATTTCGATGACGGGATTGTAAAAGAGGAATTGCCCGGAACACCAGCAGGTCGTTTGGAGCGATGGCAACGGAAGCTATTGGATTTATCCGCTCGTAATCCGCTCCTCAATCATAAATCTTCAAAGACGAGTTTGCGCTTGATCTGTCCAGAGCCTGGACTGCTCGAGGATAAATTGGCAGAGGGGGCGCGAATCTCTATCCAATCGGTACCGAAACCTACAGCTCAGGAACAAGACCAGGAACTTCATCGGCAGCGAACCGGCGAAGTAATCACGGAGGAATACGCGAGAGACGCCCTTGACAAGAATCAGGTTTTGGTCAACTTGCCTACAGAAGAACTTTCCCTTCGTGCGGTTGATGTTTACAGAAAGGCGCAAACCGCCCTTCAGGAAGGAGGTTCAAATACCCTATTTCTGGCTATTGGCTTCCTTTTATGGAAACGCGATGAGAAGGACGAGCGTCGATTTCGTGCACCACTGATTCTGCTGCCGGTAACTTTGGAACGAAAATCTGTTCGCAGCGGGATCAGAATGCTTGCCCACGACGACGAGCCGCGTTTCAACACAACTCTTTTGGAGATGTTGCGAAAGGATTTCCAAATCGATATTCGGGGGTTGGACGGAGAGTTACCTGCAGATCACAGTGGCATCGATGTAACCGGGGTCTGGAATACGGTTCGCAAAGCTGTGAAGGACGCACCGGGCTTTGAGGTAACAGAAGACGTCATATTGGGCCATTTTTCCTTTGCCAAATATCTCATGTGGAAGGATTTGGTCGACCGCGCCGAGGCCTTGCGGAAAAGCACGATAGTCAAGCATCTCATCGATACTCCGAGCGACCCCTACCCCAGCGAGATTGCGTTCGTGGATGGTAGCCAGGTCGATCGGCAATACAAGCCCTCTGATTTATTGACGCCTCTGCTGGCAGATTCATCGCAAATGGCAGCAATTGCTACAGCAGATCGTGGCAAAGATTTCATTATCATCGGTCCGCCTGGAACCGGAAAAAGCCAAACTATCAGCAATCTAATTGCGCATTTGCTTGGTAAAGGGAAATCAGTTCTCTTTGTCTCGGAAAAAACTGCAGCACTCGAGGTCGTCTACCGCCGCCTGGAAAAAATTGGGCTTGGACGGTTCTGCTTGGAGCTTCATTCGAACAAAGCCCGCAAGGCTGATGTTCTCGAGCAACTCCGCAAATCATGGGAGTATCACCAAAGTGCCAAAGTCGAGACCTGGGAACAGGAGGCAGAGCGGCTGCGGATATTGCGTGACCAGCTCAACTGCGTTGTGAATCGGCTCCATGTGCCCCGTCGGAACGGCATGACAGCCCACTATGCCATTGGAGTAAAAATTAGAGATGAGGATTTGGCGTCACGGCTAACTTTTTTCTGGCCATCGGCGGATCAGCACGACGAGGCCCGTCTGAATGCAATGCGTGACGCCGTTGAAAAGCTCCGGATTCAAGTCGCCGCTGTAGGAAATGTATCCTTTAACCCGCTTCAATTAATAAATAATGGTGATTGGTCGCCACAATGGGAAGGGCAGGTGATCGAACTCGCAGGACGCCTGTCAGCAGCCGCAACTATGGTGGAAAGGGCCTGTGATTTATTGCTAACTTCTATTGGAATCACAACCCCTGATCAGACTCTGACACGTCTAGATGCGATTGCTGAACTTGCAGCAGTCTTGATGGAATCTTATCGCCAGCAGACGGCATTCGCACTCGAACCGGACGGTCAAGACTGTTTAGATGCTCTGGCAGAAGCTGTGCAACGACTGAAAGCTTATGCAGAGTCACAGACTGCCTTGACGTGCGCTTACGATTCCTTTGCCTGGCGCAAACTGGATGGCGATGAGCTCGACCTTCGTTGGAAGGAAGCAGAGGACACTTGGTGGCCGAAAAGCTTTTTTGCCCGGCGGCGCATAAAGAAAGAGATGAAAGCAGGGGGAGCCCTTGGAACGCCGGACCCGGTTCGCGACGCGCCAACACTGAAACTGTTACGTGTGGAAGGAGAAGCTATTGAACGCCTAGACAATCAGCTCGGTCGCTTCAAGCATTGGAAGGGGCATGCGACCAATATTGATGCGATACTTGCCTTGCAGTCCTTTGGACAACGTGCTCGGATTGTGGTCGGTAGATTGGTTGACGATGCGCCGGCTTTGATAGAAGTTCGAAGTAAAATCCGGACGCTGATGCATGACGGTAATGATCTGTTAGCGCCTGAGGCTTCCGTAGGCCGTGCGGCTCAGGATTTTTTAGCTACCTACCAGGGGTTGAAGGAAGCTTTCACAACGTTCGAGGCTATCGCCGGACAGTCGGTGAGGGAGCATTTCTCTTCAACAGGCAAAGCGTTGAATACCATTCGCGAAACTGCGGACAATATAACAGCCCATCATGCCGAATTAAATGAGTGGTGCGGTTGGCGACGCCGCAGAGCTGAGGCAATAGATTTGGACCTTGGCCCGATAGTGGAGGCGGTCGAACAAGGTCTCATTATTGCTGAAGAAATCGGACCGACCTTTGAAGCTGCATATTGCACATGGTGGTCTGGCGCGGTAATTGGAGAAGATGAGGTTTTACGAACCTTTTCTTCTCCAGAGCATGTTGCGACGATCGAAAAATTCCGTGAGATCGATAGCCGTTTCCAAGAACTTACTGCTGCTTATATCGGCGCTAAGTTGATGGGCAAACTTCCGAACGCTGACGACGTTAAGCCAAGCTCATCTTGGGGGACTCTGCGTCGTGAGATCCAAAAGAAAAGGCAGCATAAACCTGTACGGCAGCTGGTACAAGAAATACCCGATGTTCTGACCACGCTGGCCCCTTGCCTCATGATGTCACCACTTTCCGTTGCTCAGTATCTACCGGCCGACCAAGCATTGTTCGATGTTGTAATCTTTGATGAGGCATCACAGATCACCGTTTGGGATGCAGTTGGTTCTCTAGCTCGAGGTCGTCAGGCCATCGTGGCTGGTGATCCAAAACAAATGCCGCCAACCAATTTCTTTGCGAGAGCGGATGACGATCCTGATGGAGAAGTGGATACGGAAGGGGACTTAGAGAGCATCCTCGATGAAATGATAGGGGCAAGCATTCCGCAGCGAGTCCTCAATCTGCATTACCGATCTCGTAGAGAAAGCCTCATAGCATTCTCCAACAGCCGATATTATGACAATGGGTTGGTCACGTTTCCCGCACCGATACACCCAGACCGTGGCGTACGCCTCGTCCAACCTAATGGTTTCTACGCCCGAGGCAAGGCACGACATAACAAAGGAGAAGCGACGGCAATCGTTGCAGAGATTCTTCATAGGCTCACCCACAAGGAAGCTGCGGTTCGGGAACAGTCCATAGGTGTTGTGACATTTAATTCTGAACAGCAGTCACTGATTGAGCAATTACTTGATGAAGAGCGATCCCGAGATCCACAGATCGAGTGGGCGTTTTCGACCGATACTACCCTAGAACCAGTATTTGTGAAAAATTTGGAGACGGTGCAAGGGGATGAACGAGATGTGATACTTTTCAGCATCACCTATGGCCCTGATCAGAGCGGCCATGTCACCATGAATTTTGGGCCCTTAAATCGAGACGGAGGAGAGCGTCGTTTAAATGTGGCCATGACACGAGCACGCTCGGAGATGTTGGTGTTTTCGACCCTCAACCCAGATCGAATTGATTTGTCGAGGACGCAAGCTCGAGCAGTTGCTGACTTGAAACATTTTCTGGAATATGCCGAACGTGGCCCGACAGCACTGGGAGCAGCAGTCTTTGGTTCGATAGGGGATTTTGAGTCTCCGTTTGAAACTGCTGTAGCGCGGGCGCTGCGAGATAAAGGCTGGAACGTTCACCCTCAAATTGGCGTATCTGCTTATCGAATCGACCTGGGTGTCGTCCATCCTGATGAGCCAGGAATTTATCTCGCTGGAATCGAATGCGATGGCGCCATGTACCACAGCTCCGCATTTGCTCGCGAGCGAGACAAAATCCGCCAATCAGTGTTGAAAGGTCTCGGTTGGACCTTGTTCCGGGTATGGTCGACGGATTGGTGGACTCACCACCACAAAGCCTTGAACTCCCTTCATGAGGCGTTGAATGTCCATTTGAAGACGGACCGGCAAAAGCGAGAAGAAGCGGCTCAGGCAATTGTCGAGAATACCCCCGATTCATCTTCCCATCCAGATGCTATTGATGAAGACGAGATTGTCACCTCGGTTTGGTCAGCAAACGTGTCCGTTAATGAGCCAGTTCCGTCGGTCTCTAATATTGACCCAATGCCAAGCTATATAGCCGCAGATCTCAGCAATCCTGAGCTATCGGACGGTGACATGCCGATTACGAAAACGGCAGTTTTCTCAGGCGATCCAGTGAATACCTCTGACCAAACTTATGTGATAGCACGCCTTGAGGGAGAGCAATATAGACCGGATTCCGCAATGTTCTACTCTGAGGAATACGAGCCTCTGCTATCGTCCATGATTGAACACGTGATTGATACGGAGGGGCCGATTCACGAAGACATCTTGATTAGGCGCATTGCACGCCACCACGGATTTCAGCGTGCCGGGCGTCAAATCCGCGACATCGTAATTGCAATAGCAAAAAGCCAGAGAAGATGGAGCAATGAAAACGTAGGCTTATTCTTTTGGCGCGAAGGAATGATCAACGAACGTTTTGCACCTGCTCGCCATGATGGTCGAAACGAGGAAATGCGCAAAGTTGAATATATATGTGAAGAGGAAATCCGCGCGATTGGAAATTTGCTGGGCACGGGAAATGATCCTACAGAATTGGCACGCTGTATTGGTATTGCTCGGTTAAGCCCGGGTGCTCGAGAACGCTTAAGCAAAGCACTTGATCCATCTCATGATATGAATGTGTGATCTGGAGTACTTACAAATTAGCTAAGCTTACAGACATAACCTAGTCGTTTCAGGTTAAATGTATTGGAAAAGTGTTGCCCGATGGGGAGAAAATAATGTTATTCTGACCAAATTAATAACAAATCATTGCCTTGGGGGGAAGACTCTGAATGATTACCAGAAGCCGGTTAAATACTTGTTCGACTTGAGAGCACATTTTGAGCACTAATGAGCCAGCCCGTGATGCAACTGCTACGATTCAGGGATACATGTTCCAATTCGATTCGACTATTTTGTCTCTCTGTTCCCTTCTGCCGTCAGCGTTTATTGATATCGAGGGGATAGAGGACTTTGATATTGAAACATCTGATATTACCGACCTCTTCCAGTGTAAGTATTACGAAGCCTCTCGCTTGACACATGCAACGATTCGTGACGCAATTCTGCCAATGATTAGAGGCTTTCTGAACCTGTCACCACAAGATCGTCAGCGAAGGAGATTCCACCTTTACGGCTACTTTAAGGACTCAATACAAGGAGAATCTTTTCTAACGCTGGACAAATTGAAAGAAACGCTTACACGTCGCGAGACGGTTGTCACGGAAAGTGGAAGAAAGCACCTCACCGTTGATATCCAAAAGGAAGTAGGTGCGACTGACGAGGAACTCAGCGCATTCGCAAGTCAACTGACCATCCATGTCACCGATAAGGTCGACGAGCACAGAAAGCGAACGATTGAGTCTCTGCAGCAGCTTTGTGGCGTTAGCTTCGTCGAAGCAGAGCAATATCTTTACCCGACTGCTCGCACCCTCATATCCACAATAGCGTGCGAACCCAATTTAACTAAACGACGTCTTTCACGCGCCGAATTTGTAGCATACATTTCTCCGTCAACAGCCCTTTTCAATCACTGGTCACTTCGCGAACAAGGCGAAATCGCCTATTGCAAGAACATGCGGCGCGAGTATTTCAGTGAACGTAATGTTGAATCGATCCAGAGAGTCTTCGTTGTGGACGCTACTCTCCCTTTCTGCGAAGGCGATCTCATCTCATTATGTCACACACTCCGACGGAAGTGGAGCAGTCATGCTGTGCGTCGAAAACCAGAGCCTGAAAGATATGTTCCGACGCTATTCGTTCGAGACCTACCTGAAGAGCAATTGATCTCAATGAAAAAAGCATTGCGTGAAGACGCAGTTTGATATGGTCAAATAAAAACGTACACTCGGTTAAGCCGCTTTGGATAGATCAAGTATTTTCTCAAAGTCATTCGGGTTGTGATAGCCAAGCGATGAGTGAAGGCGTCGGCTGTTGTAAAACATCTCGATGTAATCAACGACATCACGCCGCGCCTGCTCACGCGTGGAGTAAGCAGTATCCTTGATCTACTCTGTTTTCAGTGAATGAAAAAAACTTTCGACAACGGGTCGAGTAGCGCAGCGGAGTCTCACCGCTACGCTCTCACAGAACCGTACGTGAACCTCTCGATTCATGCGGCTCTTGTCATCCAGCCTTGATACTGCCAATGCAAAAACAAATTCGGACTTCGACGGGCAACACCTCGAAGCCACACATGTGCCCGAGTTTTATGCCTCCGTAACCGTTTAAATTTTCGCATTGCCCATTGCGCCAATGCCATATTGACATGGTTGAGGACAGAATGAATTGCCGATCTACAAAACTTTCCGTAATAATTGATCCATCCGGTCACCACCGGGTTTATCCGCCGAGCTACCTCGTTCAGGCTGAGATGGGTGCGTGACTTCAACTTCCAATCCCGCTTTATCGTCCGCCGCAGTTTACAGGCAACCTTCCGACTCATCGCCGGGCTGAAGCTGACAAAAAACTCTCCCCTGTTATTGCGCGCTGATCGCGGACGAAACGTGTACCCCAGAAAGTCAAAACTGGAACAGTGGCCATCTTCGGTTCGGTTCGAATCCTTGCAATAGACGATTCGCGTCTTTTGCGGATTCAACCTCAGTCGGCATTGCTCCAGTCTCTTTTCAATCTTCTGCTTGATCATTTCCAACTGTTGGCGTGAGCGACAGTGCACAACGATATCGTCGGCATATCGCTCAAAATGGATTTGTGGGTATTTCTCCCCCATCCACTGGTCAAAGCCTAAGTGAAGAAAAATGTTTGCAAGCAGAGGACTGATGACACCTCCTTGCGGAGTTCCTGTATTGCGGCATAACAAGGATCCATCCTGCAAGACGATATCTGCCCTTAACCATCTCTCGATATAGAGAAGAACCCAGTTGCAGGATGTAAATCGCTGTACAGCGCGCATAACTAATCCATGATCCAGCGTATCGAAAAACTTGCTGATATCCAGATCGAGAACCCAATTATCGCGCCAGCACCGCTGACGGGCTTTGGCCACCGCATCCAATGCGGAACGTCCGGGACGGTAGCCGTATGAGTCTTCATGGAATACTGGATCTGCCAGCGGTTCCAGGAATCTTTTGACGACTGTCTGAGCTATCCGATCACCTATCGTTGGTATCCCAAGTTGCCTGATGCCTCCATCTGCCTTGGGTATTTCTACCCGCAACACAGGTGGAGGAAAATAACTGCCGGATGACATCCGGTTCCAGATCTTATACAGTTGATTTTTTAGATCTGCTTCGAATTCCTCCATCGTTTGCCCATCGGCACCCGGCCCACCCTGACTTTTCTTGACGTCCTGGTATGCCTCCCAAACAAGTGCCTTTGGTATGGGAAAAGCTTTTGCCGAACTCATAGACTCCTTCCCTTGCGGGTTGATCTACAAATCCGGCTGAATGACGCAGCTCCTTTGCTCCACGACCTTTCAGCCGCTTCATCACTACTACGAGCTGCTCCGCCCCTGTGCTTCGCATTGGTACTCTTTTCCTTGAGAGGGCTACTCTTTTGGATTTCTCCCTTCGCATCGAAGCGACAGGTTCCCACGTTCCCTATCAGAGCCTGAAACAGAATCACGCCGCCTCCACACCGGACACCGCCCAGCCCGTAAACAGGTTCCGTCTGGACTTGTCCCGAGCCAACAACGCTGCTCGGTTTTGATGTCGGTTGAATTGCTTTTCGATGCGTCATCAACGGTTCACTTGCGTTCGTCTTTCTGAATCGTACCTGACGTCTTTACAACGCCTTTTCGTCGACGCTCACTACCAAGACTCTTAACCTCAGCAGCTCGACGTGGTTTGAAATCCGGTCCTGCAACCCGATTCCGAGAGGCCAAACTCTCATCTCTCATAGAGCATCACCTTACGGTGTTCGTGGCACACCATTATCCCAGCAATCCTCCTTTCGGCTCATGCTGCAGACCATGCCATATGTTTGGAGCTGTTGCTGATAATCATGTGAAGCATATTGGCTTCCGCGATCCGAGTGATGAATCAACCCCCGGCCGGCTTGCGACGAAAGTAGGCCATTGTTACCGCATCCTTGACCAGCTCTGTCTTCAATCGATCACCCATGGCCCAACCGACAACCTTACGTGAGAATAAATCGATGATCACTGCCAGGTACAACCGGCCCTGCATGGTCCATAAGTAAGTGATATCCGTATACCATGCGCAATTGGGGCTATTCACCTCAAACCGCCTCTCAAGCAGATTGGGGGCAATCGGCAGCTTATGATTGCTCTCGGTGGTAATCTTGAACTTTTTGCGGTGCTTGACCGCCACTTGAGCTTTTCTCATCAGGCTGCGCGCACGGTACCGCCCCACATCATCACCACCATTGCGCAGCTGCCTGGACATGCACCGTGAACCATAGCTGCCACGCGTGGTTTGATGAATCCTGCGAACTTTTAAAATCAGGTGCAAATCCGGATCGATTGTGTAAAGATAACCGTGTGTTAAGTATTGGCAAAAACCGCTCCGGCTAACGTCCATCACCGAACACAACACGGTGACGGGGTAGGCCTTCTTGTGCTGCCGGATAAAGTCGAACCTGACTTCGACAGGTTGGCAAAGAAGGCCGTGGTCTTTTTTAATATATCGCGCTCCATCTCAAGCCGTTTCACCTCTTTACGCAGCCGGTGCAGTTCCTCTTTTTCAGGAGTCATGAACCCTTTACCGGGAAAGGCTTTTTCGCCATCGGTTTCCATCTGGTCGCGCCACCGTCGCAAAACGCTCGTATAGATCCCCAGGTTGCGGGCCGCTACTGAAACCGTATATCCTTGCTCGGTAACCAGTTTGACAGCATCAACCTTAAATTCCTTTGTAAACACTCTGCGCTTCCCACTCATTTCCCACCTCCAGAAAGTTCGCCTTTATACCCCATGCTTTTCGGAGTGTCCATTTTCACTGTACCTGTTCAGAGTGAACTTAAAAATATTTTGAAGGATCCTCAACAGATTGATGTCCATAGAAGAATAGCATTCGCAGCGGCATACAATTGGCAACATTCTGTTTGCCAGGAGTTAAGCACATCCGTAATTGTAAGTTTGACCCGAAGCAACGAGCCTGCAGTGCATGAAGCTCTAGCGATTGTTTTTCGTGGAAATGAAAGATTGCTTTTAAACAGTAACATGCGGAGTATTATTGAGGCAGTTCTACCAAATGACCGTTTCCTCATGGCGTCAGCAATTAATTTGATAGAGGGGCTTGAGTTCGCCACGACAAGTGAACCCCAGCTTGTTTTCAACATATGTAATCGTTTCCTTGAAGTGGGAATAGAGGAGATTAAGACTGCTGCAACAGAAGTGGTCTCGGAAATTTGGACAAGCCCTTAAGTGGAAAATCTGCTACCACTAACGCCCAACGATGGGCACAACATGGAGCAGAAAATGGCAAAAGGAACGAGGCGGAAACATTCAGCAGCAT
>Ga0265295_1002279_pt1 | contig 30989 bp, 45 predicted proteins | sample Munlansysbiofilm_FD_192503 | JGI IMG/M metagenome (GOLD analysis project Ga0265295, IMG submission 192503) | Leachate microbial communities from a municipal landfill in Southern Ontario, Canada - Methane capture system biofilm | ecosystem: Engineered > Solid waste > Landfill > Unclassified ... | reverse complement strand
ACGCCCTACCAGATATGCCCCCAAGGGACCTGTGCCGGAAGAATCGGCATTGGCCAAAGTCTTCATGGTAATGATGCCGCCGATTTGCCGTTCGACATCTTTACGGGCAATAACCGGAGGCAGTTTTGCAAGCAAAAGCTGGCGAAACTCCTCTTCCGGAGGGAGGATAAGCTGCGACATTCCTCTCCCTTGCATCATTCACCCCCTACTGCGCGCTCATCAGCGCGGCCATTGCCGACCGCACCCAAATGGGCTGCGCGCTCATTGAAAACGTTTCTCCCGCCCAGGTGAGCAGTAAAACCTCACCCATGGCGCTGGCGATCGCCTCGGCTGCGGCCGGCGGGACTGCGTTGCCGATGCGTTCACGCCATGCGGAATCGGACAATCCATCCAGCTCGAGCTGCTCCTCCGGATCAATGAGGTTCTGCAAGGCAGCGAGTTCCAAGGTGGTGAATGGGCGGTGCCATGTGCCATCGGCAGCGATAATGCGCGCAACACAATTGTCGGTCGGCGCAGGCATAAGGGCACGCGGATCCGCCACAGAAAAGTAGCCATTGTCGAAGCAGGCGCTGCCGGCAACGGTATTGCAGGGCTTGTTCCAGGGCACTACGCCGTAGTGGCCACGCAGAAAATTTAACTTATCCTTGCCCCATGCCGGCCGGGGGTCAGCCACGGAGCCGAAACTATTGTCGACGGTTCCAGATCCAGTGACCGTTTTCCCCGTCTGCGCCCAGGCGAGCACCCCATAGTGACTACCGTTGTACCCCTTGCGATCGCCATCCCACGGCCGAGGATCCGCCACTGCCTGCCCGCCGCTGCTTGGGTGTCCACCGGCCGTGATGGTCCCTGCGTTGTCCTTGAAGGAGACTACACGATACACATTGTTGTGATGCTCACCCTGATAACGAGGGTCAGCAACGGAGAGAGCCGACCCTGCAACATGCGTAGCGCCGGTGATTGTTCTGGCCAGATCCTTCCACGGCACAATGCGGAAGATGTTCTGATGAGAGCTTTCCGGATAGCCCGTGCGTGGATCAGCCACCGCAAAGCAGCCCTGAGCGGTAGTGCTGCGCGAAAGCACCGTGCCAGCATGTTCCCCAAACTCAGTGACCGTATATTTGCCCCTAAAGGCGCCTTCGAGGCGCGGATCAGCCACGCTGAACTTGCCGTTCAGGGGGAACCCACGGGAGGTCACAGTGCCAGTCGTGTCGCTGAATGCGAGTACGCCCAGGCTGTCGTTGTGCATGCCTTCATGTGCGCGCGGATCCGCCACTGCGTACCGGCCATTGGTCGGACTGCCTTTGCCGGTGACCGTCATGGCATGGTTTTCCCATGGCAATACTCCCAGGATGTCGTCACGCCAGGATCCTGCCGGCACGATGCCGTAGTCGCGCAAAAAGCCTTCATCCACCGCCAGGCGATTCAGGGAACGCCAATCCTTGCCAGCCTCAATAAAGGCCAGGCGCACCCATGTCTTCCATTGGAGACGTGGAATGCGATGCATAGGACCGGCCGCAGGGTCGCCCGGCAGAGGCATGCGACCCAAGATGTCGCCGACAGCTCGCAAGGGACGTTTGATGGGTTCATAAAGAAAATTGGGTACTAATTCGCGGTGCCGGGCCACCAGCAGAAACCGCTTGCGGGTCTGAGCCAGACCGCCCAATTCACCGCAGTCGTGCGTAGTTTCCGCTGTGGCGTAACCGTAGGCGCGCAGCAACCCTATAATCTGATCCAGCAGCCAGCGCCCCCGCGTTGCGATACGCGGGACATTCTCGAATACAATCAGCTCAATGGGATCGTCCTTGAACGCTTCCAACGCAAGCCAGATGCCACGCAGAGTAAGCGCGTTCAATGACTGGTACTTGCGGCTCTGCGATTTGGCGGCGGACAACAGTCCGGAGAAACCCTTGCACGGTGCGGACAGGAAAAGGATGTGCGGATGCCTGTAACCGTAAGCGCGTAAAATATCCGTAGGCACGGCCTCGCGCCAGTCCGTTGGCGGCTGATGGCCGTGAAAATCCAAATACTGTTCACGATCCATCAGGTCCATGACTGTGCCCGGCACTCCAGACAGTCGCTCGAAATCGCGCACTGCCGCGGCATCCACATCGATGCCCCCAATGCACTCGAATTGGGCCTGAAGGTTGCCCACCTGGGCGCGCCCACGGTTCATTCCCTTGGCACCACCACCAAGGCCACAGTACATGTGGGCGTGACGAATTTTTACGGTCTCAAGAAGCATGTGTGCCCTCCTTGGTCGGTGCGTAGCGCACAACCCATACCCACGGGTTTCTGTCCCAAGCGTTTGGAGAGCTGAAGCCGTGCAGATGATCCCAGAGTGATTTATACGACTCCACAGCGGACCAGGCGTAACCGTCTTCGAAATAATCTCGGTAAACAGGCTCACCGTTGACATGGTCCACCTGTTCCACACCCTCGGCGATGGCGTCGGCCTCGGTAATCGCCTGCAGGCGCTCCGCTCGGACCTCCAGCACATTGTACAGGGAGCGGCTAGCCCATCGGGGCATGTGGAATGATGCGCGCCACCGGCCCCTGTTCATAAAAGCGGGGCCACCTTTGTTGGCACCACGCCACCACACGGCATCGTCAGCGGAGTACCACACAGGCCAGCCGTAGCCGTTACCAGGGGTTTCCAAGATGGAGGGGCGCTGTTTGTCACAGCCTATGGACGTGGCCCACCGCTCGCGTTGCCAAAGCCGGTCTCCGGGCTGGCCATAAGGGCAGCAGTCGGCGATAAAGCTCGCCATTTCCAGCGGGTACATGGTGGAGCCGCCCTGATGCGAATCAACGCAGCCAATTTTGTACTGCTTGCCTCGATGATAAAAGTAGTACTCGCCGCAAACCACGGCAGGCTGGCTCTTCATCACCCGCCTTGTCATGGATTTGTGGCCAGCATGATTGGCCAACACCATGGGGGCAGAGAAGATGATCGGGAAATTTCTCATACTAAGCCTCCACAGCCTTTTTGGCGCACTCAACGATCCTGCGGTAATCCTCCAGCGCGTTGACCAGGCAGTCGCTGTCGATAGGCGCTCCGTACCACAGGTTGACTTGCTCGACCTCAAGAAGCCACTGGTACGCCTCTACACGTTCTTGCAGAGCTTCTGCTGCGCGTTCTGCCGCATCGGCCCTGCCCTTCTGTGCATCCAGCTCGGAAAAAACGAATTCAAGCTGGCGAGCGCCAACACCCACGTTGCCATAACCCCGGCACTTGGCGCGGAGATCTTCAAGATTATACTTAGGCTTCGCCACGGGATACCTCCTTCACTTCACGGGCCATGCGTCCCAGGCGCAGCCATTCGCGCCATTGCTCCGCAAGCCCCAGAATCAAGGCAAGGCCGATAAAAACGGCTGCCAGCAGCAGGCTCATGCCTGGACCTCTTGCCGGCGTGGACCGGGCATGGCACTGCGCAAAAAGGCCAGCATGCCCCGGTGAGTGGCGGGTACCGTATAGCGCTCGCCGTTGATGGTGACGTGATAGGTGGTGACGCGTTGCGCGCCGGTAAGAGGCTTGACATCGCGGGGCTGTTCAAAATAGATTCTCGCCATCTGATACTCCTTTGGAGTTGGCCCCGACGTGCTGCAATCACGCCGGGGCATTTTTATTTACAGGCGCTGCAGGTCGGGCTCTGCGCCGCCGGCAGCGGAGCCAGGCTGACAACACTGCCGGGCACAAGGCGGCCGATCTCCGCAATCAGCTCATCGAGCGTTGACGGCTTGGCCGAAACATCGTTTGACGCCGTGGTGATGCGATCGTCCGAAGGCGCCATGTACATGGGGCCCTCACCAGTCTGGATCCAGTGAGGATTCAGTTCCCTGGTTTCCAGCAGACGGAGCTTCCAGCCAGCCGGAACGCCAGCCGGATCGTTTCGCCGGAGGACATCAGAGATACTCGACTGCCGAACCCCCAAAAAGGCAGCCACCTCAACCTGCGTGCGCAGTCCAAGAGCCACAAGAATGCGGCTGTATTCATCGCGTGCGGCCATCTATGCATCCTCCTCGGGAATAACGCCCTGCTCGGCCCATTGTGCGAGCATTTCCAGCAAGCCATCCACTGTTTCAAGCCAGAAACTGACGCAACCTTTGACCATGAAGCAGCATTGCGGGTTGATTCCGATGACGGCCACCGGAACGCCGGAGATATGAGCCATGCCCGTCAGACAGGCCACATCGTGATCATCCGGCGGCACCAGCACAAACAGGTCCGCCATGCCCATCTGCAAGGCCAATTGGCTGAAAATCTGATCTTCCTCTCCCAGGAGCATGCCGCCGCAATCTCTCCGGTCCTGCATGGCTCGGGCATGGAGCGCCCGGCCCTGCACGTTATGGCCATGCGCGGCAAGTTCGGCCTGCACACGGGAAAGGGTGCTCAGGTTATCGGCAGCGGAAACAAGAAAAATGTTGAGGGCTTTACTCATCACGGCTTTCCTCCACGGACGCCTGTTCCATAAGGTGTTCCAGCGCCAGCAAGGCGGCGATGGCTTCGCGGTTTTCCTTTTTAAACACTGCAAACTCGGCCTTGGTGACCCGCCCGTCGATGATATGAGCAGCGGCAACGGCGGCAGCCTCACTGCATTCTTTGACGGTATTGGCCAGTTGTATGGTCATACTTTTGGTAGGAACCTGGGCGGCCGGCAGCTTGAAAAACACGCCGCCGCGCTCCTCGGCCAGAAATTCAACGGGAGCGTCACTGTCCAGCATGTCCATGAAGGGCAGCAGATTATCCGCGCCCCACTTGTGCCCGCGTTGGCGCGAGAGCTCGGACATAGCCGTCTGATATTCGACGCCCACACGAATAAAATTGGTTTTGGCGTTGAGGCCGTTGGGCATCACATTCACCAGCAGATGGTGGCAGTAACCCGTGAGAGAGGGATAATTTTTCAATCCGAAATTGGAAGTCATGCTATTGCGCCTCCTGAAATTGCGTCGCCAGAGCCGTGAAAATGTGCTGTCCTGGGTATGATTAAAGCCAGCTAAACGGCGGCTTGCCGCGGCTTGGGACCTGTGGGGATGTCTCTTGCCGGAGGCAGCAGGTGACGCGGCACGCCCACATCCAAAAGCTGCCTGTAACGGCGTGTGGGAATGCTGGACTTGGTGAACATGCGGCTTACCCCGGTGCCCGTAACCCCAAGGCGCTCGCCAATGCGTTCATAGGTGAGGCCGTTGGCGCGCATCCAGGCAAAAACCTTTTCTTTCCTTTCCTGCGCTGTTATGTTGAGTTCGGTTTCCATGCTCACCCCCTGCTCTGGAGCAGACATGACATTCAGCATGCCGCCTGTGTGCAATCAGTATGTCATTAAAGAAATTGATGTTGTTTTTAACATCATGGCCTACCGCGCGCTGACGAAAGCGGAGGTTCTAACTGCAGTGGCCCATTACCAAAACGCGATAAAAAAGTGGCCGCCACCCAAAGGAGCGCGGATAACTATTCCTTGTCTTCTGGGGCAACGGTAATCTTGTGCAGACGGCATTCGCCCTTGCAGGGCAGCACCTCGGGGGAGAATTCAATAATGCTGGCGATGGCATCGCCCATGAGCTGCTTTTCGTGTTCCGCCCTGGCCTGCCAGATGAGCGCCAGCAGCACCGCCTGACGTGGCGCCAGCCCAAGCCCGGAACACTGCTCAATGAACCGGGTCTGCAACGATTCGGACGCGATGTTGGGCAGATACTGCCCCTGCGGGGAAATGGTAGATTCCATACGGATTCCTGATGCGGTTTATTTTGAAGCTGTTTTTTTCCGACAGCAGCCCTATGGCTGCACCGGAAGATCTTGGCGAGTGGCGGTGCTAGCGCGGGATTCCAAAAAATCCGGCCAGCAGGAGGCACACACGCCAATCCGGCCCAGCAGGGCAGCATGCAGCTGCTTTTCGGGCAGGTTGACCCAGTCGGCCACCAGCACGATGTCGGCCAGTTCTTTGCCCAGGTCTGTTTGGACCAGATTTTTCAAATTTTCGGCGACGGATGATGCGGGTTTCATAATTGCCTCCATTTTTGTTTTGTTTGGTTCGATATGAATTTAAACTCTAAATAAAGTTCATGTCAACTTTAAAAAAAGTTTTATATGGAAAATTTCTCAGAACAATACGTAATCATTTATGATTATTTCAAGAAGTGCGCGGAGAAAGACCAGAAACCTTCCACCAAGCTTGATCTCGCTCGTTTACTGGGAGTTTCTCAAGGGCAGATGCAAAATTGGGAAAAGGGGCAGCGCCCCAACGCAGTAGCGTGTTTAGCCATCAATAAAAAACTTGGTTTCGAGTTTGAATGGCTTGTTACTGGACAAGGGCCAGCCCGCAAAGACGGGGCGGAGGCATTTCAAAAGCCCCCTACCCCGCATATTGACGCCGCGCTGCTGCGGCAGGTGATTGAGATGCTTGAAGAGCATTTGCAGGCCGTGAAGGGCAAGATGTCTCCTGCCGCCAAGGCCACGGTGGTCAGCCAGCTCTATGAGATGTTGGTGGAACAGGAGGCGCAGGCGCGTGAGCCCCTCCAGATGATGCGGCTGGTCATGGGCGCTCTGGCCAAGGCCGCAAACGAGTGACCTTGCCCTTGCGCCCCTTGCGCTTGCGGGCCTTGGGCTGCAGGCGCTCGAGCGCCCAAAGCTCTCCGTCCGTCACTACCTGTACGGAACCGATATGGATGGTGGCATGACTGATGATGTTGACCTGCGCAACAGGTCCGGAAAAAGAGGCGGGGGCCGCAACTTCCTCTTGCGGCGTCATTTCTGACAGGGCCTGCCTGATGGTCTCACTTCGGGAAAGCATGGAACACCTCCTGACGAGAAATTAATAAAAATAACGTATCGCCGTTATGCAACGCTACGTCAGGCAGGTGCCGTGCATCATTGACACCAGGGTGAAGTGGCAGAGAGGGAAGGACGAATTAAAATCTACCTAGGGGGGGAGGCATGGCAGAACCGCGCACGCCGGGAACATGGAATAAAAACCCGGAAGAATACTATGACTCCCCACCGCCAGAAGTTGTGTTTCCAGGCAGTCGTTTCATCCTGACAGGCGTGTTCGCCCTTGGAGAGCATTGTGACGTAGAAAAAGAAATTGAGAGCGTCGGGGGCACCGTACAGCGGAATCCTTCTCGAGGCGGGTGTTATGTCATTGTTGGCACACTGCCCACAATGCAATGGGCGACCGCCGATGCAGGACGCAAGCTTTTGACCGCGCTCGAGATGCGTGAAGTTGGCTTTCCGATACGCATAATCAGTGAAGATCACTTTGTTCATGCGCTATTGGCAGCCCAAAACGCTTCTGGGCGACAGCAAGCCCCAAAAACCTCTAGCTTTCCTTGGGATGAAATGCTTGCGGCATGGCTTGCCCCACTACGCGAAGATGGTGTCATGTATGAATACAGCATATCCAAGGCAATGGTCAGTGTGCATCTGCCCAAGAAGCCAAAGGAACGGCTTTGCACAATCCGCTTCGGGCAGTATGGGCCGACCTCAATAGATATTCCGGGCATTTTGACTGACCAGCTGCCTCTCTGCTGGGAAAATGGCGAGCATTATTTTGATGCGGTAGCCGAAAAACGGCTATCGCAAGACATGATGCGGGCATTGAAAGAAAAACTAAAGCAATACTCTTGAGGGAAGAGATATGGACGGACAACACGAGTATGAAGACGAAATGTGCTGCATTGCAGAGTTTTCCCTAGACGAAGGCATCTTGGAAGGGGCAGTATTAGGAATAGCCAAACAGATTGTCGGCAAGGGGTGGTTAAGTCTGACCTCACGCCAGCAAGAGGTATTTATACAAATTGCGGTGCCAGCCGCAGTTCGCAATTGCCAGCGGTGTGGGACGGAAATCATAGCGTCTGAATTGGAACTTGGCGGCACCTACTGCGGCTGGTGTCTGCATCAGGTGGACAAAGGTAATTAACTACCAACAAGGGGTTACGTCATGTTATATTTTGTGGATGGGAATTACAAGATTATAACAAGCTATACTGTCACTGGGCATAAGTACACCCAAGAACCCGACGATATAATCCACTTAACACTCAACACAGACAAGGGAGACATTTCTTTTGAATTGTGCAGCGATTCAAACACGACATCAAGCACCGCATTGAATGCGCTCATTCAATCAGCTAATAATAATATAGAATTTTCATTGTATAGCGAACGAAAATACATATTTATAGGCTCTGTTGATAGCGTTTCAGAGACTACCCTCGAATCGACGCAAATATGTAAGGCGACAGGATGCATGATATAAACATAATGCCTACCGCATGACTTCAAACAAGTAACCCTTGAATTTGACAATGTACTCATTGACGAATTCAATACCTCTTGTTCTTTAAATCGCCTGCAAGGCAAGCTTGTAGGTGTCGGCAATTCTCTCAACGATGTCGGTGTCTGCGGCCAAGTATCACGCGCAGCTCACCGGCGCGCACATGGTAAGCGTGGCCCTGCAGACGCAGTTTTTCCCAAACCACGGAGCGGCCCGTCTGGCCACTGTGGATTACGCGCCGGACGGCAAAGGTGTTTCCGGCAAGGACAACTGGCGCTGGCACATGTTTTCAGCCGCCGAGGCCGGCCCTACCGATGCGGCGCTGAAGACGGAAAAACCCGGCGCGCTCTATCTGCCCATGGAGCAAGCCCCGGTAGAACTGGCGGACGCAGTAGAAGGCAGCGCACCGTTGAAATAGGCAAGGAACTAACATGACAGCCAAAGCAGGAAAAGCGGCAAAACTGATGAGCGAGGCCACGGCAGCCTCCACTATGCCTATACTAGACAAACTTCACCAACAAATGGCCCCTGCTTTCAATACCGCCGTCTCTAGCCCCTTTGCAGCGCTTGAAACAGAGCGAACCTTTCGTGCAGACTGTTTTGCGACAGTTTGCCCTCCTCAACTACTTGGCCATTCACCATTACTTGACGACCTATATCACCCCTTTAAAGCCCACGATACTATCTCTAAATTTAATTCAAAATTTAATTCACTACTGGAAGGATGGAAACAACCGTTTGATCCATGGACTGCAATGACCAGTAAGATGCAGAACACATACACCGATGATTTCAAACGATTGCAAGAACATTTCAAACCAGTTGATATGGCGAGCCTTTTGGGCATGTCGGAGTCTATTTTTAAAGCGCATACGGCAGCTATGCAGGCTGTAACTAGTTGTGCCGATAGCCACGCTGCTCAACTGACACAGATAAAAGATTTTGCTTCCAGTTTTAAGGTCAGCGATATTACGGCATTGACTGAAGGGCTGTTCCCCAAAACCGTTGCAGACTATTTGAGAGCTAACCCGCTGACGCAAGGCGAGTGGGAAGAAGCCGCGCGGGCACCTTATGCCGATGACGCGGCGCAAGATAAGGTCAAAATCACTGACGTGCTGGACGCACCAGAGCAGAATCGCGGGCAGATTATCCGATTTATTGGGGCTGCCGTTTTTCTTGCTTTACTCGCTGCTGGCGCAGGCGGAATGACCATGGCATCTGATACGCAAACTTTCGCAGCAAAATTTTTGTGGAATTTTATTACTCTCTCTTGTTCCATATTAGTAAACCTGCAAGCTTCTATTGCTCTCCAGTATTGGCAAAGTGGGACTAGACATTCTCCGCCCCTGGCAAAAGTTAATTCCCCTGATGGAAGAGATGTGCCCGTGCGCAAGACTGGCAACCCAAATTCTGCAATTCTTCGTCGCCTTCCTGTGGGAACGTTAATTCCATTGGCCAAGGAGGGCACAAAAAAAATGAAGGCTGTGGTCATAGACATTAACGACGATGGCGAACCGATTGAAATAGCATGGGTATCAAGACGGAATCTGAAACGGCTAACGATGCAGCAAGCATCTGTGCTAAAAAAGGCATTATCCAATTAATTCATCTTGTGGGAAGCAATGATGTGCAAATATGTCTGTATGCAATGCCTATCGGATCCTGCAATCCAGCATTTTTTTCAAAAAAACTCTACCCGCAAACAATGCTCATATTGTGACTCTGCGAATAAACCATGTATTAGTATTGAAGCTGTAACGGGGTATATTCTTGAGTGCATAGCATCTGAATATGAGGAAGCGGTACATCGCGCCCCATATGATAGCAGCGATGGGGGCTACTTAGTCGACACCGTTGACACTCGTGAACTCCTTGAGGATATTTTTCCATTAGGAGTAAATAATGATGAAGTGCTTGAAGATATAGCAAGAGAAATCGGTGATGAAACCTGGGTTGGAAGTTTTGATACTTCCCCAGAATTTTATTTTCGCATGGGGTGGGCAAGACTTGTTAACACAACGAGAAAACGGCGTTTCACAGCCTTGCTTGACACTCCTGAAATCGGCTCTTTGGATGCAGAAGAATCGGCGTCCCCACAGGCATCTATCAAGTATATCTTAAAGGCATTTGAGAATCTTAGTTGTGTACGAACTCTCCCTTCCGATAGAATTATATATCGCGTCAGACGCCGTAAAAAGCCTGGACGCCTTGACTCCGCAACGGAAATGGGTAGCCCACCTGCGGATAAGGCCAAGCAGGCCAACAGAATGAGCCCTGTTGGGGTATCCATGTTCTACGGCGCGCTTGATGTTAAAACAGCCAACGAAGAGACAGCCCCAACGGAAGAAGATAAAGAATCGAAACCATATGTGCATATCGCAGAATTTGTTGCCAATCGCGCGTTATTTCTTGTAGATTTTATAAAAATTCAAAATTCTTTTATTTCCATATACGAAAATAAAAAAGAACAGAGGGCACAATTGCGTCTTCTGGAAAATCTCGTTCGAAAGTTTTCAAAACGACTCGATGATACTGCCAATGAGCATCTAGAGTACTTACCGACGCAAATCATAACTGAATACTTCCGTTATTGCTTTAAACACCACAAAAAGCCTGTTGATGGCATCATCTACAAAAGTTCAGTTGGTGTTAACGGCGCTGGTGGTAAATGTGTTGTCCTTTTTGTCGAAAATAATAAATGTGTTGAAAAAAACTGTTTGCCGAACCAAGCCGAGCTGGACCCAAATCAAGACCTATACCTTATAATGCAAAAATATAAATACAAGCGCCCTTTGGTGTGATTTTAATTATTACTAACGGACAATGGAGCTGGACAATCCCGAAAGAAAAAACGCAGTAAATATTCCGCTTTTTGACGATGAAGATGCTTATAAAACCTCGCGACAAAGGTAAAATCCCGGTACTTTATTTAAAAAGGCTTCTTAAAAAAGCCGCCCAGGCATTGCGAACGTTGCTTGCAGAGGGCCTTGCGTAGCGGAGCAAAGAAAAAAAACGAAAGAACGCTTACCCCCAGAAGAACTTCAGTGGTGGAATACAGAGCGAAAGGCGGCCATACGGGCAAAACCTGAGACACGGGAAATCCTTGAAGCTGCGGACGCGATTATTTCCGCACTGGCGCCACATTTGCTTGAAGGTGCAAGGCTAGAGGCGTACGACAGGGTAAAATATTACGCAATTGCCTTGACTCCGGGCTGCTGCTTATGCCGTCTTCATTACAAAACGAAAAATAAGTATATTGAGACCAATGGGTAAAACCCGGAACTCGTGCAAAGTTTTTCGTATGATGTTGCCCTAATTAAAAAAATGATTAAATCAATCAATGGTGTGCTGAAAAGCGCACCAAATCAATGCTCCACCTAAAATTTGACGGAGGTAACATGCCTGTATTTCGATATGTAGCAGATTGGGAAACATCTGCACACGCAGGGGCTGGAGGAATGTTTCAGATAACATCCTTGGAGCTAGACGGAAAAGATGTAACCAACCAAGTTGATCAAGGACTTCATTTTCACGAAGAGGATTTTGACAGCTTTATCGAATATCTTGCAGATACATTCAAAATACCTGTGGATAAGGTTGAATTCGAGCGAGATGAAGACGATGATTGGCCCTATAAATGACGCATAAAACAGAGGGGGCCGCACATACGCACGGCCCCCTCTGTTTTATGCCTGCCGCCCTGCCTAAACGTGCGCCTGTTCTTCATAGGCGCTGGCGGCGGCAGCCAAAAAGCCTGAACGGGTCATACCCGAGGCTTTGGCCTTACGGTCAATCATGTCCAGCTTGTACTGGCTGAAAGACACCGCTACCTTTTTGATCTGCGTGTCCAGATTGGGCGATGGCACCGGGTGTATTTCTGTGCCTTCAGGCAGTTCGCCAAGGTCAAGCCCGGCATACTGCACCCGCAACTTTTCCATTGCCTCAACCTTGGAACTGGGGGTGGGGATGTCGTCACCATCGTCAGCCATGGCCTCCACATGCCCGGCAACGGCTTCTATGGCCATGGCAAAAGCCCCCTCCATACTGGGCCCTTCGGTATTGCAGCCCGGAAGGTCGGGAAAAAGCACGGCATACACGCCATCAACGGGAATAAAACCCGCATAATACACTGCCATGGTTTCCTCCTGTTCGGATTCGATATACTGGCTGCGAGTATGAACCAAGAGGGCTAGCCCCCCTGATTCATACTCACTCCTGATTGTTTTTCTATACTCTTCAATGTGATGGGATTCACGTCCCCAGGGTGCCACGGCACCGTCACTTTGCCTGATTTGGAAGGGTGCTTGAAGTGCTTGTGGCTCGTCTTGCCGCCAGGCAGTTCAATCCACCCATCTGCCTCCAGCCGCTTTTTCACTTCCTTTGGCTTCATTGTGCCTCCCTGCCTCAATAGAGTATGTAAAAAATCCATACCAGTCAACCAGTATGGATTTTTTACATACTAGCTGCAGAAACTGCGCTCACGCCGCTAGCCGCATACTGAAATAGCCACCACGCCCCGGCACCTGGCTTCCTTCACCGCGGCCCGTTTGGCCTCGCCGAATATCCCGGTATAAAAAAACATGTTTCCATCTCCCATATCAAAAGCCCATTCCCTGTAGCCTCTTGGCGTTTTACCATGAGCACAAATGTATTTGAGATAGGAAACGGTGACGCCGGAAAGAGTGGAACTAACGGTCATAACTTATCTTTCCCCTCCCTCGCAGGCTTGCCTAGAACAAAATCGCCCAGAATGGCCATGGTGGAACGGTGCCCATCGCAGTGGCGCATGTAGCCAGTGAACGAGGCCACCCGCGCGCGAATAAAGTCCAGATCAATCTGCCCGGCGGCATAGCGGCGTTGCATACTCCTGAAGGAGCGCCGGGCCCGGGCGACCGTGCGCTTGCGTGGAAGGACATGGTCAGTCCAGTGCCGATACCCCACAAAGTCGACCCCACTGGAGAGCGGCATGATGGACGTTTTGGGGTTGAGGGCAAGCTGCAAGCTTTGTGTAAAGTCTTCCAACCTGTGCAGTGTGTCCCGGCACCACGCCTTGTTTTGGCCAACAACAATAAAATCATCCATGTACCGCAAATAATACCGGATGCCCAAATTCTCCTTGGCATGATGATCCAGGGCATCCAGGTACAGGTTGGCCAGCCACTGGCTGGTAAGTGACCCGATGGGCAGCCCCTTGCCTACCAGCCCACACCCTGTAATAACGCGCTCAAAAAACCAGAGGACACCAGGGTCCGTAAAAAGCCTCCTCACACGCAGCATCAGCAGATCATGGGAAATAGAGGGAAAGTACGATTTGATATCGGCCTTGATGGCATAGGGGTGTACCCACTTGCTGGATGCCGCGCGCATGAAGGCGCGCAAACGATGACTGGCCTGGTGCGTGCCAAACCCGATACGATTGGCGTAAGAATCGTGGATGAAGCGGCGCTCGAACACCGGAGCCGTGTGGTGCATCACCGCCTGATGTACCACACGGTCGCAAAAAGCCGGGGCCTGCACCAAACGCAACTTAGGTTCGTGGATGACAAATTCCCTGAAAGGTGATGGACCCCATGTGCACTGTTGGAGTTGGCTTTCCAAGGCAAAGAGATTCTCCTCCAGGTTGGCGTTAAACGCGACGGCCCCCGCGCCAAAGCGCTGCCCGCGGCATGTGCGCTGGTAAGCCAGAGCCAGGTTGCTGAATCGTGCTATTTCGTCCCAAATATGGCTGACTGTCTTGGGCATGTTTTTTCCGGCCGGAGCAACTTTCGGCTTGCTACTCGCCGCTCCGGCCCTTTTTTGGTTTTCCCCTTGGGGATGGAACACAAGCGCCAAGGTGTACACTGTCCCATTTCCCGTAAGAAATGAGCTTCGGGTACCGAGGCTTGCGAGGCGACAACCGATGTTCGCGTTGGAGTTGCTCGCCGGGTTATAGAGGTTGGCGCAGAACAACCCGGCGCTGCTGGCATTGCTCCAGTTGCCACCGAATACGCCTGTATCCCCAATTTAAAGCAAACGGCCCTGGCGGGCGGGCGGAATAAAGGGGCCACCTTTTCCCCCTGCCTCTGGCGCAGCCTCGTTGAGCTTTTTCAGCCATCCGCCAAGCAAGCCGCCAACTTCCAAAATCATACGAGTCCACTGCTCATAAGCACTCACATTGATGAGCCGCAGATTGTACGCCTTGCGCACCTGCAGCTTCAGGTACTCCAGTTCCACATCAGCCCGACGGATCCGTTCCAGCGTCTCCACTGGCGGGCGACGAAGCCGCCGCTCGTATATCTGGCTTTTGGCGGCACGGATGATGCCGTGGAGCAGAGCTGCGTTGGTATGGCGAATTTCAGCCGAGAGAACATGCCTTTCGGCCTTGTTGAACTTTTGGCAAAGCTTGTGCCCTTCAAGGTCAAGAGCCTCCATTTTAGCAAGCAGGGTAAAATCTTTGAGTGCCATGTTACTTCATCCCCACCCACGGAAAACAGGATTCGCTCGGTGTGTAATGTTCGGCTATTCTGTCCATGATGGCTCCAGGGCGAACCTCCATAGCAATGGACAGCCGAATGATCATTTCGATGGAAGGATATCTCTTTCCGCTTTCCAACATGGAAATATACGAAGTGCTCACGTCCATGCGGTCCGCCAGCTTATCCTGTGAAAGTCCCACCGCCAGACGAAATTCTCTGACCGTGCGGCCTACTCCTGCTATCTTTTGCCTGACTTTCATCCCCGATATCTATCGAAGAACGAATATAAAGGTCTTATACAGGTAGGTGAAGGCGCGGCAGGAAAACGATTATTCGTTCATACGCCTCGCAGGGCGCATTTCCGGCGGGCATTGTAAACGCAGCACTTCAGATTTATACGACTCCTCGCAGTGGTTTGCGTCAAAAAAAAGGATGCCATCCACCATAAGGCGAACCGCACCCCAAACAGGCTGCTGACGCAGCCGCCAGCAGCGGGCGGAAAAGGTTTCGTCTGCCCAACCGCCCACAAGCGTATTCAGGAACTGGTCAAAGGCCACCAGCACCTGTTTTATCCAGTGCTTTGCTGTTGTTTTCATCCGTGACTCCGTGTTTCACGCGGTCGCGTTCCTCGGCACGTTTGGCGTCGTTAAACCTGTCCAGTGTACCCACAAGATATCCGGTGATGCGGCGGGTGCGCTCAAAGCACACACCCGCCCCTATCGTTGCCTGCATGAGCCCAGGCTGCAGCTTCATATGCTGTTCACCTCCTGTACCGTGGTTGCCGCCTCAACCAAGGCCTTACGCTGCCCCCCCGCCTCCATGCATTGGGCCTTATGGGCCAGGGCGCCGTTGGCGTACAGGTCAAGAAATTGCGATACATCCAACTCCAGACGAACCATCCCACCACCGGAGTACGCATTCCAGGTGACGGTCTGAGCGGATTGGGAAATTGTGGCCAGCAGTCCGGCATTGGCAACATCAGCAAAGTTCTGCTGGTCGAAGCTGTCGTAGCTGAAGTGTAAGAGCTTTCCGCCAACCATGTAATCAAAGCCGCCCAGAATGGACGCGCTGGTTGCCTGGTCTATCTCCGCAATCTTTCTGGATTTGACATCAGCCAGCCCAGAAAGCCCTGTTTTGGGATTTTCACCCATCTCAATTCTGGGCATAGGTCACCCCCTTGGCACAAAAGAACTCACGTAGGGCGTAGCTGCCATTTTCCTGCAGGCAGGCTGCCACATGGGCCAACAGTTCCGTATCTGCCTGCTCGCAAGCCGGAACAGGTTCCATTTCGCCCACTCCCCATCCGGACAGATAGTGTCCATCGTTGCTATAAGCTGCAGAAACCGCATAGAGCTTGACCTCTGCATCGCCCGAAATCGGTATTTCAAATGTTTTTTTGCCCTTGGTGAAGACAATATTCATAAGACCTCCATCCCCAAAAAATTTCCGGACCGCCTTCGGCGGTACAGTATTACTGTTGGCCGTTGGCGGTAATTCAAATCTTTGCGAGGCGACAACCGATGCTCGCGTGGGAGCCGCTCGCCGGGTCATAGAGGGCGGCGCAGAACAACCCGGCGCCGCTGGCACCGCTCCAGCCGCCACCGTGGTAGTAGACGCCGCTTGCAGCAGGTTGATAAATACCGTCGCCCGTACTGCCAGAGGCAAGAGTCCCTCCGCCTGTATCTGGAATAAACAAATCGGCAAGGTTAAACTGCGCCCCGGCACTGTAATTGAACGTGTACGGGTATCCCCACCCAGACCATGTGGGGTAGACAAATCCTGTATTGATATAGGTGCGCCGCCCCTCGCTATCAAACAGCTCCAACTGCCTGCTGGCCGTGAGGCGTATACCGTTAACCATCTGCCAAACATTGCCCCACAAGCCCACATGCCCCCGCCATGTGGCCTGCGCTACATCCAGTCCGTCCACAAGGTTGACCGAAGTTGTGTCTACGCGCCCCCTGCCTATGGCGCTCTGCATATCTGGCGTAGCATATTCGATGAGGGCAAGAAGCTGCACTTCTGCCATCATGGGCCACTCCCACATGCAAAATCCTGCAACTCCTCCCACATTACGATTGCTGCATCGTTGCAGCATGGTTTCAAAGTTAAGACTCACCAAAGGATAAGTATTGGGCCGGGATCCCGCCTTGGAAGATCCGGTGTCCACGGCCTGATAAGCACCCAACCAATAGTTATTGACCTCACCTCCATTTTTCATGAATGCGGGGTGACAGCGCCAGCTACTATCAATCTGGGTAGGGCTTATCCACCGAGCATGCTTGCCGGCCAGTTCGCCTGAAGCGATGAGTCCTGTTTTGGTGTAAAACCTGTCATGCCGAATCATGATCTGCCCATCGACCAGTTGGCGAGCCAGGGCGGCATAGGTTGGATGGTAGTCAAAGTACCGCTTGGTGGGCGAAATAGGGGTCCCGTCCTTGTCCACGTTGAGCCATACCCCCACGCCGCTACCAGTTTCCACCAGCGCAATACCGATAATGGGGTCGGTGTGCCCGGAGGTTACTATATTCAACGCGATGGATGCATCCTGGGCGGCTTTATCTGCCGTGGATTCCACAGTCTCTATGGCTTCCGCCAGTTCTGCGTCTCTGCCTGCCCTGGACGTCGCTTCCACCTGCAGCAAAGCAGATAGTTCACTGTCACCATTCAGCCGGGCAGCAGCCTCGTCTGCCACGGCCGCAGCGCGGGCTTGGGCCTCTTGCGCTATTTTTGCGTCCAGGGCGGCATCGCCTTCCGCCCTGGACTGTTTTTCTTCCTGACGTTCCAGATGCGCCTGTTTGAGCTGCGCATCCACAATGTCGGCATTTTCGTTAATTTTAGGCAGATCTTCATCCAGGTAGGTGCCTACCTTGTTCAGACCGGCAAAAGGCGTTTTATCACTCATGTCACGTCTCCTAGATGGTCAGCACGCGCACGTTGGAAACCATAGGCCGGGCCGTGGGCGTGCCGGAGAGATCCAGCTTGACCCGCACCAGCAACTCGTCGGTGGCCCCTTCGTACACCAGTTCCTGCCAACCCTCGTCCAACGGGCTGGACTTGACGAAAGGCAACTCTTCCCATGTGGCGGAACCATCACCCATTTTGGCGGTAACGGCAGATCCGGCCGGCAGATAGGCATCCAGAATGACGCGCACACGGCTGTCTTGGCCAGCGGGTACGGCCCGCGTGATGTAGTCGGCAGTCTGGGCGGTGATGCCCGCCAAAACCTGAGTGCCAGGGTGCAACACGGGCGCGGCGCTCTTGTTGCCGGTAAGCCTGGCACTGATTGACAGAGGGCCGGTAACAGGCTGGCTGAAACGTGCGGGCTGCATATCTGTCAGGGTGAGGGTGGACGCGTCCGGCATGGTCACTGCATATTCAACCCGGCAAGCCGCTGCGGGCTGTTCAGAAACCCCCATAAGCATGAGGTCCGTGGCACCATGCACAGCAACGTCCCCCAGAGGGATGGTGAGCGGGCTTTCGGCAAAGACGGCCTTGAGCAGACGGAAGGTCATGTCTTTGTCCTGATGCGGGGTCCAGGTACTGGCGTTACTTGACGAAAGCAGCACGCCCACCTGATAGGGCTGTGAAGTCACCCATGTGCCGTACCAAGGGTCAGCCTTGCCAAGCTCTGCGATGGCAAGCGATGTTTCGCCATCGTCGCACATGACAACCAGGGCATATTCAGTTTCCGGCTGCAGCATGATCGGCGCCTTGAACATGACGCGGGTGGCGTTGTTGTCGAGCACCAGTTCAGAGGGGTCCAGAATCGCTTCGGCCAGCACGGTCTGGTTGGGCATGCCCACAGTGGTTTCACGAATCTGCACCACCACCTTTGACGTGCCGCGCGCCGTAAACCACAAATCGGCCGCGGCAATCTGGCAGGCGGAATCAAGCACAAAGGTTTGGGCCAGCGGATCATGCCAGGTAAGCACCGTGGTTGTAACGGTGCGCAAAGTCTGCACGGTGAGCTGTCCCTGCCCCACAAATACGGCAGACCCCTTGGATCCGCCACGCCCGTTGAACAGCACCTGCTTGCTGCCGGCAGGGACGCTCGGAGGGATTTTGAAGGTCCCGGCAAAAACGCCAGCGGCGTCAGCCTTTTCCGTACTTGCCGTCACGGGCAGTCCGTCGAATGCCACATCAACAACCTCATTGGGGGCGAAGCCGGTACCCCTGAAGGCAATATTAATCTGACGAAGGTGTTCGAGCTGCGTTGTGGATGAGGCAAGAACCTCTGTCGAAGAAGAAGTGCTGCGGCCAACGATAACGTGATAGTATCCGTCGTTCGTGGTATTGAACGTCCGCGTTACGGCGCTCGTCCAATTGGTCTGCGTGTCCGTCCAGCGGTCGACGGAAGGAGTGAGCGCCATTATGGCGGGCAGCGGCGCAAAGGCGTGGTAAGGATTAACCTTCATGGTAGCCGTGCGCAAGCGTTGCTCCAGCACCGTCTGCAGCGTGAAGTCCTGGACGCGCGGCGCGGCGATGTCCTGTCCCATCTGGGCCACGACATCCACAGCGACGGGGAGCGTAATCACCCCGGATATGATGGCGGCCGTCTGTTCCAGCCCCTGGTCACGCATATCATCGGAAAGGCAAGGGTCAACCCACAACCCTTTTTTAGCTCCGGCCTCACGCGTTATCAGGTCAGCAGTAAGCCGCTGCTGCGCCACTTCGGCCACAACGGCGTCCAGGCGCGAGGTGATGCCGACCAAATCACTCATGGGTACCGTATGGACACCGTCACTCTTTACATACCGGGACGGATCCCAGGTCTGGTATACGGTTGCGATGGCCAGCATGTCTTCGGGCACCCGGGGCGGCTGCGCATTCCATTCAGAGGCCACTCCCTCAATCCAGACGAATTCGCCGTCCCGGGTAAGACAGAGGCGATCCTGGCGGGGCAGCATCTGCGTGTAAGAAACCAGGATTTGCGAACCGGACACGGCTCCTTCAACGGTAAAGCCCGAGAGGTCCACACCTGTCGCTGCTTCAGTGGTGATGTGCCGGTAAGTGACCGTATAGGAACTGTGGGGAGCGGGCTCCAGACCTGAAGGACTCCAATCCACCTTGCCGGCAGTGAGTTTATAGTCTGCCCCGGAGGTATAGGTGACGCCCCCCTGTTTCACTTCAACTATTTCCACCACAGACGTGTGCGGCAAAGGATCCATGCTGCCGGTGTATCCGCCGTGGGTGATGGTTTCAGTGCTTTGCCGCGTGATGCGAAGCTGCAGGATCTTGCCGACAGGATAGCGGTCCAAAGTGATGCGTTGCGCTTCCGGCCCGGCGGACATATGCGGCTCCGAATCCACTTCAAGGATATCGGGCTTGGCCAATCTGGTCAGTCGCCGCGACACGGGCAATGACACAGGATAGCCATACACGCGGGCACGGCCTTCGGACACGGTATAGACCTGGCGACCGTCATCCGTATCGGCTGCCAGCAACGTGCGCAGACCGGAAACTATATAGGTGCCGCCAGCGGAATCCCGGTCATAACCAGACAGAGCCTGGGTAATGCTGTCAAGGTTGGGCGGAGCCTCCTTGGCGCGCAGCGCGCCGTCGTCAACGGTGTAGACCGGATAAAATTCACCGGACTGGCCATCCGTGGCATACCCCCAGGCTGCCTCCTCCTGCAGGCGGGCCGCACCGCCTTCGCCTTCGCCTCGGGTGCCCACGGCGGGATTGTACAGGCCACGATCTTCCAGTTCAGTGACCACCTTGCTGCGCAGGTATACGCCGATGGTTACCGTGCCAACCACCGGGATCTGCAGCGTTGCGGGAGGCACGCCGCGGACGGCCCCCTCCAGATACAGCGCGCCGGATTCGCACCGGGTTTCCCCCGTTTTTTCGTTGATGGACACACGGCAGTCGCGGATGATGTCGCCATTAGAGAGCATTGCGTCGCCGATGCCCTTCATTCTGTCCAACTGGCCGCGCTGCATTTCATTGAGCTCCGCGCTCTGCAGGGTGCGGTCGGCACGGAACAGAATGCGGCTGTAATTTTTGTCCGGATCGTGCCGGTCATAATACTGGTCAAGCGTAATATCAGGCATGGGGGCCTCCTTAAATGGCCAGAACAAAATCGAATGTCTGCCTAACTGCCGGTGAACGGGCAATGGACGGATCCATGCGCTGTATGGCCAGCAGGCGGCCGGGATTGGCCAGTTGGTCTGGAGTGAAATACTTCTGGCCAGGAGGCAGCCCCTCCTGAACAGTTGTGTTCAGAAAAACACCTACTTCTCTGACCACCTGATTGCTGGCGTCGGCGAAATCGAAGTTGACGCGCAGATAAAGGAACGGCGTGGGTTCGAGCACCGCGCGGAAGCGTGATGTCACCACCGTTCCGTCGGGCTCTCTGCCAACGGGAATGGTGATTTCTCCCTCGGGATCCTCAAGCACATAGCCCACGGCGGTAACGGCACGGCGGCCCAATTCATTGACCAGGGCCGTGGCCCCTACCAAGGACTCCTTAAGATGCTGTCCATCGGGATCGGCATCCCAGGCGGCCAGCCCGCTGCCCCAGGCGAAATGCAGCGGCATGGCCGCAATGGCCTGAGCCATGCCCGCGCGACCACTGCTGGTCAGGGTTGCAAGACTCATATCACTCTCCTTGCTTCAGCCGTTGCGACGAAGGAAGCTACGGATGAAGACAGTAATTGGTTACACAAAATGCGACGCGAAAAATCGCTGTCGCTATCCGTAAGCCCGCTACACGGGCTAACGGCTACCGCCGGTTGTGGTGATGTTGACGGGTATGCCCATGGTTCGCCATGTCCGATGGCTCCACGGTCCGGTCCATTCGGTTCCGTCAGGTAGGGAGTACGGCCTACGCAGAGCCATAAGGCCCACGGTATCAATGCTATACGTGGTGACGCCCACGCCGCAGACGCCCTGCGCACGTTGCGCAAAAACGCCACGTAGATTCCCAGAGCACAGGCTCATATCCGGTCGTTCTGCTCTGGCCACGCCCCTGGTCGTCATGATGCAACGCTCATCAATAATGAAGTGACGTACGCTCAATTCCGCAAGGCCGCGGTCCAGACGGGAGAAATCCAAGCGGTGCGGGTTATCAACAACCGTGACCTGCTGCCGGTCCAAACGCTCAAGGGATGAATCCAGGCGGCCAAAATCAAGCACGAGCTGCGATTTGGAGACACTGCGGTGATTGTCAATGCGGCGACGCGGCATGGGCGTATAACCGGGATAGCCGTCGCAGTCGTTCCACTTGCGGTGGTCCCACGGCCCTTCCCATCGCCACTTATTGCCCTGGATACCGACACTGAGCAGGGAAACCAGCGAACCGCCAATAAATCCGTAGCTCTTGACCGTGGGGTTATCCAAACGCCACTGGTCAAGGATGGCCTTGTCTACATAAAAAGCGCGAGAAGCATGGGTATGCACACTGCCGATGTGGGCGGTCGACGCTGGCTGCGATTTTGCGAGCATGGGCACGTTTTCCCCGAAGCTTTCCTTGATTCCGGTATCCGCGTCCCAGATGCCGGAATCATCATCCAAAAATCCTACGTCCAAAGCTGGCCCAACATCGAGAATGATTGGCCGACGGTCAAAACCGCCGTAGACACGGCGCAAACGGCAACGCGCAGGGGCCATTTCTTCGGCAACTCCCGCAATGGTTGGCAGAAGCCCCCGGGGCACTGCTTCCAACTCCAGCTCATACACGGCCCAATTGTCGCCGCGCCCGCTCTCATCAACTTGCGCCTGCACGTCGAACAGGCGTAAAGCCATTATAACGCCAGCCGGAGTACCTTTGATGCGGTGCCAAGCTGTGGCGTATTTGACCAGATGTTCCCGAACGCTCCGCGGCCAAGCAGGATCCCAGAAATCAACATGCATCTGCCATGCGAGCAGCTCCAGCTCCTCATCCGAAAGTGGCGGCAGCCCTCCGCAAAAATGCACTATGCGGCGCAACGATGGAGACAGCCCGCGTTCATCCTGCCAAAGCCGTGCCCAGAGCAGCATGCGCGGGATCGCACTAACCACGGGCAGCAAGGCGGCGTCTACAGCATAGGCTGCAGCCTTGATGGTGGCATCGTCTTTGATGGACGGCGCGAGTACCTCCACCAGAGGGGTATGGCCGAGAGTTTTATTCATTTTCCTGCCCACCGAACCTGCCATTACGAGAGGTCACCCGGGCGATCTGGTAAGGCTCAAGCTTGCGGAACTCCGGCGAGGGCATTTCTACACGCTTGACGCCCGCAAGCTTGATGCGGTTACGCAGTTCATCCGGATTGATATCCCTGCCAGGCTTGGAGTGCTGCCACTGCACGTACTCTTCTTCGGCCGTGGCCACAGCCGCGCTGATGGATCCCGCCAACGAGGCGTTCTCCTTGACCAGATACCAGTGGTACTCAACAGTATACGACACCTCCTCGGGTGCCCGCACAATTACTGTGTCGGTAAGTGGCCGCACATGGTCCGGGCTTAGCGCCACCCGTATGGCTTCAAGCACATCCTCACTTGGCAACGCGCCGCCCCGCATGATGGGGCAGATACCAACCGAGCCTGGCTTGGGAGAATAGACTCCGGCGTCCACAATATCTTTGTGCACACGTTTGACGAGGTCTTCGTACTGACCGCGTGGGCCAGCGCAGGTATATGATTCCCGAGCGCCAGGAATACGTTGCCGATAGTCGTCGTCAGCTTCCTGATCCGCCCCGGACTCGGTGCGGGCAATATTGACGGCAGAGACTATATACGGACGGTTATCTACCAGGGAGTTGACCTGCCCGGGCACCAGACCGTTAGCAGCCGAACCGGCATTCATGGCTGTGGCCGGGACGTCAACGTACAACTCCCCGGCCGGAATTTCGGCATAGGCATCAGTCATGAACACGACCTTGCGATCCTTCGTGGACACACGCGTGCCGCCCAGTATCTCCACAGACCAGCCAAGCGCCCCGGCCAAAGAAAAACGTATGATGGTGACAGCCGAAAACATATCCAAGCGGGGGGTATCTGATTCTGCGCCCAGATGATCCAGATGCCCTTTCTCAGCATAAGCCACCAACCCCTGGCGTCCGGCAAAATCCACTTGGCCGGCGAAGATGGAGAGTACATAGGCAAGCCCCTCAAGAAACAGGCGGTCGGGGTTGCCGGGATACAGCGTGCGGCCGGTGGCCTTCTCAAAACCCGTGATGACCATGTTGCGGCATGTTTCCGCATCGGTATCAACGAACTGGATTTCCGGCAGGTTGGCGAAGGGGAGAGTTTTCACGCGAATCTCCTATTTTTTGACAACCCGTATAATGGGATATCCTGTGCCCTGAGCGGCCGAAACCGGATCATTCTTGAATCTGATGGATTTCACTGTAAGACGCGGTTCATGTTGTTCTATGGCGTCGGTAAGGGCGGCGATGCGCCGCGCAGCGGCCAGAGGCAGTGGGCTGTCAATGTAGTCGCCAGCATCGGCGAAGGGCACGTCAAAACGCACAGAATGGGCGAATGTGGACACGATGATGCGCACGTTCTGCATCAGTTCCTCATCTCCTGTGGCGCCGATGACCAGCGGTTGCGGCGTGGTGTCGACAAGCAGTTCGCTCATTTCAGATATTCCTTGAATTCCAGGGTGAGGTTAATGCTTATCTGCTTGCCCTTGGGGTCGCTTTTGCTCCATTCTTCGGTGGCCTTGGTCAACACATGGTGCCCATAGTTCACACCTCCGAGGATGAGCTTTTCGACGAACCCTCCGGCAACAAGCGTTTCGACATCGAGCATAGTTTCTTCCAGGTCCACGCCCAAAGCGGCCGACAGGCGGACAGAACAGCTCATGGTGTTCAGCTCCGGCGCGATGAATTCAAGCCGGGGCTTTGCCCCCAGAACCTTGTGTTCCTCGTAGGCCGCCGCCATGTCGCGCTTGACGCTGCCGGGGGTGACCACCCTGTCGGGATGTACTTCAAACACGAGATGCTGCCCGAAAGATCCAATAACCATGAGCGCTCCTAGTGTTTGCAGCCTTCAACCGGGTTGCCGCGCACCAGGCCCGAGGCGTTGATATTGCCGTTAACACTCTGGTCGCCCGACTGAATAAGATTGCCACGGTGATCCACCAGCCCCTTGATGAACAGATCCGCATTGATGGCAGCCTGACAGGGCTTGCCGTCAATGCCCTCGAAAACAACGCTCGGACCACGCATCCAGACACCGGCATGCCCTTCCAAAATGAGGCGCTGCATGCTCCGGATCGTAGCGTCCTTCTCCGCTTCCACGAGCACTTCACCCTTCACCCGGATCGTGGCATTTTCTTTGACAGTGATATCGGCGTCACCCTTGATGTCCGCATAAAATTTATGTTTCGTCCGGTCATAGGATATCTCCGTGCCATCTTCGAAGCGGTAGAACTGTATAGGCTGATCCTGCCCCGGCGCTGCATCTTGCTGCGAATACGTCGCCCCCAATATGCAGCCCTCTTCCAGCCCCTGCCCGGAAAACAGCACAGCCACCTGCTCTCCGACATCGGGCAGACATTGATCCTTATCCTTGAGCGTGCGTCGGTGCAGGGTGCGCACGGGATGGGAGACCATATCGTCGCCGTCGTGGAGCTGCACACGAGCGCTGCCAGCAACGTTGCTTTCGGTAACTGTGCCGAAGCGCAGGCTGGAGCCACGATTGGCTTCCAGGGCAGACAATCGCCGCTCAAGACGGATAATTTGCTGCAGGATATCCATTAATACTCCAGCGTTCTGCGCAACTCGGCGCTGGTGGTATAGGCTCGCGCCAGCTTGTGTTCTGCGGATTCGACAAAATAGGTGCCGTCGTACTTGCCCCATCCCTCAAGCTGCAGCGTTATGCCGGCCACAATACCGGGGCACCCCATCCAATCCAGAGTTGCGGTACGCTCACCTTCGTTGGCGGCACGCAACGCACCCTTGCCCAAGGCAATTGCCTGTGAGGAGTTTTCAACTCGCTGATTAAGTGCGATGGTTTGTCCGCTAGGCGGCGTGCCCGGAACGGTGGCTTCGGCCTTGACGGTTTCCCGTGTTGCCGGGTCATGGTAGGAAACATCAGCCTTTTTGCCGGTGCCTTGCGATCCAACCTTGAAAGACCAAGTGGATGGCGAATAGGGTGACCCCTCCTTACTGATGACCAACAAAGGACTTTTTGCGTCCCACTCCTTGGCTCCGTAGAGTATCATTTTGCCGTCGTGAACCTTCAGGTTGACGCCGTATCGCCCCGACAGGCCATGCAGGAAGGCCAGATCGGAGGTTTCACGCTGGTCAACGCGATTGAACGGGATTTCCGGAGCATCGTACATGAGTTCGTAGCCATGACGCTGTGAGATTTCCTGGGCGATACCCTCCAGAGTATATGTCTCCCACCCCTTGGTGCGGGATTCTTCCGACATTGCAGAGGTTTTTGCAGCGGATACAGCCTTGACAGTGAACACGTCCGGCGGCCCGGCAAGCGTTACTTCGTCGACCGTGAAGCGACCCATGGGCAGGGACAGATTTTTATCTGGCGCATACCAGTTCAGGCATGTGAGCCATGCCGTCACCTCACTGCCCTTGTCGATGAACCAGTCATTCTGGAAGCGTCGATCACGATCCATGAGCGAAAGCGTCACTTCATCGGCCTTGTCCTTGGCATTGTCCTTGAAAGAGAACTCACGCAAAAAAGGCGCAAGGTGCGAACTGACGTCTATGCCGTTGACGGTTACGGCCAAGCGTGCACGGCGGGCGGTAAAGCTGTCGCTCATGAGGTCGCCTCCTGCATCCACGGCGGTAGAGACATGGTCCGCACAGGAACGATGATGTCCGGCACCTGAAGCAGCACGTCGGGCTCAAACGCCAACACGTCCCCGTAATCGGGATTGGCATCTATCAACAGATGCATGAGCGTTTCCCGCCCCCATAGGCGATACGCGATAGAATCCCAGGTATCGCCCTGAACGGTGGTATAGGTCTTAGCCATATTGCACCCGTGCAGCGTCAGCCAGCAGCCCGGAAAGCAGCCGCTGAATGGATGACTTTTCGGACTCCAGAGAATCAAGCACCCGGCGTCCAAATTCACGGTCGGGCACGCCGTCCATGGATATGTTGAAAGCGAATGTGGGAGAGATGCTGACGGAGCCGCCAAGCTGACCAGACGTGGCCGCCTGAATGCCGGCATGGCGCGCCGCTGCAGCCTCTGCCTGCGCCGCATCAAAATCACCAGGTGACGGCATGGAAGGTGGGCCGGATACAGATGGAGGCGCAGCGGCAACAGGACGCATCTGTGCAGGCTGCGGCTTCGGGGGGGCTGGTGTTTCCGGATCCTCACCGGTTCGAGCCAGCCCTTCCTCTATTTTGCTGTCCGCTTTGTCAGCATCGTCGGAGCCAAGCCAGGACACAATTTTGCCGATGCCGCTCAACGCCCATTCCAGTGGTTTTGTCAAAAGCTTCAGGCCCGAGACGCAACCATCCCACATGGCGCTGAGGGCTCCGCCCACAGAGCCGGTCTGCTCGTAAAGATACACGAACCATCCCACCAGCGCGGTGACGGCGGTAATGATGATGCCTACAGGATTGGCCTTCATGGCCACGTTGAGCACGCGCTGCCAGACGGCTGCGGCTCTTGTGGCCACAGATTGGCGAAAGGTGGCAGTGGTCAGGGCATTGGTGATCCAGATCAGCGGCGTGAGCGCGACACGCCCTACAAGAGCAGCGTTGGACAGGGCTGTGAGCCCGAAGCCGCCTGCCAAGGCCGCCACCCTGATCGCCACCAGCCCCCCCACCAGGGCAAACGCTCCGCTGACAACCGTAGGATTGGCTTGCGCGTAGCCGATGACAGGTTCAAGAAATCTTCCGAGGGCCTGAGCGCCAGCAACTACGGCTGGCAGCAGAACACTACCCAGACTGATGCCGAGCTCGGACACACGATTTTTTGCGAGGATCAGGGCGTTGGCTGTGGTTTTGGCGCGGTTTGCGAATTCATCTTGCAGCGCGCCAAGCCATTTGCTCTTATCGCCAGCTATATTCAGATTCTCTTCAAGTTTATCAAGCTGCGTCAAAAGAGGCGCGATGGGGCCAAGGCTTTCCGTGCCGAATATCTGCGTCATAACTTCTGCCTGCATATGTGCGGGCAATTTGAGAATCTTGCGCATGGTCGCCAGCATGGCTCCTTCGGCGTCAGTCTGCATTTCTTTGGCAAGCGCTTTGGAATCTATGCCGACTTTTGCCAGTGCCTCACGAGCGCTCTTGGCTGCGGCACCGCCCTTGGTAAGGGCAAGCATAAAGTTTTTAAGACCCGTACCAGCAACCTCGTCCGGGATTTTCATGGATGCCAGGGTTGCTGCCATGGCGGTAACAGACTGGTGAGATACGCCGGCTATTTTGCCTATGCCGCCTATCCTGCTGACAATATTTGCAATGCTTGATTCTGTCGCACTTGAAGTGTTGGCGTAATAGTTCATGAGGTCCAAGGCTTCCCGCGTTTCAGCCAGCGTAAGCCCCAAGGCACTGCGGAAACCGCCGATGGATTCTGCAGCAGCATCCGTACTCATGCCAAAGCCGACGCTCATGTGCGCAGCCAGCTTGGTGAATTCCCGCAGTTCTTCTACGGAAGTCATGCCCATCTGCCCGCCAGCGGCAAAAAGGCTCGCCAATTGGTCATGGGTCAGCGGCAGTTCCCGGCCCATCTGTTTGACGGCAGATTCCAGCTCGTAATACTTCGGCGTGAGCCTGCCTGCCGAATCGCGCATGCCGTCAATGGTTTTCGCTGCGTCTGCCATGGCGCTTTCGAATTCGACGGCCATTTTTACCGGAGCCGCGACCACTGCTACCGACGCAACCGTACCCATGATTTCGCCTTTCAGCTCATCACGTTTGGATCGATTGCGCATGATGGTTTCCTGGCGCCGCAATGCCGCCTCCGAGCGCTGCATTTGGGCTGTGGCCTTGGCATGCACGGCCGCGGCATTGCCTACGTTGATATTGTACTTGGCCGCGGAACGAGAAGCGGAAGCATAGGCACGCTCCGCGGCGGCAAGTTGTTTTGACACATCCTTGCCGGCCGCGGCTTCGGCCCTCAGTGAATCAACTGTAGCTTTGGCTGATGTCAGCTTACCGGCCGTGCCGGAAACTGCCCTCAGATCCTTCATGTCGCGCTTAAGGCGGCTGGCCCGGCCCGCCACAGTGTCAAAGGCGGAAGCTACACTCGACTGCAGCCGCGCCCCGACAGAAAAGGTAAAGCCAACCGTTCTTCCCATATCATGCTCCGTTGAGGGCGGATTCCGCCTCCACAAGCTCCTCGATCCACATCAGCACATCATCGTAGCTGTATCCCAACGCATCATTCAGCGACATGCGCCCCAGGCGCGAAAGCAGCGCCGCCGCCCGCATCAGTTCCTTTGGAGGCCTCGGCGCGGCCACGAAAAATAAGGTACTGCTGCTGCAGCTTGTCATAATCCTCCATATCCAGATTCTTCACCTCTTCCGGGCTGATGCCGCAGAGATGCGCAAAGTATCTGGCTTCTTCTTCCATCTGGGTCCGCAGGTTGGTGGACGACGGCGCGTACTTGAGTTCGTCGTTCACGGTGGGCCGCTTCATGGTGAGTTCACTGAGTTCACGGTCTGCGAGCTGCACCGGCCAGGACAGCGCAATCACGGCAAGAGGGGTTTTCATGAGGTTAGCCTCCGAGATAGCTGTTGATTTCGGCGAGCATATCCTCGCCATCGATGCGGCAGATGCCGTTAAGTTTGTCAATGCCCACAACTTCACGCCCGTCGATCCACAGATACATGCTCACCACCTCGAGCTCGGTATCGTTGTCCATTTTCTTGCCGGGCGTGGTTTTGCCGAGGCCGGCCTTCTTGGGCAGAGCGTTGGCAGTGAGCTTGACGGGCTTGGGTACAAGCTTGTTCAAGCCCGAATCGTAGACCTGAATGGCGGCATACACCTGAAGCTGATGCCCGGTTGTTTTCAGCAGACGCACAGCCTGCGTGTTGACCGTATTCCAGGATATGCCCAGAGTGAGGTTGCCAAAATGCCCGATAACCGGGGTTTCAAGTTCGCCAAGGATACCGAGGCCGGACAGGGATTCCTTCATGTATTCCAGATCCGGCAGGGTCACTTCGCCAACGCCCAGGAGTTCATCGCCTTCCCGGTAGATCTTGGCATTGATAAGCTTATCCGGAATGGGGTTGGCGCTTGGGAGTCGTTCGGTATTATCAGCCATGATAACTCCTTACTACGCGCTGACGCTGCTAAAGAGGGACGACAGCGCGGTATGGTCATAACGCAGGATGTGCACGATCTCCTGGGCCGGAGAAGGCGGCGTGAGGGCTATGCGGTAACGGACGGTGCCATTCATGAGGTCAGTGACGGCATTGTCGCCGGCCAAAAAGGACACCTTGCCGCCAATCAGCCGTTCGCGCCGCACCAGGCCGTTGAGCCACTGATTGGTGCTATCCACAATGGATTCGATATGGCGTACCCGCACAATGGGTTCGTCCACCTTCTGCCAGGTAGAAAGGACAAGAGTGTTGCCCACATACGAAAACATGCGCCGGATTGGGATAAACACGTTCTTGACGTCGGTCACCCCGGGATAGGCCGCAGTATAGTTGCCCCAGACCTTGAGGCCGCCAACGAAGTTGATGCCGGTGACGCAGCCGCGGAAGTTGAGCCACCCGGCCTGCTCGGTATCAAGGTCCAGCAGCTCGCCATTGTGCATGATGCCGTTGGCCAGTATGCGGGAATTGGAGGGCGACCAGAATGGCACGCCATCATTGTTGGCATCGCGCAGTCCTGTTGCTCCGGCCAGATGGGTGCTGCCCCACATGATTTTGCCGCCAGTGATCGGCCTGCCGAAAAAAGGGATCAGGTGCTTGTCCGTGAGGTTGTTGTCCTGGATCCAGGCAGGCACCTCAGTGTAGTTGCGGACTTCGGCCGGCACATCAATGGGCGCCGTGCAAGAAAAGTGGCCGTTGATATCCGAGCATTTTGCGCCCATGACAAGCGCCACTGCGGGATCCGACGAAAACCCCGGGGCGAGTAGCTGACCAGGAACCATTGTAAAACGTGGAAAAACCGAGGCCGCAAGTTCAAGCCCCTTACGGCGCATGGTGTCGCCATCAATGCCGCCGATAATGTCCGCTGACGTCACCTTTGAAACATCCGGCTCCGTCTGGTTGCCGTCGCCGCCCTGAACTGGCCTCGTGTGCTTTGCCGGATCGAAGACGTTTATGAAGACTATGGGAGCAACGCCATACAACCCCATGTACACGTCCGCAAATTCGGCGAGGGTGTAGCTGCCCACATCTTCGCC
>Ga0265295_1002275_pt1 | contig 31007 bp, 30 predicted proteins | sample Munlansysbiofilm_FD_192503 | JGI IMG/M metagenome (GOLD analysis project Ga0265295, IMG submission 192503) | Leachate microbial communities from a municipal landfill in Southern Ontario, Canada - Methane capture system biofilm | ecosystem: Engineered > Solid waste > Landfill > Unclassified ... | reverse complement strand
GCAAGGTCAAAGAGCATCTGGGCGTTTTCAACGGGAACCACCTCGTCTTTTGAGCCGTGGAAGATAAGGAGGTTGTGAACCTTTGCCGCAGATCCGGTGATATCAAAGAGCAGATTTTCTTCGAAAAACTCAAAGGGCAGGGCAGGGCGGTGGTCATTTCCCTCAAAGGGGATGACTTTTATGGTCCGGCTTACTATCGGGGCCGCACACACAACCGCCCCCAGCGGGGAAATACCCTGGGCTTCAAGCCGGGACCAGGCCTCGATGGCCGTGGCACCTCCAAGACTGCTGCCAAAGAGGGCTAGACTCCCGTTTGTAAGGCCAAGGGTGAGAACATGGTTGACTCCAGCTACGAGATCCCTAACCCTTATGTCAAGGGAGGTGTCGTTTTCAAATCGTCCCTGGCTTTTGCCGCACCCCCTGTGGTCAAACCTAAAGAATGCAATGCCAAGCCCTGGCAGAAGACTGGCAAGAAGCTTCTGCTTGGCTGAATCCATACTCCCTTCGAGCCCATGGGATCCTATTACAAAGGGTGGGTGCGGGGTGTTCGGAAGGTGGAGGACACCGCTCAGGGTCATGTTATCGCAGGTAAATGTGACCTGTTCTGATCGCATATTCATCCTTGTTTTTATGGCACAAAAAATGTAAAGTCTCAAGGTTATTTTAATAATGAAACAGGAAACCAATGAAAATACAAAAGAAAAAGCCGGTTGAACTTGAAATCATCGATCTTGCCTTTGGAGGCAAAGGTCTTGCCAAACCTGATGGTTATCCCATATTTGTGGATCGTACCGTGCCCGGGGACACGATCACTGCCAGGATTACCAGAAAGAAGAAAAGCTTTGCAGAGGCTCAGCTGGTGTCAATCGAGAAACCTTCCCCCCTCAGGCAGGACCCTCCCTGTCAGTATGCCAATCATTGCGGAGGCTGCCGTTGGCAGACCCTTGGCTATGAAACCCAGCTTGAATACAAACAGCGCCACGTGGTTGAATCCCTCGAACACATCGGTCTTTTAAAGGGAATTGAGGTACTGCCGGTGATTCCTTCCAAAAAGATTTTCGAGTTCAGAAACAAAATGGAGTTCTCCTGCACCACCAGCCGCTGGCTTATGCCCGAAGAGCTTGAAAATCCCGACATTAAAAAAGGATTCGGCCTGGGGCTCCACGTTCCCGGAACCTTTGACCGCATCCTTGACATTGACCGCTGTCTTATCCAGCCCGAAATGGGCAACGAGATAATGGAGCATGTGAGACGCTATATCCTGGAATCAGGGGTTCCGGCCTATGGCCTTCGATCCCACGAGGGGTTCTGGCGTTTTCTAATGCTCAAAAGCTCGACGGCCTTTAACACCTGGATGGTCAATATCGTGACAAAAGAGAAGAACGACGCCCTTCTCCTTCCCCTTGCCCAAAGCCTTAAGGAGACTTTTCCCTCCATCGTCTCCATCGTAAACAATGTTACGGCCAAAAAGGCCGGTGTCGCAACCGGGGACTATGAAAAACTCCTCCTGGGTGAACGGTTTATCCGGGAAAAACTCGGCAGGTTCACCTTTGAAATTTCAGCCAACAGCTTTTTCCAGACCAACACCACGGGGGCGGAACAGCTCTATTCCCTAGTCTCTGAATATGCCGATCTCAAGGGTGACGAAACCGTTGTGGATCTTTATTCAGGTACTGGAACGATTCCCATCTGGTTGTCCGACCGGGCAAAAAAAGTTATAGGCATCGAAATTGTCGAGAGCGCTGTCCTGGATGCAAGGAAAAATGCCGCCCTGAACAACGTTGAAAATTGTGAGTTTTTTGTAGGGGATATCAAAGATGTCCTGCCCCGGCTCGATGCCGGCTGTGATGTGATGATCATCGATCCTCCAAGGGCGGGAATGCACAAGGATGTGGTGGCCCAGGTCATGGCCATTGCACCGCACAGGATTGTTTATGTCTCGTGCAATCCTGCAACCCTTGCCAGGGATCTTGGTATGCTTAAAGAGCGCTATCGGGTGGTCAAGGTTCAGCCTGTGGATATGTTTCCCCACACCTTTCATATAGAATCTGTAGCTTTGCTTGAAGCTTTATAGCTATCCCTTGATTTCTTTTGAACTGGAAGGTATTAAACCTGGAATAGAGTGCTTTTTTAAATGTATTATGCTGGGAGAAAAAAGATATGGAACAAACAAAATTTAGAGTTCTGCTGGCCTATGACGGCTCTGAACTTGCCATTGATGCGGCTCGATACGTGGGCATGGTATTTCCGCCCGAGACAACAGAGGTAGTTGTCTTTTACGTGGAGAGCAAGATCCCCCGTTCTTTCTGGGAAATGGAAAGGGATCTGGATTTCAGGTTTAAAACCCCGGAAATAAGGGCAAGCATGACCGAACGGTACAGACTTGTAAAGGAATGCATGGACAAGGCCAGGGAGATCTTGGAAGGTAAGGGGTTCCCCCCTGAAGCTATTGTCACCAAGATTCACACCAAGGAGCAGGGTGTAGTGCGTGATATTGTTCAGGAGTCCCGCCAGGGGTATGATGCTGTCGTGGTAGGTCGAAAGGGGTTCTCACGTCTCAAGGATCTCCTGCTTGGATCTGTGCCCGTGAAACTTCTTGGAAAAATCAAGAGTATTCCCCTTATCGTCGTGGGAGGTATTCCAAGGCATAAGAATGTTTTGATCGCCTTTGACGGTACCCGTGAGGCGGTCGAGGCTGTTCGCAGGATGGGTCGTCTCATCAACAGCCAGGGGTGTAAGCTGCTTCTCTGCCACGCATTTAAAACAGGCTCTGCTGTGGAGACGAACGTAAACCTGAAAGACAACGAGTTTTTCAAGCCTTCTGTCGAGTGCCTCACAAGTGCAGGATTTACAGAAGGACAGCTCACCTGTGAATTCATCTCAAGTGAGGGGGATCTCACCAATAATATTGTTAAAAGAGCCCAAGAGGGAGGTTATGAAATTATCGTCATTGGACGTCGAAATCTTACCTTCCTGAAACAAATTTTCCATGGCAGGGTAGGGGACAAGATCTTCCAGGCTGCAGACAACCAGGTGGTCTGGATTGTGCAGTAGCTTTCAGCAGGAGCCAGGTGAAGATAAACTTGACACTCGTTTCCATTGCTGATAAAAAAATTAACTCTTTGTTAACCTATCGACAGATGTAAAATCTGGTGGAGCGAATAAAAATTATGGGCCTTTTCAGTTCAAAAGAATACCCTGGAAGGGGGAGTTTCCCCCATGGAATACACCCTCCCGGAAATAAATTTTATTCTGCTGAAGCGCAGGTCGAGGTAGTTCCAGTTCCAGACAAGGTTGTTCTTCCGCTTTTACAGCATATTGGCGCACCGTGTGAACCTGTTGTGAAACCACGGCAGAAGGTTGTCTGTGGAGAAATGGTTGGTGAGGGACAGTCCTTTGTCTCTGCCTCCCTTCATTCTCCGGTTGAAGGTGTTGTCAAAAAAATAGGTATGGCCACCCTTCCCAGCGGCCGTCGTCTTCCGACCATTGAGATCAAAACTGAAGGCGAGCAAAAACCATGCAGCATTCTGTGGGACGAACTTACCAGCCCGGACTGGTCCCTTTCCACCATACCCGATTTTCCGCCGGACGAGATCTCACGCCTGATCCACGCCGCAGGGATCGTAGGCCTGGGAGGTGCAGCCTTTCCAACCCACGTTAAGGTGATGCCCAACGAGAGGCGTTTAATCGATACCCTGCTTGTGAACGGGTGTGAATGTGAGCCTTATCTTACCTGCGATTATCGTCTTATGCGAGAAGCTCCCCACGCAATCGTAGCGGGGTCGCTGCTGGCGGGGAGAGCCGTTTCTGCAAAGGAAATTTACATCTGCATCGAGGACAACAAACCCGAAGCCATAGAGGCTCTGAAGCTTGCCACCAGAAACACCGTGGTCGAGGTGGCCGTTGTACGTACAAAGTATCCCCAGGGAAGTGAAAAACAGCTGGTAAGGGCGGTCCTTGACCTTGATGTGCCCCTTGGAGGACTTCCTTCAGACGTGGGTGTTGCCATGAGCAACGTCGGCACCATGGCTGCGGTTGCAAGGGCAGTCCTTAAAGGAGCGCCCCTGACCCACAGGGTCATCAGCGTCACCGGCGGCGGCGTTGTTACTCCAAAAAACCTCTTTGTCCCCATCGGCATCTCCACGGGTGAACTCATTGATTATTGCGGCGGCCTGACCCTTGATGCAGAAAGAGTTATAGCCGGCGGACCCATGATGGGATTTGCCTTTTCAGACCTTACAACCCCCGTGACCAAGGGAACAAGCGGTATCACCATACTCTCCCATGCTGAAATTGCAAAGGGCGAGGAAACAGCCTGTGTGCGCTGCGGACGCTGTGTAGATGCCTGTCCCATGAAACTTGTTCCCACCCGTCTTGCCATGGCAGCGCGGTACAAAGACACAGCCCTTGCCCGCCGGTATAATATCAATGCATGTTTTGAATGCGGCAGCTGTACCTATGTCTGTCCCGCCAATATCAAGCTTGTCCAGTTGATTCGCACGGGAAAGGCCCAGGTAGCGGCAACAAAGAAAAGATAAGGAGCCAGATCATTGTCAAATTTAAGTGAAACAACGGAAACGGCGGCCCAGGGTCCAACCCTGAATGTGGCTCCTTCTCCCCACGTATCCGACAACACCTTTACCACACAGCGGATGATGACCGATGTTCTTATCGGGCTCACCCCCCTTGTGGCAATGTCGGTGTTCATGTTCAGGTGGCTTGCGGTTCAGCAGGTTGCCATCTGCGTTATAAGCTGCCTTGCGGCCGAGGCGATCTTTGTCCGGATGCGCGGCAAGAGAATCACCCTCATGGACTGTTCGGCAGCGGTCACAGGAATCATCCTGGCCCTCTCCCTTCCCGCCACTGCCCCCTGGTTTGTAGGAGCCCTTGCCTCGGTTATTGCCATGGGCATCGGCAAGATTTTGTTTGGAGGGCTTGGCATGAACATCTTTAACCCGGCAATGGTCGGAAGAGCCTTTGTGATGATCGCCTTTGCAAGCCTTATGGGTGCCGGGGCCTATGAGAATTCAGCGTCATCCATTGATGCGCTCTCCCAGGCAACCCCCCTCAATCTCCTCAAGGGCAGCGGAGTTACCACATCGACCTTTGATCTGTTCTTCGGGTTTACCAATGGTTCCATTGGGGAAACAAGTGCCCTTGCCGCCATCATCGGCGGTCTGTTTTTGTGCATCAGACGCACGGCCTCCTGGGAGATCCCGGTGGGGGTTATTGCCTGTGTGGGGGTGATAGCAGGTTTTGCAGATCTTTCAGCCGGAGCTGGCGGCCAACTTTTCCTTCATCACATCTTTGGGGGAGCCCTTTTGTTCGGCGCTTTTTTCATTGCTACAGACCCCGTAACTTCCCCACTGACGCCCAGGGGTAAATTTATCTTTGGTGCGGGCACAGGTTTCTTTATCATGGTCATAAGGCTGTTCAGCGGATATCCAGAAGGAGTTATGTTTGCCATCCTTCTCATGAATGCCGTGACCCCCCTTATTAATCGGTGGACAATTCCACGTCCCCTGGGAGATGCCTGATATGAAATCTATTTTTGAAACCAACCTTGGTCAGGCCTGGCTTGTGCTGCTTCTGGCAATAATATTCGGCTCATCTCTTGCCGGAGTCCAGGCAGCCCTTGGTCCCAGGATCGAAGAAAATAAGTTAAGAGAGACCCTGGAAAAGGTGCCGGTTGTAATCCTTGGTCAGACGGCGGTAGACGAGCTTCAAGCCAAAGAGCAAACCCTTACAATCTTACCCAACACCGTTTCTGTGACCAGGCAGGGGGTGACAAAGTTTTACACCCTGTACCGGGCCGACTTTGCTGACGGCACCACGGCGGGATGGGTTGCCAAGACCTCGGGCCAGGGCTACGCCGACAGGATAGAACTTCTGGTAGGCATGGATCAGAATGCTGAAAAGGTTACCGGACTCTTTATCTTGGACCAGAAGGAGACTCCTGGACTTGGCAACAAGATAGTCGAGGATGCCTGGCGTGACCAGTATAGCGGCAAGTCCACTGCCACGCCTTTTACCGTGGTCAAGCTCCCCAGGGGCGGAGAAAATGAGATCGACGCCATCTCAGGTGCCACCATCTCTTCTGATGCCGTGACAAACCTGGTAAACCAGGCGGTTTCAGACCTGAAACCCCGGGTGGCTGAACTAAAAACACCCGAACCTAAGGGGGTCAACTAATGCCAGATCAACCCACCGCCTCCGAGCGGTTCCTACAGGGCATCCTGCCGGAAAACCCAGTTTATCGTCAGCTCCTGGGACTATGTCCCACCCTTGCCGTTACAAACGGCATGCAGCCCGCCATCACCATGGCCGTATCCGTGGCCTTTGTGCTTGTGTGTGCCAACCTTGTGATCAGCCTGATCCGGAACCTCTTAAAGCCTCATCTGCGGATCGTCATTTTCACCCTGACCATTGCCACATTTGTGACCATTGCCGACAAGGTCCTTGCCGCCTATCTCTACCAGATGAGCAAAACCCTTGGGCCCTATATTCCGCTGATCATTGTAAACTGCATCATCATTTGCCGATGTGAGGTGTGTGCCTCTAAACAGTCGCCGTTCATCGCAGTGTCCGACGCCCTGGGTCAGTCCATCGGGTTCGGCCTTGCCCTTTCAAGCATTGCGGCAGTCAGGGAAATCCTTGGGACCGGCGGGCTTTTCGGGGTCCAACTTCTGCCTGCTGCATGGCCTGACTGGGTCATTATGGTACTTCCTCCGGGGGCTTTCATCACCCTGGGACTGCTGCTTGGATTTGTCAACTGGCTGTCCATGCGTAAAAAAGGAGGACGTATATGAACTATCTTGTGGATATTATTCTGATCGCCCTCAGTGCTGCGGTTATCAACAACTTTGTACTGTACTATTTCGTGGGTATCTGCCCGTTCATCGGTGTGTCAAGACGGGTGGATATGGCCTTTGGCATGGGATGTGCTGTTACCTTTGTAATCAGCATTGCAGCCTTTCTAAGCTGGACCATTACCACCATGGTGTTGATTCCCGGCGCCCCTTTGTCTTCATTTATCGGTGGTTTTTTCATGTCAAAAGAGGCTGCCGCAACAATTGATCTCACCGTTTTAAGTTACATTGTCTACATATTTTCCATCTCATCTTCGGTTCAGTTTGTGGAGATGTATGTAAGGAAATTTTTCCCGGCCCTTTACAAGTCATTTGGCGTGTTTCTTCCTTTGATCACCACCAACTGTGCCATTCTCTTTGCCTGTCTGACCATCATGAGCAACGTGGTGGGAGTCGAAAATCCCGCAGATGTCTGGGACCTTGGCAAATCCCTTATCCTGGCGCTCTTTGGCGGAATCGGCTTTACCATCGCGATTGTGATCATGTCCGGCATTCGTGAAGATCTCGATATTTGCGATGTCCCGAAACCGTTCAAGGGAGCTGCTATCACCCTTGTGATCGGCGGCATTCTGGCCCTTGCTTTCATGGGCTTTACCGGAGTTGACTCAGGCTTGAGAAAGGCAATGACCAGGGTTCCGGAGACAGCCATTGTTGTTTCCACACAACCTTCTGCTCACACGGCTATGATAGATGAATTCATCCGGGGAGATATGAATAAATGATTGAGATAACCATAGGCATTGCCGCAGGCACCATGCTTGGCATGGCAGTGATTATGTCATACATACTCGGCTGGGCTAACAAGAAATTCCGGGTCGAGGTGGATCCAAGAGTCGAGTCTGTTCTCGAAATTCTTCCCGGAGCCAACTGCGGGGGGTGCAGCTATCTTGGATGCAGTGAATATGCCGTTGCCGTAGCAACGGACAATGCACCGGTTAATCGATGCCCCGTGGGCGGTGAGAGCTGTGCCCTTGCCATTGCCAAGATCATGGGTGTTGAGGCTGGAGCAATCATTCCCCACCGTGCAATTGTCCATTGCGGAGCAAAGAAAGAAGATCGACTGGGCAGAACCGAATACAGGGGTGAACACCTATGCGCTGCCGCAACCCTTGTGGCCGGCGTCCAGGGATGTACATTCGGTTGTCTTGGGTTTGGCGACTGCGTTGACTCCTGCAAGTACGACGCCATCCATGTGATAGACGGCCTCGCCGTTGTGGATTATGACAACTGCATCGGATGCGGAGCCTGTGTCAAGGCCTGCCCCAGAGCAATTATTACCATGACAGATTTCCATGAGCCTCAGATTCCAACAGTTAAGTGTTCCAACAGGGACAAGGGAAAAGATGTGACATCTGTGTGTAATCGAGGCTGTATCGGCTGCAGGATCTGCGCAAAGACGGCTCCCGATCTGTTTGTGATGAACGGCAATATAGCCGTTGCAAATCACGAAGAGTACCGTGAAGAGATGGGTGCCAGTGCTTTGGAGGCCATTGAAAAATGTCCTAAGGATTGTATTGGGTATATCGGTATGAATTAGTGGGTTGTACATGTTTGTTTGAATTTTGCTGCAAACTAATAAAAAGGTCGTCCGCGGATAATGTCCATGGGCGACCTTTCTTGTTCGGTTCGTTAGGACCGCAAATTTAATAAGTTGAAGGGACTCTATTCTTCTTTTTTATCAGAGGCTATAGACATCCTCGCCCTTTATTACCTTGATGGTGTTCTGGGCTAGAATCTCAATGGCCTTGTCAATGTTATCGAATCTGAAGATCATTATGGCGTTTTTACCATGGGGATTGGCAAATGCATACATATACTCAACATTGATCCCTTCCCTTGTGAGGGGATCAAGGACCTGGTTGAGACCGCCTGGATTATCATCTACCTCAACGGCGATAACGTCTGTTTTTCCCACGGTGAACCCCTCATCCTTGAGGACCTTTTCAGCCTTTTGATTGTCGTTGACAATCAGCCTCAGAATACCAAAATCAGTGGTGTCGGCAAGGGAAAGTGCCCTGATGTTGACATTTGCATCCCTCAGGGTTGCGGTAACTTCCGCAAGGCGTCCCGCTTTGTTTTCAAGAAATATTGATATTTGTTCGGCTCGCATATTAATTTTCTCCTTGTTTGTTTTATATGAAACAGCTTTTAGCTGTTAGCTAAATGCTAACGGTTAACAGCTATCGTTGTATCTGGATGCATACCTCGCTCCGGCCATGTGCCGGTTATAACTTTCGGTTGTCAATTACGCGGACGGCCTTGCCCTGGCTTCGTTCAATGGTTCTTGATTCAACTAGCCTTACCTTGGCGGAAACCCCCAGGTACTCTTTGATGTCGTTGGATATTTTACCTTCCATGATCTGCAGGTTCTTGATCTCATCGGAGAAAATCCGGTCGCTGACCTCGACCCTGACCGTCAGCGTATCGAGGTTGCCGGCCTTATCAACAACAAGCTGATAGTGGGGCAGAATGTTTTCATTTTTCATGAGAACGCTTTCGATCTGGGATGGGAAGACGTTGACACCCCGGATGATGAGCATATCGTCGGTCCTGCCCGTTACCTTTTTCATACGCACGTGGGTTCTGCCGCAGAGGCAGGGTTCCGGATTCAAAGAGGTAATATCCCGGGTTCTGTAGCGAATAATGGGAAAGGCCTCCTTGGTTATGGATGTAAAGACAAGCTCGCCTGTTTCACCGTAATCAAGGACCTTCCCGGTTTCCGGATCAATGATCTCAGGGATAAAGTGATCCTCAAAGATATGAAGCCCATTCTGGGCCTGGATGCACTCGATGCTCACACCCGGTCCCATTATCTCCGAAAGACCATAAATATCCATGGCCTTGAGATTGAGCCTTGTTTCGATCTCATGACGCATGGTTTCAGACCATGGTTCAGCTCCAAAAATGCCGGCTTTAAAGCTCAGGTCCTTGAAGAAAATGCCCATCTCTTCGGCAACCTCTGCAAGGTGAAGAATGTAGGAGGGAGTACCGGTGAGAATGGTGGGCTTGAAATCCCTCATGATTATTATCTGGCGTTTTGTGTTGCCGCCAGACACGGGGATTACCGAGGCACCGAGGCGTTCAACACCATAGTGTACACCGAGGCCGCCTGTGAACAATCCATAGCCATAGGCGTTGTGGACAATATCCTGGCTTGTGGCACCGCCTGCTGCAAGGCACCTTGCCATGAGTTCAGACCAGGTCTCGATATCCCGGCGGGTGTATCCAACAACAGTGGGGCTGCCTGTGGTGCCAGAGCTTGCGTGGATGCGGATTACATTTTCCATGGGAACGGCAAACATGCCATAGGGGTAGTTGTCCCTCAGATCCTGTTTCGTGGTAAAAGGGAGACGCTCAAGGTCCCTGAGTGTCTTGATGTCCGAGGGTGAGATGCCGGCTTTTTTAAAACTTTCCCGGTAAAAGGGAACCGTGGCATAGACTCTTTCCAGGGTGGTTTTAAGTCGTGACAGCTGGATGGCTTTAAGGGCCTCCCTTGGCATTGTTTCAAAGTCCATGTTGAAAATCGGCATTAAAAAAATCTCCTTGATTTATATATGTTTTACAGGAACTTGGCCTTTCTTTTTTCAAGAAAAGCCTGGGTTCCTTCTTTTGCGTCGGGACTTGCCATACAGAGGGCAAAGGCGTTGATCTCAATTTTACAGCCTGTTTCAAGGTCGACGGACAGACCGTTATGTATAGATTCCTTAGCCGCCTGAATGCAGACCCGGCCCTTTAAGGCCATGGCTTTGGCCGTTTTCATAACTGTTTCCATGAGATCTTCTGGTGTGCAGACCTGGTTTACAAGCCCATAGGTCAGGGCCTCAGATGCGGAAAAGGTCTTGCCGGTAAAGATGAGTTCTTTTGCCCTGTTCGGTCCCACAACCCTTGCCAGGCGCTGGGTCCCGCCAAATCCTGGAATGATGCCAAGGGTGATTTCCGGAAGCCCGAACACAGCCTTTTCAGAGGCGTAGATAAAGTCACAGGCAAGGGCGACCTCCGTGCCTCCGCCCAGGGCAAAACCGTTCACAGCCGCAATGACCGGAATGGGAAGGGTCTCCATGCGGGCAAATGTCCTGTGACCGAGTTTTGCAAAACGTTTGGCCCCGAGAGCATCAAGTTTTGTAAGTTCTGAGATGTCGGCTCCCGCTACAAAAGCCTTGTCTCCAGCTCCTGTCAGCACAAGGGCCCTTACCCCCTGATCCTGTTCAACAAGGTCAAGCACGGCTCCCATCTCTAGAATCAGTTCATGGTTCAGTGCATTGAGGGCCTTGGGGCGATTAAAGGTCAAAGTACCAATGGTGTCGGAAACATCAAAATTCAAGTGTTTGAAAGTCATTATTTACTCCTTTATTCAGTTATTTAATGTTAGGAACTCGGAAACAAAGAATTACCCAATCCCGCCTCTCTTTAAGCTCGTCCTCCATACTGCATCTGACTCCACTACACACCCCAACTAACTACCCCCAACCACCCACTACCCCCTACCCACTACCTACTATCGGGGATTAGTCTCCCTTATGTACTTTTCCACCCCGTCAATGATAGCCTCACACAGATCCTCCTGGTAGGCAGCACTCACAAGGCGCTTGCATTCTGTCTGATTGCTCAAGAAAGAGGTCTCTACTAGAATGGATGGCATTCTTGCCCCGAGAAGAACATAAAAGGGGGCCTGCTTTACACCGAGGTTTTTAATATCAGAATATTTTCGTTCAAGACTTGCGCACATGGATGTCTGAACTTTGCCTGCAAGACGGCTTGATTCGTTGATCTTTGCATTTTTCATCAAATCGTTGAGAATGGATTCAAGATCGCTGATGTTTTTCCGGCTGGTTGCATTCTCCCTTGCCGCAACTTCAATGGCCTCGTCGTCCGTGGCAAGGTTGAGGAAATAAGTCTCCAGGCCATGGGCGTTTTTGTTTAAAGCTGCATTGCAGTGAAGGGAGATAAACAGGTCAGCTTTTTTGGTGTTTGCAATGGCAGTTCGTTCTTCAAGGGTAAGATAGGTATCTGTTGAGCGTGTGAGGATAACATCGCACTTGAGGCGGTCGCGCATACGTGCGGCAAGGCGCTTTGATATGGCGAGCACCACGTCTTTTTCCCATACGTTTTTAAGATAACCGGGAGCTCCGGGATCTTTGCCCCCATGGCCAGGATCTATGACTATTCTGCGAACTCCAAGGGCCAGTTGTTTTGTAATGGCAGAGCTCAGATTCTTGCTGGTTGTCACAGGGATATTGTTCTGGGATGCAGCCACCTTGCCGCCGTTCTCCTTTGCCCATACGTCGATCACAAGCCTGAAGGGGTCATTGAGCGAGAAGACCTTGTAGTTGTCAAAGGCCTTGATATCAATCACCACCCGAACCGAATGGGGGGTATACTGGCCTGCCCTTGCCTGAATTAAAAGATCGTCGTTAATGGCCGTGTGTCTGGGTACATTTTCACCAAGACGTGAACCCTGGAGATCAACGTAGAGACGCTGGGGCATGTTGATGGCAGGATCACGTTTGAGCAGATGATGCACAAAGGGTCTGCTGTCATCTGCATCTATAACCACCCTTGTGTATTCAGGAGTTGACCAGAATCTGAGACCAGTAACCAGGGTGTCGATTCCAGGGGAGGAGGGCGGACCAGGTTCAGGCCTTGGTAAAGGTTTTAGCTTTGGTAAGGGGTTTAGCCTAGGTAAAGGAGAAGGAGGAGAAACAGCTTTTACAGGGGCATCTTGCCCCTTGAACGTCTGCTGTTTAAGCGAAGTTTTTTTGCTGGTTCTGTTTTTTTCAGCATTTTCAAAAGCTATTTTCTTTAAAAGATGATTTGCCTTCTCTTTATATGCGCTTTGGGGATAATGGCCCTGAATTCGGTTGAGGAGATCGACAGCTTCGGTTCTATCACTGGTGCGTTGGGAAAGACTGCTGAGCTCAAGGTATAACTGGGCAGTTCTGTACATTCCAGCCGGAGCCCAGGGACTTTGGGGAAAGTCTGCATACACCCTCTGGTAAAGTTCGATGCAGTTGACCCAGGCCTGCCTCGAGTTCTGCTTTGCAGGTTCTTTTTTTAATTTTAAAAAACATAAATCCGCACTGTTGTACTGCTGCTGGGCAGTAAGAGAGGCACAGGAGCAGGGAAGAATCAATCCTAGGAGAATAAATACAACAAGGGCCGGCAGGGAGTAGCGTAGTTTTATCATGGGTTAGATCAATGCCTTTGATCTGATTTTCTGCTTCAGATCATTGATAAAATTCAAGGCGTCAATGGGCGTCATGGTCGAGATGTCGGTTTCCTCAAGGGCCTTGATGATATCGTCGTGGTCATTCCTTGCAAAGAGGTCCATCTGCTGCTGTCTGGTCGCTGACCTGTCAGTATTGTTCTGTCCGGCTGATTCCCTGTCCCTTGTCCTTGTCTTGATTCCGGTCTTTGCCTGCTGATTCATGCCCTTGGGTTGACTCCACGGCTGTTCCTGCTGAGATCCCTGGGCCTTTTCCGTTGCGGCAAGGATCTGCTTTGCCTTGTTGATTACAGCATCCGGTACACCCGCAAGGCGGGCCACCTGGATTCCATAGCTCTTGTTTGTGCCTCCCTGGACAAGCCTTCGTAAAAAAATGATGTTGTCGTTGAATTCTTTCACGGCAATGTTGAAGTTCTTGATCCTGGGTTTGAGCTGCTCAAGCTTTGTCAGCTCATGGTAATGGGTGGCAAAAAGTGTCTTTACCCCCTTACCGTCAAGGTCATGAAGATACTCGGCAACGGCCCAGGCGATGCTCATGCCGTCAAAGGTCGAGGTCCCCCTGCCGATCTCGTCGAGGATAACAAGGCTGTTTTCCCTGGCGTTGTTTACAATGTTTGCAGTTTCCTCCATTTCAACCATAAAGGTACTCTGGCCGAGGGAGAGGTTGTCAAGGGCTCCTACCCTGGTGAATATTCTATCGATTATGCAGAGATCTGCTCGGGCTGCAGGCACAAACGAACCCATTTGAGCCATGAGGGAGATAAGGGCCACCTGGCGGAGAACGGTTGACTTTCCGGCCATGTTGGGACCGGTGATGATAAGAACCTGGTCGCTTGTATTGTCAAGACGCAGGGAGTTGGGTATGTAGCGCTCGCCCCTGATCATTTTTTCAACAACTGGATGGCGGCCCTCCTCGATGTCAAGCACCTGATTCTCGTTAAGAAGGGGTCTTACGTAGTTATTTTCCTCGGCCGCCGTTGCAAGCCCCATCACCACATCAACCCCTGCAAGAAAACCGGCCATCTTGAGTATGGACGGGGTTTGCCGGGAGATTTGTCCCCTTATATCGCAAAAGAGCTCATATTCCAGGGTTGAGCGTCGATCCTGGGCGTTGAGAACCTTAGACTCCATCTCCTTAAGTTCGTCAGTGATGAATCGTTCTGCATTGACCAGGGTCTGTTTTCTGATGTAGTGGGCGGGCACCTCACGGGCCTGAATTTTAGAGACCTCGATAAAATAGCCGAACACCTTGTTGAACTTGATTTTAAGCGAGCTTAATCCTGTGGTTTCCTTTTCCTTTGCACCGGTCTTTGCGATCCAGGATCGGCCGTCCCTTGCGATCTCCAGGATCTCGTCAAGCTCGCCGCTGTAACCGTCGCAGATCATGCCTCCATCTGTTACAGCTAAAGGGGCATCCTCCCTGATGGCCCGGTTGATGAGATCGGCAAGAGAGGAAAGTTCGGTTAATATCTTTTGCCGGTCTTCGATAAAAGAGCCATGGAAAAGGGGTGCTGAAAGATGGTCTAATTTCTTGAACAAAAGGGGCAGCTTGTAAAGGGAGGTTTTAAGGGCCGTAAGGTCCCTCGGGTTTGCATGGCCCATGGTGATTTTGCTTGCCAGACGTTCAAGGTCATACACATCCTTCAGATGGTTTCTTATGCTGATGCGAAGACCTGGATTTTCCTTTGCCTGAGCAACGGCATCAAGGCGGTCCTGGATTTTGTCAATACTGATAAGGGGGTAGCGTATCCACGCTTTGAGCAACCGGCCGCCCATGGCAGTTATGGTTTGGTCAACGACGCTGATGAGGCTCCCCTTTTTGCCGCTGGTCTGGATGTTTTTTAAAAGCTCCAGGTTTTTACAGGATCGGTCGTCAATGACGAGGTAGGAGTTCAGCTCATACCGTTCAAGGGATAGAACATGGTCTGTCTCCTGGAGCTGGGTTTCATGGACATAGGCAAGAATGGCCCCGGCAGCCGCAGTGCCCGCCGTTAGATCCTCGCATCCGAAACCCTCAAGACTTCTTGTGCGAAACTTATCCTTTAACCTGTCCCGGGCCGATTCAAGCTCAAAGTTTTCATTGCTGACAAAGGTTATTTGAATCTGGTCAAAGGCCTGGACCAAAAGCCTGTGGGAGGGGTCCCCTTTAAACGAGGCGGGCATGAGGATTTCCCTTGTATCGATTTTCAGGGCCTCGTCAATGAGGGTCGAAGGAATTCTGCCATTGGCAGCTTGGATCTCGGTTGTTCTGAACATGCCGGTTGAGATGTCAAGGCAGGCAAGCCCTGCAAACCCCTGACATACGCACACGGCGGCAAGAAAATTGTTGGATTTTTTATCGAGGAGCTCCTCGTTCAGAATCATACCGGGGGTGATCACCCTGACCACCTCCCTTCGGACAAGTCCTTTTGCAGATTTGGGATCTTCCACCTGCTCGCATACTGCAACCTTTAAGCCGTTTTCAATCAGTCTTGCAATGTAGGTGTCTGCTGCCCTGTGGGGAATCCCGCACATGGGAATGGGGTTGTCCTGGTTCTTGTTCCTTGAGGTGAGCGCGATCTCAAGAATGGGGGAAGCCTTTACTGCATCATCATGGAACATTTCATAAAAATCCCCCATTCGGTAGAAGAGGATTGCATCTTCATACCTCTTTTTTATGGAGAGATACTGTTCCATCATGGGAGTTTCTTTTTTAACGGTCATGGTGGGCAACGCCTGGGATTATGCTCGCTCCTCTTTTTTAATCACAATGGCCCCATCCGCTTCTCCATCCAGATCCTTTTCCAGCTCAACTATCCCTTGCCGGTTGTAGGGGTCATTCCTGAATTTCTCAAGGTCCTTTTTCAGTACGGCAATCTTGTCAAGATGGGAATCAATGGTGGCGTTAAGCGCCTTTATGGTTCGGTTCGATCGTAGTTTTAAAGATAAGCCGTAAAATCCTGCCACAAGAATACCTATCACAAAAAAGATTGCGTAATAAAAAATATTCTGAATACCGGGGGTTGTCCAATGCCAGGTATCAACCCCGAGATTCAGAGACAGGGTCTGCATGGCAAAGAAATATTCTCGGTTCTGGTAGATGATGAGCCCGGCAAATACCAGTATGATGAATCCCAAAAAAAGCTTGATCTTTTTCATTAGCAGTCTCCATTCTATTCATTGTCAGATTTTCAGGTTAAAATGCACTGGGATCATAGATCAGTTTTCTATTTTTTTCAATTAATCTTTTTATTCATATTACCCCATGGGGTTGAAAAGTTTCACCACCCCGGGATCAGGTTCACCCATGATCTGCCAGTCAATCTTTTTGTCCTGTATCAGGGTTGCTATTTCCATGAGGGAAATGTGGAGGTGGCAGTGTATCCCTGATTTTTTAGCTGTGGTGTCGGCAATCCTGCCTATAATTTCATTTTGTTCAACATCTTTCCCGGGAACAATGGATTCTGATACCTTGAGGTGGGAGTACACTGAGACCCCCCTTGAAATGGAGTTTGAACAATGTTGGATAATTACCGATTGACCGAGGAAGTCGTCACAGACGTTAATGATCCTCCCTCCTGCCATGGCTGGAATCCGGGTGGTTGTTTCAAGCCATTCAAGTTTACCCGATCGATTCATAAAAACACCTATATCAAGGCCCTCGTGCTTTGCTTGGCGAGTGCCAAAATCAGCCCACCACTTTTTCCGGCTCAAAAAAAGCATGCCCTGGTGGAAGACCCACCGGCCGGAATGGGCGACGGGAAGGGTGTTGATCCGTGCAATGGCGTCAAGGTAGGCTGTAATCGGTGGTAACTTCAATTTTATTCGTGTGCCCTTAAAACAATTTTATGGGCCATGAGGTTAATGTCCTCTATGGTTCCCGCAACCTCCTGGTTTTCCCCCAAAAGACCCCTTAAAAGAAACCGGTTTTCACCGCAGGGGGTTATTGCCGCAACATTTTCCATCACAAGGGTCTCTGCCCCGTCGGTTTTGAGATATACACTTGATTCACACATAGTCTTCTCCTTTTATTCAGATTTACCAGGAAATTAAATCTATCAGAGGCCGGTTGTCCGTGTCAAACTCAATAACTGTTCTTCAACAGTTATTAAAGACGGACAAGTTCAACCTCTCCCCAGGCCCCAAGGGTTTTTCCCTTGATAACGATGATACCTGAGACACCGGGAATTTCAACTCCCCGGTCAATTGCCCGTTGAACGTCGGTTTCGGTTTGAACAATATTTCCAAGGGCAGTTGCCGCCGCATCGGCAAGGGAGCAGGAGCTTGAGATCACGGTTACGGCATCTGCACGTCCAAAGCTTTTTGAGTGCCCCAGGGTGCCCGAAGATGTACAAAGGGCGACGGAAGAGTTCCCTGCCTTGATGCGCACCCCGGTTCCCATGCTCAGGGGCGAATTTCCAGCATAGATGCCAAACACCGCATCAGTGTCGAGCTTCATGAAAATATCCCCTCCGTTTTCGACTATAACTTCAGAAGAGGCGGTAAGGAGTGCCTTGCCGGTAAACTCGGCAACGGCCCCTGCAACCGCAGCCATGGGGCCTACATTGCAAAGGGCTGCCGCCCTTATCATCTCCATTACGATGGGTGGTGCGGGAAACTTTTCCCTTAAAGGGACAAAAGAGGTTAAAAACCGGGGATCAACGGCAAGGTAGGATTCGATCATCTCCCTTGCATGGAGAGCTGCCCGGACAGCCTGTTCTGCAAGATTTGACCGGGCCTGGATGTAAAGATCTGTCTCCTTTACCGTTGCCTTGAACGAAACAAGACCCTGCCTTTTTGACTGGGTGCGATAGGTCCGGTTCTGGAACATGGGTTATTTCTCGATATAGTGGGGCCGCATTGATTCGGGGGCCTGGCGGATGAAAAAAGAATCGGTCATTCCGGCAATGAAGTCCCTTACAATTTCGCCATGGGAATGATTCAACAGGTACTCGTCGGACAGTCCCTCGTAAAAACTAAAAAGCGGGGCTGACATGGGTTTGCCTGTTTCAAGATCGTTAAGGTAGGTTTCAAAGAGATAACGATAGATCTTTTTGACCGGTTCAAGGTGCTGTTTGATTTCGGGATTTGTATAAATTCTCGTATAGTTGAACGCCTTCAACTGCCTCAGGGCCTCGGACACATCCTGGGTGAAGGTTAGAAATGGCTGTCCATGGCTGTTGGAAATAAGGTCGGTAGTAAGGTTGTACACAATGGTGCCGTTGGTAGTTCCAAGCAGCCTTTGAGAAATTTGCGGCAGATCCGATCTTTTGATCAGGCTGAGACGCAGGGCATCTTCCATATCCCTGCCCACATAGGCAATTGTGTCGGCTATTCTTACGACGCATCCCTCAAGGGTCATTGGTATGGGATCTGGATTTTTCTGGGTCTTCATCTCTTTCAGAGATCGGTCAAACTCAGAAAAATCCTTTGCACGTTCGGGCTTCAGCTCAGTCAAGTGAACTTCACCGTTGTGGCATAGAATAGCATCAAGGGTCTGGAGGGTTAAATTCCAGCCTTTTGTGCTGCGCTCAAGCCGCTCAAGAAACTGGATGCTCTGGAGGTTGTGGTGAAAGAAACCTGCCCCGTTTTCAAAGCACAATTCCGAGAGGATGCGTTCTCCGTCATGGCCAAAGGGTGGGTGGCCAAGGTCGTGGCCAAGGCTTGCCGCCTCGATGAGGTCTTCGTTGAGGCCGAGGAATCGGCCGATGGTACGTGCTATTCTTGACACCAGCTGGACATGGAGGACCCTGTGGGTAATATGGTCGTTCCGGATAAGGGAAAAGACCTGGGTCTTGTCATTATAACGGGTGTAGGCAAGGGAATTGAGTATGCGATCGGCATCAAGGCTGAACGCCTGGCGATAACAGTTCCTTCCCTGCATTTCGGATGATCTTCGCAGACCATCCTGGCTGAACGAAGCCAGGGGGGATAAAAACTTCCTTTCTCGCTGATCAAGGAGATCCTTCATCCACCCCAGGTTTATGTGTATATTTTTCAATCAGTTCCGCTAAAGCTGTTTTAAGATGTTTTCAACAACTGTTTGAAATGCCTTTGAAAACTCGCTTTCTTCATCTTCCATGACAATGGGCATTCCTTGATCCCCTGATTTGACAACCCCAAGGTCAAAGGGGATGGAGCCGAGAAAATTCATGCCTTCCTGGTCTGCAGTTGCCTTGCCGCCGCCGCTCTTGAAAAGCTCAATGCCCTTGTCGCAGTGGGGACATTTAAACGGCCCCATATTTTCCACGATACCAAGCATTTCCATCTTTACCGTTCGGCAAAAGGAAATTGACTTTCTCACGTCTGCAAGGGCGACCTCCTGGGGGGTCGTTATAACAACTGCCTTGGCGTCCTTGATTGTCTGAACCACGGTTAGGGGTTCGTCACCCGTGCCTGGAGGGGCGTCGATGATGAGGAAATCAAGATCTCCCCATTCCACGGAACCAACAAATTGTTTGATCATTCCGGTTTTTGCAGGACCTCTCCAGATTATGGCCTGGTTTTTATCCTGCATCAATGCCTGGATTGACACAATTTTCAGATTCTCACCGACCATTTTGGGCATCAGAAGCTTATTCTGGGAAATATCTAAAAGTTCTGTCATTCCAAACATCTGTGCTATGGACGGGCCGTGAAGATCCACATCCATGAGACCTGTTTTAAATCCTTTTTTGGCAAGGCTTGCCGCAAGGTTGGCAGAAACGCTGCTCTTGCCTACGCCGCCTTTTCCGCTCAGGACAAAGATTTTGTTCTTTATCTTTGAAAGGGAAGTTTTGATCATTTCTTCCTGAAGATCTTCCTGGGATTTCTGTTTGTTCTGGGAAGGGCAGCCTCCGCCTTTCTTAGCCTTGTCCATATTCTCGTAAAGCATGTTTTATTACCTCTCCGGTAAATTAGGGGTTATTAACAATAACTCATTTATAATTATCATTGTTCAGTTTCTGTCAAGACAAATATTGACGCATTTACAGGAAGGTCCGGGTAGAAACTTATGATCTTGAGAGTCATTGTTCTTCCCGAAGAGTCCTGGACAAAGGTTGTCCCTGGAATCAGATAAGGACCTTGGGGTTTAAGGTCAGAGCGACTGACCTGGTAGGAGGACTTACCGTTCCTTGCCACAGGCTCAAACTGAACAATTTGCCCATCATTGTCAAACAGGATCCTTGCCAAGGTCCCCCGCCATTTTCGTGACAGTAGAAGTGTTGTTGAATCACTCTCTCCGGCGGGTATTATTTCTTCCCGGTCAAAGGGTTCCAGGGGAAGCCTGCCCGATAAAAGGGTTATGATATCCCTGATGCGGATGGGCAGGGACACCATGGACTTTAAAGAGGGGTTGGGGGCATTGATGGTGTGGCGCCCATGGCGACCAGTGTGGGAGACAAACGTAACCTTTTCTCCGTCTGCAAAGATGGTTTCAACGGGGAATCCTGATTCCAGAACGGTGATGCGGATTTTATCAGGAAGAAGGGCGGCCCAGGCAATTTTAAACTGTTGGCGGGTATTGTTATCGGTAAGGATCATATGGGCAGTACCCTTAACAGTTGCAAGTCCCTGGTTGATTGAACTTGCCTCCCTTGCAAGGCTTGCAGCCTTGGCGGATATCTCCACTGTTTTCTGGGGTATTAGACCTGCACATCCTGACAAGAAAAAAGAGATCCCTCCGATCAGAAAGATAAAAATGAGCGGACTATTTTTATTCATTCAACAGCTGTTCCAGGTCCTGGATTTTGGCATCAAGATCAGAATTTTCGTCGTTTGATTTTGATCTTGCCTTTTTATAGGTTTCAAGGGCCTCCTTCAGGCGGTCCGACTTTAGATAAGCATCACCAAGATGCTCGGTGATCATAGGGTCGGCATCGGTAAGGTCAACGGCCCGCTCAAGCATGGAAACTGCCTTTGCAAAAAGACCCTGCCTGTAATAGACCCATCCAAGGCTGTCCGTGATAAAACCATCTTCAGGCTTAAGGGTCAGGGCCTTTAAAATAAGTGCTTCGGCAATGTCGAGGTTTTCTCCCATATCTGCATAGGTGTACCCAAGGTAGTTAAGGGCTTTTGCATTGTTCGGGTCAAGTTCAATTACCCTTTGCATGGACTGGATGCACGCAGATTTCTGTCCGATTTTATCCTGGACAACGCCCAGCCTGAATATAAGGTTGACGTTGTCTGGAGATCTTTCTATCCCCTCGCTTAAAATGGTGATCGCCTTTGCATGGGCATTAATTCCCTCATAAAATGCCGACAAATAGATAACAATATCCAGATCATCGGGAAGTTCACGATGTTTGACTTCCAGAAAATCAATGGCTTTGTCTTTAAGCTCGTTTTCATAGTAGGATAGAGCAATGTGGACAATGCTCTTTTTGTAATATTCAGAGGCGGGATTTACCCTCAGGAAATGATAAATGGATTTTCGGGTCTGTTTCAAGGCTTCGTAGGCTATTCCCGAAAGATACTCGAGTGTCGACGATTCCTGGGGCGTTCCTTTGAGCATTCCTGTAAAGGCAATAGCAGCCTCTTTAAACCTTTTCTTCCCCAGCAGTTCACTTGAGGCCACCATGATGATTCTTTGATCTTCAATGCTCCGTTCCCCGATCCTGGCAAGCATTTCCGAAGCTTTTTTTTCTTGACCATGGGTGTGGTAAAAAAGCGAAAGTTCCAATTCAGCCATGATGTTGTCATTGTCGATCTCAAGAATTTCCAGGTAGAGTCTGATCGTCTCTGGAATGGTTCTATCGCTGTCCTGGTTCTCGAAAATCGAGATCAGTTCAAATCTTGGTTCCAGCAGAGTGGGATTGATCTCTAATGTTTTTAAAAACTCCTTTTCTGCGTATTCTGGATTGTTTTTTATAGAATGAACCCTGCCCAGGAAAAAATGAGCCGCATAGGAATCGGGAAAATGCTCGGCCATTTTTGAGTATAACCTAAAGGCCTCATCTATGTCATCACCATCCATAAGCATCTGGCCCAGATAAAGATAGGCGTTCTCCTTGTCAGGGTCGAGCTGAAGTACCTTCTGGTAAATCTCTTTTGCCTCGTCATTATGGTTCAGCATCTGCCTTAGTTTGCCCTCGATTAAAAGAGAATCAGTATCTTCCGGTTCGAGTTTCACAAGCTGCTGGGCAACCTTCAGGGCTTTACCTGTGTTTTTTTTATGAAGGTAAAGGGCGATGAGTTCTTTTTTTAAAAACGAGGAGGCTGGGTCCAGGTTAACCGCATTGATCAGTTCGTCAATGGCATAGTCAAAGTCTCCAGCCCTCATATGAAGCTCCGAACGAATGTAGTGGAAGTATGGGGACTCTACCCCTTCGTCTCTCTGCAGGGCCTGTTTTTTTTCAGGGACAGCAGTGTCCACCGCCTTAACAGGAGTGGGTCTGGGTGTACAGGCCGTAACCGCAAGGATCAGCACAATAAGAAGATACAGGAAGAACATCTGTCTTCCTGGTTTGCCCTGTCCTGGACTTGTCCGGAAAACAATTCCAGATTCAAGGCCTGATTTTAGTTTGGGCAACAAACCCGAACGTACAGGGTTAATTATTGCTGTGGTCATAGGCGTCAAAATCGGGCATCTCATTTTTAAAGTATTCTTTCATTTTTTTTATGATGTTGTTTTCTACCTGCCTTACCCGCTCACGGGAAATATTGTACTCTTCGCCGATCTCCTGCAGGGTCTGGGGATCGTCTGAGAAGATTCTCTTTGTAAAGATATCCATTTCCCGCTGGTTCAGTGTGGCGGTAAACTCCTTGACCCTTGTATGGAGAATGTCTTCGATCTGTTTTTTTGCCACCTTATCTTCGGTGGAGTCGGTTTCCACGTTGATAAATTCAATCCGTTCCGTATCAGAATCATTTCTAAGGGGTTCGTCAAGGGAGAGATCCCAGCCGTCGAGGCGCTGGTCCATTTCAATAACCTCCTTTTCCGACACCCCCATGCGCTGGGAAAGAAGTTTGGGGCCCGGGTCAAACCCCTCGTCAATAAGTTTTTGCTTTTCCTTTCTCAGCCGGAAAAAGAGCTTGCGCTGTCCCTGGGTAGTTCCAATTTTTACAAGACGCCAGTTGTCCATGATGAACTTTAAAATATATGCCTTTATCCAGAAAGAGGCATAGTAGGAGAACTTGACATTTTTGTAGGGATCAAATTTTTTAACCGCCTTGACAAGACCAATATTGCCCTCCTGAATAAGATCCAGAAGGTTCTGCATCCAGACACGCTGGAAATCAAGGGCAATCTTAACCACAAGCCTGAGGTTGGATGTCACCATTATATAGGCGGCATCGCTGTCATTCTCTTCTTGTATTTTGGTCCCGAGATCCACCTCCTCTTCTCTTGTGAGAAGCCTGTACCTGTTTATCTCGGCAAGGTAACTCTGAAGAGGATCTGCTTTAACAAGGGCTTTGGTTGAAGATGTGTTTTTTTTGACCTTTGGTACAAGGTAACCTTTTCGTGAGTATTTTTCTTCAACACCGGTATCTGGTGTAGCTATTTTAGCTTTGTTTTTGCTCATAACACTCCCTGCAATTGTTTCTTAAGGGTTAATACGCATTCTTTCCATGATATACTAAAAGCAGATAAATATCGATCAAAAAAAATAACCGGTTGTTTTGTTCTTTTTCTGTGGACACACCCAGGTTGATTTGGTATAAGTCCCCCGTGTTTGCGCCTGTAGCTCAGCTGGATAGAGCAACGGACTTCTAATCCGTAGGCCACAGGTTCGAGTCCTGTCAGGCGCACCAATAACCCCAAGGCTTTCAGCGTTTTCCCTTAAAAGACTTTTTTATCCATGGCCTACATAAGCTTCTGTTCTTTTGATCTGTCCCGGGTATCAAAAAGGTCAAGCTGAACTTGGTCTTCCTGGATCAGGCTGGAAAAGACCACCCCGGTTTTTGTGTACTCTTTCCCAGGTTGAAAGATTTGCTTCAGCAATTCTCTTCCATGGCTTATCAACTCGGATGTGTCGCTCGTAGGTGTGGGCAGCAGCGCTGTTTTGGAGTTATAGTAGCAGGGTTGGGATTTGAAACGACTCGTCATCACATACACGATTATTGTCTCGGCAGAGCTTTTCTGGTGCCTTAACTTTTCCGCAGCCCGGGAGATGTAGAGTGCCAGAGCCTGGAACAGTTCATCAAAGATCTTTGCTGGTGTTTTAAAAGAGCGGGAAACAGACACAGATTTTCGTCTTGTTGGAATGTCTTCCAGGGGGTAGCAGGACTCTCCTGCAAGCTCTTTCTGCATTCTAATACCATTGATCCTCATTTTCTGCCGAATCAAGCATGAAGGGGCTGCTTTGAAGTCCAGGGCGGTTTTTATCCCCCGGGAGCTAAAAAAAAGGCCCAACCTCCTGCTTATTCCCCAGATTTCTTGGACCGGAGTTTTTTCCAGGGCAAGGTTCTTGTAGTGTGTTGCGGTTAGATCGAGCACACCATTGGCCTTTGGTGATTTCTTTGCAATACGGTTAGCAATCTTTGCAAGGGTTTTGGTGGGTACAATACCAATAGATACAGGAATACCCGTATCCCTTTGCACTGTATAGCGCATTTTTCTGGCATGTTCTGCAAGGTTTGTGAACTTGAAATCCGTAAAATCAAGGAAAGCTTCATCAATGGAATCGACTTCTATGGCCGGGGTGAATTGAGCGAGGGTCTGCATCACCCGGTTGGACATATCCCCATAAAGGGGGTAGTTGGATGAGAATACACGTACACCATTGGCCTCAACAATGGGTTTGATATAGAAGAAGGGCTGGCCTATACAAATGCCCAGGGCTTTGGCTTCGTTGGATCGTGCAACGGCACAGCCGTCATTGTTGGAAAGAACAATGACAGGTTTACCCGCAAGCCCAGGATTAAATACCCGTTCGCAGGAGACATAAAAGTTGTTGCAGTCCACCAGGGCAAAAACCGTCATACATTAAACCTTATGCATCACATTGGTAACAACGCCCCAAATCTCCAGGGATTTTCCCCGGTTATTTCAATTGGCCGGTAGCGTTCGTTTTCAATCTCAAGAAAAACCAGGCTGTCTCGGTATCTAAGGCGCTTTACCGTTATTTCACCATCGATGACGGCGATGACAATTTTCTTGTCGCAGGGTCCCAGGGATCGGTCAACAATGAGAATATCACCGGGGTGAATACCGGCATTGATCATGGAATCACCGCTGACCCGTACAAAGAAAGTAGCAGCCGGATGTTTAATATGGAAAACCTGCCTCCACACAGGAGAAGCAGACGAAACAACTCATGTCGGTTGAAGTGTCGGGGATGAGTATCGTGTTCATTAAAATCCTGTTGGGCCTATAGAATAAATGTAAATTTCAGGAGCTATGCCTTGCGGCCCAAGGTATAGTATAACTTGTCGGGGTATAATGCAAGGTCTCCCTCTGGGACAGGATAGGTAATTTGAATGTTTATACTCTGTTAACAAACAGGTCGTCCGCCATGAATGTATCATCTGTCCATTGCCCTTTGTCCAGGCCAAACGGGCCCCCTCCGACAATAGTTGTCATAGGTGAAAAAGTGCTCGGTGCCTTGAATTCAACAGTTGTTCCCAGGGCATCTCCCACTGCCAGGCCTATTAAACATCCCTGATAACGATTCTGAATTGGAGTCATCGATTTTCCTTCCAGTTAAGTATGTAACGCTGCTGTTCTTTTGTGTATGGGGACTTTCGCAACGAAGGTTTGGGGTATTGCTTCCAAATTTCGCTGAGGCGTAATAGTGCCGACTCACCGCTCAAACCATGTCTCACTAACCAGCATCCAACAATCAAACCCGTTCGGCCAACTCCACCCCAGCAATGGAGATACACGTATTCTCCCCCAAGGAGTTTGTCGGGAATCACCCAATAACAGTTTTCAATTTTTTGCTACATGGTTTTTCTTGTACCTCACAGGTTTATTGCCAACATTTTGATTTCTCTTTTCACTCTGAAGATTCTTTTCCTAAAAGAGTCGGTCAGTAATGAATATACTAATACCTAAATGTTGCAAGCGTACACTTAAGTAATTGGAATGATAATGTTTACAAAAAATAACTGATGAGTTGAATTTCTCATAACCTATTGTTTTAATATACCATAGTGGGATTGATTGCATTATTTAGGTAATACTCGATTATCAAGTTTTTAAATATGGAAATAGACAGGGGTCGGTCGGGTCAACTATAGATTAAGAAGGTTAATCAAGGGTTTCTTTGAAGACTGGAAGGCAAGTGAAGGTTGGGAGAAATTGACCAAACATACAGGCAAAGAAGACCAGATCTGACGGACACAGATCTCCGTAATTAACTTTAATTAAAAAATCAACACTTTCCTGTTCTTATGATCCAAGGGAAAAAATTACTCAGTGTTAAGGAACACAGAAACCATCTGTTTTAGCACAAATCCGGCGTTAGAATTGGTATTCACTCGTCATAATTTCTGCACCCCCATGGCTAATTTTTACTATGATCTCTTTCGATAACTTTCTTCCCCCAGGATAAGGATTTCCGAGTTGTAAACGAGTCGGTCTGCAATCGCCGTAGCGGCGGTGGTTCCATCAAAGATGTTTCTCCCTTGCCCAGTGGAAGTTAACTAATTTCGTCTTTTGAAACCTGACAAGGGATAGCCGGAAGCAGGTAGCATTAAATAATGCACCGGGGGAAGCGGGGAAAAAACCTGTGACACACACTTTCATTGTTCTTGCATCGGAACAAAAGATGTGTAAAAATCCGGCCACAATAAACCAGAAGGAACATGATAATGACAGAAGAGTCGATTAGCAATGAGTGTACTGATCCAACCCAGTTCATGACCATTGAGATTCCCTGTGTCCTTGCCGAGAGGATCGATCGATATGCCAAAGAAATTGAACGACGGTCACGGGGGTTATGATTGAAGCCCTGGATAAGTTTTTACGCAACATTGATTAAAAGGCTACCCATGGAAGATAAGTTTTTTGAAGAGGACAAAAGCATTTTCGGTGATGATGACGTTTTTGACTTGTCCCCTATGGTCTGGATGTTTTTTTGAGAAAACAGGAATGATTTTATGAACAGACCTAATAAAAACGAACTGATTTCTTTCAAAAAACATAGGACTTACGAGTCATGGAAGATTTACTTAAAATTATAGGTTATTCATTTTTTTCTGGGATAACAGTATTTTTCGGAGGATATTTTTCACAATTATTTGAAAAATTTTTTGGACAGGGAATTATCAAAGAAGAGATTGTCCATACATCAATTGCATTTGGCGGGGGAATAATAATTGCCGCTGTTGCCTTTGTCCTGGCCCCAAAAGGTATAGACGAATTACCCCTGATTCCCCTTGCAGTCATATTTTTATCAGGTGCAGTTTCTTTCTTTTTTTTGGATAGAGCCATAGAAAAAAATGGTGGATCAATGTCTCAACTATTAGCAATGTTGATGGATTTTGTTCCAGAAGCTATCGCATTAGGCGCAGTATTTGCCACGGATAATAATGCTGGGTTGTTGCTGGCAATTTTTATAGGCCTTCAAAACCTTCCGGAATCGTTTAACTCATATATAGATTTGCGCAAAAGTGGGTACAGCTCAAAAAAATGTTTAATAATTTTATTTTTGCTTAGTTTCTCAGGAATAATTGCAGCCATCGCGGGGAATATTTTCTTGGGGAACCTTCCACAGTTAACCGCATCGTTGATGCTGTTCTCCAGTGGTGGGATTCTGTATCTAATCTTTCAGGATATTGCACCGATGTCAAAATTGGAGAAAAGCTGGTTTCCGGCGCTTGGTGTAAATTTGGGGTTTCTCGTGGGGATGATCGGACAAAAAATACTAGGATAGAACCTGAAGTTGATATTTTTTTTGATAGAAAAATAGGCCTTGATCATCGTTTCGGCCAATGCAATGGTCATCCGGGTGGGGTCAGGCTTGCGGACACAACGAAGAATGAAACATAAGAGCAGTTAGTCGTTAGCTAAAAGCTGTTTATTATAAAAATGATTAACAAAATAGGGAATGAATTTTATGAAAACATTTAGAAAAGAACTATGGTTTGAAATACCAACAAGAAGGGCTTTCATCAACATCACACCTGATGTTCAAGAATGCATTAATGAAAGCGGTGTAACTGAAGGACTTGTACTGATAAACGCAATGCATATCACTGCATCCGTATTTATAAATGATGACGAACCAGGATTACATCACGATTATGATATCTGGCTCGAAAAATTAGCTCCCCATGAACCGGTGTCAGGATATAAGCATAATGTGGGTGAAGATAATGCAGATGCCCACATGAAAAGGCAAATCATGGGCAGAGAAAGTGTGGTTGCCATTACGGAAGGAAAACTTGATTTCGGCACATGGGAACAGATTTTTTATGGTGAATTCGATGGCAGAAGAAAAAAGCGGGTGCTGGTTAAAATAATCGGGGAATAGTACCTTTGGGGCGAACTTGGTCATTGTTTCAATTTATCCAGGAGGGATCACCCGTCAAACCATCTACAATGGCAAGTGGACGAAGTCAGAACCAATCCCCATTTGTGAATTAATCTGTTACCTGAAAACTGCATTCATGGTGATATCTTTTAGTCTGGCGATTAAACGGAAATAGACCCTTTCCGGAAATCAGTCCTGCCCATCATTGCGTTAACTAAAACCGGGCGTCCTTTTATTGCGGACTGCTTTGCGTCTGCCAGCACCTTGCCTATTTCATTATTATCCTTTATCACCATCCCGTCTGCAGCCAATGCGTCCGCAATTTTATGATAATCGCTGTATTCCAGGGTCGTTGCAACATCATCATGGAAGATCTCGACCTGGTCCCGGGCAATCTGGGTCCAGCCGGCATCATTGCCGATCACGGTAATAATGGGAAGGTTATGCCGGACAAAGGTGTCCTGCTCCATGAGGCCGTACCCGGCAGCGCCGTCACCGTACAACAGCCAGACTTCGGCTTCCGGGTGGACGAGTTTTGCTGCAATGGCAAAACCCGCACCCACCCCAAGCGTGCCGTATGGCCCTGGATCCATCCAGGCGAGGGGGCCGCGGGGCTTGAGAATATATGACGCAGTGGCGATAAAGTCACCGCCATCCCCGATCACGACGCTGTTTTCCTCCATGGCATCATCGATTGCCGCACACAGGCGCAGGGGGTTGGTATATTCAGTTTGAGCGTCCATGTATTCAGCAATTTTATCGGTTCCTCCCTTTTCCCGCAGGTTTAACCGGTTGATCCAGGGAGTAAAATGGTGCCGGTCAAACTGAGTTTCGGACGTCAGCTTCAGCAAAAACGTACACGGATCAGCCACCACGGCCAAATCCGGCTTCAGATTCAGTCGAAGGTCTGTTTTGCTTCGGTTGACGCCGACATAGAACGCATCTTTTCCAATACTTTTTCCATAATTCAATCGAAAATCACAGGGCATTCCGGCAATCAGGATCAGATCCGCCTCTTTGAGCGCCGGGGTGCGGCCATGCCGGAACTGCATGGCGCACTGGTCACCCACCAAACCCCTTGCCATCCCTGTCAGAAACATCGGTACGCCGAACGATCGAAGCTGGTCTGACAGGCGGTGGAGCAGGCGGGGGTTGAGGGCTACCTGGCTTCCGATCACCATTACCGGTGATTGCGCCTGTTTTATTCTTTGAAGCACTGCCTCCAGGTCATTTGAATCCACAAAGAACGGTTTGATCTCTTCTTTTTCCGCAAGTTCAAGATCTTTTGCCGAACAGGCGAACATTTTATCCACGTGTCGGCGAAGGTACCAGCGGGTGACCCGATCAATCACTCCCCTGGAGTCGCCAGCCCCCTTTGTATACCACTCCCGTACAAGGGCCGGATCATAGAGCAGGTCCAGGGGGCACTCAATAAATACCGGGCCGGGGATTCCAGAGACCGCCACATCAAAAGCCTCTTCCAGCACCGGAACAATATCGCAGTCCTGATGAATTGTTGATGACCATTTCACGAGGGTTTCCATCAGTTTCATCTGTTCGATGTCCTGGAGCGCACCCCTACCTTTTAACACTGTTGCCGGTGCCCCTCCGAGCAACACCAGGGGCGACTGGGCCATCTGGGCATTTTTAATCGCAGTGATGGAGTTGGTGACCCCTGGTCCCGCAGTCACCGCTGCCACACCGGGAGTGCCGGTCAGCCGGGAAACTGCATCAGCGGCAAACACAGCCGTGGGCTCCTGACGGACGTCAATTACCCTGATACCGGCCTTTTTGGCGCCTACCAGAATCGGAGAAATATGCCCGCCGCACAGTGTGAAAATAAATTCAACTCCCTGATTCTTCAATACTTGTGCAATCTTTTCGCCGCCATTCATGTCTGTGGCCCTGGGTTAATGTCATTTATTTGTCAGCCTGTATGCGTTTAACCTTTGAAACAACAGATCATATTCATCTTCATATTCTAAAAGATCAAGCATATTTAATCTGCATTCATAAGCTTTGAAATCGATACGCTGAATCAAATCGGAGGGGCAATTGTGACGATGATCCGCATTTTTGTGTCCGCCAGGACACCATGGGGTTCTCTTATCTCTGATACTAGGATATCACCTGTGTTCGCTGGAATTCTGGCATCGTTTTCTCCGAGAAACCAGCCATTCCCCTCCAATACCTGGATGGACAACTCCCCATCTAAATCATGGGAATGAACCGGAAACGTAACCCCGGCATCAAGGTTGAAATTAATGATCTTGAAAAACTCTGAGGTTTCAACCAAAAAGAACCGTTTCATGGCTCCCGGTGTAAATTCATTGGTTTCCGTAAGCTTAAAAACTTTCATGGAAAATCTCCTTTCAAACGAGGTTATAACGAGGTTATAAGGTAAAGTCCCAAATTTGCCGGGGAGTATCCCAAAGCTTTTCATTTGGGAAAATATGAAAATTTCCAGTGCTGTGAGCCGTTTTATGGTCCCAGAAAAAGAGATTCTCAATAAACATTAATAGGAAAGTTAAACCA
>Ga0265295_1002274_pt1 | contig 31014 bp, 27 predicted proteins | sample Munlansysbiofilm_FD_192503 | JGI IMG/M metagenome (GOLD analysis project Ga0265295, IMG submission 192503) | Leachate microbial communities from a municipal landfill in Southern Ontario, Canada - Methane capture system biofilm | ecosystem: Engineered > Solid waste > Landfill > Unclassified ... | reverse complement strand
CGATTCCTGCAAACGGTTCGTCGAGGAGCAGGAACTGTGGGTTCGAGGCCAAGGCACGGGCTATCTCGGTTCTTCTGCGTTCCCCTCCGCTCAGCGTGTATCCTTTCTGCTTGCGCACTTCCTGGATACCAAACTCATCGAGCAACTCCTCCACACGCGCATCCTGTTCCCGCTTGCTCAGGTCCCTGCGAGTCTGGGCCACCAGACGGATGTTGTCCTCGACACTGAGCTTACGGAAAATAGAGGGCTCCTGGGGAAGGTAGGAGAGCCCCTTCTTGGAACGGATGTACATCGGCAAGTCAGTGATGTCCTCCCCATTGAGGAGAATGGTCCCTTGCTTGGCCTTCAGAAAGCCGACGATCATGTAGAACGTGGTGGTCTTTCCCGCTCCGTTGGGTCCGAGCAAGCCGATGACCTCCCCTGAGTGCATCGAGAACGAGATGTCTTTCACCACCTCTTTCTTTCCATAGGATTTTGCAAGATGCTGTACTTCGAGGAGGCTCGTGAACCGATTATCCATTGATGACTCCCTTGATCGTTCCCTCCATGGAAATCTGTTCGGTATCGAGGTCAACGGTTATCCGCTCTGCTTCATAGCGGTCTCCTGCCCAGTCAATGGTGGCACTTCCCCCAAGTTCCAACGTCCTTTTTTCCCGTTCCAGACGCAGTGAGTCAGCCTTGCAGGCCATGACACCGCTGTCGGTATGCTTGTAGAGCCGGACCTGCACTTGCAGGAGCACAGACCCTTCATCAAGGGAAAATTCCAAGAAGAAGGCAGTTGCCTGCACCTCATTGGTGAGGTCTTCAAGTTCCAGATAGCCGTCTACAACCACCAATTCTTCTTCTCTGTCATAAAAGAGATTGGTACCCACCAGCTTCACCCCGCGTTCCTCATCGTTGAGGGTGACCGATCCGTTGCAGGAAACATAGCGGAACTCCTTCCCTGACAGTTCGATGGAGTCGGCGGTGAGGGTGAGTGTGCCGCTGGTAATCTCTGCACCGCCTGAGAGGGCAATGTTCTGGTATCCTTCTTGCATCTGCATGCGGGTCGATCCCCCGCGGAAACGAATTTCATTCGCAAGCAGGAGTGTGGAGGGGATGCAGAGAATCAGCATGAGGGCGAAGAGTGCTTTTCTCATAGGACGATCACCCCTTCCTGCAGCTGGGTGAACGTAACACTGCCGTCCATGAGCTGAATATCCAGTCCAGTTCCCGTAATGGTCTTGTTACCCTCAAACTGCAGGGTGACCATCTCATCCCCAACGCTGAGAAGGTGTTGTTCATCATGGTGCCAGACCAGGTGTTCGGCAGCAACCATGAGCTTGTCCGAGGGTTTGTCGACGTGGATGGCTCCGGTAAGGGTCGCATCATAGCTGGTAAGGTCAACCTCAGCACGGTCAGCCCTGCCTTTGAGCAGAAGCGTACCGTCTGCACTGGTCTGGGTGAAGGAAAAGTTGGTGAGAATGGCTTTGTTTGTCGTGTCGTAGAGGGAAATCTCTGCTGCAGTGACCGATAAGGGGCTGCTGTCTCCGCGATCGAGCCTGTAGGTGGCATTGGTCAGCCTGAGATCAGGAAGTTCAAGGGTACGCGCATACGCTTCCTGCTCCGGGGAGAGCGAACAGGAAAAAAGAAGCAGTGATGCAAGAACCATGCCAAGAACGACCGTTTTTCTCATATGCTGAGTATACCTGCCGTTCAGACTTTGGGCAATCTCAATTTGTGCTCTCTTCTGAGAGGATTCGTTCAACCACCGGAAGGTAGTGGGCCTGACTATGGCGGAAGTAGATCCAAACCCCCACGAACCCGACCAGGATGCCAAGAATGCCGAAGATGAAGGAAGCAAGCTCACCTGAACCAAGCATGCCGGAGAGATAATAACCCACGGGGAAAAGCAGGAGCGGGAGAATCAGGGTGATGAGCGTACCGGCAATGGTTCGGCCAGGCTGCAAATAGATTTCCACCGTCGAGCCCGGTCTGGCAGGAAGCATATGCTTGTTCCATGCTTCGAAACGCTTGCCCTTGGTGTTGCAGAAGGCTTCTCCCTTGCAGCCATTGCAGGCAGAACTGGTGCAGGAAACCTCCAGCATCTGCTTGGAAACGATTTTTGTTACGGTTACTATCTCAAACATCCTTCTGTTCCTTATCGTCTGTCTTTGCCTCCACCGGGATCTGGATTGTCTCGATCGAGGTTGCCTTGCCGTCATCTGCGATATCCACCAGTACTCCTACCAGCTTCAGATCCTCCCAGCACTCTTGTGAACGGGAAGGAACCTGGGAGATCAATTTGTCAATCTCCACCTGCTTGTTGAATCCTCCGACACTCATGTGGCTTCCACAACGTCCATTGTCGGTGATGTAGGCAGTACCACCTTTCAGGATGGTTGCATCGGCAGAGAGTACCTTGGTGTGGGTCCCGATGACCGCACTGGCCTTGCCATCCAGCATGAAGCCCATGGAGAGCTTTTCTGCAGTGGGTGAGGCGTGGAATTGCACAAGGGCCAGAGCTCCATCCTCTTTTGCCTTGTCGACCAGTATCTGAGCCAGGCTGAAGGCGTTGGAAAGATGGGTTCGGGGGAAGTCAGCATTACCCAGGATGTTGATCACACATACCTTGGTATCCTTTACCATAAGGTACCGGACTCCCCGGCCGGGATTCTGCTGGGGGTAGTTGGCTGGTCTGAGGATACTCGGATTCTTTGCAATGAATTCCACCATATCCATCTTGTAGTAGATTTTCTCCCCACCGGTTAGCACATCGATGCCAAGCTTAAGCAGTTGCATGCTGTGGGCACGTCCAATGCCGAAGCCGTTGGTTGCTCCCTCGCCATTGGCGATGACCAAGTCGATCTGCTTATCCTGTCTGAGTGTTTTCAAGGTTTCCTTGACGGTCTGGATACCAGGTCTTCCTACTATTTCTCCCAAAAAGAGTACTCGTATGCTCATGTACCATACAGTACCGAGTTTCTCCGTTCGAAGGCAAGGCTTGTCGTGCTACAATGCTGGAAGGAGGCATGCGATGATCAAGAGGGCTGTTGAGCTGAAGATGAAGCGCATTGTGCAAAAGAGGATGCGAGAGATGCTTGCTTCTCGAGCGTGTCAACCTGACTACGAACCTATGGGTCTGCTCCTGCCTCCCAGTGATGAGCCTTCGGTGGCAAAGCGCTTGCTTGCCCAGCTTACCGAGGAAGAGAAACTATCCCTGCTCTCTGGTGTAGAGGAATTTTGCATTCCCGGCCTTCCTCGTCTCGGACTCAAGCCCGTATGGAGCAGTGACGCAACGCTTGGCTTGCGGAATTGGAAGACGGAAGTGACGGACTTCCCCGCCTCATCAGCACTCGCCTCGAGTTTCGATCGCGAGTTGCTCAAGCGTATTGGCATCGTATTGGGCGAAGAGTGTCGTGCCTTGGGGGTAGGTGTGCTCCTCGGGCCGGGGGTGAATTTGGCCCGGGTTCCGGTGTGTGGCCGAAACTTTGAGTATTTTGGCGAGGATCCCTATCTCAGTGGCGAGATGGCAGCTGCCTACATCAAGGGTGTGACCACCTATCCGGTCATTACCTGCGTCAAGCACTTTGCCTGCAACAACAGCGAGTATGACCGGCATAAATCCAATTCGGTGGTGGACGAGCGTACGCTCAGGGAGCTGTATCTGCCAGCATTCAAACGTTGCATCGAGGCAGGATCACTGGCTTTGATGACCAGCTACAACCAGGTAAACGGGACCTACACCAGTGAGCATCCCTACCTGTTGGAAGGTATTCTCAGAGGTGAGTGGGGTTTCGATACCTTGGTGGTCTCTGACTGGAACTCTCTGTACAGCACCGAGGGCGTGCTTGCCCACGGCGTTGACCTCGAGATGCCCTCTCCCCGTTACCTCGGCAAAGAAATGGTGCAGAGATGTCTGCAATCTGGTGCTGCTACCCAAGCGATAATTGATGCAAAGGTGTTGCACCTCCTCTCAGCGTATGAGAAAGCTGGCCTCTTCTCTGTTCCAATGGCTGACAGTTCATGCAAGGCTGGTACTGCGGAACATCGTGAAGTGGCCCTTCAGGCTGCTTTGGCATCGGTGGTATTGCTCAAAAATGAGCATGAGGTTCTTCCCTTGCCAAACCAGGCCCGCCTGTGCATCGGAGGGAGCCTTATCGGAAAAGCCAGTCAGGGGGGAGGATCCTCCATGGTGGACTTGCCCGATGATGTCCCCTCTCTTGCCTCGGCCTTGAAAGAGATGGCTGATGTGCTTCCACGGTTCTGGTATCGCAATCCGAAGTGGCGGCAGCGGGTTGCCCGGGCTGATGCCGTGGTATTGCAGGTCGGATTCGACCATATCGAGGAGAGTGAAGCGTACGACAAGAGCTGGCAGTTGCTTCCCTATGACAGGAAGTCAATTCTCCAAGCTGCACAATTGAATGCCAGGACGGTGGTCATTGTGCAAAGCGGTGGTGCGGTTGAGATGGAGAGCTGGCATGCTGCAGTTCCGGCAATCCTGCTCTCATCCTTTCTCGGTTCCTCAACCGCTCCGGCTCTGAAGGCCCTATTGTTCGGAGATGCCAATCCTTCGGGCAAGCTCTGTTATACCATCGCACACTCGCTTGACGAGTATCGCTCGATGCGTACCTATCCCAAGGATTTTGCCCATCTGAGCCTTGACCGGCTTCGCAAGGGACAGGGCGACCCGTCCCTGCGTTCGGTGGGGAACCTTGAGTACTCCGAGGCACTGATGATGGGGTATCGTCAGTTCGATACGGAGAAGCAAGAACCCTTGTTCTGTTTCGGCCATGGGCTTTCGTATACGAACTTCCTGTATGGCGATTTGCAGTGTGAATCCCAGAAAGATGGTTGGAAGCTCTCGTTTTCCGTGTGCAATGGTACCGAACGTGCAGGCAGTGAGGTGTGCCAGCTCTATGTACGGCCTCTTGAGCCTGAAGTGTTCAGGCCGATGCAGGAGCTGAAGGAGTTTGTGAAAGTACAGCTGGGGCCACAGGAAACGAAGCGCGTGCATCTGGATGTATCCCATGCAGCACTGGCACACTGGGATCTGGAACGCTGGGCCTTCGTCAGTGATGCTGGTCAGTATGAACTGTGTATCGGATCAAGCAGTCGCGACATACGTCTGCAGTGCATGGTGGTGCATGAAAAAAGGAAGCCATGAGTCTGACTTCCTTATGATGAGCCCGGCGGGGTTCGAACTCACGACCTTCTCCTCCGGAGGGAGACGCTCTATCCAGCTGAGCTACGGGCCCATAACGGACTCATCCTACGGCAGAGAGGAGGGTAGTGTCAAGTCAGTTCTTGGGAAATCCTATGACACGAGATGGAGAGTATATAAAATAATATATAGTAAAAAATTAAATACCTTTTTATAAAGATACATGAAAGTTATAGGAAATCTAGACTATGTACTCTTGACACGTGTTGTATGCCTTATTACACTTTCTTACAGAAGGATACACCGGTATGGGAAATGTGGCTAGGCAACTGAAGCGTTTGGTGATGTGTTTCCTCCTTTTGGGAGGGTTGTATCCGCTTGCCCTTCTTGCATCCCCGCTTCCCTTTACCAGAGTTGAAGTGCTGGGGCAGATGCCGGTGACCGAAGTGTTTCGGGTGATTCAGAACCAGAATGCCTTGAATTTCAACCTTGCTGATAGCCGAAACAGCATTGTGCAAGTCGGCTCTTACACCCTTATCTCCAATAACGCTGTTTCTCAGTTCAAGATGCTCATTCGGCCTGGTGAATTCGGTCAGAAAGATCGCTTTTCCTTTGCCCTTGACGAGAATGAACCCCTGCTTCCCGGTCAACTCTCAGAGATTCCCTTCTCCGTTCGGGTAACCAGCGATGTTTCCAATGCGGTGAGTGTTGCCGGAAGCGAAGCAATGGAAAAGGATCTTGGGGTGCGTGGCATCTATGCGAATAACAATGCCATCCTGTATGAGACAGGGTCGATCCTTGCTGAGATCCCTGATTTCGATCCCGACCTGTATGCAACCGGCTGGTATTCAGCAGCCATTCAGCTGAGTATCGAGGTGCTCTAGCAGAGCTCCTCATCCAAAAGCCAGTCTTCATCCTCTTCATCAAACTGTACTTTCAGCAGTTCCTTGAGCCATTGGTTGTCATCGTCCGTCTCCTCGATCGTGCCTTCACGATCATGAGGAGCACTGAGCCAGGCATCAAGTTTGAGCAGTGCTTGCTTGTCGGCAAAACATGGGCGAGGTTCGGATGAGTCTGCTTGTCCGGTGAGCAGGTGATAGGGACAGGTGTTGCATGTGGGCGAAAGCTGGCAGAATTTCAGTGCTTCTGCATACCATTCTCGGTTGTTCATGTGCAAAGCATACTCCACACTTGCTGTTTTTTCCACACTTCAGACCTGCGTTGGTTTGACTCTTCTGAGGAACAAGGTCTACAATACAGAGCAACTTCAGTCACGTTGAGGAGCTAACACGATGAAACCAACTCTCTTGGTATTGGCAGCAGGAATGGGAAGCCGTTATGGCGGCATCAAGCAGATTGACAGCGTGGGAAGCCACGGGGAAACCTTGCTCGATTTCGGGGTGTTTGATGCCCAGAAAAGTGGGTTTGGAAAAGTCGTTTTCATGATCCGCAAGGATATTGAGAAGGACTTCCGTGAGCGTCTCTTCGACCGTATTGCTCGCAATATGGATGCTTCGTATCTTTTCCAGAGTCAGGACTCCCTGCTCAGTGAAGAGCAAAAGCGACTCTCCTCTGCACGCAAGAAACCTTGGGGAACCATTCATGCCGTTCTCTGTGCAAAGGACGCAATCGCAGAACCGTTTGCGGTCATCAATGCTGATGATTACTATGGACGTGAGTCGTTCTCCATCCTTGCCAAGCATCTCTCTGCCCTCGATGTTTCCAGCACAGAACACGCCATGGTCGGCTATGTACTCGACCACACCATGAGTCGCAGCGGTACCGTAAGCCGCGCCATCTGCAATGTGAAAGATGGATATCTTGTCGATATGGAAGAGCATATCAAGATCGGGTATGAAGGTGAGCAGGTGGTGAGTTATCGAGAGAACGAGAAGTTGTTGCTTACCGGCAAGGAGCTGGTTTCCATGAACTTCTTTGGGTTCGCCCCTACCATTTTCGACAGCTTCACGTCCTATTGGGAAACCTTCATCAAGGCAAATATCCAAGCTGAGAAGACCGAGTGTTATCTTCCCAATGGAACAAGCGCCATGGTTACCAACAAGGAAGGGCGTCTCAAATTCTACTCAACCCAGGAGACCTGGTTCGGTATGACCTACAGTGAGGATCGGGAGAACGTGAAGAACCAGCTTGCTCTGAAGGTGAAGCAGGGAATCTATCCTGAGAAACTCTGGAACTAGGACTTCTTCCTTCGTTTCTGTGTTACATCCGACAGTCCTGCCCATGCAGCTTCCTCGATGGGGGTGAACCCCTCACCGAGGACTTTGTATGCTTCCTGGACGACCATGAATGCAAGATGATCATTGCGATGGACGATATTCGTCAACGCTCCGATCTTGTTGTTGGCTACCACCGTCATGATGACTGGACGGTCAAAGCCGGTGTACATCCCGCTCCCATAGAGGATGGTTCCCCCATGTCCCAGCTCTTCCAGGATGGCCTTTTCGATCTCTTTGCGTTTTTCACTGATGATGAAGACGGTCTTGGCCGAACGTGTGCCGAAGGAGAGCACCACCCGATCGATGGTCACCGACACGATGTATACGGTCATGATGGCATAGAGGGCCATTTCCAAACCGAATATGAAAGCACTTGCTGTGATGATGACCGCATCGACCAGAAAGAGGGAGGTTCCCATGGAGAGGGGGGTATAGCGGGCCAAGATCTGCCCGAGAATGTCAGTTCCGCCGGTGTTGGCCCCACTACGCAGCACAAGCCCTACACCCAGTCCCATCAGCACACCTCCTGAAATGGCAGAAAGCAGAATCGAAAGCGGATTGGAGTAGTCCAGAACCCCGGCATACCCGATCCAGGCGTTGAGCAAGCTGGTGAACAGGGAGAGCAGGACCGTCCCGGTAAGCGACTTGACCCCATACTGCTTGCCGAAGATGGCTACCCCCAGAAGAAAGAGCGGGACAGAGAGTATGAAGATGGAAAGACCGGTATCCAGTCCAAGGGTATGGTAGAGAATGATTGCAATGCCGCTCACTCCTCCGCTCGCTATCTTGGCAGGGGAAGAGAAGAGGGCGATACCCAGGGCGGTGAGAAACGACCCTGTCGTAATATAGAAGAGTTCGAGCAGATGATATTGGCGTTTGGTCATGGGGAAAGCATAATCCCATTCCTTTCCTTTTTCTACCGGCGCGGCCCCAGCTTGTCAGGGAGTTTTGCATCCCAATGTTCCAGCCGGGCAAGAAGTGTGTCCACTTCATGTTCCACTATGAGGGCAGAGAGCAGCTCCTGTTGCAGGAATCCCTCGTTGCAGGTATGGTTGAGAAAGGTGAGAAGGTTGTCATAGAACCCTCCCAGATTCAGCAGGGCTACCGGTTTGTGATGATACCCCAGCTGCAACCAGGTATAGACTTCAAGAATCTCCTCAAAGGTTCCGATTCCTCCTGGCAGGGCAATAAAGGCGTCTGCAAGCTCATACATGCGTGCTTTACGTTCATGCATACCAGGCACGATGATCAGCTGGCTTTCCACTTTGCGCATCCGTACGTCGGCGCGATTGAGTGCTTCAGGCAACACCCCGATGACAGTTCCGCCCAAGGTGTGGAGGCTTTCTGCTACGAGGCCCATCAGCCCGCGGTTTCCTCCTCCATACACCAAGGAAAGGTGTTTTTCGTACATTGCTTTGCCCAGCATCTGTGCACCATGCGCATAGATGCTGCTCCTTCCCTCGCTGCTACCGCAGAAAACTGCCACTGACTTGATCATGTTCATGGAAACCAATCGTACCGATATGGCATAGGTATGGCAACATGGTGAGAAGAGGGGGTTACCCTGTACGCATTTGCTTGTTATAATTATCTGAGAAGTGTATGATTGACGTAACTTAAAAGTGATGTTTGCATTGGTGTAGTCTCGCTTGGAGGCTACAGAGAGGAGTTGAATACATGATGAAAAGGAAATTTATCGCAGTACTGGCGGCCCTGGTTCTTTTGCCGACCTTCCTGTTTGCAGTACCTGTAGTTGTGACATGGGAGTGGCTTTTGGAAGATCCGATGGTCACCACCTTCCGCTATCAGATTGATGGGGAGGAGGATGATCAGTGGATTGTTGTCGACTCCTCAGTAACCAGCTACACGGAGCGTGGCTTGGATGGGACCCAGGCGCATACCTTGTATCTCCAGCAATCCTATGATGGTGTGTATTTCAGTGACAGTGCCCTGTCCGTGGCAGAAGCGATGTTCCCCGTTGAGGAGCCGACGAGCTTGGTTGCTGAAGAACCGGTCATGGAAGCTGAGCCGGTAGTTGCCGCTGAGGAAGTTGTGGTGGCTGAGGCTGAGCCTGTAGTCGAGCCGGAGCCTGAGCTTATTGCGGAAACAGAACCTGTGGTAGCAGAAGCTGAGCCTGTGGTTGAAGAGGCCATCCCTGTTGATGAGGAAATTGAGCCCGTTGTTCCAGAAGCAGAGCCAGTGACCGTTGCGGAAGCAGAGCCTGTAGTGGAGGTTCCTGTGGAGCAGCCTGCAGCAGTTGTAGAAGCAGAGCCTGTGAAGCAGAAGGCAGAGAGTCGGTACTCCACCACCATTACCTTGGGTGGTACCTTCAACTCCCAGAATCCCAGCATCGGAGCCTATACCGGCTACAATTTGCAGGCTAATCTGGGTGTTCAGCTGAACAACCTGATGACATTCAACAAGAATCTGGGTCTGGGCGTTGATATCGATCTGGCCTATTCGCCGTACATGCTCGCTTCCTATGGATGGAGAGCAGCTGCTTCGGATGTGCTGGACTTTGATTTCTCCACACCGTTCTCCAAGCTTGCACAGGCAATTACGATTTCTGCAGCCCCGATGCTCAACATCGACCTGGGCAAGATGTCCTTCGACTTGGGTGTGGGAGGCTTCTTCACCTACGGTCCGGGCATTACAACCACCGATGGGGACAAGTACCTCTTTGGTGCCTTTGCGAAGGGTGGGTTGGAGTACAAGTTCAACACGACCTTCAGCATGGGGCTGAGTGGCAAGTATGGCTTCATCCTCAGCGAGAGCGCAAAGCCGCAGTTTGTTGAGGGAACCGTATATATGGGATTCTCTTTCTGACAAAACGGGATAGAGAAGAGAAAGGAGCCCAGCGATGGGCTCTTTTTTCACACTGTGCCTTGACCTCCCTTCTCGGGTATGGCTATCATAGACCAAGATAGGATATGGGTTTCCGTCAGAGAAACAGGAGTTGCCTCGTTGAGGCAAAGGATGGTCAGCGTTTTTATGAAAACAAGCCGAGTGCAAGCTTGCATCGACTATATCAAGTTCAATCATGAGGCTGAGGGTTTTGAGTTCTCCGAAGAGGATGCTCAATCGATACGCTCGATTCTTGAGGAGGAAGTGGAAGCTGATGAGCTGATTCAGCGCTACATTGACAGTCATGGTCTTTCCACTGCATACCACCCACCCAAGGATGAATACTCTGCATATCCTCACACATCATCGCTGGTGAACTTTTTTTCCATCAAGGAACGTACGAAATTGCGCAAGGTTGAAGCCTATATGGCTAATCTCCGTTCTGCTGAGATGCTCACCGACAGCGTACAAAATACCTATGACTTCGCATACTTGAAGTCCATTCACAGCCGGATGTTCGGGGATGTGTATCCTTCCGCTGGAACGATACGCACTACGACAGCTGCGAAACGGACAGTCTTTTGCAACCCTGAATTCATCGAAAGTGCTGCTGAGGATATCTTCACCCGATTGAGAAAAGACCGGTACTTGTGCCAGTTGGATCGGGAAACCTTCATCAATGACCTCGCTTTCTATATGGGTGAGGTTGAGGCATTGCACCCTTTCAGGGACGGAAATGGGAGAGCGGCTCGGCTGTTCTTCTATCAGCTCTCCATGAACGCCGGCTACGATATCGATTGGTCGCTGGTGGATGCGGATAGGCTTCTGGAGGCTGACATCAGTGCCATCGACGGGGATTATCAACTCCTCATCGATGTGCTCGAAGAAGTGGTGATCTGACGATCAAGGAGAAATACCAATGACACGCGTTGCGTTTTTTGATACCAAACCATACGATAAGGTATGGTTCGACCGTTTTTGTTCGGAATATGATGTTGAAATCGTCTATTTTGAGTCCAAACTCAATGAGAAGACCTCAGCCCTTGCTTCCGGCTACGAGGTGGTTTGTGCATTTGTCAATGACAGCATCACCGAGACTGTCATTGAGAGCCTGTATGCGGGTGGAACCCGTCTGCTTGCCATGCGTTGTGCCGGCTACAACAACATCGACTTCAAGGCATCCTTCGGCAAGATCCATGTGGTTCGAGTCCCGGCCTACTCCCCCTATGCAGTGGCAGAACATGCCATGGCACTGCTCCTCAGCTGTGTCCGCCATACCCATCACAGTTACGTCCGCACTCGTGAGTTCAATTTCAGTCTCAATGGGTTGGTTGGGTTCGACCTCCATGGCAAGACCATCGGGGTGGTGGGAACAGGAAAGATCGGGAGAGTGTTCATCGATATCTGCAAGGGTTTTGGGATGCAGGTGTTGGCCTACGACCCCTATCCGGATGCCAAGCTCGGGGTGACCTACTGCAGCTTCGAACAGCTGTGCAAGGAGTCGGATATCATCAGTCTCCATTGCCCGTTGACCGAGGATACCGTGCACATCATCAACAAGGAGAGCATCGCCATGATGAAAGACCAGGTGGTGCTCATCAATACCAGTCGTGGAGCCTTGGTAGACAGCCAAGCTCTTTTGGATGGGGTCAGAAGCAAGAAGATCGGGGCAGCTGCCCTTGATGTCTACGAGGAGGAAGGGGAAGTCTTCTATGAGGACAAGTCAACGACCATCCTGGATGACGATGTCCTGATGCTGCTCATCTCCATGCCCAATGTGCTGGTCACCAGCCATCAGGCGTTCCTGACCCGTGAGGCCTTGGGAAATATCGCCAAGACAACGCTTGCAAGCATTGCAAGCTACGTCAAAGGCGATGTGATGGAGCATGAGATCTGCTACCAGTGCGATACGTGCCACAAGGTTACTGGTCAGCGCTGTTTCTGATCTGCTGATAGGCCCAGTTCTGGTCGATCTTGGTGAAATAGCCTTCGCGCACAGCGAAGGCCTTCACTGTTTCGGTGAGCTGGGTATACAACTCCAACTCGCACTCGATGGATCCAAGTACATGGGATTCGGCATCCATGACGGTGAAAAGAAGTGTCTGCTCTTCCTTCTGCAGGTCAGCAAAGAAGAGCTGCACATGCTTTTCCTCCACCTGCATCGAGAGGTAGAGCTTGCACAGCTCAATGACCCGGTCATCCAAGTCATTGTCCAACAGGAGCAATTTCTCCTTCAGGCTGGCACTTGAGCCGACCAGACGAAGCATGTACTGCCCGAACTCCTCCTTCCCGGTTACCTTCCCATCCACCTCACCAAGCTCGGTGTCGGGGATCAGCATGAATGCAACGTGTTGCTTCTCATCCACCACCAACAGTTCATGCATCACTGCATACTGTTTCTTGCAGGAGGGGCAGGTGAGGGTGAAAACTGAATCAGTGAGAATGGCAAGTTTCTGCTTGGGGTGTTTGCCAAGGTCAAGAAACGGGGTGAGCTGTTGTTCGCTCTGCGCGTTGCAGTGCGGGCACGTCAGGAGTGCGCTTTGCATGGGTTCCTCCAAAAGAGAACACAGGCCCCCGTTTGGGAGCCCGTATCCATCACTTATTTCTTGCGAACCAGTTTCATGGTTGATTTCGGCTGTTGGACCTTTACCACCGTACGATGCTTGATGAGGAAGGTGTAGTGGATCTTCTGATCCCTTGCAAAATCCTCGGCGATCGTGGTGGGGGTGATGTCCTGGACATCGAACTCATCCAACAGGCGTTCATCCATCTTGAATTTGCGGTAGTTGCAACTGAAGATGAGCGTACCTTTCTGGTCGAGGTGCATCATGCATGCCTTGATCAGGCGAACCTGGTCGCGGTCGACATCAAAGGTGTCCCTACCCTTGCCGTTGGAGAAGGTCGGGGGGTCACAGAAGATCAGGTCATACCGATCGAAGGTGTCAAAGAGAAACTGCAGACAGTCACTTCGGTAGAAGAAGTGATTCATCTCGGTATACCCATTGAGCTGCATATTCTTGACTGCCCAGTCCAGATAGGTGGACGAAGCATCGACACTGACGGTGCTCAGAGCTCCTCCCTTCGCTGCCTGCACGGTAGCCGTACCTGTGTAGCAGAAGAGGTTCAAAAAGCGCTTGCCCTCGGCAAGTTTGGCTATCTGTGCCCTGATCGGTCGGTGGTCGAGGAAGATGCCGGTATCGAGATAGTCGGTGAAGTTCACCAGGTATTTGGCCCCGTTCTCATTGATGATGTAGAACTTGTCGGTGCTTGCCATCTTCTCGTACTGCTTCTCACCCTTTTGCTGGGTTCTTTGTCTGACATAGATCTGCTCACGGTCAATGCCGGTTGCCCGTTCAGTGGCGTCTATGAGCTCGCCCAGACGTTTGAGCGCTGCTTCTTGCTCGATGGTTGCAGGGGGAGCATACTCCTGCAGGCTTATGTACTTGCCTTCGTACAGATCGATCGCTGCGCTGTATTCAGGCATATCAGCATCGTAGATGCGGTAACAAGTTACGTTCTGCTCAGCCATGATCGGCTTGATGGCCGCAAGGTTTTTCACCAAGCGGTTGTACGCCATCTGGGCACCTTCGCTCAGAGGTTGGGCAAGACGTTCTTTCTTGCGCTCGATGGCGCGTTCGATCATTTGCTGGCGTTCTTCCTCGGTGAAGACGTAGTAGTGGGCAATCTGACAAGTGACCCCACCGTTGTTCACGGTGTTGGTCCGATCGGGTTTCATATCGACATGGCTGAGCAACTCCTGCTGTCCGCAGAGGATTGCAGCATGCCACCCCCCGAACAGGGTGCTGATCTGCTTGCCCATCTGGCGATAGAGCACTTCCAGGTCAATTGGTCCTTCCATCCTCAAACCGTAGGGAGGATCGGTGATGATGTATCCAGCTTCATCGGGAATGTCCTCACGCGTCACCTTGGTGAAGTCCTTCACGGCAAACGTGATCAGGTGGTCGACCTGGGCAAGCTGAGCATGCTTCTTTGTGATTGCCACAGCTTTCGGGTCACTGTCCCAGGCGTAGATGGCAATCTTGCGATCCTTTGCCTGTTCTGCACGCAAGAGAGCTTCATCGACCACTTCCTCGTACAGATCGGGATCGTGAATCGGGAGGTCGAAGAAGTTGAAGCGGCGCGCGCTGACCAAGCCAGGGGCACGGTCGCTGGCCCAAAGCGCAGCTTCGATAGCCAAGGTGCCCGAACCGCAGAAGGGGTCGAGCAGGGTAGGTACACCCTCGCCCTTGTCCAAGGCTTTTCGCCATTCGGAGCGATAGATGACCGAGCTTGCAAGGTACTCGCTGAGCACCGCATCAGTCTGGGCTACACGGTATCCCCGCTTATGCAGTCCACGACCTGAAAAATCTACATACCAAGCGACCTTGTCACCTTCGATATGCACATGGAAAACCACATCACTCTCATCCTTGTCCACCAGAGGGCGTTCACCTTCGAACTTATCCCGGATACGGTCGACGATGGCATCCTTGAGCCTGATTGCTGCGAAGTGGGAGTTATTCATGTAGGGACAGTTCTTCACTGTCTCGGTGACCGAGAAGGTGAGGTTGGGGTTGACCCACTCTTCCCAGGGAATCTGAACGGAAGCTTCATACAATTCATCAGCGGAGAGAATGTCCTCATCCTGAAAGAGTCCCATCAGGACTCTGGTAGCGGTACGGGACCACAGGCAGAAGCGGTATGCGCTGGCGAGGTCGGCACTGAACTCCACCCCTCCGCTTACGCTTCGGATGTCGGTAGCTCCAGCCAGGCGGGCTTCCTCTTCGATGATGTCATTCATGTATAGGGCGGATGTTGCAAAGAAAATCATTGGTGTGCTCCTCCTGTTTCTTGCAACAGGTGCTCTAGTTCGAATTTTTCCCAGTGGTAGTGGGTATTGCAATTGACACAGACTAGCTCCAGGGGGAACGGTCCGTTCTTCAGTATGTCCTCTTTCTCTGTTTTGCCGAGATGCTTCAGGTACTTGGTGTACTGATCACGCGAGCAGGGACAGGAAAAACCCAGAGGCTGGCGGGCCAGATGCCGTACGCCGAAGGAAGCAAACTGCTCCTCCACATAGCTTCGGATGGATTTTCCCTCCGAGAGGTAGGTTCCGATGGAAGGAAGGATCTCTGCTTTCTTTTCCAGCTCCTCAAGGATATGCTCATCGCATGCAGGCATTGCCTGCAGGAAGATGGCGCCGCTTCCGGTCACCCGGGCCTTGTCATCGAAGTGCAGGGAGAGCATGAACAGAGTAGGTGTTTGCTCAGACTGCTGGTAGTGCAGGGCAAGATCCTTGGCCAAGTCCCCATACGCCATCATGGTCTGTCCGGTGAAGGGGGCCTTGTGACCTTCCAGAAGCTTTGAGACAGAAAGGAAGCCAGGGCCGTAGAGCTCATTCAGATCAAGACTCTTCAGAGGTTCCTTCAAGGGGATGGGATTGTGCTTGAGATATCCGCGGACAGCTCCCACTGCCCAAGATTCGACGAAGACACCGCCGATGGGGCCTCCGCATTCGATATTCAACTGGATACGGTCGTTTCCCTTGACGGTTGCGCTGAGCAGTCCGGCGGCAAGGTAAGCTTGGCCGAGAACATAGGTTTCTAGCGGGCCGAGCTGGTGGTTTTCACGCATCTGATTGATAAGGGTGGTAGCTCCGAGTGCAGTAACGCGTATCTGATCGTTATGCAAAAGAAACACCTCGCGCCCATCTTCCGGCAGGGCTGCGAGATGTTTCACTAAATCATTATCTTCAATCTTTTTCTTGATCATACGGAAGCAGATTAGTCAATGACCTCACTTTTTGCAAGTGCTTGGAACTCAGAACCATTGATAACTTCTTTCTCAAGCAGTTTCGCCGTGATGGTCTCAAGAGCCTTGCGGTTTTTCTCCAGGTTGGTTTTCACCTTCACATAGCGCTCATTCACGATGCGAGCGGTCTCGCAGTCGATGTACTCCTGTGCCTTTTCCGAATACTCGCGGGCCCCGGAAACTCCGGCTATGCCGCTTTGGGTAGTGGGCAGGGTGATGTTTCGATAGCGTTCGCTCATACCGAATTCGGTGAGCATCCTGCGGACCAGATCACTTGCCCTGCTGATATCGTTTCCCGCTCCTGTAGAGATCTCCTGATAGATGACCTCCTCGGCGGCACGACCGCCAAGCAAGGTGTCGATGTTGTTGAGCAGCTCGCTCTCACTGAGCAGGAACCGATCTTCGGTGGGGTACTGCAGGGTATAGCCCAAGGCACCCATGCCACGGGGGATGATGGAGATCTTGCTCACTGGTTCTGCTCCCTCGGTAAGGAAGGCGGTCAGGGCATGTCCTGTCTCGTGGTATGCCACCCGTTCCCGTTCCTTGGAATTGAGCAGTCTGCTCTTGCGTTCAAGACCGGCTACCGACTTTTCGATGGCCTCTTCAAGATCTGCTTGCAAGACGGCTTTCCGTTTCTGCCGAACGGCAAGCAAGGCTGCTTCATTGGCAATATTGGCAAGGTCTGCACCGGCAAGTCCTGCAGCACTCTGGGCAATCTTACGAAGATCGACATCCTCACCAAGCTTGATGGAGCGGGTGTGGATCTTGAGAATTGCAAGTCTTCCCTCCAGATCAGGCTTGTCGATGAGAACCTGACGGTCGAAGCGACCGGGTCTGAGCAGGGCGGGGTCGAGAATCTCAGGTCTGTTGGTTGCTGCAAGAATGATGACACCGGTTCTGGAGTCAAAACCATCCATTTCCACCAACAGCTGGTTCAGCGTCTGTTCCCGTTCATCATTGCCTCCGATTCCTGCTGAAACACGCGAACGGCCGATGGCATCGATTTCGTCGATGAAAATAATGCACGGTGAATTCTCACGAGCTTGGCGGAAGAGATCACGAACCCTGGCTGCACCCACACCTACGAACATCTCCACAAAGTCTGCGCCACTCATCTTGAAGAATGGTACACCGGCCTCTCCAGCGACAGCCTTCGCCAAGAGAGTCTTACCGGTACCGGGAGGCCCCACCAAGAGAACGCCCTTGGGTATTTTACCACCGATCTCAGTGTACTTTTCCGGTCGTTTGAGGAAGTCAACGACTTCCTCCAGTTCATACTTGCTCTCATCGGCACCGGCGACATCAGCAAAGCGAACCCCTGTGTCCCCTTCCGCCACAATCTTTGCCTTGTTCTGATTGAAGGAGAGTACTCCTTGCCCTCCTTGGCCTCCCATCTTGGAGAAGAGGAAGCGCCAGATCAGGAGAATGAAGACAAAGGGCAGTGCATAGGAGAGGAGGCTGGACAGGAGGCTTGGCTTCGCTGGAGGCGTTGCATAGTATTCTACGCCCATCTCATCAAGAAGTGGTATGAAGCTGGGGTCATCCACCTTGTAGGTGCTGAACGATTGCATGAGTGCATTTGCCGTACTGCTTGCATTGGGATCACTGGCAAGGGAGCGAAAGTCGGTTGCTGCCGAGTCTCGGGAGAATGGATAGCCGATATACTGCTCTTCCTCTATGGCTACACGTCGAATTGTTCCGTCACTGATCAACTGCTTGAACTGGGTATAGTCCACTGCATACACATTTGCCTGTCTGCTTACCATGAAGGTGTTCAAGGCGAGAAACAGCAGGAGAATGATGAAGAAATACCAGAAGGAGAAGGTGAATTTCTTCTTGTCCTTGGGGCCGGATTCTCCGAGGTGAACCCCCGGTTCAATATTGAACTTTTTCTTGAATGTCTCTTTCCAGTCTTTATCTGATCTATTGTCTTTACTCATGTGTTTGGAATCCTTGTACGGGCTTGCCTTTTGGCTCCCTCATGTTCAAATATACTTCCGCAATTGCTAATCGGCAACAAGCTCGGTATAGTGGAAAGACTATGAATGAGGGACAGGTCGTATTGATCAGTGGAGGGGCGAAACGTATCGGAAGGGCTCTTGCGGTCCATCTTGCCCATCAGGGATTCCGTGTGGTGGTCCATTACCATACCAGTGAAAGCGAAGCAAGGCAGCTGCAAGCTGAGTTTGAGGCTGAAGGCCTTGCACTCAAGCTGGTACGGGGAGATCTCTCCGTTTCATCCCAGCTGGATTCTCTTTTCAGGACTGCAATATCTGCCTATGGACAGGTGGATCACCTGATTAACAATGCCTCGTTCTTCCCTTCGCAAACCATTGAGGACACAGATCTGCTTTCCTTTGAGAACCTGATGGCTGTTCACAATACTGCACCTTTTTTCCTTTCCAAAGCGCTCTACACCCATCTGCTTTCCCGCTCTGCGAAGGGATCGGTGATCAATATCCTTGATACGAAGCTGTCCAGCCCCACCGCAAGTCGCCCGGCTTATTACTGTGCCAAGGGAGCTCTTTCTGCACAGACCAAGGCGCTTGCCGTTGCCCTTGGCCCCGTGGTCCGGGTCAATGCAATCAGCCCGGGACCGATTTTGAGCAACGGTGAAGAAACGTATTTTCGCAAGATGGAGGAGCTGTTGCCGACAAGAGCCACCGGTTCGGTACAGGATATCTGTGAAGCAGTCTCGTATCTTCTTGGCGCTTCGTTTGTTACTGGAGTTGACCTGCCGGTGGATGGAGGGCAACGCCTTTTGTAGTTTAGGTGTAGTTTGGATTGTATGCATTGCCGATTGCAGGCATGTTATACGATAGTATGGAGATATCTCCGAGCAATAAGGAGCATGATTCGATGCAATTACGTTTTATCCGGCGTTTGGTTCTTTTCTCTCTTGCCTTGCTGCCGATGCTTCCAGCATATTCGCTTCCCCTGCAGACTGTGGTGGACCAGGCCTTTGCGAAAAGTGTACGGATGCAGAATCTGGAACTGCAGAAGCGCGATGCGCTGCTCACCCTTTCCAAGAGTGAAGCAGAGGACGCGCTGGGCATCACGCTTGCAAGCGGGAACGTCTCGGCAACTTACGATGAGAGCACCAACGCCTATACGTTCGAGGCAGCGGGCCCCACAGCAAGCTTCGCTCTTCCCAATGACGGCAAGACCACCATCAACGTTGGCGCAAGCACCTTGTCCTGGACGCCCTCCACTTCTGCGTACACCATTGCTCCCAGTGCCTCGGTAGCGCATACGATCACCTACGGCTATACCGATGACAACCGCAAGACACTTTCGAACAAAAGCAGTGAGTTGGCTGCCCGTTCTACTTATGCTTCCAGCAGATTGAGCTTTGCCAACTCCCTCTATACCCTGATGCAGAACATCCTGACGAATGAGATGCAACTCAAAAGTACGGAGAAGAGCCTTGCAGACCAACAACTCAGCCTGGAACAAGACCTGCAGCTGAAGCTGATCAGAGAGGACAGCCTTTCTTTCCTGAAGCTCCAGAGTACGATCAGCGGCCTGGAGATTGAGCGGAATGGACTGAAGGCAACCAGGGAGTTGTTGCTCAAGCAGTTCGAATCCACTGCCGGCTTTGCCTGGGAAGGGGTGGAGGATATTCCGATTCCTTCCCTCTCCTTCAAGGCGGATCCGGCTGGGAACTCTTCGGTCCAGTTGAAGGCAATCGCCCTGCAGCATGCCAAAGAGGAGCTTGCCATCAAGCAAGCCGAACAGACCAACCGCAACCTTGTTGTAGGCGGAAGTCTGTCAGCCAATCGGTCAACTTCCTCTCTGGATACCATCACAGGGGCAGCCTCTGCAAGGCTTTCCAGCAAGCCGTTTGATGTCTCAGCCTCCTTCGGCACCTCCTATTATCCGGGAGCAGAAAGCTTTTCCAGCACCCTTACGGTAGGGGGAACCTGGAGAAACAACCCCGCCTCTGCATCCGACAGCCTTACCCTGCAGCAATTGGAAAATGCAGTGTTGATGAAGGAGTTGGAGTACAATTCCGCCCTGGATACCTATCTGTATGACGCAGCCTCGCTTTCTGCAAGGATTGCTTCCTATTCGATGGAGTATCAGATGCTGGAGCAGACGATGGCATACAACAAACGACTGCTCGAACAGACAGAGGCTCTACATGCGAAGGGCCTGACAACCAAGACTGCTCTTGAGGCTGCACAATTCACCGTTTCCCAGGATGCCTATCAGCATGCTGTGCAGTTGCTCAAAGGCCTGTCGCTGGAAACCGAAATCCAAACCATGTACATCTAAGGGAGATGGAAATCCATGCAAGATATGTCGAATGAACTGAATACTGAGAATGAGATCAGAAACCAATTCCGCAAGAAGCTGCGTCGTCAGCGCGTACGAAGGGTACTGACCACGCTCATCGTACTTGCCCTCATCGTAGCCGGACTCTATCTCTATACCTTCTACAAGGAAAACAACCGTTTCCCGTGGGCTGAGGAACAGGCCCCGGTCTCCCAGATCAAGGAAGTGGAAGCCCAGGTGTACGAGAGCACCTTCACCACCACCATCGATCTGTCAGGCTATGTGGAGCCGAACGACATCCAGAAAGTGGCAGTGCGGGCGACCGGTGCTGTCACCGATGTATTTGTGAAGGAAGGCGATCGGGTAAGCAAGGGTGATGTGCTCATCGCAATCGACAACACCAATCAATTGTATATGGTAGCTAAGCTTGAATCTGATCTGGAAAAAGCCAAGCTTACCGGAAGTGATCGGGATATCGAACTGTATGAGCTGCAGCTGAAGAATGCACAGAACAATCTCGAGTACACCAAAGCCTACGCCAACTTTGATGGTGTTGTCGCCGAAGTAAGCGTCAGCGAAGGAGATTTCTTCGAGGCAGGAAGTTCTGCGATGACCATCATCGACCGTTCGAATCTGAAAGCTACCGTGGAGATTGATGAGATAGATATGCAGTATGTCCAGCTGGGTCAGACGGCAGTACTCTACTTCGACTCCTATACCGCCTCTTCGCTGGAAGCCCAGGTTTCATACATACCGATGCTCGGCAAGTACACCAACCAAGGAATCGGGGTCATGGAAGTGGAACTTACCATACCCAATCCTCCCGCTTCCATCGCTCCGGGCTACACATTCGAGGGTACGATCACCAGTGGGGGGGAGACCAAGCTGGTACTCCTTCCGCAAAGTGCTGTGACCACTACGCGTGGCAGCAGTACCGTTACCAAAAAGAACCAGGACGGAACTTCGGTCAGAGTCCCTGTCACCGTCAAGTATCTGGGTGAGGGTATCAGCCAATTGCTCAGTGGCGATTTGAAGGTTGGTGACACCCTGATCATCCGTCGAACTGATACATCGGCTCCTTCCTTTTCGATGGGACCGGGCCAGATAAGGGTACGTTAGCATGACACAGAGTGTAATACGACTGCAGGATGTCAGACGCTACTACATCATGGGGGATTTCGTGGTGAAAGCCCTCGATGGGGTGAGTGTGGATATCAAGCGGGGTGAGTTCACTTCCATCATGGGACCGTCGGGAAGCGGCAAGTCGACGATGATGAATCTCATCGGTTGCCTTGATACCCCTTCCAGCGGCTTCATCGATATTGACGGGGAGAATACTGCAGGCCTCAATGAGGCGGAGTTGGCATATATCCGCAACCGAAAGGTTGGGTTTGTGTTCCAGCAGTTCAACCTGCTGGGAAAACTGTCAGCCTTGGATAACGTAGCTACTCCCTTGCTGTATGCGGGGATACCGGTACGGGAGCGAAGGCAGAGAGCCATCGAGGCTCTGGAACGGGTAGGGCTCGGCGATCGTCTGCATCACCGTCCCAACGAGCTTTCCGGAGGGCAGAAACAGCGGGTGGCAATAGCCCGTGCCCTGGTGAACAATCCTACGATCCTTTTGGCGGATGAGCCGACCGGTGCATTGGACAGCAAGACAGGGAATCAGATCATGGAACTGTTCGAAGAGCTGAACAGCGAGGGTAGGACCGTGGTGTTTGTGACGCACGACCGCGAATTGGGGCTGAGGTGCAACCGTCAGATTCATATTCGTGACGGCAAGGTGGAGGAGTAACATGCTGTTTGAGAATATCAAGCTTGCTTTCTCTGCCATGCGTGGCAGCAGAATGCGCACCGCACTCTCCTTGCTTGGCATCGTCATCGGAGTCGCTTCGGTGGTTGCCATCCTTACCATCGGTCAGAGTGCAAGCCAAAGCATCACCGAGAGCATCGCCGTGGGCGGCTTGGATATGATTACCGTCTATCCCTCGTTCGGACAGCGTTCCACCGGCATTTTCAACGAAGAGTTCTCGGATATGCTGATCCGTGATGTTGAAGGACTGGAGGTGGTACTCCCCCAAAACAACAGCAACGCCCAGATCCGAAATGGGCAGGAGTCGATGAACGCCTCGGTTTCGGGTGTTTTGGCAGACTATGGGAAGATTCTCAACCTCGAGTACTCCGAGGGTGAGTTCTTCAGCAATATGGACAATATCAATCGCAGGCAGGTGGTGGTACTGGGCTCTTCGGTCGCAGAGGAGTTGTTTCCCGACCAGTCAGCTTTGGGTTCCTATGTAAGCATTTTCCGCAACCAGGCAAAAAGCTATCTGGTCGTCGGAGTGCTCGAATCAAAGGATGCCACCTTCAATCTCTCCTACAACAATACCGTATTCATTCCCTACAACACCTACGGGCAGCGTTTTGTCCGTACGAGCAGTGTGGGGGCGTATGTCATCAAGGTGAGGGAAGGCAACGATACCATTGAGGTATCCGACCGGGTTACCGAGTATCTTGACGGCATTGTCGGAACTGACGGGTACAACTTGTTCAGTCCGGCTTCCCTGGCCGAGATGGCCAACCAGATAACCGGGACCTTCAGCGCGTTTCTGGCTGCCATTGCAGCCATCAGCCTCTTGGTCGGTGGCATCGGGATCATGAACATCATGCTTGTCTCGGTGGCAGAACGAACCAAGGAGATCGGGATCAGAAAAGCCCTTGGGGCCAGCCCGAATGTCATTCGTGGACAGTTCATCAGTGAGGCGCTCACCCTGACCATCCTGGGAGGTATTCTGGGGATTGCACTCGGCTCGCTGCTCAGTTATGCAGTGACTGACTTTATGGATTGGACGTTGCATTTATCCTACGCCTCGTTCATACTTGCAATGGGCTTTTCCATGTTTGTCGGTGTCTTTTTCGGGTGGTATCCAGCGATGAAAGCCTCTCGGCTTGACCCGATTGATGCCCTTAACTATGAATAAGAATCCCGGGGGAATGGGCCGTTGAACGCAAAAAAAACTCGATGGATGATCATGGACAACAGGGAACCGTTCATTGTCATCTCCTCCCTTGCCTTTGCCTTTTTGGTGTTGCTTGCCTTGGTGATTTTTCTCACCTCTGCGTTGCTCGAACGCGAGCAGCTCAGGATGCAAAGTGAGGCAGAGCGTGCCTTCAATTCCGTGTTCCTTGCACTGCAGGACAGCACTGCCAAGGCATTGAAGACCATGCAGGATGAGAATGTCAGTGGCATCGGTGTCTATAGCTCGATGGGCAGAAAAGTCCTCAGTCTTGGCGACGTTCCCATGACCATTCCGCTCGAAGGGTTCTCTAATGCCGAGATGTCCTCCCGAAGCAATTCCGGAAACAGCGGAACGGCTACCTACAACGAAAAGACTGGGATGATCGAGTATATTCGTTTCAGCAGGCTTACCATCCTCCTGGATACCGGAGAGCTTACCCTTACCGAGAGTGGCTTGCTCCCTACACCCATCGATTTTCCGGATGTGCTCTATCTCCACTTTGACGGCAAGGACTACTACCACCGCGAAATGGTGATCATGATGATTGGCATCATCTCATCGCTTACCCTGATCGGGCTCTTCTTGCTGGTCCTCAGCATCTACCGAAACAACCGAAGGTACCGAGTTACACTTGCCAAGCAGGAGAACTTGGTGAACCTTGGACAGGCTGCAAGGACGTTGACTCATGAGATCAAGAACCCCTTGAGTGCCATCACCATCCAGCTTGCTCTTCTGAAGAAGACCATGCCCAAGGAGAATGCCCAGGACCTGTTGCTCATCGAACAGGAAGTACAACGCCTCACCCAGCTTACCAACAAGGTCAGTGACTTTTTGCGCAACCCCTTGGGTACTCCGGTCAACGTAGATCTCACTGAGCTCTTTTCCTCCCTGATCAAGACCTTTGACAAACCGATTCGTTTTGTCAGCGAACAACACCAACAGATTGTGATTGACAGTGATCGTGCTCGCTCGGTCTTCGAAAACCTGCTCAAGAATGCTGTGGAAAGCGGGAGAGACCCCCAGGTTGAGGTACACATTACCAGCGACAAGCGAGGATTTGCCCATGTGTATGTCATGGATCGAGGTGAGGGTATTCGAAATACGGATGCAAAGAAGATTTTCGACCCCTTCTTCACGACGAAAATCCATGGATCGGGTATCGGGCTGTCCATCTCCCAGCAGTTTGTAAAGGCCAGAGGCGGATACATCCGTCTCTACGGCCGCGATGGAGGGGGTACGATTGCCGAGGTAGTCCTACCCAAGTCGATTCATGCACTCAAACCCAAGGAAAAGGAACCATCATGAAGCTTTTGATCGTTGACGACGAACCGAATATCCGTGATCTCATGCATCGGTATCTGAGCCTGGATGGCATCGATAGCGACTGTGCGGAGAATGGTCTGTCTGCACAGAGGATGCTTGCCAGTGAAGCGTATGATGCCTGCTTGGTCGACCTGAAGATGCCGGGTATGGACGGGCTGTCACTCATCCAATGGATTCGTGGTGAGGGATTTCGCATGCCCATCATCATGGTCAGCGCCCATGGAGAGATCAGCGATGCGGTTTCTGCCCTGAAGGAGGGTGCCCAGGACTACATCGTCAAGCCTTTCGATCCGGAAGAGCTGGTGATCAGGCTCAAAAAGCTGGTGGACGCACAAAACCTGCGCAATATGGTGGAGAACGAGACTCGTAACAAGAACGAGGATGACAAGCAGATTTTTGTGGGCGAAAGTTCCTCGATCAAGCGCATCAAGGAAATTATTGCCAAAATCAGCGATACCAACTCCACAGTCCTCATCACGGGAGAGAGTGGTACCGGTAAGGAGGTGGTTGCACGGGAGATCCATGCGTGCAGCCCCGTCAAGGATGGTCCGTTCGTGGCAATCAATATCGGCGGCGTGCCGGAAAACCTTCTGGAGAGTGAGCTCTTCGGGTATGAGAAGGGAGCGTTTACCGGTGCCGCCACCCGAAAGACCGGTATGTTTGAACTGGCAAACGGTGGTACGCTCTTTCTCGATGAGATCGGAGATATGCCTCTCTCCTTGCAGGTGAAGATACTCAGGGTCTTGCAGGAGCGTAAGATCACCCGCCTTGGTGGTACTTCTGCGATGCCCATCAATGCCCGTATCATTGCTGCCACCAACAAGGATCTTGAACAACAGGTTCGGGAAGGAAAGTTCCGAGAGGATCTGTTCTACCGGCTGAATGTCGTCAGGATTGTCATCCCTCCACTACGGGAGCGCAGAGAAGACATCCCCTTGCTTGCCGCGGGGATTCTGAAGCGGTTGAATCGCCAGATGGGCAGCAAAGTCTCAGGCTTCAGTGCCGATGCACTCCAACTATTGTGCAACCATGAGTTCTATGGAAATGTGCGAGAACTGGAGAACATCCTTGAGCGAGCGGTCATCTTTGCCAATGCCGAGGAAATTGACAGTGACGATTTGGATCTCAGAGGTTCAGTCTCTCTCCATACCCAGATCAAGGAAGAAGTGAAGAGCTCACAAGTAAGTGATGCAAAGAGCTTGAAGGATGTGGAAATTGATGCCATCATCCGGTCGCTTCACCGCTGGGAAGGGAACCGCACCCGTGCTGCCCAAGAGTTGGGTATCAGCCGGCGAACCCTCATCAACAAGATTGCCGAGTACGGCCTGAACCTGTAGAAGGAGAACAGAATCATGCAACCATTGCCAACCTGGGACTTGAGCCCAATGTATCCTGCTATCGACAGCAAGGAGTTTCTTGATGACCTCAACCTCATGACGTCTCGTTCCCGGGTGTTGGAAGTGTTGATAGCAAGTCCCTCTGCCGAGCTCTCCGCTTGCATTACAGAATATGAGTCGATTCTTGACTACCAGGAGACGCTTGATGCCTACAGTTCGGCGTGCCTGACCACCGATACTGCCAATGAGCTGTATCTGAAGGCCACCGCGCAGGTGGAAGAGGCTTCACTGGTGGTGCAGCATCTTGAGGTTGCTTTCCGAAACTTCCTTGCCTCCCGGTCTGAAGAGATTGCACAAAGGACAGGAACAGGAGGGGACTTGGAGCCGTATCGCTTTGTTCTGTCCGAGTTGCTGGAGGAACAGGCCCATCAGATGGAGAGCGAGCTGGAAGCGCTCGCTTCCGATCTTGCCCGATCGGGGACGGATGCCTTTTCCCGTTTGCAGGAATCGATGGGTTCGAGTATTCATGTCACCAATGAAGAGACCCAGGCAAAGACATTGGTGGAACTGCGCAACGAGGCAAGCAATCCCGATAGGGCGGTTCGAAAGCGAGCTTTTGAGCAAGAAGTTGCTCTCCTCAAAGCGTATGAGATTCCCTTCGCGGCAGCCCTCAATGGGGTGAAAGGGACGACCATCTCCCTGGATGGACGCAGAGGCTATGCTTCTCCCTTGGACCGTTCGCTCAGCCAGTCGAGGATTGACCGTGAGATACTCACTGCTCTGATCACCACCATTGAGCATAATCTTCCCCTGTTCCGTACCTACCTCAAGTACAAGGCCGCTCATCTGGGAGTGGACGATTTCTCCTTCTATGACCTCTTTGCCCCCATAGGGAGTGATGAGAATCACTACTCCTACGAGGACGCGCACGAGCTCATTGTCGAGCAATTCTCAGTTTTCTCACCTGAAATGGGGACGTTTGCCGACCAAGCCTTCAAACAACGGTGGATTGATGCAGGAAGCCGCAAGGGCAAGGTCGGGGGAGCGTATGATACGGCCTTCCCCCTTGCAAAGCAGAGCAGGATCTTGGCCAACTTTGACTATGCCTATGGCAGTGTCTCCACCCTGGCTCATGAGTTGGGCCATGCCTGGCATGATCATGTGGTGTTGGAGAAGAGCAACCTGTTGCGAAGCTATCCGATGACTTTGGCCGAGACAGCCTCCATTTTCAGTGAATTTCTTGTTTTCCAAGGTGTGTTGGAAACGAGCTCCGGCTCTGCACGGTGCACGCTGGTTGAGCACTTCCTCCAGGAAGCCTGTCAGGTTTGTGTTGATATTCTCAGCCGATTCTATTTTGAGTCGGCAGTATTTGCACGAAGGGTGGACGGAGAGCTGAGTCCTTCAGAATTGTGTGCTCTCATGGAAGAGGCACAGCAGAAGACCTATGGGGATGCCTTGCAGGTCAAGCACCCCTATATGTGGGCGGTCAAGGGGCACTACTACTCTTCAGACTTCTCCTTTTACAACTACCCGTATGCCTTTGGCCAGCTCTTTGCACTTGGTCTGTATGAGGTAGGACGCTCCTCAGATGATTTCGTTCAGCAGTACAATCAGGTGCTGTCCCTTGCCGGAAGCCTTGATGCCCGCCAAGTTGCTTCCTCAGTCGGGATCGACCTGGCTGATCCCGCATTCTGGCAACGTGGGATTGATCTCATCGCTGCCTATGTGAAGGAGCTTGGTGATGCCCTACCGCATTGAGAAGCTGGTCCAAGGCGGTGATGGACTTTCCACCACAGACGAGGGAAAACGGCTGTTCATCCCCGAAACATTGGAAGGGGAGCTGGTGGAAGCGAGAATCGTACAGCAGAAGGCCGGGTATGCCCTCGGTGAGGTGACGAGCATCATAGAGGCCAGTGATGTACGCATTCATCCTCCCTGTCCCTATTGGGGCATCTGTGGAGGGTGCGACTTCCAATATGCCCACAGCGAGGCCCAAGGGCACATCAAGCAGCAGATTGTGCTGGACAACCTCGTCCGCCTCGGCTCTTTAGATCTTGATACAGTTGAGGTGGAACCGGTGGTGACCGGTCCTGCCTTTGGGTACCGCAACCGGGTACGTTTTCATGTGGATCTGGGAGCCAAGCAGGTAGGTTTTTTGGGAAAGAAGAGCAACACTCTTGTTCCCATCCAGTCGTGCATGGTTCTGAGCGACGCCCTCAACGCCTTGCTTGCAGACCCCCAGCCTTTGTTCGCAGCTGCAAGAAAGCTCATGTTTGCCAACCGAAAGGGCAAGAGTGGATTTCTGGAAGTTCCAGTCTTTGCCTCGGATTCCAAGCTCTCCTTCTTCGATGAGGAGGTGGTTGCAACCGTCGGTCGCCGACAATTTGTGGTAACCAGCGAAGTATTCTTCCAGTCGAATCCGTATCTGCTGCCTTCCTTGGGTGAGTATGTGGCAGCACACGCCCTCGGTGATGTGGTGATGGACCTCTACAGCGGGGTGGGCACCTTCAGTGCCTTCCTTGAGCAGGAGGGGAGGCACCTGATTGCCGTAGAACGGCAGAAGCAGTGCCTGGATCTGGCAAGAAAGAATGTCAAGGATTGCGAGTACTATACCCAAGCAGTTGAAGCGTGGGCAAAAGGGAGGAGCGTACATGTCGATACGGTGGTGGTCGATCCTCCACGTACCGGTCTTGATGAGACGCTTCCTTCCCTGATAGCTTCCTGGAAACCGAATCGTGTCATCTATGTCTCTTGCAATAGCGTAACACTCGGACGAGACTTGCAACGCTTTGCCTCAGAGGGCTACACTGTTCGTAAGGTCAAGGTTTTTGATCTCTATCCGCAGACATTCCACCACGAGGTGGTTGCAATACTTGACCACGGGGGATTTGAGGTATGAAAGACGGGTTCATCAAGTGCGCAGTTGCTTCTCCGACGGTACGGGTTGCCGATACCACCTTCAACACGGCAAGCATTCTTTCCATCATCAAGGAAGCGAATGAGAAGCAGGTGAAGCTTCTTGTTCTCCCCGAGCTGGTGACCACAGCCTACAGCTGTGGAGATTTGTTTTTGCACAAGCGCCTGCAACAGGGTTGGGATACCGCTGTGTCCACCATACTGGAGATGAGCAAAGAGATTGATATGCTCATCGTATTCGGTTCCCCCGCTCTGGTGCATGGATCCCTCTACAACTGTGCCCTGAGCATCCACAAGGGAAAATTGCTTTCGGTTGTCCCCAAACGCCATCTGCCCAACTATCAGGAGTTCTATGAAAAGCGTTGGTTTTCCACTCCTTGCCAAGGCAATGAGGAACTGATCCTGTTCGGGCAGAAGACCTGGTTTGGTACCAATCTGCTTCTGACATGTTCCACCCTTGAAGAGCTGGTGGTTGCAAATGAGATTTGTGAAGATTTGTGGGTACCGCTTTCCCCAAGTACCTCCCACGCCCTTGCCGGTGCAACAGTACTGACCAACTGTTCAGCCAGTGATGAGCTGGTGGGCAAGGAAGAGTACCGCAGGTCGCTTGTTGCAAGTCAGAGTGCAAAGCTGGTCTGTGCATACCTGTATAGTGACGCAGGCCATGGTGAATCTTCGACTGATCTGGTTTTCACCCCTCACGACTTGATCTATGAGAATGGGCAGTGTCTGGCAGAGTCCTTCGATGTCAGTGACAAACTCCTGATAACCGAAATTGATGTGCAGAAGTTGCAGCTCGAGCGGTTGAGATTGCAGAGCTTTGGCGCAGGCTCCCAAGACTATGTTCGCATTCCCTTCTCGTTGGAAATTGAACCATGCACATTGACCCGTCATATTGAGAGGGCTCCCTTTGTGCCTTCCGATGAGAGCAGCAGGGAAGCGCGATGTGAGAAAATTCTCCGACTGCAGGCCCTTGGCTTGAAAAAACGTCTGGAACACACCCATTGCACCAGTGTGGTGGTAGGCTTGAGCGGGGGACTCGATTCCACGCTTGCCTTGTTGGTTTCCGTCAGGGCATTCGATTTGCTCGGCCTTGATCGCAAACGCATCGTGGCCATCACGATGCCAGGATTCGGGACCACCAAGCGTACCAAGGGCAATGCCACCACCTTGGCACAGGCCTTGGGTGTCGAACTGCGGACCATATCCATTTCCAAGGCAGTTAGCCAGCATTTCAAGGACATCGGCCATGATCCGATGGTGTTGGATGTCACCTATGAGAACAGCCAGGCTCGTGAACGCACCCAGGTGCTGATGGATCTTGCCAATGAGCTCAACGCCTTGGTTATCGGGACTGGGGACCTTTCGGAACTTGCCTTGGGGTGGGCGACCTACAATGGCGACCATATGTCGATGTATGGGGTCAACAGTTCCGTGCCCAAGACGCTTGTTCGGCATCTGGTCAAGCATGTGGCTTCGATCAGTGAGCCTTCGCTCAAGAAGGTCCTGCTGGATATCGTCAATACCCCGGTCAGTCCTGAGTTGTTGCCGGCAAAGGGGGATGGGACGATCAGCCAGGTGACTGAGGATTTGGTCGGCCCCTACGAGTTGCATGATTTCTTCCTCTATCAGGCGATACGCTGGGGTTATTCGCCGGCAAAGGTTTGCCGGTTGGCATGCCGTGCGTTTACCGGTATCTATGAGCAGGCAGTCATTCTCAATTGGCTCACTACTTTCTACTCGCGCTTTTTCAGCCAACAGTTCAAACGCTCCTGTCTGCCTGATGGTCCGAAGATTGGTTCCTTGGCCCTTTCTCCCCGTGGGGATTGGCGAATGCCCAGTGATGCTTCGGTTGCGCTTTGGAAGGCCCAACTGGCCGAACTCGGCAACTTATAGCAAAATCGTACGGAAGTTCAACAAAAAAATATCCTATTCTCTTGTAGCCTTTTGCCTCTGAGTACTGTTATAGAGGTGAGGAGTTGTTACGACCTATGCGAAAACGTCTGCCCACACTGTTGGTCATCATCTTGCTATTGCTTCCTGCCTCCGTTGGAGCTAGAAGCCTTGTCAATGTAAGCCTTGGATTTGGAGCTACCTATACACCCCAG
>Ga0265295_1002273_pt1 | contig 31017 bp, 26 predicted proteins | sample Munlansysbiofilm_FD_192503 | JGI IMG/M metagenome (GOLD analysis project Ga0265295, IMG submission 192503) | Leachate microbial communities from a municipal landfill in Southern Ontario, Canada - Methane capture system biofilm | ecosystem: Engineered > Solid waste > Landfill > Unclassified ... | reverse complement strand
CTAATACCAATCTCTAACAAATCTTTAACAAACTCAGTCGCATCCAAATCCTTAGATGACATTTGAAAATCGTAATCATTCGACAATAATTCATGATCTTCATATAGGTTGTATAACCAGCGGCAAGTGTGAGCACATCCGCCTCTATTTGCATCTCTCAAACTAGTATAGTTAGATAATGTACATCTGCCGGAATACGAAACACACATACCGCCGTGAATAAAGACTTCCAAATCAGCTTCGCTTTTTTCTTGGACCAATTTAATTTCTTCAAGCGATAACTCCCTGGCCAGAACAACTCTTTTTATGCCTTCATCGTAAAAGTAGTTTGCCAAATAAGAATTTGTCAAAGAAAACTGTGTCGATAGATGTATCTCAAGATTTGTTATAGCTTTAGCTCTTTCAACTACTATCATTGAAGAACAAATAATCGCATCAACCTTGATGCTGTCCAAATAACGTAAATAATCATCTAAACCGATTGTATCGTCATCATGAAACACAATATTCATTGTTACATAAACTTTCTTCTTTAAATCATGGGCGAAGTCAACTAGTTCTTTAATTGTATCCAAGTCAAAATTAGATGCTCTAGCTCTTAAAGAAAACTGTTTACCCCCGATATAAACTGCATCAGCACCATATAGTAAGGCAATTTTAGCCTTTTCAAGGCTTCCTGCCGGCGCTAGTAACTCAGTTCTCATTTAATTCACCTTTTAATTTCTCGGTATATTGATAATAAAAGCCTTTATTATAATGCTTCTCGTATTTGCTTAAAAACTCATTCACAAAATTTTGATTCTGATAAGCTCTAATACTATCATAATACTCTTCATCATCCATAAAGATTCTTTCGATGAAAAAATCATCCAAACCAGTCCTTAAAACTTCAATTTCATCAAATGAACTCAAGGCTTTATCTCTAAAGATATGGGTTCCTGACTCATCTTCTAAGATAGGATAGAAACTATCGGGACGCATTTCTTCCTTTATCCTGAATTTATCATTATTCTTGATTTTTTCCTTAACAACATTCTTAAAGATAAAATAATTTGTTATCAACTTTCTCTTTGAGTAAAACATATCTAAATAGCCATGGCCTACTAAGGAAAGTTCACATTTTTTATTAGTAAAAATCTTTTTGATTTCCTCTAAAGTTATCTCCTTAGAGATTGTAATGCCTTTAATCTGTTTCATAAAAAAGTATTCGTTATCAAAACTATTGGTATTCATTGTTCCGGGTTGATAGATGATCTTTTCTTTTAATCCTTCTTCATCAGCTAAAATCATCATCGTAATATCACCGACAACTATTCCGGATATTTTCTTATCTTTAACTGTTTTCAAAAGTTGTTTCACTAAAGGAATATCTTCTTCATGAATCATCTTATTCATCAATATATATACGTCTTTTCCAAATCCGATTATTTCGTCCAAATCATTAAACAAATCTTTGTTTAGAGCCCTTACAGATAAAGGCGTATCGACAAGAAAACAATCAACTTTTAAGTTGATTAGTTTTTCAATCTCTGTTATTTTTTTTAATCTAGCTACAATCTTCATTAAAAACTACCCTTTTTTAATTGATATTGATAATCCGTCACCAATCTCATAAATATAACTTTCAAAATCATCGTGCTCAATTAATTTATGATTAAAATCATCAATCTTTTTAACCAAGTTCTTCAGTCTCTTCGAATCAATTTCATCTTGATTTTCAATCATTCCATGAAAAAGCAAGTTATCACAAATAACTACTCCTCCTGAAATCAAATTGTTTTTGAATCTATCTAAAAACTTTAAATATTGCCCTTTAGCCGCATCAATAAAGATTAAATCAAACATATCATCAAGTTCAACTTCTAGTGCATCACCTTTAATCAAATTGATTCTTCCATCTAATCCAGCCTTCTTAACATTATTAAAAGCTCTTTGGTAACTAATTTCATCTCTTTCAATTGTTGTAATTATTGAATCGGTGTTTAATGCCATCATAATAGCACTATAACCAATTGCCGATCCAATTTCAAGCACTTTTTTTGCTTTGGCAATTCTAATTACTTGTATCAAAAAACTCAATCCTTCATCAGAAATTATTGGGGTTTTGAGTTCCTTAGCCTCAAGCAAAACATCTTTAACCAAATCGCTATTAGGCAATTTATTCAAAGAGTTCAAGTACTTATTCATGTTTGTGGTCGTGTTCCTCTTCCGCTTCCTCTTGATCTTCTAAGAAACTTTCCAAAACTTCTTCAATCAAATCCCATTCTTCATCGGTTTCAATTGGATTTAAATTACCTTCATCTCCATCTTCAGGATTGAAACTAGCTGCGAAATACTCACCTGTTTCATCATCTTTCAATTGGTAAACCAAATAGCTTTTGCCGAATTCTTCAGATTCAAAAGTCATAATGATCATTGCTTCTAATTCATTTCCTAACTCATCCGTAATTATTAAAGTATCATCGTATTCATTCATTTTATAAATCTCTCTTTCTGCTATCCAAATAGCTTTGTAATATTATTGTGGCTGCCACAAAGTCAACCTTTGTTTTTCTTTTCTTTCTGCTTAAATCGGCTTGAATCATCAACGACTCAGCCATTTTCGAAGTCAATCTTTCATCCCATAGAATGACTGGTTTATTAAATTTAACTTCTAACATTTCTTTGAATCTGATGGAAGCTTGAGCTTGAAAGCCTAAACTCCCATCCATATTCTTAGGTAATCCTAAGACAAACGTTTCGATCTCTACATCTTTTAGTATAGCAAATAATTCCTTAATTGCATACTCGAAATCATTATTTAAAAAGGTAATTGTAGTAAGTTTTGTAGCAATTGTCATTGATGGATCCGATACTGCAACACCTAGAGTTTTTGACCCTAAATCCAAACCTACAATTTTCATAGAACTATTTCCTTTACTCTTATAAGAGCATCTTTGATTTTTGAGACGTCTTTTCCACCGGCTTGAGCAAAATCAGGTCTTCCACCGCCGTTACCACCACAGATTATTGCTGCTTCTTTGACGATTTGTCCTGCATTCAAAGTTTTCACATTGCTCTTAGCGACAAAGATTACTTTATCTTCGATGCTAGAAGCTAGAAAAACAAAATCAACACCGTTATTTGCCATCGCCTCATCCGCAAGTTGCTTAAGTGCAGACCCATTGATATTATCAAGTTCAGCTACAATCTTGTTATTTATCACATATTTGCTGAAGTCAGATACTGAAGCTTTAGCTTTTTCTTCCTTCAAATGATTATATGCCTTTTCCAATTCTTTTACTGCAACTTGTGCCTTATGAAGTTCTTCACGTTTATTGATAACGTCTTTGTAACTGCCTAATTGCTCATCATTCTTTTTGAAATCAAAATCAATCTTTATATCTTCATCTTTAGCGCTTGAAAGAATCTTATTGGCTTTAATCATCAAATTATCGATGTCTTGATTCAATCCGACTAAAGACTCATCCAATTTTTCTACCATAACATTTACTAAAGCTTCAATACGATAAATTCCTGAGCCAATTGAAGATAATGACTTTATTGCAAATTTTTCAATATCAGCTATATCTTTAACGTGAGTCCCGCCACATAAGTCAAGTGTATATTTTAGATCAATTGTTCTAACTTTATCACCGTACTTTTCTCCAAATTCAGCAATTGCCCCTAAATTCTTAGCTTCTTCAACACTCATGATCTTAGTGGATGATTTATAAGAATCCTTAATCATTTCATTAACAATCTTTTCGATTCTCAATATCATTTCATCACTAATATTTTCATAATGATTAAAGTCGAATCTCAAACCGTCATAACTAACTTGAGAACCCTGTTGAGAAACATGGTTTCCTAATGTGTCTCTTAAAGCTTTAAACAATAAATGCGTTGCCGAATGATGATACTCAGTCAATTCTCTTCTTCTAGAATCAACCTCTGCAATAACTTTCATTCCTTCATAATTCAAAGATAATTCTTCATCAACTTTGTGTAAAAACTGACCATTAGGCATCTTTTCAACGTCTATGACATTTAAAATTATTTTGTCATTATAGATTTTACCTTGATCGGCTAATTGCCCACCTGAAGTTGCATAAAAAGGTGTCTTGTCAAGAACTAACCCTTCATTGAAAACCTTGATGATAGTTGCGCTTGATTTAGTTGTCTCATATCCGACAAATTCACTTGGCATCACAAAATTCAAGAACTCTTCATTTTGCCCCATCATCGAATCGGTTTCTGCTCTTGCTTTTCTAGCTCGATCTTTTTGTTTCTCCATCTCATTTTTAAAACCTAATAAATCTACTTTATAGCCTTGCTCCAAAGCATATTCTTCAGTCAATTCTAATGGGAATCCATAAGTATCATATAACAAGAAAGCATCTTCGCCACTAATGGTTTTATACTGGGAGTTACCCATAATCTCATTTAACTTCTTTTCGCCAGACAACAGGGTTTCCAAGAATTTATTCTCTTCAGTTTCAACTATCTTTTTAACAATAGCAATCTTACTATCAATATATGGATAAAACGGTCTTAAAACTTCTACAACTTCATCAACCAAGCTAACTAAAAACGGTTTTTCAATTTTTAATTGTTTTCCATATTTTACAGCTCTTCTTAAAAGTCGTCTTAAAACATAACCTCTGCCTTCGTTACTTAACATAGCTCCGTCACTGATAGCCATAGTAACAGTCCTAATATGATCAGCAATAACCTTAAAAGCTTTTTGACCTTGATATTCAACATTAGCAATTTCACTAATCTTATTAATAATCGGCATAAAGAGATCGGTTTCAAAATTGGTTTTTGCACCTTGAATTACCGAAGCGAATCTTTCTAAACCAGCTCCTGTATCAATATTTTTTGAAGGTAGCTCTGGATATTTCTCTCTATCTAAACCTTCAATAGCGTTATACTGTGATAACACGATATTCCAAAGTTCTACGTAACGGTCATTCTCAATATCTTTTTTGATTGACTCGGTAGTAAAGTCACCGAACATTTCTCCACGGTCATAGAAAATTTCCGTACATGGACCGCAAGGACCTGATCCAATTTCCCAGAAATTTCCTTCTGATGGAATCAAGTGTTCTTCACTTATTCCCAAATCTAACCATCTTTGTTTTGTATCTAAATCTGTTGGATAATAAGTAAAATATAGTTTTTCGATTGGAAAGTTAAAATAATCTTCGCTGGTTAAAAGCTCAAAACCATATTCAATTGCTTCATCACGGAAGTAATCGCCAATTGAAAAATTACCCATCATTTCAAAGAATGTATGGTGTCTGGCTGTATTACCAACATTTTCGATATCGTTGGTTCTTATACATTTTTGAACATTAACGATTCTTGGGTTCTTTGGAACTACTCTTCCATCAAAATATTTCTTTAAAGCCGCAACACCTGAGTTCATCCATAAAAGCGTTGGGTCATTATTCGGAATCAAAGAAGCTCCTTCTTCAACCGAATGACCTTTTTCTTTAAAAAATCTTAGCCAAGTGTTTCTAATTTCATTTCCCGTTAAATATTTCATATTCAATCACCTCTTGCATATAATAAATACTAAAAAAGAAAATCGTCCCTTAAAAAACAAAAGGACGATTAAACGCGGTACCACCTTAATTCCAGCTAATAAAATAACTGGCACTTAACATCTCTTAACGCGAGACTACGTGTGGTTTTTCCACCTCTCAGAAGGAGCTTCATAAATATCTTGTTTGTTTAGTTTCACCAACCCTAAACTCTCTTCCTTTGTTACAAAATATTACTACTTATCTTCGTCTTTGATTTACTTAATGATTATACAATAAATCTCTTCTTTTTGCAAATAGATTACAAAAAATCTGTTATCTTTACTTGATTTATTTCTTGATCGATAATCGTATCTTCCAAAAATGCTTTTAATAGTGTATTTCTCTTGCGATCTTGTCCTAAAACTCCACGACGATAACTTTCAAAATCACCAATTAAAATTAACATTTCTTTGGCTCTTGTTACACCAGTATACAATAGTTTCCTTTTCAACATAATCGTATAAGCTTTTGATAAAGGCATGATGACTGCTTTGAATTCAGAGCCTTGAGATTTATGAATTGATACTGCATATGCAAGAGTAAGATTCTCTAAATCTTTAGTTGAGTATTTAACGATAATCTCTGAAAAATCAACTATCAATTCATCATTAGGAGTAATGCCGATTACAACGCCTTGGTCGCCATTCATAATATTATCTTCCGGTTGATTAACGAGTTGCATTACTTTGTCGCCATACCAAAATTCTTTATCTTTATACTTAACCGCAAATTTCTGATTATCTTTATTAAAGGCAGACTGTATCAAAGAATTGATTCTGTCTATTCCGTTAAAACCTTTGTAAACAGGAATCAAAACTTGGATATCATTGATCAAATCATATCCTTGATCGATTAATTGAGCGATTTTTTCCAAAATTCTCGCACCGATAACATCATCTCTAGCATTTAAAAATTGCTTATCTGGATAGTTATGAAAGAAATTCTCGTTTATATTCTTATTTAAAATATCGTAAGCTAAAGATATGATATGCGAATCACTGGCTTGTCGATGAATGATATCAAGTTCAATCACATTAAATAAATCAGATTCAATCAGGTTGTTCAGTACATCGCCAGGACCTACTGAAGGCAATTGATTTGCATCACCCACAAAAATAACTTTTGTACTTTTCCCAATGGCTTGAAATAATTTTCTCGCCAGTAATGTATCTAGCATACTCGCTTCATCGACGATTAAAATTCTAGCTTCTAACTCGTTATATTCATCAAACTTAAAATTGCCTTCGAAATCATAGCCAAGTAATTTATGAACAGTGGTTGCGGTTAAACTTGTAGCTTCACTTAAACGTTTAGCAGCTTTTCCTGTAGGCGCAGCCAACTTAATCAAATCGTCATCAACCATTTTATTATGAAGCCATTTATAGATATCAATTACACCTTTTATCACGGTGGTCTTACCTGTACCTGGGCCTCCAGTAATAATAGAAAAATTGTTGTTTAAAGCAGTGTAAATCGCTTTTTTCTGAGCTTTTGTATAAGTGATGTCGTTTAAGCTTTGGAAGTCTTCAATAAGATTTTCAAACTCCTCTTTACTTAATTCGTTGCTTTCAATTTCATTGATACTTTTTACTTTTTTTGCTAAATAACCTTCGGCTTGATAAAGATATTTAAGAGCGATTTTTTGATCAACCTCAATAATTCTTTTCAGTTCTAAAAGGCTCTTAATCTGTTCTTCGACCAACTCTTGTTCAACGTGAAAATCAGGATGTGAGTTTAAAAACTTTAGTGTGTAATCAATTAAATGATCTTTCTCTAAATAAGTATCACCAAATTTATTCATGTACTCTGTCAACAAATAATAAATCACAGCCGATATTCTTAATGGCGAATCATACTCAAACCCAATCTTCAAACCGATTTCATCAGCTCTTTTAAAACCGATGCCTTCTATATGATCCATCAAAACATATGGATTTTCTTTAATGATATTGATCGTTCCTAAGCCGTAATGAGAAAAAATCCTCAATGCCATTTTTGGAGAGATGTCGAAACTATATAGCCATACCAAAGTGTTTTCCATCTCTTTATTCTCAACAACTTCTTTAAAAATTGAATCTCTGAGTTTGGCATTAACCTTTGGAACCCTATCCAAAACATACTTGTCTTCCGCAATCAAATCCAAAGCACTTAATCCTAATGTATCAATAATTCTTTCTGCTGTCTTTTTCCCTACACCTTTAAACAAATCACTAGATAAGTAATCCAATAATCCTTCATAGGTATTATCTACTATACGTTCAAACCTGTTAGCGTTATACTGGATGCCATATTTAGGGTGATTTGTAACTTCACCGAAAAAACGATAATTGACACTATGTTCTAACTTAGGAAAAAACCCACAAACAATAATTGTGGGTTCATAATGAACAATCTCTTCGTCATCAGTATCGTTAATCTTAATTTTCACTACTGAATAGGAAGTATCTTCGCTATAAAATAAATATCTTTGAATACTACCTTCAATATAACTCATAATACCTCTACTTCATGAATGTTTCGATTTCTTCAACTTCCTTAATAATCGCTTTACTTAAATTTTCATGACCGTTCTTAGTTACTAAAACATCATCTTCAATTCTAATCCCAATTGACTCTTCTTCAACATAAATTCCTGGTTCAACTGTAACAATAGCTCCTGGAGCTAATAATTCAGAATAAGTTCCTGTATCATGAACATCAAGGCCTAAGTAATGACTGACTCCATGATAATAATACTTATCAATCTCAGTCTTTTCTTTAATTAATCCTAATTTCATTGCGCCTTCTGCCAATTGGTCTTTTGCAAAATCATTTAGTTCACGAACATAAATTCCTGGTTTAACTCTTTCAATCGTCTTTTTATTTACATCTAAAACCATTTCATATAAAGCTTTTTGTCTTTCGGTAAACTTTCCATTAGCAGGGATAGTACGTGTAATGTCACCAGCGTAAAGATTTGATAAAGCTCCTAAATCTAATAATACTAAATCCCCATCTTTAATGTCTTGATCATTTTCGACATAATGTAAAATAGTCGCATTCTTACCACTGGCAACGATAGTATCGAAAGATATACCTGAAGAACCCGCTTCTTTAACTTTATACTCAAACAAAGCTTCAATACTTCTTTCATTCATGCCAGGCTTTACATTCTTCATTATAGCTTCGATTCCCACTCTAGTGTAATCTACCGCTTTTCTAACTTCATTTACTTCTGAAGGCGATTTTAATCGACGATAATTGCTGATAATTGGATTCAGATCCATAACGATTAGCTCAGGATAATTATTGATAACTTCTTCAAAATAAGTATAACTCATAGGTCTTTTCATCTTCTTATATCTGAACAAATCTAAATATAAATTGACTGGTGTTTTACTTAAAATAGCTGCACGAGAATCCGTTAGAACCCGATTCGCTAAAAAGCTTTTGAAATCCTGAACAAAAAGGATGTTCTTGACATCGATACCCGAAATTAAATTTACCTCATCTTTGGTAAGTCTTTTACCAATCCACTTATTAGAGTAATCTGTAGCTTCTTCTATGAAGATATACTCCAAATAGTTATCTCCGTCCTTAGCCATGAAAAGAATGAAGTTTTCTCTTTGCAAGCCAGTCAAATAAAAGAAATGACGGTTTGGGATATACTTATGAAATTGATCCCATGTCTTGTGCATAGCTTCTCCTGAAGACATTAATGCAAAAGAACCATCTACCAATTCATCCATTAATACCTTTCTTCTATTTATAAATTCTTGTTTATTCATATAATCACCTCTTTAGTTCTTAAAGAATATTATACCACGTTTGTTATAACAGTTCTATCTTTAACATACTTTTTATGTAAGAAAAAAGAGAGATATTCACTTAAGAAATTCTCTCTGTTTCTTCTTCATCTTTAAAAACCGAATTCTTTCTTTTTCTGCTAGCTCTTAAGTATAGTATCCACAAACCTAAAAGAATAAAATAAACCAACATCATCCATAAAACATTTAAAGGATGCGATTGAATATCGAATATAGAACCTAAGAAAATCAAAAACAAGATAATGATAAATCTCGAGGTTACCGTTAAGAAAATATATTTGGATACTTTAACCTTTGTTAAACTCAATGCATAATTCAAAATTGATGATGGTAAGAAGGGATTTGATAAAAGCGCTAGAACAACCCAGACGTTCTTTCCTTCAACCACATTTAAAAAGATTCTTCCGAATTTATTACTTTTAACTTTAACCATAAAGCGATCTGCTAAAGTGACTCTAATTATTATGAATATCAAAAACATTCCTAAAAAAGAGCCTAAGACTGATAGAACAATTGCTAGTAATGTACCTTCTAAGACTCCAAAAGCTGCAGAAAAAATACTTAAGTTAAAAGCGACTATTACCGTTAAAGGAAAAGAAGGAAGAATTGCTTCTGCGAAAGGTAAAATAACCCCAAAAAGTGGAGCTAACCAAATATTCTCTTGAATCAAAACCCTAATGGTTTCCAAAAGCTCATTAAAAAAGTTCATTCTTCTTCCTCTAATCTTTGTAGTAAAAAAGCATCACAAGGATGCTTTTAAAAATTTCTGTGATATTATTCTGCGAACACTTTTAAAGTTCTAATCATTTGGTGTGTAAATGAAGCTTCATTGTCATACCAAGTTAAAACTTTAACCATTTGTTTGCCATCAACTGTCATAACTTTTGTAGATTGTGCATCAAACAATGTTCCATAAGAAATTCCGATTGTATCTGAAGAAACGATTGGATCTTCTGTATAGCCAACTGTATCTGATTGAGCGTTTTTAACTGCTAAATTGATTTCTTCTTCAGTAACTTCTTTTTTTAACTCAACTACTAAATCAACGATAGAACCAGTAATTACAGGAACTCTTAACGCCATACCGTCTAATTTACCTTTTAAGTGTGGTAATACTAGTCCAACTGCGGCTGCTGCACCTGTTGAAGTAGGAACGATATTAGCTGCTGCTGCTCTACCTCTTCTTGTATGAATACCTTTTTTGTGAGGAATATCTAATGTTACTTGGTCATTTGTGTATGCATGAACTGTAGTCATAAAACCTTTAACAATTCCAAAATTATCATCTAAAATCTTTGCGATTGGTGCTAAACAGTTTGTAGTACATGAAGCAGCACTAATAATGTTTTCGTTACCAGTTAATGTACCATGGTTGACACCATAAACAATTGTAGGAATATTGCCTTTTGCAGGTGCTGATATTACAACTTTTCTAGCTCCGGCTTTAATGTGTTTTCCAGCGCCTTCTTCTGATACAAAGAAACCTGTACATTCTAAGACAACATCAACTTTTAAATCTTTCCAAGGAAGTAATTCAGGATCTTTTTGTGATAAAACTGGAATACGTTTTCCTTCTACTATTAAATCAGTACCTTCATATGATACTTCTCTATTATATCTACCTTGAGAACTATCATATTTTAATAAATATGCTAATTGTTCTGCATCTGTTAAATCATTAATTGCTACGATGTCAAAATCGTCATTTCCAAACATAACTCTGAATGCTAATCTTCCGATTCTTCCGAACCCATTAATTGCTACTTTTACTGACATAAAATTCTTTTCCTCCAATATTTATTTGAATACATATGTATTTTACTATAATTTTCGTTTTTTTTCAATAAACTATACTTTAATAAAGCGTTTTCAATAGGTTTTTAAAAGCCATGAAAAGAAAAAAAGCGAAATGAATTTCGCTTTTAAAAAATTAGATTTCTTTTTTTGCATCTGCCATTGCTTGTTTAATGCAATTCTTGTATTCGCAATCATCCTTGCATTCGTCACAAACGATAAATTTACGGAATTCTCTTGGAATAAATGCTCTGATTTCATCCTCGTTATATCCTGTTTGCATGATTTGCTCATTAATGATAATCGGTCTTTTAAGAATTGTAGGATTATCGATAATAAAATTCGCTAACTCCGAAAACTTCATTTCATCAGGTTCGATATTGCTTTCTTTAAAGATTTTTGATCTTGTGGAAATAATATCTTCAAAGCCGTTTTCCGAGTACTTAAGCATATTCATGATGTCATTTCTAGTTAATTTTATCCCGATAATATTTTTTTCTTTATAAGGTATTTTGTTTGTATCCAACCATTTTTTAGCTTTACGGCAAGATGAACAACTTGAACTTGTATATAATGTAATCATATGGTTACCTCACTTCCTTATAATTATATCATAATTACACGTTTTTTGAACACTTTTTTTTGCATTTAATGATATAATAAAACTAGCAAAAAATCACGGAGGTATATAAAATAATGAAATGGGATTTAACTTATCTTTTCAAAAGTCTCGAAGACTTTGAAAAAGGATATCAAGAAACAGAAAAAATAATTGAAAAATTAGCAACATACAAAGGAAAACTTAATGATTTTTCTAACTTTAAAGAGTTCTTGCTTTTACAAAAAGAATTTGAAAAACAAGGTTTAAGAACTTATCAATACGCTTCACTTTTGAGTGACTTGAATAAGAAAAATACTGAGAATTCAGCCCGTCTTCAAAGAGTCCAATTAGGATTCGTAAGACTTCAACAAGCATTAGCTTTTGAAGAACCGGAATTAATCTCAATCGGAAAAGAGAAAGTCATGAGTTTTATCAATCAAGATAAAACACTTGAAGAATTCCGTTTCCCAATGGAAAAACTTTTCAAGCGCCAAGAACATATCTTAGACGATAAAAGTGAAAGTCTGTTAGCCAACTTCTCTCAAGTTCAAAGTGCCGGAAGAAATCTTTACAGTTCTTTATCAGTAGCTGATATTGAAGGACAAGATGTAATGCTAGACAATAACGAAATCGTGACCATTACAAATTCCAACTATCGTGCATTTATCCAAAAAAGCAATTCGGCTGAAGAAAGAAAAGATATTTTTGAAGCAGTATTTTCATATTATGAAGCGCATAAGAATACTTATGCTTCAATCTATAAAGCTGTGTTAGATGCAGATTTAGCAAGAGTTAAAGCAAGAAATTACAATTCTTCTTTGGAAAGTTATCTTTTTGACAACAACATTCCAACAAGCGTTTATTTAAGTTTAACTAAAGTTGCTAGAGAAAACACAGAATATGTGAAGAAATACATCGCTTTAAGAAAAGAATATTTGGGTCTGGAAGAGTATCATACTTACGATCGTTTCTTAGATTTAGCGAAATCGGATAAAGAATATGAATATGAAGAAGCTAGAAACTTATTCTTCAATTCAATTAAGCATTTACCTGAACATTTCCAAGAAAAAGCTAAAGATGTCCTAAAAGATGGTTTTGTTGACGTATATGAACAACCCGGAAAAAGAACAGGAGCTTACTCAAGTTCAATGCCTAATCTTCATCCGTTCATTCTCTTGAACTACTCAAAAACACTAGGAGACGTTTTCACTGTAGCACATGAAGCTGGTCATTCAATTCATTCAATGTATGCAGCTCAAACTCAACCTTCCACTTTACAAAACTATACTATCTTCGTTGCGGAAGTAGCTTCTACTTTCAACGAACATAATTTATTGGATTATATCATCAACGAATCTAAAGCAACTAAGAATGAAAAAATCGCCTTGCTTCAAAGAGCTATCGATGATATTTTAGCTACATTCTATCGTCAAACATTATTTGCGATTTATGAACTAGAAGCACATAAATTGGTTGAAACATCTCAACCGATTACTTCTGACAGTCTATCAAAGATTATGATTGACCTATATCAAGAGTTCTACGGCATGGACATTACCAAAGAAGGTGTCAAACAATATGTGTGGGCATACATCCCTCATTTATTCTATACACCATTCTACGTATACCAGTATGCAACTAGTTTTGCGGCTTCATTGAAACTCTATGAAGAAGTTAAAAACAATACTCCTGGTGCTTTTGACAATTACATCAACCTCTTAAAATCAGGCGGATCAGAGTATCCAGTGGACCAATTAAAAAAAGCTGGTGTTGATTTAACTAAGGAAGATGCGTTCAAAGCTGTTGTTAATAGATTAGCTGAATTAGTTAATGAATTAGAGATTGTATTAAAATCTTAGTCGTGATATAATTATTAAAAATCAATGATATGGAATAGTAATCAAGACCTTTGATTTAAGAAGCGAGAAGACTGATGGTGAAACGTCTTCAATCAAACTTGATGAATGGACCATGGAGAGATGCCAATAACATCCGCTATAATCGAGCGTTAAAAGATTATCAAGTGCTAGATTAAATCTAGAACTAAGGTGGTACCACGGTTAATTAATCGCCCTTATCTTATGTGATAGGGGCGTTTTTTATTTAGAAAGGAAAAATCATTATGAAAAGAATCGTATCAGGGATAAAACCTACAGGAACTTTGACTCTAGGAAACTACTTAGGGGCTATCAAACAATTTGTTAAACTTCAACAGAAAAGAATTGACGATGAATTCTTCTTATTTGTTGCGGACATGCACGCTATCACTATAAGACAAGTGCCGAGTGAATTAAGAAAAAGAACACTGGACATAGCTGCGATGTATTTAGCTTGCGGTCTAGATAAAGAAAGAACGGTTCTGTTTATCCAATCGGAAATCAAAGAGCATGTAGAACTAGGTTATATTCTTCAATCAAATACTTATATGGGTGAGTTGGAAAGAATGACACAGTTCAAGGACAAAGCACAAAAACAAGAAACTTCAATCACCTCTTCTTTGTTTACATATCCTGCACTGATGGCAGCGGACATTTTGCTTTATGATGCAGATTTTGTGCCTGTAGGAGATGATCAAAAACAACATTTGGAATTAACAAGAGATATTGCCAATAGATTTAATAATTATTATGGAGAGTTCTTTATCGTTCCAGAACCATTAATACCTGAAGTCGGTTCAAGAATAATGGATCTACAAGAACCTAATAAAAAAATGTCCAAATCTGATGAAATGGATAAAGGCTATATTTCGATGTTTGACGATGAAGCATCCATAAGAAGAAAAATCCGTTCAGCGGTCACTGACTCTTTAGCAAAGATTAACTACGATCCAGATAATCAACCCGGTTTAGCTAATCTGTTGACAATCTACGCGAGTATAACAGATAGGGATATTTTAGACATCGTAAGTCAATATAAGGATTCTACTTATAAAGAATTTAAAGAAGACTTAGCTCAAGTTGTCGTTGATTGTCTAATACCAATACAGGTCAAATATAATGAATTGATCAAATCTCAAGAGTTGCAAGATCTTTTGGATCGAGGAAGAGATATCGCAAGTGATTATGCTTATAAAAAAATGCGTAAATGTAAAAAGAAAATCGGATTAGGAAGAAAATAGACACTTCAACTTTGAAGTGTCTCTTCTTTTTTATTTTGCCTAAGAGTTTTAAAATTCCAGAACTGATTGAAGATATAAATTCCTAACATTATAACACCAACCACAATAAACATCAATTTCATATTGTAATCTGCCAAAGCACCAATTATTGGAGCGAAAATCACTAACAGCAAAGAAGCTAATTGTGCTTCTATGCTTAAGACACTGGCTCTTTTGGTTTTGTCTGTCGCATTACCAATTTCTTCAATCATTACCGGTTTTCTTAAATTAATAAATATATAAATCAAAATGAAACTAGCAAAGATAACAAAAAGATTGTTGGTCATAAAACTCAAAACCAAAGCTACAATACCTGAAGCTAACCACATAAAGTTTACCAATGAAAAATGATTTACTTTCTTTGCGACCTTATAAGAGTTTCTACTAGCAAATGAACTTATCAAGTAAATGATTGCATAAATTATACCAATGTATATTTTTAAATTCTCATCTTCTGTGAAATTTTTGAAAGCAACCAATCCCGCAGATATTGATAAAGCAATAATTAATGGTTGGACATAATCTTTGATGCTTTTATATCCCGCTTGATATAAAGCTTCGTCAAACACCAGTCTTCTGACTTTTTTATCTTTGAAAGTGTATTTTACGCTTTCAACGTTTTGTTTTAAAAATTCCTTCAGTGAAAAATCGCTATGACGTTTTTCATTGAGATAGTTCGGATAACTAGCAATCAATAGCATATCAATAACATAAGGTATGATTGAAACGAGGAATAAATACTTAATCTCAGGTAACCAAATAACAAAAACAATCGCCACAATACTCATAACCATTGATCCTACTAAAGACATCGCTCTAGTTTGACCATAAACTTTTGTTTTTGAAGCAGCTATATCGTTATGATCTAAAAAAGACATAATCATTGCTTTATGAGTTCCCGATCTGAATGCTTCTCCCAATCCAAATAAAATCATCGCTATAGCAAAAATTCCAAAACTGCCAGCTACAAAAAATAATATGAAAGATAAAATATAAAATATAAAACATATAATCAATTCTACTTTCTTACCATACATATCCGCAATAACACCTGAAGGAATTTCAAATATATAAATAATGATTTCTCTTATTGAAATTAATAATCCTACTTGGAAAAGTGATAAACCACTTATTGTTAAATAAATAATTAAGTATGGTTCAAAAAATCTTAAGTTCTTAAGAAATCCATACATTTCAAATTTGAATATCTGTAGTCTGTAATCTTTTAGTTTAGCCATTTACATTCTCCTCTTAAAATAGAAAAAAGCATATGCATGCTTTTTTACTTCATCTCGTTGATTTCATTGATGACGCGAGAGATCGCTTTAAAAGCTTCATCTTCATCTTCGCCGTTAAAAATAATTTTAATGGTTTTGTTTGCTGGTACCCCCAAGGACATAACCCCCATGATTGATTTCATGTTTACCTTTCTTTCTTGGTACTCCATAATCATTTCGGATTGAAAACTGTTTGCTTTTGAAACTAATCTGGTTGCTGGTCTTGCGTGTAAGCCGTTTTCGTAAGTAATCTTAAATTTACCATCAATCATAATTTCCCTCCACTTATATCTAAATTTATTTTATCAACTATTTCTTGTGCGTCAAATGGTATTACCATTTTAACATTTGTTCCGGAAATAAAGATTCCTGTTGCACCAATTTCTTTAAATCCTTCTAAATTCACTACTTCAATTTCTCTAACTTGAAATTTCACTCTACTTCCATCTACTGAAGCTTTGACTATGTTATCTAGTCCACCTAAATATTTGGTAATATCCTCAGTATAAACAAGACCATCTTTACTGCTTTTTGTTTTCGGTTGCATCAACATAATTTTGACTATGACTATAATAGCCACTAAAAACAATATTACTGGCCACCAATAATTTTCATTAAGCCAATCAACAATTGTAAGACTTACTGGATTTAAAAACACAATATTCACCTCATAAAATTATTTTATCATAAACAACTAAAAAAATATATTGAATATAAAAATAATCACAATTATTGATTAAAAGTTGCAAATCGTTAAATAATAATATATAATTCTTCTAGTGAAAGGAAATGATAATATGGCAAAAATAATCGAAGCAATCATCGAAATCCCAATGGGAACACAAAACAAGTATGAGGTAGACAAAGATAAGAACCGTATAAAATTAAACCGAGTTTTATATTCTAAAATGACTTATCCAGCAGAATATGGTTTTATTGAAAAAACCTTAGCTGAAGACGGCGATCCGCTAGACATCTTAGTCTTGGCTACCACCCAAACATTCCCAGGATGCATCGTAGATGCTAGAGTTGTTGGTTATTTAGACATGTATGATTCCGGTGAAAGAGATCAAAAAATCATCAGTGTTGTTGATGCAGACCCTCGCTTCGAAGATATTCATGATATCACTGATATTAAGGATTTACAGTTGAGAGAAATCAAACTTTTCTTTGAAAACTATAAAATCCTTGAACCTGGACATCACGTACAAGTACTTGACTACTATTCTAAGAAGGAAGCTATCAAACTAATCGAAGCTTGTCAAAAACGTTATACTGACAATATTACTAGAAAACTTTAATAAGAAAAAATCACCTCTGATCGAGGTGATATTTTTTTATGCTTTATGAGTTACTTCTCCGTTAATCATTACTAATTTCGTTTTAGTCATATAATGTAAAGGATGACCATCCCAAATTACGATATCAGCATCTTTACCTACTTCAATACTTCCGACCCTATTTTCAATATGATTAATCTTAGCTGCGTCAATAGTTACAGCCTTAAGTCCGTCTAATTCACTTAAACCTTCTCTAACGAAAATACCGACTTGTGTAAGTGCGTTAGCTAAATGAATTACTGGGTGATCGGTCATGATTGCAAACTCGACTCCTGCTTCTTTTAGAATTTTAGCTGAAGCAAATGTTTTGTTTCTTAACTCGTATTTAGATTTAGAACCTAAAGTAGGTCCAATGATTACTCTTTGATTATGGTTTTTAAGATAATCAGCAATCAAATGCCCTTCAGTAGCGTGTTCAATCGTTGCGTTTAATCCGAACTCTTCAATAATTCTGATTGCAGTAACAATGTCATCTTGTTGATGAGCGTGAATCTTTACTGGGAACCCTTCAAATACTCTTGCTAAAGAAGCCCACTTCATATTGTATTCAGGTTTCTTAGCTTCTTTGTTTTCCTTTAAATTGTTTTGATACTCAAGCAATTTTTCTTGATAGTCCTTTGCTTTTTGTAAAGCATCTCTTATCAAGGCAGCTGTAGCCATTCTCGTTGATGGAGTTTGGCTTTTTGAGTTATACACTCTTTTTGGATTTTCGCCTAGAGCCATTTTCATTGATGATTCTTGAACTACTACCATGTCATCTACTGTTTTACCAAAAGTCTTAAGTACAGTAAAAGTTCCTCCGATACAGTTTGCGCTTCCAGGACCGGTACAAACCGTAGTTACGCCAGATTCCATTGCTTCTTGGAAAGCAACATCCTGAGGTTTAATCGCATCAATTGCTCTTAACTCCGGTGTGATAGGTGATGTCACTTCATTACCGTCAGCTCCTTCAAAACCAATTGCTTCTTCAAAGATACCGATATGACAATGTGGGTCGACAACACCAGGAGTAACATAATTACCTTCTGCGTCAATTACTTTTACTCCCTTAAAATCTTTTTCATTCAACTTGCCGATTTGCTTAATTACCTTACCGTCGACTAAAATATCAACTACTTCATAATTAATGTCAGCCATACCGATAAGATTTGCGTTTTTAATTAAATACATCTTCAATTCATCCTTTCATTACTATATTTATAAATAACTTGCATCCCTTTATTAAAGCTTCTTCATTTAGATTGAACTTGCTGTTATGAATATTGTAATTATCAATATTTGGATTCTTGACTCCTAGCCAAGCTATTGAGCCTTTTTTTAGATTGATATATCTTGAAAAATCTTCTGCTCCCATTGAAGCTTCTTTCAAAATAGTGATCTTATCAAATATATCCTTCCCAGCTTCAATCATTCTATCAACTGAGTCAAATGAGTTTACGGTTGGATCATAACCTCTTATGTATTCAAAATTGCATTTTCCGTCATGCTTAATCGCTACTGAATCTGCAATTATCTTTAATTTTTTTTCAATTAAATCTCTGACGTCGTTAGAAAAAGTTCTAACAGTACCGCTTAAATAAGCCTTGTTAGGAATTATATTGAAAGTAGTTCCTGACTTAACCATACCAATCGTTACTACAGCAGTTTTAAAAGGATCTACTTTCCTAGATACAATCGATTGAATGCTAATGATGAAATCCGCTTGCATAACAATTGGGTCGACACCTAAATGCGGATATGCCGCATGTGTTCCCACACCTTCAAACTCAACATTGATTGTGTCAGCTGCTGCTAATGCATTACCATAATTAATTGCTAGCTCGCCTGTATCAAAACCAGGACTGACATGAAGCGCAAAAAACTCTTCCACATCACTTAATACTCCCGAATTAACTATATAGTATGCTCCCCCAGGATCAGGACCTTCTTCAGCTTCTTGAAAAATAAACTTTACAGTTCCCTGCCATTTGTCTTTATTTTCAACCAAATACTTGCAGGCAGCCAATAACATAGATGTATGTGCGTCATGTCCGCAAGCGTGCATCACTCCATCATTTTTAGAACTAAATTCTAGTTTGGTTTCTTCTGTTATATTTAAGGCGTCAAAATCCGCTCTTAAACCAACAATTTTACCTATACCGTTATAAACAGTGGCTACCAATGAATGTTTGCCTACATGTTCAATTTTATCAACCTTAAATTTATTTAACTCTTCCTCAATAAAAGCACTGGTATTAACGCAGTTAAAACCAGTTTCAGGAAACATATGCAAATGTCTTCTGACTTTAATTAGATAATCATTCAATTCTTTCACTTAACCACTCCTCCTTCTATCTGAGTTAGAAACTTAGAAGTCAAATAGCCAATCGCCAAAGCAATTAAACCTCCAGCGACTGTAAATATATTGTCGCCTAGGTAGTTTAACAAATCATTAAATATTGATATTTGATCAGAGAAAAGACTCGCGGTTGTTTGGTCTTTTATTTCTAATAGCACTCCAACTACACTAGCTAAGATAAAACCCAATATTGCAAAATATGTTTGTTTCGGATACTTCTTTAATGAAAAATTAATAACTTTACTAAAGACTAATATACCTACTATAGCTCCTAATCCAAATGGTATAACAACTTGAAGATTATAACCAATTGAACCAAAATCAAATATATTACCTACGACATTTGATACAATAGCCGTATAATAACCTAGCACCAATAATACAGCCGAACCTGATATGCCTGGAACAATCATGGTAATGGAAGCTATAGCACCTAAAGCAAATATCAGTAAATAAGTCCAGAAACTGAAACTAAAATAATCAATACCAGGATTACTTGATGTCTTATCAAGAATTATGATTAAAATCAATAACCCAAAAGATACCAAAAACGATATAATCAAACTTGGATCAAGTTTAGTAATTTCCGCTCTTTTGTAAACGAACTTGATGCCGCCTAATATCAAACCGATAAAGAAGAAAAGAACAATGAATGAGTTCCAATCTAGTAAAATCGATACCAGTTTTGCCAATAAAACAACACTTAGTGCAACACCAATCAAAATTGGCAACAAATAAAGCACCGACTTTTTAAATTGCTTAAACAAATTATCGATACTATCCAGTATGCCTTGATAAACACCGAGGTATATCGCTAAAGTACCGCCACTAACACCAGGGATTATAAAAGCTATACCGATAATAAATCCTTTCAACAACAAAATTAAAAACATTATTTCACCTCATCAATATAATCGCCGATTAAATCATAGCCATAGGATGTCGTGATTAGAACATTAACAAAATCACCAATCGCCAAAGCTCTTTTCGATTGAAAAACTATCATACCATCAATATCATCTGGAGCGAAAGCATATGATCTTCCATAATAAAACTTAGATTCAGGGTCATAGTTTTCAACTAAAACTTGATGAATTTTATTAACTTGTTTCTTATTATTTATTCTAGTAATCTTCTTTTGCAATTTCATGATTTTATCAAGTCTTTCCTGTTTTATACTATCAGGAATTTCATCTTCAAAATCATAAGCTGCTGTGTCTTCTTCTTTAGAGTATGTAAAAACACCTAATCTGTCGAATTGAACTTGTTCTGTAAAATCAAAAAGTTGATTGAAATCAGCTTCCGTTTCTCCTGGAAAACCTACAATATAAGTAGTTCTTAGAATCGCTTCAGGAATCATATCCTTGATTTTCTTAAATAAAGCCTTAATAAAATTTTCATTTCCTCTACGGTTCATTCTCTTTAAAACATTAGAGGAAATATGTTGGATAGGTATGTCAAAATATGGAACCACTAAAGGATTGTTCTTTACTTCTTCAATCAATTCATCTGTTATCTCATCAGGATAAAGATAAAGAATTCTAATCATTTTAACGCCACTGATTAAAGAAATTTCTTTTAATAGTTCTGGCAACAAACTCTTCTTATCAGGACTTAAATCTCTACCGAATCTAGTTGTATCTTGAGATATCAAGTTGATTTCCTTAGCTCCTGATTCAACTAATTTTCTGCATTCATTAACAACTTCATCTATAGGTCTCGAACGGAATTTCCCGCGAATCAGCGGAATAGCACAATATGTGCAATTGTTGTTGCAACCTTCACCAATCTTGATATATGGTGAAAACTTTGAAGTAGCGAGTAACCTATTCTCATACTTGAGCGGCATAAACTTCAAACCTTCTTTGTTGAAGACCTCATTTAAAATCAAATGAATTTTCGGATAATCTGCTAAAGTAATTACTCTATCGATAAATGGCATTTCTTTAAGTAGTTGTTCTCTGTATCTTTCCGCATAACATCCAACCACTATTAACTTCTTGCCATATCTGCTCATCTCTTTTATTGTCTCTCTTGATTCTTCTTTTGCGGGTTCGATAAATCCGCATGTATTGACAAATATAGCATCTGCATCTTCTTCATTTTGAACTATTTCACACCCGGCGTTTTCTAAGATTGCCAGAATCATTTCTGAGTCAACTAGGTTTTTTGCACAACCTAAACTAATAAAACCAATTTTCATATTTTACACATCCTTCATATACATTAAATATTATACAGTTTTTACCTTTGCTTTAAAAGAAAAAAGAGGAAAATTCCTCTTTTTATGTTGGTTGATTTAAAAACTGAGAATTATACAAATCAGCATAAACTCCATTTTTCAATAATAGTTCTTTGTGATTGCCTTGTTCTACGATTCTACCATTGTTCATAACTAAAATAGTATGAGCTTTTTTAATCGTTGATAAACGGTGAGCAATAACGAAACTTGTTTTGCCCTCCATCATAAACGTCATAGCGTTTTGAATATAGCTTTCTGTTCTAGTATCAACACTTGAAGTTGCTTCATCAAGGATTAAAATCTTAGGATCGAACAGAATTGCTCTAGCAATAGTTAAAAGCTGTTTTTGTCCTTTTGATATATTATCTGCATCTTCTTTTAATACTGTATCATACCCCTTTGGCAAGGTTTCGATATAATGATGAACATGAGCCTGTTTACAAGCCTTGATTATTTCTTCATCTGTTGCATCTGGTTTACCGAAAGCAACGTTCTCTTTTATCGTACCTGAGAACAACCATGTATCTTGTAATACCATACCGAACTGTTTTCTTAATACTGAGCGCGGATAATCCGTTGACTTAATTCCGTCAATATAGATCCCGCCGTTATTAACTTCATAAAATCTCATCAATAAGTTTACCAGAGTAGTTTTTCCGGCGCCTGTAGGTCCTACTATAGCGATCTGTTTGCCAGGATATACTTCAAGATTTAAATCTTTAATCAACTCTTTATCTTCACTATATGAGAAATCAATATCTTTGAATTCAACATGACCTTTGAAATCATAATTATTTACTTCACCTAAAGTGAAATCTTGGCTTTCTTCAGGTTGATCAAGAACTTCAAAAATTCTTTCTGCGCCGGCGATTGTCGATTGCAGCTGATTAATCACATTGGCAATATTTAAGATCGGATTAACGAAATTCTTTTGATAAGTAATGAAAATAGTGATATCACCAACTAGAAGCGGATTAGTAGCTCCGGCTAAAATTCCGCCGACGATTACTACAGCCACATAACCAATATTGGAAATAAATTCCATAATTGGCCTGATTAGTCCGCTTAAGAACTGCGCATCTCTCATATCAACAGCTAAATCTGTATTTATACCTTGGAATTCTTCAAAGGATTCTTCTTCTTTACCAAACAATTTGACGATTTTGCTGGCAGAGAAAACTTCTTCAATATGTCCATTAAGGCTACCTAGTTGTTTTTGTTGACGGATAAACTTTGATTGAGATTTTTTAGCGATTGTTGAAGTAGCCAATATAAATAGCGGTAAAATCAACAACGCAATAATCGTCAATCTCCAGGAAATGATAAACATCATTACCAAAATACCGACCACGGAGAAGAATGATGAAATGATATTGATTAAACTTTGTTGGATTGAGTTTGTAACTACATCCACATCGTTTGATACAACTGATAAGATATCTCCAGTTTGTCTTGAATCAAAATACTTAATCGGCATTTTTTCGAATTTCTCTCTAATGTCATTTCTCATCTTCTTACCGATGAATACGCTGACTTTATTTCCGACTAAGAACATAACCATTGATAGTAAAAATCTAATAACCTGTAAGATTATGATTAATAAAAAGAAATTTCGAATTCTTGTAATACCTGCGTCTTGAGATAAAGTACCGACAATCATCTGTTGCAAATCATTAATTATAAATCGTGAATAATTAGGAGCGACTACCGCTAGTAGTGTTGTCAAAATCGTAACGATTATTACGATTAACATCAGCCATTCATACTGACCGATATACTTGATAAGTCTTTTAGTTGTACCTTTGAAATCTTTAGCTTTTTCTGCTGGTCTACCTAGAGGCATTCCATGCCCAGGTCCACCTTGGTTTCTACGATTGGATTTTGGAGAATTTTGGCTTTGATTCTTCTTAGTGTCTGTCATTTTATCTCCTCCTCATCCAACTGTGAAAGGGCAATTTCTTTATATACCCCACAGGTATTTAGAAGTTCGTGATGAGTTCCAATACCGACCATCTTACCTTCATGCAAAACGATTATTTTATCGGCATCCATAATTGTGCCGATTCTTTGAGCCACTATAAAAACAGTCGCATCTTTAACTTTTTCCTTTAAAGCACTTCTTAAAGCTGCATCAGTTTTAAAGTCTAAAGCTGAGAAACTATCGTCAAAAATATATATTTTAGGTTTTCTAATCAATGCTCTAGCAATTGATAGTCTTTGTTTTTGACCACCGGAAAAATTAACTCCACCTTGTTCAACAGGAGCTTCAATGCCTTGCTCCAATGAATCAATGAATTCTTTAGCTTGAGCCGTTTCTAAAGCTTCTAAAATGTCTTCCTCAGTTGGATTTTCTGTTCCATAAGCGATATTAGATTTAATGGTTCCTGAAAACAATGAAGCTGTTTGAGGAACAAATCCAATCAGTGATCTTAACTTCTTAAGTTTAATATCTTTGATTGAAACTCCATCAATCAAAAGTTCTCCACAACTGATATCGAAGAATCTTGGAATTAAATTTACAACCGTAGATTTACCTGAACCAGTCGAACCTATGATAGCCACGGTCTCGCCTGGTGAGGCTTTAAAATTAATGTTATCTAAAACATTTACTTCAGCATCAGGAAATTTAAAACAAACATCTTTAAACTCTACTTCGCCTTTGAAATTATAATCATTGAAATCATCATTAGCAGTTTCTGTTATTGATGATTCGAGTTCTAAAACTTCAACAATACGTTTAGCAGAAACCTGTGCTCTTGGAAACATGATGAATGTGAATGTCAGCATCAAGATGCTAAACAAAATCAAGGTTGCGTATTGAATGATTGCTGAAACATCTCCTAGACCACGATAATCAAATAAGCTACCTGATAAAACCATTCGATAAGCGACAAATGTAACTCCTACTATTACTAAATTGAACAGTAGATTAATAACAGGGTTAAGATAAGACATTATTTTTCCTGCTTTATATGTTACATCAGTTAAATCATCATTAGCAGTCTTAAATCTGTCAACTTCTTTTTCTCCTTGACCAAAAGCTCTGATAACTCTAACACCCTTAATTGATTCTCTTGTAACTAAGGTTAGTTTATCGATTTTAGTTTGGATTAATTTAAATAGTGGCACTACCAAAATAAACACACCGACAATCAAAAGTGTCAATGCCGGAACTCCAATAAAAATAGGAATTGATAAGGTAATGGATTTTTCTAACGCAAAAATCGTTGCGCCGATAAAGACTATCGGAATTCTTAATAATATCCTAAGTGCCATTATCATGAAATTTTGTACTTGCATAACATCATTTGAAGCTCTTGTTATTAAGGTTGATGTACCAAACTTATCTGTCTCATATACTGATACACTGGTAATTTTTTTATAGTAATCTCTTCTAATGTCTCTACCAAATTGTGCCCCAACGTCACTTGAAAGGTACATTAAAGCAATAAAAGCTAAAGAAGAAACTAAAGTAACCCCAAGCATGTAAGATCCGTATTTGATGATTACCTTGAAATCTGATTGTTGATTTACAATACAAGTATCGGGGTTAGCTTCGATATCACAGCTTTCGACAACTTCAAATAATCCAGAATCTGGATTCAACTCTTGAAATTCTGAAGTAATCCCTTCAGCAATAATGTCACTCATGTAATCTGGCAACAATAATGTTCCGACAGCTACTAAAGAAACTAAGACAAAGATGATAGAAACTTTAAACCAGTAAGGTTTTAAATATTTAAGCAGTTTAGTCATTAGGCTCATTCTCCTTGAAGTGCTCTTGTAATTTTTCGTAAACCTTTTTTTGTAAATTAAATAGATATTCCTTTTCTTCCTTGTCTAGGTAACTATCCATCAATTTATCCCATTCGTCCAAAACTTTAATAATTTTCAAAGCAACAACCTTGCCTTTGTCGGTAATGCTTAAAACAAACCCTCTTTTATCATCAGGATCGACTGTTTTAATTACATACCCATCACTTACTAAAGATTTAATAACTCTGGTTGTATGTGATTTATGAAAGAAAAATTTAGCAATCAAATCATTCATTTTGATTTGCCCATTTTTATAAATAACTTTTAAATAAGGTGCTTCAGACCTATTGATTGGCAAATCTTTTAATCCCTGTTCCAGAAAACGGTGTTGATATTTGGCAATCATATGATCATATTTTTTGTCCATAAAAACCTCCTAGTTTTGTTACTAATAAAGTATATATCAAAGTAGTTGCGTTGTCAACTAATTTGATATATAAAATCCCGAGATATTCCCGGGACTTTTTTGTTAAATATTCATGTTAATCAAATCTAAATTATCAGAAATATTTTTATCATATTGTAATTTGTAAAGTTGGAAGTAATGTCCTTTTTGTTTCAATAATTCTTGATGATTACCCATTTCAATAATCTTGCCTTTTCTCATGACAATTATTTGATCGGCATGTTGAATAGTCGATAATCTGTGAGCAACAACAATTGTAGTACCGATGTTCATCATTTTCTTTAATGACTCTTGGATCAGTTTTTCAGTTTCAGTATCAATATTAGCTGTCGCTTCATCCAAAATCATAAGTGATGGTTTATGCACTAAAGTTCTTGCGAAAGACAATAACTGCTTTTGACCTGATGAGAAATTGTTTCCTCTTTCTCTTACTGGTTCATCATACTTCTCAGGCAGTTTTTGAATAAATTGATCGGCATTAACATATTTGCATGCTTCTAAAATTTCGGCATCGGTAATACTTTCATCGCGAAGACGAATGTTCGATTCTATCGTACCAGAGAACAAGAAAACATCTTGAAGCATTTGCCCGATATTTTTTCTTAGACTGTCGAGTTTAATATCTTTAATATTGATATCGTCAATCAATATTTCTCCTTGTTGGATGTCATAATTCCTAACAATCAAACTGATGATAGTGGTTTTACCGGAACCGGTAGCTCCTACTAGAGCCATAGTCTCCTTAGGTTGAACCACAAAAGATACATCCCTTAAAACCCATTCTCCTTCGTTGTAAGCAAACCAAACGTTCTTAAATTCTATCTTACCTCTAAAATTATTCAACTCAATTGCATCAGGACTATCTGTAATGATTGGTTTTGTATCAAGGATATCAAAAATCCTTTCTCCAGATGTAAATGCTGACTGCAATGTATCAAACTGTTCAGCTAAATTCTGAATCGGTTGGAAGAATCTGTTGATATATTGAGTGAAGGCGAATAATACTCCAAAGGAGATGACGCCATCAATAACCTGATATGATCCTTCCCATAGAATAATTATTATCGCTGCTATATATAACAAATAAATGGATGGTCGATATAAACTAAATGCTAAAACTCTTTGATAATGTGAATGGTTAAGCTTCTTGTTTTTTTCAACAAACTCTTTGTATTTTTTATCTTCGCGATTGAAAATCTGAATCAGTTTCATTCCGCTAAGATGTTCTGATAAAAAGGCATTGATGATTGAAACATTGGTTCTAACTCTACGATATGCTTTTCTAGAAAACTTTCTAAACACATAAGAAACTAAGAAAATTGCTGGAGTTAACGCCAATATGTAAAGCGCTAATATTGGCGATTTAATAAACATAATAACAAATACACCAACCAAGGTTAAAACGTCTCTAATTAAACTGATTATAACATCGGTATATAGCATATTGAGTGTGTCAACGTCAGATGTAACTCTCGTTACAAGTTTACCGATAGGTATTTGATTATATTGTGAAATTGATAATCTTTCTATGTGTTCAAATACATCTTGACGAATATCATAAATAATCTTTTGACCGGTTACTTGAAGAATAATCGTTTGCTTATAAGACAAAAAAGCTCCGACAAACAAAGCAACTAGATAAATAACAACTATAACTATAATTTTTACAATCGGAATATTATCTTCACCTAAAGCATCTAATACTTCAGCAATGAATAAAGGTCCCAATAAATCTAAACCAACAACTATCAAAACTAAAACAAAGGCAATAATCAATGGTTTAATAAACGGTTTAACATAACGCAACAATCGCTTGATAATTTCCATATCAGACATATTGCGTTTACGATTTATATCGATATCGTATTCAGGTCCGCCCTTTGCCATCTATTCCACCTCCCCTTCAAGTTCAGCTTCAAGTCTTTGGTGAATAACCATTTTTCGATAAAGTTCACAAGATTTCAATAATTCTTCATGTGTTCCCTTAGCCATTACTTCACCATTTTCAATAAAGATGATTTGGTCAGAAGATTTGATCGTAGAAATTCTATGAGCGATTATAATGGTAGTTTTCCCTTTTCTAAGTTCTCTTAAATTCGAGATTACTTGTTCTTCCGTTTTTGTATCTACAGCTGAAAAAGAATCATCCATAATCAAAATTTCCGGATTCTTAAGCAAAGCTCTAGCAATTGATATTCTTTGTTTTTGTCCACCGGAAAGAGTCACACCTCTTTCGCCAACCATAGTGTCATACTGATTTGGAAAATCAACGATATTATCATGGATATCAGAATAAATCGCCATTTGTTTGATCAATTCTTGATCTGCTTCATCTTTAGCAAAAGAAATATTATTGCGAATTACATCAGAAAAGATAAAGTTTTCTTGAGGCACATATCCAATAGCGTCTCTAATGGTTTTAATCGGAAGTTTCATAATATCTGTATCATCAATTAAAAGCTCACAGGTCTTCAAATTATAAAGTCTCAACAACAAATCGACCAATGTCGTTTTACCCGAACCGGTTCTACCAATTATTCCAACTGTTTGTCCTTTTTCAATTACAAAGTTAATATTCTTTAAAACATCTTTTTCAGTTTTTGGATATCTGAAAGTTAAATTGTTAAAAGTTATCTTACCTTCAATTTTTTCAACGTTTACTACTTCTTTTTCATCATGGATTTCAACTTCGGCATTCAAGAATGCAGAAACTCTATCTAATGAAGCTTTAGCTTGGGCACGCATATTAATCAATCTGCCAATTGCCATCATCGGCCATATTAAAGTTCCAAAGTAGGCAATATATCTGGTTAAATCCCCGATACTGAAAACGTCATTAGTGTTAATCGTTTTGTAAACTAAATAAGCTCCAACTCCAAGCATCGTGACTCTGATGATGTTGATAAACATTTCAACTGCAATATGCAAGAAAGTAGAGGCTTTGATGTAAGATACGTTTTTATCTTGGTTTCTCTTGTTAATCTTCGCAAAAGCTCTAATCTCTCTTACTTCATTGACAAAGGCTTTGATAACTGATATACCATAGAAATTTTCTTGAGTAAAGTCACTTAAATCTTCAAAAGCTTGTTGGCGAGCTTTAAACTTCTTACCAGTGATCTTCGAAATATAAGTAGCCATAACTGCAATTAAAGCTAAAGGGATAGCTGCGAAATAAGTAATTGTTCTATCCAAAGTAAACATTCGGTAAAATGCTAAGGTTCCAAGGATTATAATATCAAACAACATTAAAAGACCCGGTCCAAAAGCCATTCTAATCGCGTTTAAGTCATTGATGAATAAAGCCATCAATCCTCCAGATTTCTTCTCAGAATAATATGTTTGACTAAGCTTTTCAGCATGTGCGAACATCTTATTTCTTAAATCAAAATCGATTCGCCAAGATGTGCCGAAGATAAAAATACGCCATAAAAATCTTCCGCCGACGATAATCAGACCGAAAATTGCTATGTCTTTAACAAATACGACGACATCTTCTTTAGCTAATGTCTTTAATTCTAGACCGTCAATGATTGTACCTATAATGTTAGGAATTTCAAGTTGCACAAAGTCTACTACAACTAAAGCGGCCAATCCAATTAAAAAGAATATACCGTACTTTAAATAATATTTATTGATGTGTTTACCAAATAACATTTTGTCTCCTCCAAATGACGCAAAAAATAAACTCCTTATCAAAGGATAAGAAATTTATTTCAATATATATAGGACTCCTATTGTACCTTTGCCACAGTGACTAGAAATAACACAACCGGCAGGTGTTTCATGCAAATTCTTAACTTTTATTTCTTCATTTAATCTTGATTTTATATATTCGCTTGATTTGTCTGCTAAAGAATGAGTAATCATCATGAACTCGTCATCAATATTATCTTTTTCTTGAAACACTTCATTTAGCATTAAATCTATACCGTTCTTGATATTACCTCTACCTTTTTTACCGACAGCCATAACTCCGTCTCTAACCTTTATTATCGGTTTGATTCTTAACATCCCTCCGAAAAGAGCTGATAAAGCATTAAGTCTCCCGCCTTTATATAAATATTCTAAAGTATCGATAACGAACTGTGATCTAACCTTTGGAACAAGCTTCTCGATTTCTTCTTTTATCTCTTTGGCAGTCATTCCTTGTTCTACCATTCTTGAAGCCTTCAAAACTAAAAGACCAGTCCCTGACGAAAGGTTTAAAGAATCAACTAAATATATATCTTCACTATCCAAAGTTTGTTTAGCAACGTTTGCACTTGAAAAGGTTGCGGAAAACTTTGATCCTATACCCATATACAAAACTTCATAACCTAAATCAAGATACTTTTGAAATACTTCTACAAAAGCTCCTGGTGATGGTGCTGCAGTTTTAGGTAGGGCTTTTTTTGATGAAACTAAATCATACATTTCTTCAACATTCAAACTAACTCCATCTAAATAAGACTCTTCATTAAAATTGACATAAAGGGGAACAATCTCAATGTCATTTTTTTTAATGAGTTCTTTTGATAAATCGCAAGTACTATCGGAAATAATTTTTACTTTTTTCATCTTTTCCACCTCTTAAAAATTATAACTAAAATTAGTTGATTTGTAAACAAATTTTAAAATTAAAATCAGTGTTTAAAACTCATTCTAAAATGATATAATAGTAAATATGA
>Ga0265295_1002272_pt1 | contig 31042 bp, 23 predicted proteins | sample Munlansysbiofilm_FD_192503 | JGI IMG/M metagenome (GOLD analysis project Ga0265295, IMG submission 192503) | Leachate microbial communities from a municipal landfill in Southern Ontario, Canada - Methane capture system biofilm | ecosystem: Engineered > Solid waste > Landfill > Unclassified ... | reverse complement strand
CGGACGTTCTGCGTGCCGCCGACGATGTACCGGTTCATGCTGCAGGAGGACGTCTCGGCGTACGACTTCTCATGCGTACGTACGTTTACGACCGCGGGTGAGCCGCTCAACCCCGAGGTCACCAAGAAGTGGCGGGCGGCCACGGGTAAGGGGATCCGCGAGGGCTTCGGGCAGACCGAAGGTCCTGTGCTGGTGGCGACGTTCCCGTGGGTGGAGCCGCGCCCGGGTTCGATGGGTATGCCGTCTCCGTTGCTCAAGATGAAGCTCATGACCGAGGACGGTGTGGAGGCCGAGGACGGCGAGGAAGGCATCATCTGCGTGACCGGCCTCAAAGACGCATATCCGCCGGGACTCTTCGTCGGCTACTACAACGATCCCGTGATGTCCGAGGCCGCCGTGGGCGGCGAGTACTACGAGACCAGGGACGTGGCGTGGCGCGACCCCGACGGCTACTACTACTTCGTGGGCCGCAACGACGACGTCATCAAGTGCTCCGGCTACCGCATCGGGCCTTTCGAGGTGGAGAGCGCGCTCATCGAGCATCCCGCTGTCGTGGAGTGCGCCGTGACCGCAGCGCCCGATCCGGTGCGCGGGCTTGTGGTAAAGGCGACGATCGTGCTCGCCCAGGGTCGGACTGGATCGCCGGAGCTGATCAAGGAGCTACAGGACCACGTCAAGAAGACGACCGCGCCGTACAAGTATCCGCGCATCGTGGAGTTCGTCGACGAGCTCCCCAAGACGCTCGGTGGCAAGATCAAGCGCAAGCAGATCCGCACCGAGGACGGTATCGAGGGCTAGGACGACCACTCCTGCAGGGCGGTCGTGCTGTAGTCCCTGAGGGTCACGATCTTTTCGTCGAGCAGCGGGATGAACGTGTCGATGATCGTCGGATCGAACTGTCTGCCTCGCTGGGCCAGCAGCTCTGCGCGAGCTTCGTCCAGGGGCATCCCGGTCCGGTAGGGCCGGTCGCTGGTCATCGCATCGAATGCGTCGGCGACCGCAAGGATCCGTGCCTCCATTGGGATAGCCTCACCGGTAAGACCGGCCGGATAGCCGCTGCCATCCCAGCGTTCATGGTGATGTCGGACGCCGGGGACGAGGTCATCGAGTGCAGGGGTGCCACCGATGATCTCGGCGCTCACCTCCGCATGGCGCTGCATCGTCGCGTACTCTTGCGCGGTCAATGCCGCGGGCTTCAGTAGGATCACATCGGGGATAGCGATCTTTCCGATGTCGTGTAGCAAGCCTGCCTGTTCCAGCTCATCGAGGCGCTCGTGCATGCCGAGGGCAGCTCCGATGGCCACCGCGTAGTCGGCGACGTGTAGCGAGTGGAGCGCCGTGTACTGGTCTCGCGCATCGATGGTCGCGCCCAACGACTGTAGGACGCTGACCCGGTAGTCGCTCAGTTCCTCGAGTGACGCAGCGAGGCGATCATCCAGTTCACTGACCGAGGCGAGTGCTCGCTCGGTCCGCTCGGTCTCGCTCCGCTGGTACAGCCCGTGCATCGCGTAGAGGATGAGCGGCAGGAAGATGACCTGCGCGTAGTCCTCCGCGAGGTCCTCGGCGCCCTGGTCCGGGATCCAACTTATCGTGTGGTTCAGGCTGACCGCGGTCATGATGGTCATGGCGGCGACCAGCAGCGTCATGGCGCGACGGCTCGACGTTCGCCGGGTGGTCAAGACCAGGATGAGGGTGATGACGGTGGCGGCGCCGAAGCCGAGGGCAGCTGCGATATCGAATACGTGGACGATCACGCGTTCTCGCCCTCGGTGTTGACGCGGCTCCGGAGCACTGCGACCCCCAGTGTAGCGAAGCATACGCCTGCGATTGCATACGCAAGGTGCTCCACGTAGTTGAAGAGTATCGGAGCGATAAAGCCCTCGATCACGGTGGCCGCATAGCCGCCAAACATCGCGCCGAGAGCCCATGCGAGGAGGGGCTTGTGCGGCAGGCTTATGCCGCGGTAGGTCCAGATAGCCACAGGGATGAACGCAACGGAAAGCACCAGTGTGATGATCTCACTCTGCTGGGTCATGCGGTCACCTCGGCAGTTGCACGGGGATCCGGTCGGTATCGTGCCGTACTCCGTCAGTATAACCATGAACGGCGTGCGCTTTCCTGCGTTGCCCCGTAGAATGTGGCAGTCGGGTGCTGCTCTGCCAGGGGACAGAAGGTGCCATGCGGCTCTTACGGACCATAAGCACGCTCTTTGGCGTCGTGCTCGTCACGGTCGGCGTCACTATCGCGGGGCTCACATGGGTGCCTGCTGTTCTGGTCCCGGATGTATCGGCGACGGCACGTGCAGCTGCCTGGCCGACCGCTACCGCTGAGCGCACGTACGCCGAGCCCCCACCAGCCGTGGAGCGGTTCACCATACTCGCAGTGGGCGACCTCATGGCACACACCCCGCAGCTCTCCTCGGCAAAGACGGCTGATGGCTACGACTTCACGGAGTGCTTTGCGCCGGTAGCGCCAAGGATCGCCGAGGCGGATCTTGCGATCGGCAACTTTGAGATGGTGCTCGGCGGCGCCGACCGCGGGTTCACCGGGTATCCGACGTTCAACACGCCGGACTCGTTTGCCGAGGCGCTCGTGAAGGTCGGATTCGATGTGCTTACGACCGCCAACAACCACACGCTCGATAAGGGTTCCACGGGGCTCATGCGCACGCTCGATGTCCTCGATGAGCTGGGAGCGCAGCACACCGGTAGCGCCCGCACCGCCGAGGAGGCGGAGCGCATCCTGGTGGCGGACGTGGACGGCGCACAGGTCGCGATCCTCGCCTACACCTATGGGATGAACGGGTTCACCGCGCCTGCGGGCAAGGAGTGGATGGTCAACACGATCGACACCGCCAGGATGGCGGCTGACGTGAAACGCGCCCGGGAGCTTGGTCCGGACCTCGTGATAGTGAGCATCCACAACGGTGTGGAGTACCAGCGGCAGCCGTCGGAGTCGCAGAAGCAGGTGGAGCACGCGATGCTCGAGGCGGGTGCCGATGTGGTGCTCGGCAGTCACCCGCACGTGATCCAGCCGATGGAGACTGTCGAGCTCACTCGCGAAGACGGCTCGACGCGCACGGGGTTCATCATCCACTCGCTTGGCAACTTCGTCTCCAACCAGCGCGAGCGGTATCGAAACACCGGGTTGCTGCTCGAGCTCGACTTTGAGAAGGACCTGAACAGAGGCGTGACATCGCTGATGAGCGTGGAGTACGTGCCGGTGTGGGTGGACGATACCGATGAGGTCGGCAAGGAGCACCGCGTGCTACCGATCGGCGACGTGTTGGCGGATGCGGCGTACCCCGGGGTGGACACGACGGATCGCACGAGGGTGCAGCAGGCATGGGACGACACGACGTCGCACCTCGGGGGTGAGGCGAGTGAGGCCGAGGATGCGGCGGGCGTGCGGTTCTACGAGGCGGAGTGAGGCGCGCGGTTGAGGGGGCGTGGCGCCGGGTGCTTATGCGGACAGCGTAAGCCGAAGGAGCTGTGACCAGTGCGACATGATATATAGGGATGGATAAGTAGGGGGATGCGGGTTATCCAATCCGCACAATTTGGGGTTAGACGCAACAAGGGGGACTCATCGAACCTACCGCCAGCATAGTTGGCACGACTGTAGTTTCGGTCATCGCAACGGCGAGTGCGACCGCGACGTCCAGTCTGCCTACGACAGGAGCATCAGCGGCTGACTGGCTTTCCGCTTGGTCAAACGCTCTGCTACTCGGCAGCGCGATAGTCGGTGGCGGCTTCGCCTACTGGCGTCATCGGCTGGCAACCCTTGATCGCCTCATCGAGGTCTTCGACCGCGAGGCTCACAGTGTTCGACTATGGAATCTCTCGCAGGCATTTCGCGGTGGCGGCGTTGAGGCCACCCGGACTGTGTACGACCCGGGCGGGCGGCAGCTGTCACCGCGAGCTTGGAAGATTCACAAGGACGGCAGCACCTGCACGATAGTGGGGCCAGCCCTGAAACAGACCGCCAGAGTCTGGGGAGAACCATACCGGCTGCTCTTCGCAGAAGGATTCGGGCCTGGTCACTCGGCGGATGGGAACAAGGCAGAGTTCGACCGATTCGCCTGGCTGGTGCGCCGAATCGCCGTTGCGTGCGGCTTTGACTCGAAGTCACCCCTCGAACGTATGCTAAGGAAGCCGCTCACCAACTACCTGCGGAGATCTACGGCATCACGGGTTCCGGATGCAATGCTGCACTTCGAGGTGGTTGTGTCCCGCCTCATTCGATTCTCGGACACGCCGGAGAGGCCAGACTACTGGCAGATCGATAGTCACTACTTCTGGCGCAGCTATGGTCTCGACGACGATATCTACATGGCGTTCAGAGCGCATCTCGTAGAACGCGGGGAGATTGACTGCACAAGTGTGCTTGCGTCCTGGATTGCCGCGGCACGCAACTGCACTGAGTTCAGGGAAGTCTTGAAGACGGACTACTTGGTGTGGGCGCCGGAGTACGACAAACTCGATAGCCAGATGGACATGATTCCGCTGATCGACTGAGGTGCGTCTAACCCGCGCATCAACCACGACAAACCACGGCGGGAAGCGCTAGGCTGAACAGAAGCGTATGAGCCGTGGTTTGCGGGTTATGCGCAAACACGTTAGGCCGAAGGTAGGATGGTTATGGGGGACAAGGTTCAGTTCATCGCGTCGTTCGCTGACGATCTCAAGACAGCCGTCTTGAACTTCGACCGATCTTCGGTCTTCAATGCGCTCATCATGTGCCTGCCGCCCGAGGAAGCGTGTGGCATGTTCGATCTCACGTTCGAACAGGCATATCAGGAACGACGTGCGATCGTACGGAAGCTTCAACGGGACATGGCAAACGACGTCAAAGACTGCCATGAGCTCCTCGTCGACACACTCGTGTCTGAACTCCAGGCCCTGCCTGCGAGACGGCGTGCAAGCGCCGCGGGAACTCTGCTCAGTCTAGCCGGCGCAATGGACTCCCCACAGGAGCAGCGTGCGCTGGAAACAGTATGCGCGGCACCACAGGCAACCGTGAGACGCAGAGCGTATACGTACTTGCGCCACACAGACGAAAATGTCCCTCTCCTGGAGTGTGTCGCTCGCGCATTCGACACCTACGCGGATCCCGAGGCCGCGAAACTGCTCGCATACCGCGCACCTCAGGAACTGCTGTTGTCCCGTTTCGACGCACTGGTTGATGCACTGGCTGGTGAGAAGTTCGCGTTGTCGAGGCTGTTCATGCGAGTCTGCGCCAGTGATTCAGCGCTGCTCGAGCGACTCCAGGCAATCAATCCCGTGTCTCACGCGTATGTGTGCGCGAAGCTCGGAATACAACTGAGCGACTCCCATATGGTTGAGCTGTATCGCACGACCATGTTCTCTGACGAGTCGGGGTTGGTCGCTTGGTGCTGTGGTCAGATGGGCCTGTGGAGTGCACTTGAGAAGATAGCATCCTTGTCCCAGAATCCGCCGGAAGATGCGTACCGCCGCTTTCGAGATGCAGGTGCCTCGGCCTAACCCACGCTTCCAGCAGAAAGCGCGACCGTTTCAGGTAGACTCGGGCAGGAAGCGCGCGGGGGCGCGCTTCAGCTGAAGCGTAAACACGTTAGGCGCAGCACAGATGGGGAGGGGTCCAATGACAGGTCCTGAGGCATTTCGGAGCCTGCTGAACTCACGGTATGACCAGCTGTATGGGGCGGTGGGCAGATTCCGGGAACTACTGCCACACACGGACAACGACGCGGCGGTTCACAGTGGCGAGGAAGGCCGGTTCGTTGAGACACTCCTTGCGCAGTTTCTCGAGGAAAGCCTGCCTGCCAGAGTGGCGGTGGGCACTGGATTCGTGGTCGATCTTGAGTTGGAAGTCTGCTCGAGTCAGATCGACATTATCGTCTACGACCGCCAGGAGTACGTACCATATCTGCGCTACGGTAGCGCTGTCGTGGTACCCCGGGAGGCGGTGCTTGCTGCGATTTCTGTGAAGAAGAATCTCCGCTATGCGGATATCGCTCCCGAACTACAGGCGCTGGGGGAGATTGGTTCGCTCTGCGGAATGACCGGCTTAGGTCGGCCATACCTGTGCTTGCTGGGCTTCGATGCCAAAACTGGGCGAGACATTCCGGCCGTGGCCCAGACGGTTTTCGGACACATCCAGTCGGCCTATCCTGAGCGCCAGTCTCGCTACAGCACGAATGAACTCGTGGATGCGATAATCGTCTTGGACAAGTTCTACATTCGGAAGACCAAGTGGCGCGGGGATCAAGAAGACGAGCAGCGAGCTGGGGTTCCCTACATGTGGACCGGCGGCAATACTGTCAACAGGAATCAATATCTTCAGGAGCTCCTACACGGCATCGAGTTCTGTTTGAATGAGGGGCGGAAGAATGCTGGGCCTCCGGCGAAGATGACCCACTTTCCGCAGGTGGGAATGGCAGAGATCGGCGTCCTGCCTGTGTGCTGTGAGGACCGCCCATTTGGCAGACGCGACTAACTGCGCTTCGGCTGAGGCGCAAACACATTCGCTGCAACAACAGGGGAAAGCGCAGGGGGCACCCAATGATCGAGAAGATCGTCTCCATTGTGAACGTTGGTAAGCTGACCGACCACGCCGCTGTCGGTGATCAGACTTTTCGCAAACTGACAATCATCTACGGTGACAATGCTATTGGAAAGACGACACTGGCAGCCACACTCGATTCACTGCGCGAAAACTCACCTGCCGGAGTCATTGGAAGGAAGACCCTTGGCTCAGCGAACGGGCAATCCGTCAGCATTCTGACCTCTGACGGCCTCCGGACATTTGGAGATGGTGTTTGGGATAGTCCGTATCCGGCGCTCGAAGTGTTCAACAGCGACTTCGTCTCGCGTGTTGTCTACTCGGGAGACTACGTTACCAACGACCACCAGAAGAACCTCTGCTCGCTACTTGTTGGGCGTACGGCAGTCACCGAGGGCAAACGACTTGAGGAGCTCCGAGCGGAGCTGAAGGCAGTCAACACTCGCCTGCGTGAGGTGGAGGGTCTTGTGAAACCCCACATCAGCGGCGCTCTCGACGTTGATGCCTTCGCCAAACTGCCCGCGAAAGACGATGTGGACTCTGTGCTCGATAAAGCGCGGAGGCAGTTGGATGCCGCAGAGAATCTGACTTCTGTGCTCGCCAAACCTGTGCCTGCGAGAACCGACTTGCCGACACCGGACGACGTGCTGCTCGCTGAAGTGCTAGCACGCTCGGTTGACTGCATTTCAGCGGACGCACTGGCTCGAATGGACGCTCATCGCCACAGTCGAATGGACGGAAAGGGCGAGCAGTGGCTTCGAGACGGCATGCAGTACGTGAAGGATCAGAACTGTCCCTTCTGCGATCAGACTCTGGAAGCCTCGGAGTTCTACACCGTTCTCCAGCGGTACTTTGGGGATGCCTACAGGGACTTCGAGAGTGCACTGCGCAAAGACCTGGCTTCGCTGGCCGACCAGTACGATTCCAACGCACTTCAGAGCGCGGCCGAACGTCTTCTGCGGCAGCGCGCAGTTGCCACCACCTGGACTGAGCAGATCAAGGCGATTGACCCAGCCAAGTTGGCCGTCGACCTGTCTGAGGAGATTGCCACCGCGGTGAAGTCGTGCGCAGCTGTTCGCGATGTAATCGCCACCAAGAAGCGAAGCCCGCTCGACACCATGAGCATGAACGCCCACGGCGGCCATCTTGCGGATTTGAGGAACTCCCTGGAAGCACTGCGCGCGGCGGACGCAGAGGTCGCTGCAGCAGTTAGGGAGGTTGCACTCTTCATAGAGGGCGCCAAGACCGCTGACGTCTCAGAGCTGAAGCGCGAAGTCGAACTACTCAAGAACCGGCGTGCGAGACACGATGAATCCGTTGCGCCGCACTGCATCGATTACCTCGATTTGATCATCAAGAAAGAAGAAGTGACCGCAGCCGGCAAGGCGGCGAAAGCCCGGATGAATCAGAGCATGGAGACCCTCTTGTCCAAGTACCGGGATGAGATGAACGACTACCTTTCGCAGTTCAGTTCGGCAATACGAATAGAGAATCCCCGCACCAACCATCAAACGAAACCGCCCAGCGTTGAGTACTCAATCAGCATCGACGGGGTGATCATTCCCCTGGGCAAGCCTGCGGCACCGAAAGACGTTCCGTGCTTTGGAAACACACTGAGTGATGGCGAAAAGAACCTGTTTGCGCTGGCGCTCTTCCTGGCTCACGTGAAGAATCGTCCGGACTTGGACAAGGTAGCGGTGGTATTCGACGACCCTGTGAACAGTCTCGATCAAGAACGTCGACTCATGATTGCTGAGACTCTACTTGCGATGGGCAGCAATCTTGCACAGGTTGTCGTGCTGACACATGAGCCGCGACTTGCGCACATGCTCTACCGTTCGGCGCCAAGTGCTGACTGCAAAGTGCTCTGCATACGTCGTGACGGGCACTCGAGTTGTGTTCGCGAATGGGACACAATGGACCGTGATCTGGCCACAGACTACTTCCGCAACTACTTCACAATCGCCGACTTCATCGATGGTAAGCCAGTCGCGTGGGAGGCCGTCTCGCGGTGTCTTCGCCCGTTTCTCGAGGACTATCTACGCCAGCGCTTTCCTGGTGAGTTCGCTGTTGATGAGTGGCTGGGGCAGATGGCTGATCGCATAGAGGCCGCCGTGGCAGGTGACTCCCTCGACTCAATCAAGGCGAAGCTCGAGGACATACGACTCGTTGCCAAGGCCACGAACCCGCAGCACCACGGCTCAACTCACGCACTGGGAACCGAGCGGTTGAATGCAACAAGTACCGAGATGTACGCGAAGAGAGCGCTGTCCGTGGTTTCATAGCGGCGCGCCTAACCCGCGGATCAACCTGACTCGCTTCGCTCGCAGGTTATCCGCAAACACGTTAGACAGAGGTGGTCAGGAGCCCGGCCATCAAGGCAACTCCGCGATTTGCGCGATCTGGATCGTCGGTAGCCGCGACCCAGCAATCACCCTGGCTCCAGTCTCCGTGCCGTACACATCAACGTAGGATCCTTCAGCGGGAAATGTTGATTGCTCGCCGTTGAGGAATGCCATCACGTGCTGGGTCGTCAGGCCACCAGATGTCGAGCTCGGATCCAATGCATCCACCACTGCCCAGGAATCTGTTGCCACGTCTCGGTAGCGTTCGACGAACACGAGCGTGCCCACGATGCGAAGCGTGTCGTCCACGACCATGGTATGTGGCTTCTCGCGTCTGGCCGTAGCCCAGGACACGTTTTGCGCCCATGGCGATGACTCAGACGAATTGACGCCGACAATGCTGTCGGCGCTCAGTCGCCGCACCCCATCCGCATCGACAAGATTGCCATCGGCGCTGACGTAACTCTCGTAGAGTGAGTAGAGAATCTGGGTATCCTCGGCTGTCACAGTCGACAGGATGTCAGCTTCATCGATGGGCTCCCATGGATAGCAGTCCATGATGCAGTATGTCCCGCCAAAAATATCCCGGTAGTCCAGTGTCCCGATCACCTGAGTGCGCGCGTGGGGCAAGTCATAGACATCTGGTGGTGCCTGATTCGCCTCTGCGGACTCCGCTAGGGGCAGATTCCGTATCAACAGGCCACCGGGAGATGGAGGCTCAATGCGGGTCTGGAGGTTCTTCTGCGAAACAACAACCGGCTGAGTCTGCGAGGGAGCCGTGGTCTCAGCTGCACATCCGTTCAAGATCCACATCGCGCACAACAGGTACGCAACGGTCGTGCAGAGAGCTGCTCTGCGCATCGGGTCGGCCTCCCCTAAGAATCCCTCTGGCCAGCATGGTTGGGTCAAATATTAGCACCATCGACATTGCGGTAGCCCTGTCTAACAAAGGTTTCGAGCGGACGATCTGAAGCGTAGTATGGAAGAAAGCGGCAAATTCGCCGCTCAAACCTAAACACGTTGATATGAGATGGCCGGTCAACCCGCGATCGCTCACGGTCCTCTCTTCTGCTCGGTCGGTGCAAGCGGGCGGGCACATGGGAACGGCGCTCGACCATGCTGATATCCGGGGATTCTAACCCCACATCTCGGTCGGAGCGGAGCCTGCCTCCAACTAGGCGCGCGCTTACAAACGTCGCATAACGTGATCGAGGATCTCTCCGGAATGTGGCGCCCGCCCGCGTGCATGACTGTCTTCAGACCCCCATGTTCCCGGTCATGAGACCCCAGATGAAGCCCGAGAGCTCACGGGCCGTCGCCACGACGGCGGTGTGGGAGCCCTTCCTCGCGGTGATCTTGCGATACGTCCCGTGGAGCCGGCACTGGGCCGCCCACGAGTACGCGACCACGTCGGGGCCCTGCCCGGCGAGTCGGTCCTTGAGCTTGCCGCGCACCGCCGGCGCGTGGCGGTAGGCCCATGCGGCCTCCACGAGCACGCGGCGGATATGCCGGTTGCCGGTCTTGGTGATGGATCCCTGGTGCTTGCTCGTCCCGCTCGAGTGCTCGCTCGGGACGAGCCCGGTGAAGGCCATGTAGGAGCCCGCCGTAGGAAAGCGCGAGAAGTCGCACGTCTCGGAGAGGATGGTCATCGCCGAAAGCGTGCCGATGCCGCGAAGCGCGGAAAGGCGTGCGACGGGACCGGCGAAGGGCTCCTGTGTCGCGAGCTCCTCGATACGCCTCGCCATGGCTGTGAGTTGTGCGTCTCTCACGAAGTAGGCGCCGACGAGCTGCGCGAACGCCTCTTGGGCGAGCGGCTCGTCGAAGGTGAGGGCGCGGGCCCAGACCTCGAAACGCTGCGACCACTTGTCGCTCGCCCCGGGATAGCGCTTGTCGTGTCGCAGCAAGAAGCTGCGGATTCGCTGGCGCGCGACCCGTTGGTCGCTTTTGACCTCCTCGCGCACGCGGATGAGGTCGCGCACGGCCTCCTCGGCGGTCGTGGGGACGCGGACGGGCGTGAGTTCGCCGGCGCGGTTAAGCCTTGCGAGGTTCCTGGCGTCGATGCGGTCGGTCTTCACCCGGGCGCCCGAGCGGCGGGGGATGAGCGAGGGCGCGATCACGTCGCAGGCGACACCGAGCGAGGTTACGAGCCGGTGCGTGTCGTAGCCGGTCGGGCCGGCCTCGTAGCATGCGTGGAGCAGCGTGGGGTCGGGGAAGCGCCGGAGCAACCGGCGCACCGCTTCCGGGGTGTTGGGGATCACCCGCTCGTCGACCTCCGTGGTACCGGGGCGGAGCACCGCCACGGCAATCGTGTCCTTGTGCACGTCGAGCCCGATGTGAGTACACTCGTTCATGGCCGGTCCCTCCGTTTGTCGGCGCTGCGGGCGTGTTCCCGCGGATGATCCACGTATACACCGGAATGGGCCGGCCATCTCATAGTGACTAGAACGACCTCCCGGACCACCTTCATTCCCCCGATATTCGGGGTTTCATGCTGTACCAATTGTGGTACACTCCTTGCATGAGCGAGTCCCATGACAAGCCGCCCATCCTCTCGGTGCGGTTCTACCGCACCGCGTCCGGCACCGAGCCGGTGAGGGAGTGGCTGCTCGGGCTCGCAAAGGACGATCGGCGGGCGGTCGGTGAGGACATCAAGACGGCACAGTACGGCTGGCCGCTCGGGATGCCGCTCATCCGCAAGCTCGAGCCGGGTCTCTGGGAGGTTCGTTCGCACATCGCGGCGGGCATCGCACGGGTGCTCTTCACGGTTGAAGGACCGGTCATGGTCCTGCTGCACGGTTTCGTCAAGAAGACCCAGAAGACGCCGGCCTCCGATCTCAAGACCGCACAGCAACGGCTGGCGGATCTGCGAAGGGAGTGAACACGGTGGACAAGAAGCATATCGGAAGCGACTTCGACGACTTCCTCCGTGGCGAGGGCGTACTCGACGAGGCGGAGGCCGTCGCGACCAAGCGGGTGATCGCCTATCAGCTGGCGCAGGAGATGGAGCGTGCCAACATCTCGCAGTCGGAGCTCGCGCGCCGCATGAATACGAGCCGCTCTTCGGTTGAGCGCCTGCTCGATCCCGCGAACCCTTCGGTCACGCTCGTCACGCTCGAGCGCGCAGCTAGCGCAATCGGCAAGCGGCTCAAGGTTCAGCTGACGGCGTAGGGGCGGGCGTTCTAACCCGGGCGTCGAGCAGAAAGCGCGCCCTTGTGATGTAGACTCGGGCAGGGGGATCGGGTGGGGCGCGCTTCAGCTGAAGCGCAAACACGTTAGGCCGATGGTTGCCCGTCGATCCGTCTCTTGGGTACGTTCCTTAGGAAGGTCGGCAACCCGAATGGAGAGCGACATGCCAACTGATGCCGCGACTGACACGGGCTCTAAGGACGACCCATGGGTTCTCAAGACCCCACCCAGAACGTCAGAGTACACGATCTACCGCGATGATTTCGCCGATCCTCCAGCGCTTATTTGCATCGTCGGCAAGACCAAACTGGCGTACAACCTCCGTGCGATTGAGGATCTACACGCATGGCTCAAGGAGCGCGGCGACTGGGTGCCGCTCGGCGCCGCAGATGAACAGAAGCCAACAACGCCCGGCACCGTAGAGGCATGGGGACGTTCAGAGGACAACCCTGTCGGCGGATGGTACGGGTTGAGGAAAGGATTCCGCGGACGATTCGGGATGTACCTCCCTCCTCTACTCGAAGCGCTTGGACTCGCAGAACTCGAGCACAATCCTCGCAATAATCGGATGAGGGCAATCTAGACTCGACTGCCCGCCGCGCAACAAGTGTTTCGACACTGGCAAACCAAGGCATGCGATACCAGGATTGTCGAGTCGCTATGCGCCTCGGTTTGCGGCTGAAGCGCAAAGACGTTAGGCCGCGCCCAGCGGGATGATGTAGCCGCTGAAGGGATGGAGCACGTGGCAGACGATCTCGTTTGGTTCCGCTCCAAGATTGACTGGTGGCTCCGGCCGCTGCTGTTTGTGGCCCCACTAGTCTCGCTGGCAATCCTCAGTTCCGGTCTCGCATGCTCGAGTGGTGAGGATGTTCTCGTCGGAGCCATCGGCTGTGTGGCTGTAGGCGTGCTCTACGGCCTGTTCGTGATTCCCGTGCGCTATGGGATTGGTTCGGAGGAGCTCGTGATCAGGTTCGGCGTGTTCCGCGTGCGTGTCGGGCTAGACAGGATCGAGCGGGTGTCACCCACCCGGAACCCACTAAGCTCCCCGGCTCTTTCGATCGATCGCATCGCGATCCGCACTGGCCCCGGTATCTTCTCGTCCACGATGATCTCGCCCGACGACAGGGAAGTGTTCCTCTCGATGCTTGCGAACCGTGCCGGACTGAGTCGGGATGGCGATGAGCTGGTGCGAGTCTGATTCTCGGTAGCCACGGAGGTCGGCCTATCCGCGCTTCTTTAGTGCCGACTCTCGCATCATACCCTTACAGTTTGCTGGGAATATCCTGTGGATTCGCTGAGCGGCTGGGAGTCTCTATTACCCCTAGTCAGGCGGCTCTTTCAGGTCGTTCATCTGCCTGTATGGCACGATCGCGTCCTTTTGCAGCTGCTCCACTACAATGCCGGGCGCGATGCCGACGGTCTTCGCGGATGCGAGCACGCTGGTCTGCCACGCTGCTATCGCCGGTGTGTCGGCGGTGTAGGCGGTGTAGGCGGTACTCATGCGGTTGGCCAGGCGTCGGGGGGCGTCCCGGTGATCGTTGTATGCGTCCACCGACGACACGCCAAAGTAGTCGAGCACTTCCGCGGGTCCGGCGTCTTGCGCGATGAAGCCCTGCTTGACCATCTCCTTGAGCGGGAAGGAGCCTGCCCACTCGGTCCGCGCCTCCGTAGCGTTCCAGAACGAGGATGGCACCCCAAGGCCCCGTTCCAGCTCGATGCCTGTCTTGTGGGTGAGCGAGGCCTTCCCATTGACCAGTTGGCTCACAGGCTTCTTGCTCTTGCCCAGGCGAACCGCGAAGTCCATTCGGGTGATACTGCGGTTGTCCAGTATCTCGCGGATCGCCTCACCGGGTGTGACGGGCACGTCGGGCCGAGCGTCTTACCTCCCGTTTACGGGTAGCAATTCGATATCATCCTGTATATCGGAAAGCGCCCCGGCGCAACGGAGGATAGCCATGTCGAAGAAGCGATCCCGGATCAGAGCAGCGTTTGTGTTCATCATCCTGATCGCTTTCTTCTCCCTGGGTTGCGGGGACTTCGAGATCTCCTGGATAGGGGATGATGACGGTTCTCCGGCATCCCAGAACGTGACAGAACCGGACCGGGAAGAACCCAGAGCACGGGACTCACGTCTCGCCGAAGGCGAGATATACCGGGTCAAACTGACCTTTGGTGAGGCCATGCTCGATGGTGGACGGTATTCGGTGACGATGGAGAATCCACGTAGTAGCTGGAGGGATATTGTCCGCTGGGACTGCGACTCGCTTGCTGAGTACGAAGAGGATTATCGCTTCTACGAGTCCCCCTTCTTCTCCAAGAATCTCAACGTTCAGGATCCGCCGCAGATGGATGGCGAGTATGTACTGACCATCAGCAATGGATTCGGATACACCCAGTCGAAGACCCTGACCTGGAGCAACGGCCAGTTCATCGACGGGGGCTATGCAGAGTACGATGTGCCGTAGTCTCACTGTTCTCGCGGGCAACGTCGCAGAGCCCGGTATCGAGGGGAGATTCTGGTGCTGACAAGTCCGACTGCCCTGTTCATGCTCCTCACGGCGCTTGGCGTTGCGGGGGCGCTTGCCTCTGTCCGCGCTGACATGCCCCGTGCCTATGCTCTCTCCAAAACTATCGCATCGCTCGCCTTCATCGGCACGGCGCTGGTCGCAGGTGCGATGGATGCCGTGTGGAGCCGGGTGGCGCTCGGCGCACTCGTCTTCTCGGCGGTCGGAGATGTGGCGCTGACCGTGCGCGGCAAGAAGGGTTTTCTCGTCGGGCTCATGTTCTTCGCTGTCGCCCACACGGTGTATGCGGTCGCGTTCATACTTCTCGGTACGGATGGCATCGTCCTGGCGATGACCGCTTCGGCGATGGTGCTGGTCGCCGGCAGGTCGTGGATATCGTTGAACCACCACGTTCCAGAGCCGATGCGTGTCCCGGTGGGCGTGTATGTCGTGATCATCACGATGATGATGGCCACAGGGACCGCCGCCGGGATCACGCACCGTGCCTGGTTACTCGCCCTCGGGGTCCTGCTCGTCGCTGGCTCGGACATCGCAGTTGCTCGACAGCGCTTTGGGAAGCCTATGCTCGCCAACAAGTTCATCGGGCTGCCGGCCTACTACGCGGGGCAGACGTTGATCGCGCTCAGCCTCGCGGGGCCGTGCGCCTAAAGCGTACCCTGGATATCGACATCACCGACTGGGGCTTCGGTCGTCCAGTGAGCTTCGAGGGGAGCACCATGAGCGAGTGCGCGATCTGCACGAAGGGTCTTACCAAGCATTACGGGAAGGTCGAGGCGCTCAACGACCTGGACCTGGACATCCAGAAGGGCGAGGTCTTCGGATTCCTCGGCCCCAACGGTGCAGGTAAGACGACAACCATCCGCACCATGATGGATGAGATACGGGCCACATGCGGCACCGCGACCATCCTGGGTATGGACTCGCACACTGATGCTCTGAAGCTCCGCAGGAGTATCGGCTATCTGCCGGGGGACCTTGCGCTCTATCCCAAGCTCACCGGCAACGATACCATCACCTACTACGCCAACCTTCGCGGCGGCGTGGACACGTCGTACGTGAAGGTCCTGGCCGAACGTCTCGGCGCTGATCTCACCAAGAAGGTGGGCGATCTGTCCTCGGGCAATCGCCAGAAGGTGGGGCTGATCCAGGCGTTCATGAGCAAGCCCGACATCATCATCATGGATGAGCCGAGTTCGGGTCTCGACCCACTCGTGCAGCGCGAACTCCAGAAGATGATGCGCGAGATAGCCGATGAGGGCCGCACGGTGTTCCTCTCGAGCCACACGCTCTCCGAGGTGCAGCGAGTGGCAGATCGCGTCGGCATCATCAGGCACGGTCGCCTGATCGCACTCGAGACGGTACAGGCGCTGCGCGCAAAGGCGGTGCGGCAAGTCGAGATCGAGCTCGATGCACCCGTGGACGTGGGTGTCTTCGAGTCAGTCGAGGGTGTGACCGAGGTGCGGGCGCAGAACCACCACGTCGTGATGACGTTCGGCGGTGACATGGGCGCGCTCCTCAGGGCAGTCGAGGGGCGCTACAACATCGTGGACATCAGCACGCAGTCGGCAGACCTCGAAGAGATATTCCTCACGTACTACCAGGACGAGACGGCAGGTGCCTGATGCTGGGCAGTGTCTTTCTCAAGACGATCCGTGACCGTTGGGTCGGATGGACGATCGCCGTCGTCGCCATCTGGTTGTTCGTATGGCTCGGGCTGGTCGCGTACTCCGGGCTGGATCTCTCGCTACTCGACACGTTTCCCGAGGCGTACAGGACCCTCATCGGTCTGCGTCCCGGCATGGACGCCGGAGGGCTGTCGATCAGCGCGGTCTATGGCACCTATGGCTCGATAACGTTCGCAGCGATGGCACTCGCCATGGGTGCCGCATCGATCGCCGGGGAGGAGCACCAGGGAACGCTCAGCCTCTTGCTTGCCAACCCCAAGAGTCGCAGCCATGTGTTCATATCGAAAGTGCTCGCACTGGTGCTGTTCAGTGCCGTTGCGACGCTGGTCACATGGGCGATCAGTGCCAGTACGGCCAGTATGCTCGATATCGCTCTGGGTGATCTCGATCTAGGGGCGCTGAGCACGCACATGTTCGCAAGCACGATCTTCTACGGACTGCTTGCAGTGGCCGTTGGTGCGGCTACAGGGAGACGGGGAGCCGCCGTCGGAGCGAGTACGGGTGTGCTCGTCGTCGGGTTTCTCGGTGCCGGCCTCCTGCCGCTGATCGATGGTGGGGATGAGTGGGCCAAGCTGTTCCCCTGGTATTACTTCAACGGCAGCGAGCCACTGTACAACGGCGTTGACTGGGGTCACGTCGGGCTGCTGCTCGGAGCCTCGGCCATCCTTGCTATCGTGGGCCTCCTCGGCTTTCTCCGCCGGGATCTCAGGGGCCAGTCGGTGGGCATTACGATGGTTGACCGTCTTCGCCAGAACCCCATGACCAGGAAGCTCGCCGATCGCCTGGCGGGCTCTTCCAGAGTCTCGTCCATCTGGCTGAAGACTGCCTCCGAACACCAGATCGCGTTGGTATCGGCCTGCTCGTACATGTTCTTCGTCCAGCTCATCCTCGGCCCGTTCTATACTGCTTTGCCCAGGTCGGCGATGGACATGCTTGCACAGCTCCCGGAGGGCATGGATGTGCTTTTCGCGTTCTTTGGCGGGGGCGATATGAGCACTCCTGAAGGTTTCTTCCAGATCGAGACGTTCGGCATGATGGCGCCGATCATGGTCATGCTCGTCACTATCGCGGTGGGTGCTAACGCAGTCGCCGGCGAAGAGGCCAAGCGCACTATGGGGCTGCTACTAGCCAACCCGATCAAGCGGTCGCGCATCATCGTGGAGAAGGCCTGGACCATGGTGTTCTACGCATCGATCGTCGGGGTGGTGGCGTTTGCCGGAACGGTGCTGGGCTCGGCGCTCGCCGAACTGGAGATGTCGACGTGGAACATCGCAGCCACCTGCATACTGCTGACGTTGCTGGGGATCGTGGGAGGCGCGCTGGCGCTGGCGATCGGCTCCGGCACGGGACGGAAGGGCGCCGCGGTCTGGGGTGCGACGGGTGTCATGGTGGGCCTGCACGTATTGAACTCGATCGGAGCGATCAGCGATAGCATGTCCGGCGTCTCGAAGCTCTCGCCGTTCTACTACTACCTGGGTGGCGACCCGCTCAACAGCGGGTTGGACTGGGGTAACGTGCTGGTACTGGTCGCGATCGCGATTGTGCTGATCGGTGTGTCGTTCCCGCTGTTCCAGCGCCGGGATGTCAGGGAGAAGGACTAGCGACAGCATCTCGCTGTAACGCTGACACACTCAGATATCACATCCACCCTACCCACTTGGACACAGGGCCGAGGCCGTGAGGCCGTCTCGTACCGATGTCCCGGGGTATTTTAGTCCTTCGTTTTCCGATGTTGTACTTGGGGTTGAGGAGGTGTACGGTGTCAGCCTAAGAAATAAGTTAGGGTGCTTAACATGTTGGATCGGCTGCCTGCCTGTGGGGGGATGGGTAGCTCGATGAATCGGAGAGTGAGGCCCGGGCTCTCTGGATCGACGGTTGTCGAGGATCACGAGCATTCGGGGGGATGCGGGTGAGATTCCGATGAAGCGAGGGCTACAAACATGGAGTCTTAGTTCGTGTAGCAGACTGGCCGTTTGCGCAAAGTGGGCAGGGATGCCACTCTGGGCGAGAGCCGCTGCCATCACGCTTATCGTCGCACTATGTGCGAGCGTTCCGGCTCCGTCTTATGCGGCGACTCTGGCTCCCAGTACGTCATGGTACGAGTCTGATACGGCCGAACTCACAATCACCTCGACTGGCGGGTTGATCGGCTTAGCGCAGATCGTTGCCGGTACTGCGGTTGATTCGGAGGGCGTCCTCATCCCGCAGGACGACTTCACGGGAAAGACCGTGACGGTCTCCGCCCCGATCGGCTTCTTGAACCTCTTGTGGTGGGGGGACGACGAGCGCATAGGTACTGCGGAACATCCCTTCAACGGCACATTCGATGGAAACAACGTGCAGATCTCGAGTCTGTCCCTAGGCGTGTACGAAGATGCACACGATGTCGGGCTCTTCGGCGTGACGGGCGAAGACTCCGTCATCAAGAACGTGGAGCTCCTCGGCTCATGCGTCATAGATGTCGGACTGACCGCGAACAGTACGGAAACCGTAGAGTGCGTCGGGTCGCTCGTTGGCATGTGTAACGGTGCGATCGAGAACTGCACGAGCGCGGCTTCGGTGACTGTGAAGAGCGACGTCGCCACGACTCCCGGGAAGTACACGATCATCACCGATATCGGTGGTTTAGCAGGTGTGTGTGTAGGTGATGTGACAGGATGCGGTTTCATCGGACAGTTGGGCGTCTCCACTCCGGTGGACGCCCAGGCACATGGCCTGAATGCAGTGATCACACACGTGGGAGGCCTTGCGGGTGTGGTGGGTGCGGACGGTGCCGCCGGTACCCACGGCGGAGATCTGACGGACTCCTACAACACCGGCACTATCTCAGTAGAGACTGCCGGTGATTGTGGACTCGATGAGTTCGGGGAACCTCTAGCTTCCCACTCGTATGCCGTCGGCGGTCTCGTGGGCTTGTGTATGGGCAGTATCGACAACTGCTACAACGACGCGTTGATCGTGGCGGCGAATGGCGAGGGGACCGGGGGCATCGCCGGTGTCGTGTATAGCGACGGAGTCCAAGGAGGGTACGTCTCTGACGAGCATCCGGCTATCGCCTCCGACAGACTTGTGGTCTCGAACTGCTACAACCAGAACACCAGGAATAACGATCCCGATGCGCCCGACGTCATCGGGCTGATGGGCGTGGGTGGCATCGCCGGCAAGTCAGGCTCGAATACGTCGATCACGGGGTGCTACAACAGGGGCTTCATCCGGGCTACCCGCTGGAACAAGCCATCTGGTGCTGGCATCGTCGGCAGAACCTATGGCACGAGCGAGATATCGTACTGCTACAACAGCGGGGATATCCAGAACTACTTCGTGTCTCCCGATGGGACCGTATGGTCGGGCGGTTACTATATGGCCGGCATCGTAGGTGTCGGGGGTCACGTAGGAGGCGACTGCAGCGAGGACTTCGTGGATCGTGGCTACAACGAGATCACGGAGAGTATCGACAGTCCGGTAGACCCCTCCGCACCCGAGATATGGGGGTGCTACAACACGGGACATGTCCTCACGCCCGGATGGGACCGTCCTGGTGGCATCATCGGCGAGAACAACGGGTACGTGCACAGCTGCTACTTCCTGAACGGCACGGTGCAGCCCACCCCGGCGGGCGTCTACAGCCCGGTGGGTCGCGACTACGGCACCATTGTGGACACGGGGTCGCTCTCCTCCGATATCCTTCAGAGTTCGGCGGGAGTGGGGCTGCTCAACGCCCCTGTATGCCTCACCGACTGGAGCCTCTACTACGTCATCGATAGATCCGTCAGTGTATGGCCGATCTTCAACACGCAGTCCTCCATGAGAGACGACGAGCGAGCCAAGCTCACGACTGATACGGTCACGGCGGTGCAGTCCGCTTATGCTCCGTACTCCTCGGGCTACGATCCAGTCCCTGTTCTCAGCGTGACCTACAACGATGAAACACTCGTCCAGGGGGCCGACTTCAGGGTCATTCCGCAGCCAGGCGCTCGGACAGTGACGGTCAGAGACTCCGATAAGAAGCCGTACAGATGCTCGATCATCGGCATTGGCAACTACTCAGGACAAGTCTTCGATATCGCTTACGGAGTTGCTCTCGGAGACATCAGTCAGTGCTCGATACAGGTGACTCCCAAAACGTTCAATGGCGAGCTGCAGGCGTTCTCGAAGGGCGACGTTACGGTCTATGACGCAAGTGGAAGCCCGGTCGACGCGAATGAGTACACCGTGCGGTTCCCTACCGATGTAGCGAACTTCTCATGGGACATCAAGTACAGCCATCCCTGGGCGAGGGGGACTCGCGAGACCCTCGCTGCATCGACCGTTCGCTGGTATCCGGGTGAGTATGTCGAAGGTGCGAGCATGGCTGTGAACGACAGGGTGGATAACGCGTATCCGATGATAGTGGGTGCGACGAACACCTCGAACTACCAGGGAGAGATGATCTGTGCCTGGAATCTCATATCCCCGGTGGATCTTGCCAAGGACTTTGACGTCGAGACTGTCACGCTCGGCGGACGGGTCTGGTACTGGGATGCCGTCAAAGGGCAGCTCTATCAAAAAGACTCGCACGGAGACCCGATAACGGACGAAAGCGGCGATGTCGTCTACGGCATGGAAGTCACCTACACCGGCGAGATGATAAAGCCGACGGTGCAGGCGGTCTACGAAGCTGACGTGTCCTCGCCGTTGTATGGCAGAGATATAGGGGACATCCTCATAGATGCGACGGGGAAACCCAGCGAATCGCTTGGTTCGGTCGGAGACTATAGATACGTCTACGGGCTACTCGGCGAGGTGGCCGAGACAGGCAGGTCGGCCGATGAGAAGAACACCGAGGCGAGCACGGATGAGTTCTGTGCGTCGGTATGCGTGAGAAGCAATACAGGTGGAGACTGCTCCGGCTACTTCGTGATCCCCTTCTCCATAGAACCTGCAGATATCGCTGGATGCACGGTGTCGGCCCCGGATCAACTCTGGACGGGAAGCGAAATCACGCCAGTCGAGATCACCTTCAATGGCATGACGCTGCTGGAGGGCAGAGACTACACGATCGCATACGAGAACAACACCGATGTAGGGATCGCATCATTCACTGTGGCTGGGATCGGCAACTACACGGGCGGCTGCAGTGGGACGTACCTGATCGTTGATGCCGATGCGCTCTCGATCGCAGTCGATGCCTCCACGCTGGTCGAAGCGGGGGAGAAGTCCTACGTCACGACGGTATCTGATGCCGATGGCAGGCACGTGAGCTTCTCGGAGGCTGGTGCGAGGGTCACGGTGGAAGTCGTGGGGACAGCGATGCGCACCGTACGGGCTAGAGCCATCGATGCCAGCGGAACCGTGATCTCCATCGAGCCGACCGCTGCGGCTCAGAGCAACACGTTGTTCGCGGGTGCGTTCACGATGCCTGACAGTGCGGTGACCGTGAGACTCGAATATGCCGTTGTGTTCTCCGTCTATGAACAGGCGGGGAAGGCGCCAGCCGTACTGAGGAAAGACTATACGGGCGCGGAGCTGCTGGATGCGACGAAACGACAGCAAAGAGACTTCTATGGCTATCTGTACAGGGACTCCTCGACAGGTGTGTGGAGCGTCATCGGAACCGATCAGGCTTTCAGGGATCATGAGATCCTGGACGTGATCGAGGACTGGGATGCGAAGCATCGAGACGCCAAGAGCAAGATCGTTATCTCGGCGGACGGTGTTCAAACGGATGTGACCAGATACTTCAACTCAGACACCAGATATTACTTCTTCGGTGACTACCCTTCGAAGTTGAACATAGGTACCCGGAAGTCACAGTATCTGGCCACGCTCGGGTTCGTGACCCACTCTCGGGAAGTCGCCCCGGAGGAGCGTGCGGACGTGACGCTCGCCAGTGTTGAGGCGATGGCGCTCGCAGATACGGCAGCCACCGACATCTGTGACATCGCTCCAGTGTTTCTGTGCGGTATGAGCGACTTGGAGTTCAAGACACTGACGAACAGCACCGAGGAGCGGTTCGTAGAGAACGTCGACAGTGTGACGCTCGCCTACAGGGGTGACCTCGGCCAGGCGAGTATCAAGCTCGACTCCTCGGACAAGGTCGTCTCTGTGACCGATGTACAGGGTGTGACGCTCGCCGAGGGTGAGGACTACACGATCGCCTACGACCTGTGTGCGAATACCGTGACGATCGCTGCCCCGGAAGGCAGCGAACACTATACGGGCTCGCGGACGGAGAGCGTCCCGTCGGCTACGATCGCGGGTGCCACACGCTATGACACGGCGGCACAGATCGCAGCAGCGGCGTATCCGGATGGGGCGGCGGAAGGTGTAGTCGCGTGTGGCGGGAACTTCCCCGACGCTCTTTCGGCCTCGGCCCTTGCTGGCCTTGTAGATGGCCCCATCCTGATCACGACACCGACCGTGCTCTCTGATCAGGCTGCCAGGGCTATCGATGATCTTGGCATCGTGCGAGTGACCATAGTCGGGGGAACCTCTGCGGTGTCTACCGCTGTCGAGCAGACGCTGAAGGCGACACTCGGAGACGAGAATGTTGTCCGTATCGCTGGCGATACCCGCTACGGGACCGCATTGGCCGTCTACGAAGCCAGTCGGGACCGGACGGAACCGTTGGGCGATACCGCCATCGTTGCCAGAGGGTACGGGAAGACGGGATTCGCCGATGCTCTCTCCATATCTCCATACGCCAATGTGAGCGCTTCTCCGATCTTCCTTGCAGGTCAGGGCGGCACCCTCGATGTTGACTCCCTTGCTGCCATCAAGGGTGGAGCCTTCAGGAGGGTCGTGATCGTCGGCGGTACCTCCGTGGTATCCGGTGAGGTCGAAGCTGCCCTGAAGGCGATTTTTGGGACAGACGGAGTCATACGTATTGCCGGATCGAATCGCTATGCGACTTCGGCTGCGGTGGCAAGGTGGATAGTCGACGAATCGGGCGTTGGTTCCTGCTACGAGAGGCTCTCCATCGCCACAGGTCGGAACTTCCCCGATGCTCTCTCCGGCGGCGTGCTGCAGGGCCGACGCAGGTCTACTCTGCTGCTTTTCGATGATGAGGTAGCTGCCTCCGAGGACGTACTCCTTCTGCTCGATGATATATCTCCGAGAATCACCAGCGTCACGTTCCTGGGCGGTTCGACCGCCATGCCAGACAGCGCCAAATCGGCCGTCAGGCACGCATTGGGGTGGGAGTGAGGATGGGCAGTAGTGTCCGGGTCCGCAGTGGACTTTCATCGAGGCATCTGCGTTTCTCACTGACGATCGTTCTCGCACTGTGTTGCGCAGTGTCTGCCTGTGCAGTCGCGGCGTTGGCACAAGAAGCAGAGGGTGATGAGTACGGGCTGCTGGAGTTGTGCGTGATGACGAGCGATCGCGCAGAGTCGGGAGCAATCTCGGAGAAGGGCGGGAGCCTCGAACTCATCGTGATCGCCACAGATACGGAGGGGACATCAGATTACGCCACGAACCTGGGCTTCTCTGTCTCATGGACTACAAACGATGCAGGGATAGCGACTGTCGACTCCCAGGGCACAGTGACCGCTACAGGTGATGGACAGGTGCAGATCACCGCAACGTCGGATGATGACGACACTATCCACGATTCGATCACCATCGCCATCACCGGTCAAAGTGACTCCGCCTATGCAACTTCGATCGAAGTACTCGACGAAAGCGGCAAGGCGATCGGGGACAAGGGAACCGTTCAGCTCGGTGCAGCTGGCGAGTTCATGCAGTTCTTTGCACGTGTCACTTGGGATGACGGCACAGTGACATCTACTTTCGATGGAAGCGAGTCGGGGGTCACCTGGAAAGTCGGGGACAGTACCATCGGCTATATCAACCCCGACAGTGGGCGGTTCAAGGCCCTTTCGTCCGGTACCGTTGCGGTCACCGCGACGCGGGCAGGAGGGGTGGGTGGGTCTGTCGTCGGGCGGGTTTACGCCAATATAGGTTTCGCATCCGAGAACCCCGAGTACAACCCGTCAAGCTCTCTGATCGTCAGAGTGATCTATGAAGACTACCCGGAGACCGTGGTTTCCGAGAAGACGTATTCGGTAGCGGGATTCGAGTCTCTTGGGGCGGTCCGCTCGGCCTACACATACATAAACGGGGAGACCGGAACGTTCGCTACGCATAGCGCCTACGGTGTGTATCTCACCACGATCATAGACGACATCAAGATCACACCCTCCGACATACGCTACTTCACCTTTGCGGCGAACGATGGAGTGAACCCCGGGCACATCACGTATAGCTTCCTGTTCGGTGTCCCCCGCTACTATTTTCCCGACTACTCGCTCGGCGGCAGCACGGGGTCGGCCAAGGCGGTCTACCCCATGCTTGCACTTGCCGAAGCCGTCGCCCAGAACGATGACACCGCGGACTACAACGATCTGAACGTGGGTGTGCGATTCCGCCTCGAGTTCGGGTCGGCAGGGAAGTGGGACACGGAATCGGTGAGCAAGTCGCTCAAATACATCAACACTATGACCGTCGTGCTCTCCGGATCTCCCGCGACCGGCAACGGTGACGGTAGCGGTAGTGGTGACGGAACGGGTGACGGCAGTGGCAGTGGTAGTGATGACGGCACGGGTGACGGTAGTGCTAGTGCTGGCGAGGCAGGGGATGGCGCCACCGCGATTACAGGGGGAGGGGTCGAAGTGAGCGGTGACGTAGCAGAAGCCGCGGATGGGGCCACTACTACCACAGGGGGAGGGGCCGAAGTGAGCGGTGAAGTAGCAGACGCGGGTGGCTCCAGGAGATGGAGCGTCTACGAGATGATGAGCAACTCTGATGGGCCCGCGCTACCGGACTCCACTGACAACCCTTTGGTTCCGTATGCCCCTGCGGCCGTGTCACTCATCTTGTGTTCAGGGATAGCTTCGACCACATGGGGCTATCGACGACAGCTGGCTTGATAGCGAGCGAGCTCCGCACACGCACGTCGGGAACTTGATGAATCGCAGGTTTTGGTCCGCTTGACGTGTTTCCAGTATTTAGAGAAGGAGTACCACATGATGAACGGATTACCAGGAAAGGCGCTGCGTATCCTTCTGACAATGTGCTTCATCGTTCTATACACGCCCGTCTACGCACTTGGGGCGAGTACCGGTAGCACGGGAGGTGCTATCTACACAACACCCGACAGCGTCACGCTGGACGCTTCCAATCTGCTGAACTACGTACTGAATGAAGCGGACGGAACGATTGCCGTCGGTGGCGGAACGACTGCCACCCCCGCAATCTCCACGGCTACTGCGGGTGACGTCATCATTCCGCAGACGATAACAGTCGGTGCAACAGACTACACGGTCACCGCCATTTCGAACTATGCGTTCTATGGCTGCAAAGCGATAACCGGTGTCAGTTTTCCTGATACGTTGCTTACGATCGGACAGTACGCTTTTGGAGCGGCTGAAGCGTCCGCGGAGGCGTATGCTTGCACCGCTCTCAGCTCGATCACGATCCCGGCATCGGTTACTGCGATCAATCGACGTGCTTTCGGGTACTGCACGGGACTTACTTCGGTGAGTTACGAGACGACGCTGCCCGTAGTCACACGGGTGGATGTCTTCCAGGGCTGTTCCAATGTCACCTCAGTGAGTCTCCCGGAAGGGATAACCGAGATTCCGAACTATGCCTATGCGAACTTCGGAGTGGTCTCCGTGACCATTGACGATCTGGTCACCACTGTTGGCCAGGGAGCATTCCAAAACTGCGCTGCAATCGAGTCGATGACCATTCCAGAGAACGTCGAGACGATTGGGGACTCCGCGTTCTCAGGGTGCACGGCTCTCTCCTCGCTGACGTTCGCGGCGGGGTCTACTTTGACCGAGATCGGCAGCAGTGCGTTCAAGAGTTGCTGCTTCCCAGCGATCACAGTCCCCGCCAGTGTCGAGAGTCTTTCGGCTGGGGGGGCGTTTTCGAGCAACGAGGCTCTTCGGTCGGTGACCTTCGAGCCGGGTAGCGCTTTGACTGGGGTGATCGGTGACTACACGTTCCGCGGATGCACCGCGCTTACTTCGGTTACTATTCCCGCCGGCGTCACGGCGCTCGGTGGTAGTAGGGGTCGGGTTTTCGAGAGCTGTAATGCACTTAAGTCAGTGGAGTTCGCGGCAGGCAATCAACTCACTACTGTGGCCTCGAACTGCTTCCAGGACTGCTGGGCTCTCACCTCGATCGAGCTTCCCGATACGGTGACATCTGTCGAATTCGGTGCGTTCTTATGGTGCCAGGATCTCGAATCGGCTCCGCTTCCCGCCGGTGTCACCGGCGAGCTTCGGAACACATTCATGTACTGTGAGTCTCTGCAGTCATGCGTTGTCCCTGCGGGCGTGACAGTGCTGAAAGGTACGTTCGGTGGCTGTTCCTCGCTTGAATCGGTGACATTCGCAGAAGGCTCTGTGCTCGAGACCATCACATGGAAAGTATTCCAGGACTGCTCTGCGCTTCCGTCGATCACCATTCCCGCTTCTGTTACGACGATAGATGGTGGATTCATCCTCGATGACCAGTATGTGGAAGGTTGCTTCCAGCGCTGCTACTCGCTTGAGTCGGTTACGCTTGAGCCGGGAAGCCAGCTGCAGACGGTTGGTATGGCCACGTTCTACGACTGCCCGAAACTGCAAACGATAGACCTTCCCGCATCGCTTACGGCGATTGAAGACCATGCCTTCTGTGACTGTACTTCGCTTGGCTCCGTGACCTTCTCGCAGGAGGCGTCGACCACTCCCGCCGTCATATCGGCAGATGCATTCGTCGGTTGTAGCGCGCTGACGACTCTCACCGTCCCGCCTTCGGTTGGAACGATCAACAACGGCGCCTTCAGAGACTGTACTGCTCTGCGAACGGCGACGATCGAAAGTACAGCTACCATCCTGAACAACTCCGCAGTCCCCATTTTCAAAGGATGCTGTTCTCTAGAGACGTTGGCCTATGGTTCTGACATCTACTACGGTGTGAGCTACTTCCGTACCGACGCGAAGAAGACGTTCTACTCCAACGTGCTCGTCGAGCCGGAGACCGAGCTTGCGACACTCGACAACGGCGATGAGGCGATCTTCGAAGGGCGGGTACCCTCCCTTCCGGGTGAGGCCTACGACCAGGATATGACCTGGACATTCATTGATGGAGCAAGTAGCGATGAGACCAGCTCGGCCGACGGTGCGGTCTGGTCCTACCTATGGGCAGACACGCTCGCTCCTGTTGAGGCCGTGCGCGTGGGTGACACATTCACGGTCACAACGCTCGCAGGCGGGGTAAAGGTCACTTACAGGGTTCTGACGCACTACTCGGTGGCCCAAGAGACGTCTTATACCGTCGAAGTGGGGCCGCCGGACACGAGTGCGATGACCCAGTCTGGAACGGTGATGGCTGTCGCCCCCGCGATCCCTATCGACACTCAGGCGGTCACCATTCCCGAGACGGTCTACTACGATGGGATCACCTACGAGGTCACCAGGATCGGAGCGAGTGCTTTCAACGGGTGCACGGAGCTGTCCTCGGTGACGCTTCCCGATACGATCGTCACCATTTCCGATCGCCCCCTCAATATCGCCGCGACCGACTGGGAAGACGGACAGACCTGGAAGCGCGTCGGTTACAGCTACGCGTTTTATGGCTGTACCGCTCTGACGTCGATTGACATCCCAGCCTCCGTGGTCTCGATCGGCAACGGTGCCTTTGAAAACTGTACGGCGCTTTGGGATGTCGACTTCGCGGAGGGAAGCAAGCTCGACTCCACTGGCTACGCTGCGTTCCGCACCTGCACGAGTCTTGAATCTATCGTGCTTCCCGATTCGCTCACGTATATCGGAGAAATGACATTCGACGTTTGCCCCAACCTGAAGGACGTGACACTTCCGGCTGCATACGTGGGATCGGAGTGGTACCGTCCCTGGAAGCAGCTCGGCAACGGTTCGGTCTACAACGTATATCTCGACAAGATCACCTGGCGCTGCAACAAGTGGTTCACACAGAAGAACACTGATGACACCTATCCGGACAACTACCTCACCGTCTACTACTACGGTGCCGAAGACGCAGCAGCCGACGATAGCGCGTTCGGCAGCACCAGAAGCGATGCCGAGGCATTTGTCTATCTGAAAGAGGGCGCGACACTCGAGACTGCTTCGGAGGCTGACGGCACCCTCGAGGGAGCGATCCCCGATGCATCCGACTACCTTGCACCTAGAGTCGGTCAAGAAGTGGTTTGGGCCTACCAGGAAGGATTCGGCGAGTCTGTCGCGGCCACGAACACTGTCTATGCGTACGCTACGTATAAGACAGACCCTGCGTATAACGGTTCTGTCGTACCCGAGCGCCTCGAGGGGCCGACCCGTCTCGATACGGCTGTGGAGATAGCCAACGCTGCCTATCCGGACGGGGTGGATGAGGCTGTCATCGCCTACGCATACAACTTCCCCGATGCGCTTTCTGCTGCTGCTTACGCTGGCGTCGTCGACTGTCCGGTGTTGCTCACCGCGCAAGCGCGACTTTCCGACCAGGTACTAACGGCCATCAGGACCCTCGGTGTCGATCGTGTCACGATCATCGGTGGGACTTCCGCGGTCTCGAGCGCAGCTGAGGCCACGCTGAAGACTGAACTGGGCTCGGACAACGTCACCCGCATAGCGGGTACCAGCCGCTGCGACACGGCCCTCGAGGTCTACAGGTCGAAGCTAGGCTCATGGGGCGATACAGCGCTTGTGGCTACGGGGAACAAGTTTGCGGATGCCCTGTCCGTCTCTCCATACGCCAATGCAGCTGGCGCTCCGGTCTTTCTCGCTGGCTCGGACAACAGCCTCGACCCGGCTTCGTTCGACGCAATCGTCGAGGGAGGTTTCACCCGAGTCATCATCGTTGGTGGGACTGCTGCGGTGTCCTCACAGACGGAAGACAGCCTGAAAGCAGTATTCGGCGCAGAGAACGTCATCAGGCTCGCAGGTGTCAATCGCTACGCGACTTCTGCCGCTGTGGCTAGCTGGATAGTCGACGAGTCAGGTGCAGGTTTCATCTATGACAACGCCGCCGTGGCAACAGGGAGGAACTACCCCGATGCCGTCACCGGAGGCGTACTGCAGGGAGGAAGGAAGTCCGTCCTGCTTCTATTCGACGACGGTGCGGTCTCGATGCTCGATTTTGTTGGCGGCAAGACGTCGTCCATAGGGAAGTTGACCTTCCTGGGAGGGCAGTCCGTGTTTCCGACCACGACGGTAGATCAGCTTCTCTCGCTCTGGGACTGAGGTGCCTGACGGCAGACTGAAGTGAGCCTTTGGTCGCTATAGGATCCGGGGGGCCTGCGGGAAAGCAGGCCCCCACGCGATCGCTGAGTGATGATCGGTGGGGTCATTCTGCCGGTAGGTCCGTTCTAGGGCGGGTGTGGTTGGAAGGTCATTCGGTCCTGCACGACTGAGAAAGGATCCTATCGCACATGAACACGTTCTATATGAAGGACATGCTTCACCTGGTCGCTCAAGGGATGCTTGTGCCTACGATGGCGCTGCTTATCGTCCTTATCGGATACGCGATCTTCCTAATAGGCTCTGTCATTGCGGAGTACTACACCGAGCGGCGGCACTATAAGGTGACCATGCCGCAGTTCATCAATGCGATCAACGATGCGAAACCAAGTGAAGTCGTTGACGTGATCGAGGAGAGCGGGTTACTCCGTTACCAGAAGAGTGTGCTCGTTACCCTGGCGCACGATATGGACCTTCCGGATGATGACCTGTTCGCACTGGCTAAGTCCCTTGTATTCCAAGTGAATGAACGATACCGGAGGGTTATAGACCGGGTAAACCTTGGGGTGAAGGTGGCTCCGATGTTGGGTCTTATGGGAACGCTGATCCCACTTGGCCCGGGCATCGTCGCGCTTGGACAGGGCGACGCCGCGACTCTTTCCACCTCGCTCCTCATCGCGTTCGATACGACCGTAGCGGGGATGATCATCGCGGTCGTGTGCTTGGTGGTGGCCAACATCCGCAAGCATTGGTACGAAGCGTACATAGTCTCGGTCGAGTCCATCGCAAGCTGCATTCTCCAGAAGGCGGTGGAGAAGCGGACAGGCGTCGAGAAGGACGTGGCCGAGGACATGTATGTCGCCACAGGTGATGTCGACCTTGGCGGGGAACAAGCAGACGCAGAAGAGCGTGTGGTCGTTGACAAGCATGTGGCTGCCTCGATGCATGCAGCTGTCGATATGTGCGCAGGGGAGTAGCCATGCCACGCCATGACTTCCGATCAAGATCGTTCCTTAGCAGTGCCTCTGTCGAGCTGGAGAGTGCCGATCCCCGGGCATCTTTGATGAATCTCGTAGATGTGATGATCGTCTTCTCGTGTGGCTTGATCGTGGCTCTTCTCACCTTCTGGAATCTCGATATGCCCTCGGCGACAGAGATAATCGCGAAAGATGACGTCACAGAGATCGAGAAGATGGATGAGATGGCCGAGCAGATGATGTCCGCCGGAGGTGCCTACTCCGAACTTGGCAGCGTCTATCAGGATCTTGAGACCGGCAAGCTGTATATGCTGACCGAGGATGCGGAGATCTCGGACGAGACGACAGGTGTAGCTGCTGGAAGTTCGGATGCCACGGGCACAGATGTAGGGGTGCCTGCGGCGGACTCGCTGCAGTAGAGCCGTCTAGCAGAATCACTGTCCAGCCCGTTGCGAGCGGATGGTGGTTGAACGACAGAAACGTAGGTGCGGGAGAGGGGCTGCCTTGGCATCGGACGACTCTGCTCGTTTCAACCTGTGAATCCGGAGA
>Ga0265295_1002271_pt1 | contig 31063 bp, 30 predicted proteins | sample Munlansysbiofilm_FD_192503 | JGI IMG/M metagenome (GOLD analysis project Ga0265295, IMG submission 192503) | Leachate microbial communities from a municipal landfill in Southern Ontario, Canada - Methane capture system biofilm | ecosystem: Engineered > Solid waste > Landfill > Unclassified ... | reverse complement strand
TTTTCCGGTAACCGCAGAAGCGGTCACCCTTGACGGGCAGTTGCTGGGGCATGTGCCACGCCTGTTTGAACTTTGGTCTTTATCGGGTGAAAAACAGGCGCAATTGCCGGCTCGCCTGCCATTGCCAGGGCCAGATTTGCCACAGGTGCAAAATCTTGATTTGAAGGCATTGGCCCAGGCAAGCAGACTGGTTTATTTACCCGTCGTGATTCAGCAAACCGGTGTGGATAATGACGGGCTGGCCCGGGACTGGGTAACACCGCCGGTTGATGATCACAAGAATACGGGTTATGCCCTGCAATGGTTTGGGTTTGCCCTGATAGCGCTGCTGGCCCTGCTATTTGTAGGATACAGGATGGGTCGATATGGGAAATCAAGGAGCAAAAATGAGGAGTGATGTGTTGGAGATGAAAAAGCGGTCCCTGGTGCCTTTGTATCTGATTCTGCTAAGTTGCATTATTCCTGTGGTGGCGGCAGCCCTGCTTTATTTCGTGCCGGGTTTAAGACCCGAGGGGGCGACCAATTATGGCGCATTCGTGATGCCACAACGCAGCATGCCATCGTCTGCCCAGTTGCCATTACGCACCCTTGATGGCAATTCGTTTGACCTGAACTCCCTGAAAGGGCGCTGGGTACTGGTTAGTGCCGATGGTGGAGCCTGCCCTGATTCTTGCGCCACCAAGTTGCATTACACCCGCAATGCCCATGCCAGCCAGGGCAAGAATGTAGAGCGACTGGTGCGCGTGTGGTTTGTGACCGACAACGAAACCATCCCGCAGAAGGTGCTGGATGCGTATAAAGGCACCTTGATGTTACGGGTTGACCCGGTTGCACTGGGTACTTTTTTATTAGGCCAGGAGGTTCGTGCAGGAGCGGATGAACTGGAGCGGGAAATGGATAAATATTTGTGGATTATTGATCCGCTTGGCAATTTGATCATGTATTACCCCGGCCAGGAAACTGATCCTGTCCGGTTCCGTAATGATATTGCCAAGTTGTTGCATGTTTCGGTAATTGGGTAAGCCATGGCAACCCGGGTTCATTCTGTTTATCGCCGGCTTGTTTTCCTGACTTGGTTTTTTACTCTCGACCTGATCATGTTTGGCGCTTTTGTGCGCCTGACCGATTCAGGCCTGGGCTGCCCCGACTGGCCGGGCTGTTATGGCAAACTCACGCCGTTTGGCGCATCGGGGCAGATTGCCGATGCGCTGGTGCAACAGCCATATGGGCCGGTGTCGATGTCAAAGGCCTGGATCGAAATGATTCACCGGTATTGGGGCAGTGTGCTGGGCATGCTGATTATTGCCATTGTGTTCATGGCATGGCGTTACCGGAAGCAGATTGGCCGCCCAGCCGGGCTTGCCACCTTTTGTCTGGTTGCAGTTTGCCTGCAGGGTGCTTTCGGCGCCTGGACCGTTACGCATAAATTAATGCCGGTCATCGTGACCGCCCATTTGTTGGGCGGCATGTTGCTGCTGGCGCTGATGAGCTGGCTGGCCGCCCGTGAAAAAACGCATGCCCCGGTTTCTGTTAAGGCCGCATTTGCGCGGCCCTGGATGTTGTTTGGGCTGCTGATATTATTCGTGCAAATTGTGCTGGGCGGCTGGGTCAGTACCAATTATGCCGCCCTGGCCTGCATGGATTTTCCAACCTGTCACGGACAATGGGTACCCGAGATGGATTTTGCCGGTGGTTATTCAATTTTTCGTGAGTTGGGTGTATTGCCCAATGGGGAGATCATCTCGCAACAGGCCCTGACAGCCATTCATTGGGTGCACCGGAATTTTGCGGTTTTTGTTTTCGTGTATCTGTTTGCCATTGCCTTGCGCCTGCGTCAAGAGCAGGGTTTACGTGCTCCCGCACAATGGCTGGTTTTGCTATTATTGATGCAGGTATTAACCGGACTAAGCACAATATTTTTCCAATGGCCATTACTCATTGCCGTTTTGCATAATGGTGGGGCCGCAGGGCTGGTGATTGCGGCGGTAACAATGCTTGTACGATTGAATCGTGCAGGATCTGACTATAAGGTATTGCCATGACGATAGCCTTGACTGCGCAAACAAAGTTTTTTCAACAGTATTGGGTGCTAACCAAACCCCGAGTAACCCAGCTGGCGGTTTTTTGTGCCGTGATTGGCATGTTTCTGGCGTCAAACGGGTTGCCCCCGGTTAGTGTGGTGGTGGCAGGCACCATCGGGATCTGGTTGCTGGCTGCAGCCGCGTTTGCCATTAATTGTTTGATCGAGCAGGAAATTGATGCCCGCATGTTAAGAACCCGACGCCGGGCAACGGCACAGGGCACGATTACCTCTTTGCAAGTGGTGCTGATGTCGGGCATGGTGGGTGGGCTGGGCATGCTGGTGCTGTACTGGTTTGTGAATGCCCTGACCATGTGGCTAACGTTTGCGACCTTTATTGGCTATGCCTTGATCTATACCATTGTATTAAAACCGCGCACCCCCCAGAATATCGTTATTGGCGGTTTGTCGGGTGCGATGCCACCAGCCTTGGGCTGGGCGGCCGTGGCAGGCTCGGTACCGGCAGAAGCGTGGTTGCTGGTGCTTATTATTTTTGCCTGGACACCCCCGCATTTCTGGGCGCTGGCCCTGTATCGCAGCCATGACTACCAAAAATCCGGTTTGCCCATGTTGCCAATAACGCATGGTAATGCTTTTACCCGCTTGCATATTTTGTTATATACCTTCATGCTTGTGGTCATAACGCTAATGCCATTTATTATCCGCATGAGCGGCCTGTTTTATCTGGTCGCGGCACTGTTTTTAGGGGGGTGGTTTATCAAGTACGCATTAAGCCTGTATAAGGCTTACAGCGATGAACTGGCCCGAAAAACGTTCCGGTTTTCGATTCTCTATCTTGCCTTGCTGTTTGGGGCATTGCTGGTGGATCACTGGATCATGATTTTGATGTGATGATAGGTATTTAATGAATAAATCATATAAAGCCAGAAAGCTGGCAATCAGTATGGGCCTGGTTTTTTCCATGGTCTTTGGCTTGTCAGCCTGCAAGCAGGAAGTGCTTGAAGGGGTCTCTGCGCAATCGCTGGCCTTTATCGGCTCTGATATTACCGGTACCGGTTTTGGTAAAAATGTGGGTGGCATCAACCAGGATGGCCAGGCGGTGTCTTTTAACGATTACAAAGACAAGGTGGTGGTGGTTTTCTTCGGTTTTACCCAATGCCCCGATGTCTGCCCCACGGCCATGGCCGAATTGTCGCAGCTCATGACAAAATTCACCCCTGAAGAAGCAGCACAGGTGCAGGTGGTCATGGTCAGCATAGATCCCGAACGCGATACCCCGGAAATGCTCAAGGCTTATGTGTCCGCTTTTGATGACCGTTTCAATGGCATTACCGGCACACCTGAACAAATTGCCCAGTTGGCCAAGTCCTTCAAGGCCTTTTACAAGAAAGTGGCCCATACCAACGGTACTTATTCAATGGAACACAGTTCCAGTTTATATGTGCTGGATAAAAATGGTGAATCCCGCATTCTTTTCAAACCGGGTACATCCATAGAGGATATGGAAAAAGATATTAGAAGCCTGTTTTAAGTTCAGGCTGTAGTATTGTGTCATCATTCACATCCGGCTTCAGGCCGGATGTTTGTTTGGGATAAGAAAATGTGGGGCCGGAGGAGGCAATGTCCGATATAAAGATAAGCGTGTAAGCCATAACATAATTCTTTTTTTGCGTCTTAATATTTTTATTTTTTATCTAAATATTATTTATTAAGATGTATGTTGTGCAATTGAAACAATAATTTACGATTAATGATTAAAATGCATGCATTTAATTGAGTCATTGGCTTTCTGTCTTGGCAGGCCTGCCTGCGGTTTATTTAATAATTGTTGGTAAGCATAATTGTTGGTAAGCGTTGGGTCGTTCATGACAAAAAATTTCTATAAATATATTATACGAATTCTTGGTCTGGATTTGTTTTGAACAAAATTGGTTGGAGTAAAATGAATTTCCCCAGAGTAATTGTGACTGCACTGGCAGGTGTTTCCCTAGCTGCTTGTAGTTCACTTAGCAATGTCATGCCCGACGGCACAAGCGATAATCCGGTTTTCCCAGATATCCACAATATTACCTATGATAATGGCAGGGGCGTTGCCCCCAATCCAGAAAATCTTAAATTGGTACGTTCGGGCGTCACTAAAGACCAGCTTTATTATTTGCTGGGTCGTCCTCATTTTTCAGAAGGTTTTGCGCCGCGCGAATGGGATTTCCTGTTTTACCTGAATACACCTGGTAAAGGCACGAATAATGTGTCTTCCTGCCAATATAAAATCCTGTTTGACAAAGACATGCTGGCCCGTAGTTTTTACTGGAAACCGGTAGGCGCCAATGATGTTTGCGAGCCTGAAACCCTTGAAAAAGTAGCGGAACAAGCCAGAAAAGTTACCCTTGAGGCAGATGGCCTGTTTGCATTTAATGGTGCCGGCATTAATGATTTGCAGCAGCGCGGCAAATTGCGTCTTGAATCCTTAAGCCAGGAAATCCGTAACCAGCCCAGTGTCAAATCAGTGGTTATTATTGGCCACACTGATCGTCTGGGCCCCAAGGCCTATAACCAGGCTTTGTCTGAAAAACGGGCAAGCAGTGTCGCCGGGTATTTAATATCCAAAGGTGTGTCTTCTTCCCTTATGACAGTGCAAGGACAAGGTGAATTGCAGCCGCTGGTCCAATGCGAGAATACCGGCAGTCGTCAGGAGCTTATCAGTTGCCTGGCCCCCAACCGCAGGGTTGAAGTGCTGGTTAATCTTGAAGAAAGCCAGGACAAATAAAGAGCAAAAAAAAAGCACTTCATATACTGAAGTGCCTGAATCATCCGTCTCAAAGGGGAGGGGAAAGAGGAGGAGCAGAAACGGATGTCAAGCCCAAGCCTGCGTTGCACAGATATTGCCGGGGCTTATAGTGTTTAGGCTTGCTGCTTCTACAATAGTTCAATAAGTTTCCCACCCAATTGTTTCAATGCATTACCACAATATTTGACATCCTCCCCGCCCTGAACGACGGGGTTTTACGCGCAAATCCGATAAACCTGGTGCGGCAGAAAACAAAAACGTCATCCCCTTATGTCAGGAATGACGTTAAATGGTTGAAACCCGAAAAATTACTCGCTTAATGCTTTGCGCATTTTTTTCAGGGATGCGGCTTCAATTTGCCGGATACGTTCGGCCGACACGCCAAACTCGGCAGCCAGTTCATGCAAGGTGGCACCACCTTCATCTTGTAGCCAGCGGGACTCAATAATACGGCGAGCGCGCTCATCAAGCAGCGAAAGTGCCTGGGAGATACCCGAGCTTTGCAGGGTATCGTAAGCGTGTTTTTCAATCACGGTGGTTGGTTCGTGATCGCCGTCGTCTGACAGGTAAGAAATGGGGGCGAACTCGTCATCATCATTGGTTTGTGATTCAAACGACATATCGCGGCCAGAAAGACGGACTTCCATTTCGCTGACATCTTCGGGGCGGACATTCAGTTTGGCGGCAATGCCTTCAATATGTTCAGGATCAAGGGTTTGGCCATCGGGACGCATGCTGCGCAAATTGAAGAACAGCTTGCGCTGGGCTTTGGTGGTGGCAATTTTTACCATACGCCAATTACGAATGACGTACTCATGAATTTCGGCCTTGATCCAATGAACGGCAAAAGAAACCAGGCGGACACCACGGGACACGTCAAAACGCTTGACCGCTTTCATCAGGCCGATATTGCCTTCCTGGATAAGGTCGGCGTGTGGCAGGCCATAGCCCAGATACTGGCGGGAAATGGACACCACCAGACGCAGGTGCGACATGATCAGGTCACGGGCAGCATCCAGACTGCCTTCTTTTTGCAATTGTCCAGCCAAATTTTTCTCCTGTTCTGCAGACAGGAGTGGTAAACGGTTCACTGCGCTAATGTATGCCTCTATGGTGCCTAATGCTCCCGGATTGGAGATGGCCATGGCTACATTGGAATTTGACAGTGCAAGCGCTTGATTTGACATAGGTTTTGTTTGACTCCGTTGAAATGATATTTTCGTTGTATATATTAGCACTCAATAGTAAAGAGTGCTAATAAGATATTGAAATCAGGAAAAAGTTCCTGTTTCAATCTATTTATGGCTTTTTTTCGGCGTTATGACCCACTTTAAAGGCGTTCGGCATGAAAACGGATATGGTCTTCCATGAAGGTTGAAATGAAATAATAGCCGTGGTCATAGTGCTCGTGGTGACGCAGGACCAACGGTTGGTTAGCCTGTTCACATGCCGCTTCAAACACCTCGGGATACAGCTGTTCTTGCAGGAAGCTGTCTTTCAGGCCCTGGTCAACCAGGATGCCCTGGGGAAAAGGGTTGTGCAGGGTTTGTATCAGGCAGGAGGCATCATAAGCTTCCCATTGGGTTTTATCGTTGCCTAAATAGCGGGAAAAAGCTTTTTGTCCCCATGGGCATTTGGCCGGTGCGGCAACCGGTGCAAAAGCAGAAACGGATTTGAACAGTTGGGGGTTTTTCAGGGCCAGTACCAGTGCGCCGTGGCCGCCCATCGAGTGCCCGAAAATACCTATCCGGTCTTTGGCTGCGCCCAGTGTTTCGGCAATCGCATAAAGCTCTTTGGTAATGTAGCTGTACATCCGGTAGTTTTTATTCCAGCCGGGTTCGGTGGCATCCAGATAAAAACCGGCACCGGTGCCAAAGTCCCAGTGTTCGTCTTCGCCTTCTATGCCTGCCCCTCTTGGGCTGGTGTCCGGGGCAATTAGCATCATGCCGTGTTCGGCCGCGTAACGCTGGGCGGCTCCTTTGGTCATGAAGGTTTCTTCGGTGCAGGTCAGGCCGGCCAGGTAAAACAGGGTGGGCAGGGCACCATTTTCGGCCTGACGGGGTATAAATACGGAAAAACGCATGGGCAGGCCGATTTCATTGGACTGGTGGCGGTAAAAACGCTGTACCCCGTCAAAACAGGCATGTTCGCTGATAATTTCAAGATTCATCGTCGTTGACCTCAGAATGGAAGGAAGAAAAACAAGTTGGCGTAAACACAAAGATTGTACCTGTAGATGTATGTGTTTTTCGCTACAATTTGTCTTGTCTATTCTTTGATTGAATTATCATGGCCCGACTTCCCCGTCTGTATGCGCCACACACCGCACAATTGGTGCACGCAAAGCTTGTCCATTCTTTTGATGCGGCCCCTGATGCGGGGCAACGCATGAATCAGGTTCTGGCCTGGCTGGCAGACCTGGTGCGCATGCATAACGTTGCCTTGCATGGCTGGACGCTGGTTGATGACAGCATTCTGCTACTGGCCACCCCTGAAAACGAGCAGGGCATTTCCCGCGTCATGCAGTCGCTGGGCCGGAACCTGGCCGCTTCATTGCGGTCTGGCCCCGTTTTTTTAGGCCGTTATCATTCAACTTTGCTTGAACCCGGGCAATGGGTGCTGCCAGCCATGGTCTGGCTGGAGTCTTTTACCCGTTGCGAGAAAGGCATGGATGCACCCGAATTGTGGCCTTGGTCATCAGTGGGTATTCATACCGGTGCCGGTTTGGGGGCCGTACCCTGGCTAACTGATCATGAAGACTACTGGCTTACCGGCAATACGCCGTTTGACCGGCAGGTCCGCTACAGAGAGATTTTTCATCATGGCTTGTCCATGAACGAGAGCGCCCGGATTGCTGCCGCTTTGGCAGGGCAATGGGCGCTGGGTAGCGAAGCGTTCCTGCAGTCGCTGTCCAGCAGTGCCAGCCGGCGTGTCAGCCCCGGCAAGCGTGGCCGCCCAAGAAAAATCCAGCCTGAGCCTGGAACAAATTAAATGCTTGTTCGTGGCTTGCGCTTATTCGTCGTCCTGTTTAAGCTTAATATTGGAACCGATATACTGTTCAGGCATTGTTCAGACATAAAAACGAAAAGGATGGGTATGGACTATTTACTGGCCCTTGATCAGGGAACCTCAAGTTCGCGCAGTATCTTGTTTGACCTGCAGGGCAATATTGTTGCCATGGCGCAGCAGGCGTTCCCCCAGTACTATCCGCAATCGGGGTGGGTGGAGCATGAGCCGCAAGAAATCTGGCAATCACAGCTGGGCACCCTGCGTGACGTTATTCGCCAGTCAGGAATCAGTCCAAACCGGATAGTAGCGGCGGGTATTACCAACCAAAGGGAAACCACCTTGGTCTGGCACCGTAAAACCGGGCAGGCATTATGCCGGGCGATTGTCTGGCAAGACCGGCGTGGTGAAGTCCTGTGCCGCAAGTTAAGGGAAAGGGGGCTTGAGGCTTTTATTCAGGCGCGCACGGGCCTGAAACTGGATGCTTATTTTTCGGCCACCAAATTAAGCTGGATGCTTGACAACGTGCCCGGTGCCCGCAAGCTGGCCGAGCAGGGAGAGTTGGCCTTTGGCACGGTAGACAGCTGGCTGTTATGGCAGTTAAGCAAAGGCCGGGTGCATGCGACCGATGTCAGCAATGCTTCACGTACCATGCTGTTCAATATCAGGGAGAACCGCTGGGATCCAGAATTGCTGGATTTATTCGGCATTCCGGCCAGTATGCTGCCCGACGTACTGCCGTCAAGCGCTTTTTATGGGCAAATTGATGCAACCATTGCTGGCCATGCCATTCCGATTGGGGGTGTGGCGGGTGACCAGCAAAGCGCCCTGTTCGGCCAGGCCTGTTTCCAGCCCGGCATGGCCAAGAATACCTATGGTACTGGTTGCTTTGCCCTGTTACATGCCGGTGGGCATTTTAGGGTGTCGGAAAATGGCTTGTTAACCACCCGGGTGGCCCAGCATCAGGATGGGCTTGAGTATGCCCTGGAAGGCAGTGTGTTTATAGGTGGTGCAGTGGTGCAGTGGTTGCGCGATGGCCTGGGGATCATTCAGCAAAGTGCCCAGGTACAGCCGTTGGCCGACTCGGTAAGCGATAGTGGTGGTGTATTGTTTGTGCCCGCCTTTACCGGTTTGGGTGCACCTTATTGGGATGCCAATGCCCGCGGAACCATTACCGGGCTTAGTCGTGCTACTACAGCGGCGCATATTGCGCGGGCAGCGGTAGAAAGCATTGCCTATCAAAGTGCCGCCTTGCTGGAAGCCATGAGTCTTGAAGCGAAGGCAGGCAATGGCGTGTCCTTGCAGGAGCTGCGGGTGGACGGTGGCGCTTGTGTCAATGATTCCTTAATGCAGTTTCAGGCTGATTTGCTGGGCATTCCGGTGGTCCGTCCCCACATGATTGAAACTACTGCCCTGGGCGCGGCTTATCTGGCTGGCTTGCAGCTTGGAGTGTGGTCGGGTACCGATGAGCTTGCTGCATTATGGCGCGAAGAACGCCGTTTTGAGCCCAATATCGGGCGGGATGAAGCCGCCAGCCTGATGGAAAAATGGAACCGGGCAGTTCGCCAGACGATGGCGACATGATCGCCACAGTCTGGCCGCGCTTTGCGCTGGATATTTATTCCATGAAGCGCATTTGCAATTGCCGGCCTTTGATGGTGCGCTGACGAAGCTGTGTGATGGTGTCATCGGCCACTTTGCGTTCGATGGCAACAAAGGAAACAAAATCATAAATATTGATTTTGCCCACTTGTTTGGCGTGCAGGCCAATATCCTTGGTTAAGGCCCCCAACAGATCTCCGGGGCGGATTTTGTCTTTTTTACCAGCTCGCAGGCAAATGGTTTTCATGGGGGGCTGCAAAGAACGGGCGTTGGTTTTTACGGCTGGTAAATCCTGCCAGTCCAGTGGTGCCTCAAGCGCCTTTTCAATGCGTTCTGCCCTGAATTTTTCTTGCGGGCTGCATAAGGTAAGTGCCAGCCCCTTGGCTTCACTTCTGCCGGTGCGGCCAATACGATGAATATGGGTTTGTGCATTGGGTGAAATATCCACGTTAATCACGGCGTCAAGGGTTTGGATATCCAGGCCACGGGCGGCCACATCGGTGGCGACCAGCACCGAGCAGCTTTGGTTGATAAACTGGACCAGGACATCTTCACGGTCACGCTGCTCCAGGTCTCCATGCAATACAAGTGCCCGGATGCCACGCTGTTGCAAGTCTTCGGCAAGTTCCTCACATTGTGCCTTGGTATTGCAAAATGCAAGGGTAGATACCGGACGGAAATGGTTAAGCAGGTTGGCGGTTGCCACAAAACGCTGTTCAGGATTGATTTCATAAAAAATCTGTTCAATCTGGCTCTGGCTGGGCAGGGATTCTACCTGGACTTTTTCAGGGTTGATCATGAAGCCTTCACAATCTTTCAGGATAGGCGCTGGATAAGTGGCTGAAAACATCAGGGTCTGGCGTTTAAGTGGACATGCACGGGTAATGGCACAAATATCATCATAAAAACCCATGTCAATCATGCGGTCGGCCTCATCAAATACCAGTGTTTTGACGGTATTCAATTCAAGCTGTCCACGTTCCTGCAGGTCAAGAATGCGTCCGGGGGTGCCCACCACAATATGCGCGCCATGTGAAAGGGACTCGATTTGAGGGCGCAATGCCGCGCCGCCGCATAAGGTCAGGATCTTGATATTGCCTAATGCACGGGCCAGTTTGCGTAGTTCCCGGGAAACCTGGTCGGCCAGCTCCCGGGTAGGGCACAGCACCAATCCTTGAATGCCAAAAAAGGCAGGGTTGATTTTCTGCATGATACCCAGGCCGAAAGCGAGCGTCTTGCCACTGCCGGTTTGGGCCTGGGCCAGAACGTCCCGACCGTCCAGGATCAGGGGCAGGCTTTCTACCTGTATGGGGGTCATGGCGGTGTAACCCAATTCCGACAGATTATGTTGTTGTTCGGCAGAAAGGGGCAGGGAGGAAAAAGAAGAGGCAGTCATGGCGCAGGTGTTGTATTGAGGTAGGGAAAATAAAACAGAATTGTAAACGTAATTGGTCCGGGGCCTTTGCAATTTTTATGAAATGGAAATTTTAAGGCTTATAAAAAAACAGGATTTTCCAATAAAAACAAAATCTTAAATGGTCTGTCCCTTATTTTTAAGGGTAAAAATAAAAAATTAAAAAAATAGGGTTTGACCCTTTTTATTTTTATTGCAAGCGGATGTTTTTGTCTTTATTCTTGAAAACTGAAAAGAGCCCATTTAGCTCGAACCCATTGCATTGCGGAGCATGTATGTCTATCCAGATTAACAAAAATGTTGTGACTGAGGCGTTGGTTGATGCCCCGGCCATTGGTTTAATGCCGCACCAGCAGCCCGAATCCCGGGGCCTGTATGACCGGCACCATGAACATGATGCCTGTGGTGTCGGGTTTGTGGCCCATATCAAGGGCCAAAAAAGCCATGCCATTATACAGCAGGGTCTGAAAATCCTTGAGAATCTGGACCATCGGGGTGCGGTGGGTGCCGATAAATTAATGGGTGATGGGGCCGGTATCCTGATTCAGATTCCCGATGCCCTGTACCGGGATGAAATGGCCCGCCAGGGTGTCACGCTGCCACCCGAAGGCGAGTATGGGGTGGCCATGGTTTTTCTGCCCAAAGAAACCGCCTCGCGGCTGGCCTGTGAAAAAGAGCTGGAACGGGCGGTGCGTGATGAGGGCCAGGTCCTGCTGGGCTGGCGCGATGTGCCGGTAGACAGTGACATGCCCATGTCACCGGCAGTGCGTGAGTGTGAACCGGTTATTCGCCAGCTGTTTATTGGCCGTGGACCCGATGTGATGGTGCCTGATGCACTTGAACGAAAACTGTATGTAATCCGTAAAACGGCCAGTCACGCCATTCAGGCCATGAATCTGGCCCATAGCACCGAGTATTTTGTGCCGTCCGCTTCGGTACGGACGGTGGTTTATAAGGGCTTGCTGCTGGCCGATCAGGTGGGTACCTATTACCGGGATCTGGCCGATACGCGTGCCGTTTCCGCCCTGGCCATGGTGCACCAGCGCTTTTCCACCAATACCTTTCCGGCATGGCCATTGGCACACCCTTACCGCATGATTGCGCATAATGGGGAAATCAATACGGTCAAGGGCAACTTCAATTGGTTGCGTGCCCGTGAGGGCGTGATGGAATCGGCGGTGTTGGGCAATGACCTGCAAAAACTGTATCCTATTGTTTATGAAGGCCAGTCGGATACAGCCACCTTTGACAATTGCCTGGAATTGCTGGTAACCGCGGGTTATTCGCTGGCCCACGCCATGATGATGATGATTCCCGAAGCCTGGGAGCAGCATGCCGACATGGATGTTAACCGTCGTGCTTTCTATGAATACAATGCGGCCAAAATGGAGCCCTGGGACGGTCCGGCCGCCGTGGCATTTACCGATGGCCGCCAGATTGGCGCAACGCTGGACCGCAATGGCCTGCGTCCGGCCCGTTACCTGATTACCGATGACAATATGATCATTCTGGCTTCCGAAGCCGGCACCTTGACCATACCCGAGCACCGCATCGTGAAAAAATGGCGCTTGCAGCCCGGCAAAATGCTGCTGATTGATCTTGACCAGGGCCGCATTATTGATGATGAGGAAATCAAGTCTCAATTGGCCAACAACCGCCCCTACCGGCAGTGGATCGAGCGTTTGCGGGTTCGCCTGGATGATTTGCCCGCCACCGATACCGTTCATGCCGCCGATTACATGAGCCATGCCTCATTGCTGGATCGCCAGCAGGCTTTTGGCTGGACCCAAGAGGACATCAAGTTCATTCTTGAACCCATGGGAAAAAATGCTGAGGAAGCCATTGGCTCTATGGGTAATGATGCGCCGCTGGCCGTGTTGTCCAGCCGTCCGAAGTCTTTTTATAACTATTTTCGCCAACTGTTTGCGCAGGTCACCAACCCGCCCATTGATCCGATCCGAGAGCAGCTGGTGATGTCGCTGGTTTCCTTCATTGGGCCCAAACCCAATCTGCTGGATATCAATAACGTCAATCCGCCACAGCGTATCGAGGTCTCCCAGCCCGTGCTGGATAGCATTGACATGTCCCGCCTGCGTGAAATTGAACGTTATACCGATAATAAATTCCGTTGCCATGAGCTGGATATTACCTACCCGGCCAGCTGGGGAACGGAAGGCATTGAAGCCTGTATTGCCGCTTTGTGTGCCAGTGCCGTCGATGCGGTCAAGAGCGGTTATAACATTTTGATTATCTCTGACCGAAAAGTGAATAGCGAGCAGGTGGCTATCCCAGCCTTGCTGGCTACTTCGGCCATTCACCAGCATCTTATCCGTTCTGGCCTGAGAACCAATACGGGCCTGGTGGTGGAAACCGGTTCAGCCCGGGAAGTGCATCATTTTGCCTTGTTGGGCGGTTATGGTGCCGAAGCGGTTTATCCCTATCTGGCGATGGAAACCCTGGCCACCATGGATGCAACGGGCAAGGCGGTTAAAAATTACGTCAAGGCAGTGGGCAAGGGCCTGAACAAGGTCATGTCCAAAATGGGTATTTCAACCTATATGTCTTATACCGGTGCTCAGATTTTCGAGGCGGTGGGCCTGAAAAGCAACCTTGTCCGTAAATACTTTACCGGTACGCCCTGCAATATAGAAGGGTTGGGTATTTTTGAAGTGGCCGAAGAGGCATTCCGGCTGCACCGGCAGGCTTTTGGCAATGATCCGGTATTGGCCAATGAGCTGGATGCCGGCGGTGATTACGCTTTTCGGGTCCGTGGTGAAGCGCATATGTGGACCCCCGACTCTATTGCCAAGCTGCAGCATGCCACCCGCGCCAACAATTACCGTACCTACAAGGAATATGCCCAGCTGGTCAATGACCAGTCGCGCCGTCATATGACTTTCCGTGGATTGTTTGAGTTTAAAGTGGATCCTTCCAGGGCGATTGCGCTGGAAGAGGTTGAACCAGCCAAAGAAATTGTCAAGCGTTTTGCCACGGGGGCCATGTCTTTAGGCTCAATCTCCACCGAGGCGCATGCCGTGCTGGCCGTGGCCATGAACCGGATTGGCGGTAAGTCCAACACCGGTGAAGGCGGAGAGGATGAATTGCGCTATCGGGCTGAAATGCAAAACGGTAAAAGCAAAATCAAGACGGGTGATACGCTGGCTTCGGTATTGGGTGCTGGCCGAATTGTGGCCGAGGTTCCGTTGCTTAAGGGTGATTCGCTGCGTTCAAAAATCAAGCAGGTGGCGTCGGGTCGTTTTGGAGTCAGTGCCGAATATTTAAGTAGCGCAGACCAGATCCAGATCAAAATGGCGCAGGGGGCCAAGCCTGGAGAGGGCGGGCAGTTGCCGGGTCATAAGGTGTCTGAATATATTGCCAAATTGCGTTACTCGGTGCCGGGTGTGGGGCTTATTTCGCCACCACCGCACCATGATATTTACTCTATCGAAGATTTGGCCCAGTTAATTCATGATCTTAAAAATGTCAATCCGGCGGCTTCCATTTCCACCAAACTGGTTTCTGAAGTGGGGGTGGGCACGATTGCGGCCGGTGTGGCCAAAGCCAAGTCTGATCATATTGTGATTGCCGGCCATGATGGCGGAACCGGTGCCTCTCCCATCGCCTCTATCAAGCATGCCGGTACACCGTGGGAGCTGGGGCTGTCTGAAACCCAGCAAACCCTGGTGCTGAACAAACTGCGCAGCCGTGTGCGGGTGCAGGCCGATGGTCAGATGAAAACCGGCCGTGATGTGGTGATTGGCGCCTTGCTGGGGGCGGATGAGTTCGGTTTTGCCACAGCGCCCCTGGTGGTGGAAGGCTGCATTATGATGCGCAAGTGCCACTTGAATACCTGTCCGGTCGGCGTGGCAACCCAGGATCCGGTCCTGCGCCAGAAATTCCAGGGCAAGCCCGAGCACGTGGTGAATTACTTCTTCTTTGTGGCTGAAGAGGTCAGGGAAATCATGGCCCAGCTGGGGGTTCGCAAGTTTGATGACTTGGTGGGCCGGGTGGGTTTACTGGACATGCGTGCCGGTGTGACGCACTGGAAAGCCAAAGGGCTGGATTTTTCCCGCGTGTTTTACCAGCCGGAAACTGAAATCGGCAAATATCATACCGAAGCGCAGGATCATGCACTTGAAAATGCCCTGGATAAACAGTTGATTGAACGCAGCAAGAGTGCGATTGAGCGGGGTGAGAAAGTATCTTTCATTATGCCGGTGCGTAACCGCAATCGTACGGTGGGTGCCATGCTGTCAGGCATGGTGGCCAGAAAATACGGTCATGAAGGGCTGCCTGATGACACCATTCACATCCAGTTCAATGGTGTTGCCGGTCAGAGTTTTGCTGCCTTTCTGGCCCATGGCATTAGCGTTGACCTGGTGGGTGAGGCGAATGACTATGTGGGTAAAGGCTTGTCCGGCGGGCGGATCTCCATTCGTTCACCCAATGATTTTCGCGGTTATGGCCCCGAACATATTATTGTGGGCAATACCGTGTTGTATGGTGCGCTGGGCGGAGAAGCCTATTTCAATGGTGTGGCCGGCGAGCGTTTTGCCGTGCGTAATTCGGGCGCTGCGACGGTTGTCGAAGGGACCGGAGACCATGGTTGTGAATACATGACGGGTGGTACCGTGGTAGTACTGGGAGAAACGGGACGCAACTTTGCCGCCGGCATGTCGGGGGGCGTTGCCTATGTGTGGGATCCCGAAGGCCGGTTCAGGCAACGCTGCAACCTGAGCATGGTTGAGCTGGAAACGGTTGTGCCGGGGCAAGAACAGGAAAAAGAAGGCCGGATTGAGCGTTGGCATACCGTCAAGCGGGGTGAGGCCCGGCAAACGGATGACGCGATTTTGCGCTATCTGGTTGAAGCGCATTTTCGCCTGACAGGCAGTTTCCGTGCCCGCGACCTGCTGGGCAACTGGGATAAATCGCGTGCCCAATTTGTCAAAGTGATGCCGATTGAATATCGTCGGGCGCTGGCGGAAATGTGGCCATCAGAACAAATCAGTCAGAAAGTGGCTTGAGGGTTTTTAGGAAAAATCATGGGAAAAACAACAGGTTTTCTGGAATTTGAAAGAGTAAGTGAGTCGTATGAGCCGGCGGTGTCACGGATTAAACATTACCGCGAGTTCGTGCTGGCCTTGGACGATAAGCAGGCGCAACAACAGGGGGCGCGTTGCATGGATTGCGGCATTCCTTTCTGTACCAATGGTTGCCCGGTTAATAATATTATTCCGGACTGGAATGATCTGGTTTACCGGCAAGACTGGAAACAGGCCTTGGATACGCTGCATTCGACCAATAATTTTCCGGAATTTACCGGACGTATTTGCCCGGCGCCCTGTGAGGCTGCCTGTACCTTGAATATCAACAGTGATGCAGTGGGGATCAAGTCGATTGAACATGCCATTATTGATAAAGGCTGGAAAAAAGCTTGGGTAGTGCCTCAGCCTCCGGTAAAAAAAACCGGCAAACGGGTTGCTATTGTGGGATCTGGCCCGGCGGGGCTGGCTGCTGCCCAGCAATTGGCCCGTGCCGGACACAGTGTGACGGTTTTTGAAAAAAGCAACCGGATGGGTGGTTTGCTGCGCTATGGCATTCCCGATTTCAAACTGGATAAAAGCCTGATTGACCGGCGCATGACGCAAATGGAAGCCGAAGGCGTGGAGTTTTGCGGCTCTACCTATATCGGTTCACCCTGCGATAAAGTGGCAGACGGACTGACTATAATAAGCGCCGCAGACTTGCAACAGGCGTTTGATGCGATTGTGATGGCAGGGGGCGCTGAAGTACCCCGTGACTTGCCAGTACCCGGCAGGGAACTTAATGGGGTTCATTTTGCTATGGATTTCTTGCGCCAGCAAAACAAGGTCAATGCCGGTCATCGTTTAACCGGTCAAATTGTGGCCAAGGGCAAGCATGTGCTGGTGATTGGTGGTGGCGACACCGGATCGGACTGTGTGGGCACCAGTAATCGCCAAGGAGCGGCATCGGTCACCCAGATCGAGCTGATGCCTAAATTGCCTGAAGAAGAAAACAGGGAACTGACCTGGCCGTATTGGCCGGCCAGATTGCGCACGTCTTCTTCCCATGAAGAGGGTTGCCATCGTGACTGGGCCATTGTGACCAAATCGTTTCAGGGAGAAAAAGGCAAGGTTGGCAAACTGGTGGCGGCCCGGGTTGAATGGGTGCGTGACGAAGCCACCAGCCAGATGAAAATGACTGAAATCGAGGGCTCTGAATTTGAGTTGAAGGCAGATCTGGTGTTGCTGGCCATGGGCTTTGTGGCACCTGTGCCCGCCGTGCTGGATGCGTTTGGGCTGGATCGGGATACGCGCGGCAATATTCGCGCCAATACCGAAGACTACCGTACCAGTGTGGACAAGGTTTTTGCCGCGGGTGACATGCGTCGTGGCCAGTCTTTGGTGGTTTGGGCCATTCGCGAAGGACGGCAATGTGCCCGTGCGGTAGACCAGTATTTAATGGGACAGACTGTTTTACCCAGATAAAGGGGCAAGATAAACAATCCTTTGACACATTTTTCCAAGCTATAACAGAAATCCCGAAAAGTTTTTTCGGGATTTCTTTTTTTTGCATTAGTTGATGTAGCGTAAACGTTGATCAGTTACAATGGTTCTTTTGAATTTTTAAGGGTTATCCCGTTGAACGATCATCTTTCCGAGTCAGATATCATTCTACGATTTTCCGATGTGTCACTAGGCTACGGAGAACGGGTGATACTTGATAGCCTCAATTTGCAGGTGAAGAAGGGGCAGGTTGTCGCGCTGATAGGTGGCTCTGGCTCAGGCAAGACAACCTTGTTGCGGGCCGCCATTGGTCAGCTTATTGCCAAAAAAGGGGTGGCTACCGCCTTTGGCCAGAATCTTGCCAAGGTAAATCCAGATAAGCTGCGTCAGATTCGTCGGCGGATGGGGGTTCTGTTTCAGCAGGGTGCCTTGTTCACTGATTTGAACGTATTCGATAACGTGGCTTTTCCCTTGCGCGAGTTAACCAATGACAGTGAGTCGATTATCCTTGAAAAAGTCCTGGACAAGCTGGATGCGGTTGGCCTGAAAGCCGCTGCGCACCTGGCTGTTTCGGAAATTTCCGGTGGCATGGCGCGGCGTGTCGCATTGGCCCGGGCAATCGTGCTTGAGCCCGAACTGGTGCTTTATGACGAGCCTTTTGCGGGGCTGGACCCCATCTCGCTGGGCATGACGGCTCAGCTTATCCGTCATCTCAGTGACCGTCTTGGTTGTGCGTCGGTATTAATTACCCATGATATTGATGAATCCTTTCAAATTGTTGATCAGGTATACATGGTTGGGCATGGAAAATTGCTGGCGTCCGGTACCCCAGAGGATTTGCGCGGCTCTGAAGACGGCTATGTCAAACAGTTTCTTCATGGTTCGCCCGAAGGCCCGGTGGTTTTTGAGTACCCGGATACCCCGGCATTTTCCAGCTGGCTGTCAAAACGCAAAGAGGGCTTATGATTTTCAAGAGTATCAGTGCCTTGGGGGCATTTATCATTAATGTCATCAGCGGCCTGGGTGTGTTCAGCAAATTTACCTGGGAGCTCTTCTGCAAATCGGGTATTGCGCTGCGTCGTCCACGGCTGGTTATCGAGCAGGTGCATTTCATTGGCAATCATTCTTTGCTGATTATTGCCGTATCGGGGCTTTTTGTCGGTTTTGTCCTGGGCTTGCAGGGGTATAACACCCTGTCCATGTATGGCTCCGAAGAAGCGCTGGGTTTGCTGGTGGCTCTTAGTCTGGTGCGTGAGCTGGGGCCGGTCGTCACCGCCTTGCTGTTTGCAGGCAGGGCAGGCACTTCTATTACCGCTGAAATTGGTTTGATGAAGGCCGGAGAGCAGTTGGCGGCTATTGATGTCATGGGCATCAGTCCCTTGCGCCGGATTCTTGCACCACGCCTGTGGGGAGGGGTAATTGCCATGCCTGTCTTGGCGGCCATTTTCTCAGCCGTGGGTATTATCGGTGGCTGGGTGGTGGGTGTCCTCATGATCAGTGTTGATGCCGGTTCGTTTTGGGCGCAAATGCAAAACGGGGTAGACGTTTTTTCCGATGTGGGTAATGGTCTGATTAAAAGCATTGTGTTTGGTTTTGCCGTCATGCTAATTGCCCTGTTTGAAGGTTGGTATGCCAAGCCGACACCCGAAGGGGTTTCCAGGGCGACAACAAGAACGGTGGTCAGAAGCTCCCTGGCGGTTCTGGGGCTTGATTTCCTGTTAACAGCAGTCATGTTTTGATCAATAAATGAAAAATGTATCAGGCAGGCGGGTTTTCTTGCCGTACCCTGATACCGGGATGAATGACAATGAGTAAAAAAACCGATTTTCTGGTGGGTTTGTTTGTATTGCTAGGCGCGGCGGCGCTTATGTTTATGGCATTAAAAGCGGGTAATTTAAGCTCTTTCAGCTTTGAGCCCACCTATACCGTTAGTGCCAAATTTGATAATGTGGGTGCGCTTAAGGCGCGTGCCGCTGTTAAAAGCAATGGTGTGCTGGTGGGGCGTGTAAAGAGTATTCAATTTGATAATCAGGAGTTCAAGGCCGTGGTAGAGTTAAGCCTGGAATCGCGTTATCAGTTTCCCCTGGATTCATCCGCCTCTATCATGACGGCGGGCCTGTTGGGCGAGCAGTATATCGGTCTGACGCCCGGGGCAGACGAAATCAATCTTGAAAATGGCAGTGAAATCCTGTTTACGCAGGGGGCGGTTGTGCTTGAAGAGTTAATCGGTAAGTTTTTGTTCTCAAGTGCTGAAAAGGAAGGTTCCTCAGCACAAGGGAAGTAACCGTCATGCAACGCTTTAGCGCCAAAATACTTGTGTTAAATTATTTTAAATGCCCTTATGCATATAAGAGAACATCATGATTAACAAAAGAAATATCAGAAAAACACTAGGTCTGGCCAGTGTCGGGCTTCTGGTCAGCGGGTGCGCTTCGGTGCCTCACCCCAACCCCGAAGATCCCCTGGAAAGTTATAACCGAAGCATGTTTCAGTTTAACGAGGCCGTAGACAAGGCCGTGCTCAAACCGGTGGCAACCGGCTACCGGGCGGCTGTGCCCAGTCCGGCACGTACCTGTGTACGGAATATTTTTGGTAACCTGGGCGATGTCTGGTCGGCCATCAACAGTATGTTGCAGGGCAGGGCGCTTGATTCAATCAATACTTTCGGGCGGGTCCTGTTTAATTCCACCATGGGTATTGGGGGCTGTATAGATGTAGCCACCATGAATGGCGCCCATAAAATCCCCAATGACTTCGGTACCACGCTGGGTGTTTGGGGGGTTGGTAATGGTCCTTATGTCGTGCTGCCTTTCTTTGGGTCAAGCTCTGTGCGTGACGGTCTTGGTCTGGTTGGCGATGTTGCCGGGGGGACTGCAGTTTATGCTTCACCTGGCGCGATTAGTGATGTACCTGTGCGCAATGCCCTTATTGGCCTTAGAGTGGTTGATACACGTACCAACCTGCTGGATGCCGATGCGCTGGCTGAAGACGTCTCTCTGGATAAATACTCTTTTGTGCGTGATGCTTACCAGCAAAATCGCAAGGCGCTGCTTGAAAGCAAGTTGCGCCCTGAAGTACAAGACAGCGCTGCAGGCGATTTATCGGTTCCCGATTATGATGACCCCGAACAGGCGGGGCATGATGCATCCGTGCCACAGTATGAGGATCCTGGCGAATAATTGGTTTGTAACGTAAAATCTTCAAACCCTGAAAAACCGTCTGTTGAAGAAACAGAGGTTTTTCAGTTGATTTCAGTTTGCGCCCATCTTTAACGCTTTCTGACAAATCCTTAATTTACTTAATGTATTTTGGGGTGGATTGTGTTTACATTGAAGTGTTTGTTTAGTTTATTTATTATTTTATTTTTTGTGAATATTCAGGAGAAATCATGAAGCTCCAATCCGTGTTTCTGTTGGCCCGGCGTTTTGCCGCCATGGCTTTCGTATCGGCCGGCTTGCTTGGCACGGCCCAGGCTGCTCAAAGCCCAACGCAATTTATTGAGCAAATTGCCAATCAAACCCTTGATGCCGTCAAACAAAACAGCGCGGCACGCAGTGGCAATGTCAATGCCATCAACGAGATTGTCAATGATAAGTTGATGCCTCATCTTGATTTTCAGAAAACAACACGGCTGGCAACCGGGCAACCCTGGCGTCAGGCAACCCCTGAACAGAAAACAGCGCTGACCAATGCTTTTAAAAGTACGTTGGTTCGTACCTATAGCGGTGCCTTCAAGCAAGTGTCATCAAGCACAAAAATTGATCTACTACCATTTCGTGGCAATCCGAATGCCAATGATGTAGTGGTTCGCTCAACCATTATTTCGGACTCTGGTCCGGTATCGGTTGATTATCGTCTGGAAAAAGCGGGCGATAGCTGGAAAGTATACGATTTCAGTGTTGAAGGCATCTGGCTAATCCAGAATTATCGTAACCAGTTCTCTTCGCAGATTGCACAAAATGGCATTGATGGCCTGATAAAAGCGTTAAATCAACGAAAGTAGCGTGTAAACGGCTATAATCATGGGTCTGTTTCGTGTCAGAAGCAGGCCTTTTTTTATATGAATATGTCCGCCGTCAAAATAGAAAATATTTCCAAAATTTATGCGCCTTCCCTTTCCTTAAGGCAAAGGTTGCTTTCTGCTTCGTCTGCCCGGCAGGGGTTTCAGGCGCTCAATGATATCAGCATCAATGTTGGGCAAGGAGAGTTTTTTGGTCTGCTTGGTCCCAATGGTGCCGGTAAAACATCGCTTATTTCCATTTTGGCCGGTTTGTCGCGGCCTACCCATGGCAAGGCCAGCATCTGTGGTTACGATGTGGTGGCCGATTATAAAAATGCCCGGCGCTCTTTGGGTGTGGTTCCCCAGGAACTGGTTTATGATCCGTTTTTTACCGTCCGCGAAACCCTGCGCAATCAGTCAGGCTATTTCGGTTTGCGTAACAACGATGACTGGATCGACGAAATTCTCCTGAATCTTGGGCTGTCCGACAAGGCTGATGCCAATATGCGTGCCTTGTCAGGCGGCATGAAGCGCCGGGTGCTGGTTGCCCAGGCATTGGTGCACCGTCCTCCGGTCATTATTCTGGATGAGCCCACGGCCGGGGTCGATGTCGATTTGCGTCGCAGTCTCTGGGACTTTATTTCAAGATTGAATAAAGAAGGCCATACCATTTTGTTAACGACCCATTATCTTGAAGAAGCGCAAACGCTTTGTGGGCGTATCGCTTTTCTCAGAAAAGGTAAAATGATTGCGCTTGATACCACCCAGGCTTTAATGGCCAAATTTGGCAGCGAAGACCTCGAGGAAACCTTTGTGCAAATCATGCATACCGGCAATGAGCAGGCAGCGTAATGAATCCTTTACAACAAAACATCAATTTCGGCTCCGGTTTCCCCACCTTGTTGCGCAAGGAATTATTGCGTTTCTGGAAAGTATCTCTCCAGACCGTGGCAGCACCGGTCATGACTGCTTTACTGTATTTGCTGGTTTTTGCCCAGGTCCTTGAAGGGCGGGTACAGGTTTATGGCACCTTGTCTTACGTGTCTTTTTTAATGCCCGGTCTCATGATGATGAGCATGATGCAAAATGCCTTTGCCAATCCCTCATCATCGCTTATCCAAAGTCGCATTACGGGTAATCTTGTCTTCGTGCTGCTGCCGCCATTGTCTTACCTGGAAATATTTGGCGCTTACGTGCTGGCGGGTATTGTACGGGGGGTTTGTGTGGGCGTTGGCATCTGGCTGGTGGCAATGCTATTCATGCCACTGTGGCCGGTTCAGCCGTTGTGGGTAGTGCTTTTTGTCATTATGTCCTGCGGTATTTTTTCCTGCCTGGGGCTTGTTGCCGGGCTTTGGTCAGAAAAGTTTGATCAGTTGGCGGTGTTCCAGAATTTCCTGATCATGCCTGCCACGTTCCTGTCGGGCGTGTTTTATTCCATCCATTCCCTGCCACCATTCTGGCAGGCTGTGTCACACTGGAATCCGGTGTTCTACATGATAGACGGCTTCCGTCACGGATTCTTTGGCATTTCTGATGTCCCGGTCTGGCACAGTTTTGCAGTCGTGCTTTGTTTTTTCATCTTAACGTCATTGCTGGCAGTAAAATTGCTGGCAAGCGGCTATAAACTTAGGACATAAAATGTTACCCACTCCTGAACAGATTCGTGAATACATTGCTTCCAACCTGGCCTGTGAACACATAGAGGTAGAGGGCGACGGTTCCCATTTCCAGGCAATTATCGTGAGTGCGGCCTTTGAAGGCAAGCGCCCGATCGCCAGGCACCAGCTGGTATACGCGGCATTGGGCGATAAAATGAAGGCAGAAATTCATGCCTTGTCAATGAAAACGCTAACCCCTGAAGAGTATAAAGTGAATGGATAAACTGCGCATTATCGGTGGTAACCGGCTTTCCGGAGAAGTCACCATATCAGGCGCCAAAAACGCCGCTCTGCCTATTTTATGCGCAACCTTGCTAACCGCCGAACCGGTTGTTTTACGCAATGTGCCGGCACTGAATGATATTCATACTACGCTGAAAGTCCTGGGACAGCTTGGGGTGAAAATCCAGTGGCTGGAAGAAGGTGTCGTACAGCTGCAGGCTGATCAGATCAACAGTTACGAGGCATCTTACGAACTGGTGAAAACCATGCGTGCCTCTATCCTGGTGCTTGGTCCTTTGCTGGCCCGTTTTGGCCAGGCCAAGGTTAGTTTGCCAGGGGGGTGTGCCATTGGGCAGCGGCCGGTAGATCAACATATCAAGGGGCTGGCCACCCTGGGTGCCGACATTCGTGTCGAGCATGGCTTTGTGTTGGCCAAGGCCGCAAGGCTTCAGGGTGCCTCTATTCATACCGACATGGTTACCGTTGGTGGTACCGAGCAATTTCTTATGTCTGCGGCGTTGGCCAAAGGCACCACCATTCTTGAAAACGCGGCACGCGAACCCGAAGTTGTGGATTTGGCCGAACTGCTGATTGCCATGGGTGCCAAAATCAGCGGCCACGGCACTGACAGAATCGTTATCGAAGGCGTAGAACGCTTGCATGGCGCTAACTATCAGGTGGTTCCCGACCGTATCGAGGCGGGTACTTTCCTGTGTGCGGTGGGGGCCACTGGCGGCGATATCCTGTTGCGCAATGCGGCCCCTTCAACCATGGGCGCCATTCTGGATAAACTTGAAGAGTCCGGTCTGGTCCTTGAAACAGGGCCTGACTGGATTCGGGCTTCAATGAATGGCAGGCCCCGGGCAGTAGGGGTCAAAACCTTTGAACACCCCGGCTTCCCCACTGATATGCAGGCCCAGATTATGGCGCTTGATACTATCGCGAGCGGAACCGCCGTCATTGTTGAAAATATTTTTGAAAACCGTTTCATGCATGTCCCCGAGCTGATTCGCATGGGCGCTGATATTGAACTGGATAGCCATACTGCCGTGGTGAATGGTGTGCCACAATTGTTTGGTGCCAAAGTCATGGCCACCGATTTGCGCGCTTCAGCCAGTCTGGTGATTGCCGCTTTGGCAGCTAGCGGAGAAACCATTATCGACCGGATTTACCACCTCGATCGTGGCTATGAACAAATGGAAGTAAAATTGAAAGGGCTGGGAGCACAAATTGAACGAATGCGTGGGTAATATGTCTAACGAAGATAATGAAATGCTAACCATGGCGCTTTCCAAAGGGCGCATTTTTGAAGAAACCATGCCTTTGCTCGAGGCGGCCGGGATTTCCGTTAACGAAAGCCCCGAGTCATCGCGCAAGCTGATTTTGCCAACCAGTGATCCCCGTTTGCGTTTGCTCATTGTACGGGCTTCCGATGTGCCCACTTATGTGCAGTATGGCGCGGCCGATTTTGGTATTGCCGGTCGCGATGTTCTGTATGAATATATGCAAGAACAGCCCGGTGGGCTGTATCAGCCCACCGACCTGAATATTGCCAAATGCCGTCTGGCAGTGGCAGTGCGCGAGGGTTTTGATTACGAAGGGGCCGTGCAAAAAGGCGCCCGCCTGCGTGTGGCAACCAAGTATGTCAATGTGGCGCGAGAACATTTCGCCAAGAAAGGGGTTTATGTTGATATCATTAAACTATACGGCTCAATGGAATTGGCGCCATTAGTGGGATTGGCAGATGCCATTGTCGATGTGGTTTCCACCGGGGGCACGTTACGTGCCAATAATCTGGTTCCCGTTGAAGATGTCATGCCGGTTTCCTCTCGCCTTATTGTTAATCAGGCTGCCCTGAAAACCAGGGCGACACGGCTGATGCCCATACTGGAGGCCTTTGAAAAGGCGGCCATGTAGACAGCGTGGACGACCTTTGAAGCAAGGGTTCTTACTGAGCCGGAAGGGTGATTTGTTTTTACTATTTTTGTAAAGAGTGATATGACTTTAATAAACCGGTTAGATGCCAATGATGCGGGTTTTGCTCAGCAGTTAAAAACCCTGCTTGCGTTTGATGCCTCGCAAGATGAGCAAATCGAGCAGTCGGTGGCGAAAATCCTGAACGATGTCCGCCAGCGCGGTGACGAGGCGGTTCTTGAATATACGCAACGCTTTGATCATGTAAAAGCAAGCCATCTCCAAGAGCTGGAAATTCCGCTTGCCGACTGTGTGGCTGCCCTGAATGCCTTGCCGGCAGACCAACGCAAGGCCCTTGAAAGTGCGGCTGACAGGGTTCGTGTCTATCATGAAAAACAAAAAGCCACCTCCTGGACCTATACCGAAGCCGATGGCACTTTGCTGGGCCAAAAAGTAACGCCCATGGACCGGGTCGGTTTATATGTGCCGGGCGGCAAGGCCGCCTATCCCTCCTCGGTATTAATGAATGCCTTGCCGGCCAAAGTGGCTGGTGTGCCCGAAGTGGTCATGGTGACGCCTACCCCGGGGGGCAACCGTAACGCCATTGTGCTGGCTGCTGCCGCAGTCGCCGGGGTTGACCGGGTGATCGCCATTGGTGGCGCGCAGGCGGTGGGTGCTCTGGCTTATGGTACCCAGTCCATTGCCGGTGTCGATAAAATCGTGGGGCCTGGCAATGCCTATGTGGCTTCAGCCAAACGGCGGGTCTTCGGAACGGTAGGCATTGATATGGTTGCCGGTCCCAGTGAGATCCTGATTGTTTGTGATGGCACAACGCCCGCCGACTGGATTGCCATGGACTTGTTCTCCCAGGCAGAGCATGACGAATTGGCGCAGGCTATTTTATTGTGTCCCGATGCCGCCTATCTGGATCAGGTGTACGAGTCTATTGGCCGTCAATTGCCAACTATGCCGCGTGCCGACATTATCCGCACCAGCCTGGCCAATCGGGGCGCTTTAATTAAGGTGCGCGATCTTGAACAGGCTTGTGAAATTGCCAACCAGATAGCGCCCGAACACCTTGAAATTTCAACTGAAAACGCCCCGGCATGGGCCGAAAAAATACGCCATGCAGGTGCAATTTTCATGGGGCGATACAGTTCAGAGTCATTGGGTGACTATTGTGCTGGCCCCAACCATGTGTTGCCAACTTCCCGTACCGCACGGTTTTCTTCACCTTTGGGTGTTTATGATTTCCAGAAACGCTCCAGCCTGATTCAGGTGTCACGCGAGGGTGCGCAAACCCTGGGCAACATCGCCGCGACCCTGGCTTTCGGCGAAGGCTTGCAGGCACATGCCGAAAGCGCCCGCTACCGTTTAGATTAAATACTTGATGAGATGAATATGCGTACAGCAGAAATAGTTCGTAATACCAATGAAACCAAGATTAAGGTTGCCATCAATCTTGATGGTACCGGCAAGCAGTCACTGAATACCGGTGTGCCTTTTCTTGATCACATGCTTGACCAGATCGTGCGTCATGGCCTGATTGATATCGATATTACCTGTGATGGCGATGTGCACATTGATGACCACCATACGGTAGAAGATGTGGGTATTTCCCTGGGGCAGGCTTTTGCCAAGGCGGTGGGCGACAGGAAAGGCATTTTACGTTACGGCCATGCCTATGTACCACTTGATGAAGCCCTGTCACGGGTGGTGATTGATTTTTCAGGCCGTCCCGGCCTGGAATATAACATTCCTTTCACCCGCGCCCATATTGGCCGTTTCGATGTTGACCTGACCCGTGAGTTTTTCCAGGGCTTTGTCAATCATGCACTGGTCACGCTGCATATCGATAACCTGCGGGGCTTTAACGCCCACCACCAGGCTGAAACCGTCTTCAAGGCATTTGGTCGCGCGCTTCGCATGGCGCTTACCGAAGACCCACGCAATGCAGGCGTTGTCCCATCCACCAAAGGCGTACTGTAAAGGCTTCATACTTAAATGAAATCCCCATCTATTGCAATTGTGGATTATGGCATGGGCAACCTGCATTCGGTTGCTCGTGCATTAATGCATGCGGCTCCCCAGGCCCATGTCTATCTGGCTTCTGATGTGGCGGGTATCAAATCCGCCGACCGGATCGTATTTCCCGGCCAGGGCGCAATGCCCGACTGCATGCGTAATCTGGTGCAGTCCGGACTAAGCGATGCGGTACAGGAAGCGGCAGCCAGCAAACCTTTGCTGGGGGTTTGCGTTGGCGAACAAATGCTGTTCGAGCGTAGCGAAGAAGGGGGGAGCGCCTGCCTGGGGGTTTTTCCTGGCAACGTCAAACGTTTTCAAGGGAAGCGGTTTGCCACGACAGCGGCTGCCAATACGCCTGCCACTGCAATCTGGCTCGAAAACGAAAAACTTAAGGTGCCTCATATGGGCTGGAGCCGGGTAAAGCAAACCCGGCCTCATCCGGTCTGGCAAGGCATCCCCGACGATGCCTATTTCTATTTTGTGCACAGTTATTATGTTGTGCCTGCTGATAACAGTCTGACGGTAGGTACGGCCTTATACGGAGACGTATTTACCTGTGCGGTTGCCAGGGATAATATTTTTGCCGTACAGTTTCACCCTGAGAAAAGTGCCAGTCATGGTTTGCGCCTGTATCGGAATTTTGTTGAGTGGCGCATTTAGTTACGGGACTAAATCCTGAAAATGCGTTATAAATACAGTTGCAGGATTCCAATAACAAAGATACTGTCAACAATCAGTTATTACGGGGAGTGACAAGTCTGCTACTTAGGCTTTGCTCATTCTGTTTTGTTTTTTTCTTCTTATCAAACTAATATAACGCTATGCTGCTCATACCAGCCATTGATTTAAAAGACGGACAATGTGTCCGCTTGCGTCAGGGTGACCTTAATGACGCGACTATTTTTTCCCAAGACCCTCAGGCAATGGCCCGTAAATGGGTAGACCAGGGTGCCCGTCGGCTGCATTTGGTTGACCTTAACGGTGCGATTGCCGGCAAACCTAAAAATGAGGCGGCTATCCGGGCAATCCTGAAAGAGGTCGGAGACGAAATTCCCGTCCAGATTGGCGGCGGTGTCCGAGATCTGGACACGATCGAGCGCTACCTTGATTTGGGTATCCAATATGTCATTATCGGCACGGCAGCGGTCAAAAATCCGGGTTTTCTGCAGGATGCCTGCACCGCTTTTTCCGGCCATGTCATTGTAGGTCTAGACGCCAAGGATGGCAAAGTTGCCACCGATGGCTGGAGCAAACTCACCAAACATGATGTGATTGATCTTGGCCGCAAATTTGAAGACTACGGGGTTGAATCCATTATTTATACCGATATCGGCCGCGATGGCATGTTAACCGGTGTCAACATAGAGGCAACGGTGCGCCTGTCACAGGCTGTCAAGATTCCGGTTATAGCCTCGGGTGGCGTGACCAACCTTAAAGATATCGAAGCCCTGTGTGCGGTAGAAGATGAAGGGGTTGAGGGTGTGATTCTGGGGCGCAGCATTTATGAAGGGACGCTTGATTTCCTTGAAGCCCAGAATCTGGCTGACGAATTAAACGGGGAAGAAATTTGAATACTGCTGCCAAGGCCGATTCCACGCTAACCAAACGCATTATCCCCTGCCTCGATGTCACGGCAGGACGGGTCGTTAAAGGGGTCAATTTTGTCGAATTGCGCGATGCCGGAGATCCAGTTGAAATTGCCCGTCGTTATAACGAGCAGGGCGCCGATGAACTGACATTCCTTGATATTACGGCAACCAGTGACGGCAGGGACCTGATCCTGCCGATTATCGAACAGGTGGCATCCCAGGTATTTATTCCCCTGACGGTTGGCGGCGGCGTTCGTGCCGTTGCCGATATCCAGCGCCTGCTGAATGCCGGTGCCGACAAGGTGTCCATTAACAGTGCGGCAGTGGCCAATCCCGAGCTGGTGCGGGAAAGTACCGATCATTACGGCTCGCAATGTATTGTCGTGGCGATTGATGCCCGCAAGGTTTCTGCCGAAGGTGAACCCGATCGCTGGGAAGTCTTTACCCATGGTGGCCGCAAGGCAACTGGCATTGACGCTATTGAATGGGCAACGCGTATGGCTCGTTACGGAGCCGGCGAGCTTCTGTTAACCAGCATGGATCGTGATGGCACCAAATCAGGTTTTGATCTTGAGCTGACCCGTGCCGTTTCCGATGCGGTGTCTGTGCCTGTTATTGCTTCGGGGGGTGTGGGTAACTTGCAGCACCTTTGTGACGGTGTTACTAAAGGCAGGGCCAGTGCCGTGCTGGCAGCCAGTATTTTCCATTACGGCGAATACACCATTGCACAGGCCAAGGAATTTATGGCCCAACAGGGTATTAATGTCCGGGAAATTGCATGAGCTGGATTGATGAAGTGAAGTTCGACCCGGCTGGCCTGATTCCTGCGATTGCGCAGGACTGGAAAACCGGCCGTATCCTTATGGTTGCCTGGATGAATCGAGAGTCATTGCAGGAAACCGTGGCTACCCGCAAAGGCGTCTACTGGTCTCGTTCGCGCCAGAAATTATGGCGTAAGGGTGAAGAGTCTGGCAATACCCAACAAGTTCATGAGGTTCGCATCGACTGCGATGCTGATGTGGTGCTTCTTAAAATTGAACAAAATGGGGGCGTGGCCTGTCATACTGGCAGGGAAAGCTGTTTTTTCCGTTTGCTGAACGGCAAAAGCGACAACGCCCAATGGGAAATAACTGACGAGGTCTTGCAAGATCCGGAGCACATGTATAAATGAGCGTAAAATCCAATATTGAATTATCTGATGTGCTTGGCCGCCTGGCCGATGTATTGCAAACCCGGTTGCCGGCCAATGGCGGTGATCCGGCTACTTCGTATGCCGCCAAATTATTTGCCAAGGGCCCCGATGGCTTCCTGAAAAAAATCGGCGAAGAAGCCACTGAGCTGGTCATGGCTTCAAAAGATGGCCAAAATGACCGGATCATCGCTGAAACCGCCGATCTCTGGTTTCATTGCCTGTTGGCACTGACTTACTATGGTTTGCGCCCCGAGGACGTATTTGCCGAGTTGGCCCGCAGGGAAGGATTATCCGGTTTGGTTGAAAAAGCTAACCGGGATCAATCCTGAAGTTAATGTATTTGTGGCACAATTCAGTATGAACATTATTGGCAGTTCCTGATATAGTAAAAATTGGTCCGGAATTGTCATTTTAGGAGTTGTTTTATGGGTAGTTTAAGTATTTGGCACTGGCTGATTGTTTTGGTTATTGTTGCGCTGGTCTTTGGTACGAAGAAAATTCGTAATATTGGTGAAGACCTGGGTGGCGCTGTAAAAGGTTTCAAGAAAGGCATGAACGAGGCCACTTCGGAAGACGCGGAAACAACAGAAAAAAAACAGGCAGGTACAGAAACCATCGATGTGCAGGCAAAAGAAAAATCAGATTCCTGAAATCCAGCAGATCCCTTTTGCACTTGCATAATTGCCGGTAAAAATTTCTGTTTTTGTAAAGCGTATTTATGTTTGGTTTAAGTTTCGGTGAGCTGTTTATCATTGGCATGGTTGCCTTGATTGTTATTGGCCCTGAGCGTTTGCCCAAAGTGGCCCGTACGGTAGGGCTGCTCATGGGGCGTGCGCAGCGTTACGTCAATGACGTTAAAAGCGATATCCAGCGTGAGGTAGATATTCAGGAAATCAGCCAGCTCAAAAATGATTTGCAATCCACCGCTCAGGATATGAAAACCTCGTTCGAGGAAACTGCGCAGTCTTTACGTAATCCGGTAGAGCAACTTGGGCAGGAATTGACCAGCGCAGGAAACCAGGTCAAGGAAACGTTGTCGCCTGAAAAAAAAGACACGCCCAAAGAAAATGAACCCGACAATAATA
>Ga0265295_1002270_pt1 | contig 31068 bp, 26 predicted proteins | sample Munlansysbiofilm_FD_192503 | JGI IMG/M metagenome (GOLD analysis project Ga0265295, IMG submission 192503) | Leachate microbial communities from a municipal landfill in Southern Ontario, Canada - Methane capture system biofilm | ecosystem: Engineered > Solid waste > Landfill > Unclassified ... | reverse complement strand
TTAAATCGGTGCCGTTTACATAGTCTGAAATGCCTTTAAATTCGGCACTGCCAAAGCCACCGGGGATGGAATCGCCGATGTCGGGTGTGAAACCGGATGCGGAGGAAAGCAATTCGGCTTTCTTCATCGATTCTTCGCTGGTGTAAGAGGCGTTGCCTTTGGCATTTGGGGTCAGGTCAAAACCAACAGAAGCCCACATTTCACCGCCTTTGTCAGAAGATAAATATTTTATCAGGGAGCGAACTGCTGGAGTGTCATTGAAAACCATCAACCAGTCCGAACCGCCCTGCAAGCCTTGCGCACCGGGGACGCCGAAGAAGTCATAGTCGACGCCATAGACTTTGTCGGGATATGTGCCCAAAATGGTTCCGCTGGCAAAACCGGATTGTTTCACCATGTAGGCTTCCGGTTGGTCAGAGAAGACTTTCAAAATTGCGTCGTTGAAACCGGTTGAAAGTGTACCTTCAGCACCGGCAACGGTATATGTTGCATCTTTAGCCCATTTTCCGTAGATTTCGTAGGCTTCTTGTACGCCGGCATCGCTATAAGGAATTTCGCCGGAGATAATCTTGGAAACATAATCGGGGCCTTGTTTGACCAGGAGAATGTCTTGGATGAAGTCGGTTCCGGTCCAGCCGGTTGCATCGCCGGATTCCATACCTAATGACCAGGCAACGTTGCCGTCAGCAGCCATTTTTTCAACTAAAGCATCGAGTTCATCCCAGGTAGTGGGAACGGTGTAGCCGACAGCTTCAAAAGCAGCAGGGCTGTACCAAATCAGGGTTTTGACGTCGGCTTTGACGGGTAAGCCAAGCCATTTGCCGTCAACAGTACCGAGGTCGCCCCAATAACCGGCATAGTTGGCAGAATTGGCACCAAGTGTGCCTAAATCGACCAGTTTGTCTTTGTATTGGGTCAGTTGAGTGGTTTGCCAGAAGGCGATGTCAGGTGGTGTACCGGCTTGAACGCGGGTATCCAGCAGAGCCTGGTCGCGGGAAGATTCGGGATTGACAACAGTGCCACAAGCCTGAACCCAGGGATCAAGAATGGCGGTCAATTTCGCTTCTTCTTCGCCCGACCATTGGTAGAGCATAGAAACGCTGTCTCCGGCAGTTACGCCGGTGCAATCGATATCACCAACGGGAGCTACTTCTCCGTTAGTTTCGGGGACAGTGGGGGCTGCAGGTTCAGAAGAACAAGCGGCGAGGGCGAGGGAAGCAACCAGCAAAACAGCCAGAAGATTCCAAATAGATTTTTTTTGTTTCATCTTTTACTCCTTTCAGTACAATAGAAACAATTTCAATAGTAATGTTTGTAAAAGGTCAAAAAGCGACCTTATTTACCTTTTTAAAGTGCGTGTTGACTGGCGTATGACCAGTTCAGGCAAAAGCGTAACTTCTTTCTTCTCCGGAAAATCGCGTTTCAACAATCGCATCAACAAATGATATGAATTTTGTGCGATTTCATAGGCAGGGATGTGGATGGTTGTCAGTGCCGGAGAAATATATGCCGATTGGGGGATATCATCAAAACCAATCACGGATAGATCTTCAGGAATTGAGAGCCCGGCTTCGTGAATTGCGGAATAAGCACCCATGGCAACGTTGTCACTGGCAACGAAAACTGCGCTGAATTCTTGCCCGGAGTCGAGCAAGGATTTCATGGCGAGGTAGCCGCTGTGTGTGTCAAAATCTGCCTCGCGAACCAAACGCTCATCGTACTCAATTGAAGCCTTTTGTAAAGCTTGCTGATAACCGGCCAAGCGCTGGCTGGCTGAAGTGTAGGGCAGAGGTCCATTGGTGACAAAGGCAATTTTGCTGTGGCCAAGTTCAATCAAATGGTTGACCGCCATCTCAGCAGCCTGGGCGTTGTCGATATCAACGGAATGCAAAGAGGTGCCGGGGATCGATGCCATCAGGACGACCGGAATGTCTGCTTCGACCAAGGCACGGATGCCCTGATCATCCAGACGTGGGGTCATAACGATGATGCCATCAATGTGATGAGCCCGGGTTAGTTCGAGATAGGTGTCGAGCTGTTGGTCGTGATTGACCGCTTCGAGCAAGAGCCCTTGTTTGTTGACTTTAAGAACTTCCAAGAGCCCGCCAAGAATTTGGGGCAGGAAGGGGTCGGTTGAAATATATTGGGCAGCCCGTGGGATGATGAGTCCGATGGTTTTGGTTTGATTGGAAGCTAAAGCGCGGGCAGAGGCATTAGGATAGTAACCCAGTTCGCGGGCGGCTGCACGAACTTTTTCGGCTGTGTCTTCGCGAATGGTAAAGCGGGGGTTTTTATTCAAGACGAATGACACCGTGGTTCGGGAAACCCCGGCTAAATCGGCGACATCCTGACTTGTTACTCTTTTCGACATTATCTCCTCATCCTTAGGTGCTAACGCGCGTTAATAACGTAAATATAGTGTAACACTTTGGGGAGAAATGTCAAGCCGCGTATATAGTGAAAAAAGAAACAGAGGGCAGGTAAAAGGTAACAGGAAAGAGGTAACAGGAAAAAGGTAACAGAAAAAAGGTAACAGAAAATCAGATTTAGTGGCTCTTAAGTTTTTGTCTGATTTTTTGGGACGACCCGACGGCCAAGCTGTGCTTCCTAATCTTTTCCCATCTCTTTATTTCTTGCTCATCTTTGATTTTGGTTTTTCGTGTACAATTATGCCATCACCATTTGTAAATTAAAAAGGAGTAATTATGGCTGAAATGTTTTGTTATCAATGCCAGGAAACAATGCGCAACCAAGGTTGCAACGCAAAGAAAGGTATGTGCGGAAAACCGGCTGATGTGGCTTGTTTGCAAGATTTGTTAATCTATTTGCTGAAGGGGATTTCATTTTGGGGCAATCGTGGCCGCAAGATGGATGTCAGCGATGACGCTACCGATCTCTTCATCGCACAGGCACTTTTTTCGACCATTACCAACGCCAATTTCGACCCCGATCGTTTTATTGAACTGATCAAAAAAGCGATTGAACTGCGTGACAATTTGCGCCAACGGGCACAAGCACGTTGTAATGAATTGCATGGCAATAATTGTTCAGGCAGTGGCCCCGATTGGGCCGGCTGGCATCCTGAAAATTATGAACTCGAAACTTTGCTTGCCAAAGCACAAACTATTGGCGTGATGAGCAATCCGGATCTTGACCCGGACGTACGCTCTTTGCGCGAATTGATTATCTATGGTTTGAAAGGGATGGCTGCATACGTTGACCATGCCTATGTGGTGGGCGGTCGCGATGAAAGCATTTTGGCTTTCATGATGGAAGCGCTTGAAGCCACCACCAATGACGAATTGGGAAAGACCGAATTGCTTGCGATGGTGCAAAAAACCGGTGAATTTGGCGTGAAGGCGATGGCATTTTTGGATGCCTCCAATACCGGCCGCTTTGGGCATCCGGAGCCGACTCAGGTCAATTTGGGTGTCGTTCCCGGACCCGGCATTTTGGTCAGCGGTCACGATTTGCCCGATTTGGAAGAGTTGCTCATCCAAACTGAAGGCAGCGGTGTGAACATTTATACTCATGGCGAAATGTTGCCGACCAATGCTTACCCGGAATTGAAGAAATATCCCCATTTAATTGGTAATTATGGCGGTTCCTGGTGGCATCAGGACGTGGAGTTCGCGTCATTTAATGGCTCAATTTTGATGACCACCAACTGTATCGTTCCGATTAAAGATGCCTACAAAGACCGAATTTTTACGACCGGAATGACCGGTTATCCTGATGTGCCACATATTGCTGACCGCCCTCTTGGTGGGCATAAGGATTTCAGCACAATTATCGAACTCGCCAAAAGCTTGCCCGGCCCAACTGAACTGGAAACCGGTACGATTCCGATTGGCTATGCTCACAACACGGTTTTAAGTGTGGCAGATAAGGTGATTGATGCTGTCAAAGCCGGAGCAATTTCACGCTTTGTGGTCATGGGCGGTTGTGACGGTCGCCACAAGACCCGTCAATATTTCACCGATGTTGCGCTCGCTTTGCCGGAAGATTCGATTATTTTGACCGCCGGTTGTGCGAAATATCGCTATAACAAACTTGGTTTAGGCGATATTGCCGGGATTCCGCGCGTTTTGGATGCCGGGCAGTGTAACGACAGCTATTCGCTGGTTGTAATCGCTCAGGCGCTTGCCGGGGCTTTTGATTGTACGGTCAATGATTTGCCGCTTTCGTTTGATATCGCCTGGTATGAACAGAAGGCTGTGATTGTTTTGCTCGCTTTGCTCTCTTTGGGTGTCAAGAAAATCCGGCTCGGCCCCACGCTGCCAGCTTTCCTCTCGCCGAATGTCGTCCAGGTTTTGGTCGATGCCTATGAATTGAAACCGATTGAAACAGCTGAACTCGACGTCCCGGCTATGATGGCTGGGAATTAGACTTAAGTGATAAGGTCGGGCTAACCCCCGACCTTTTAGTTTTGACCCACCTCTTGTTTTGTGTAATATTTGGTGGGTTTTTATTTGGGGAAAAGTGAGTGCAGGGAAACCAAGGGGAAATTGGTTCGGGGAATTACAAAAAATTCAAAATCTTACTAAATATTCAAGGTCTTCTGCCTCTTGTCATAAATTAATAGTGATATTCCATTGTAAATATGACAAAAAAGTGTTATACTACGGTTTCTGAAGGAGAAAGTGACATGGAGAGAAATGAAATGAAAGGTGTAGCAATTGGTGAAAGGGTTGCTGATTTGAGAAACAAGGCCGGTTTAACTCAAAGCAAAGTCGCAAATATCTTAAGTGTTGATCAAAGTTACATTTCAAAATGTGAAAAAGGAGAACGTCAATTTTCCGTTTCAATTTTGGAAAAATTGGCATCGCTATTCGGTTGTGAAGTTGCTTGTTTATTGAATGGAACGCAAAGTATAGAACCAATGAATATATCCTACCGTTCAAGCGCTTTAGATGATGCAGACTATGCAGATATCATGTTGCTAAATCAAATCGCGATTAATATCAAACAGATGCGGCGATGGTTAAATGAGGCTGTTGAATGAGAAGAAGTAGGTATGAACTCAATTTTTTAGCACAAAAACTTAGAAAAAATTGTGGAGAAGACGAGGATGCCTTTGTCAATGTATTTGGGATAATCAATCGGTTGCCTAATACTACATTGGTTTTTTATCCGCTTTCTAATCGTATCAGTGGTATGTGTATAAATATCAATAATATTGATAGTATGATTGTTATTAATTCAACACATTCCCATGGAAGGCAACGCTTTACTGCTGCTCATGAGTTGTACCATCTCAACTTTCAAGATAAATTTACCAATGTAATCTGTTCAAAAGATTTAATTGGGGTAAAGGATGATGAGGAAATAAATGCAGATGATTTTGCCTCATATTTCCTTGCCCCAATGGAGTTATTTAATTCGTTTGTCAATTCTGTTATTCCTCTTGATGGAAAGCTCAAGCTAAAAAATATCATAGAGATTGAACAAAACTTTCAAATGAGCCGACAGTCAACACTAATTCGGTTGCTTCGAGAAAATTTTATTCAAAACCAGGATTACGAAGAATTTAAGGAAGGCGTAATTTCTTCAGCAAAAGCCTTGGGTTACAACGACCATTTATACAGACCAACACCAGAGGAAGAACAATATTTTACATCTGGAGCTTACATAAAAATGGTTGAAGACCTAAAAACGCGTGGCCGTATTTCTACAGGGAAGTACAATGAATTGCTATTGGCAGCTTTTCGAGCTGATATTGTTTATAACCTTGGTGGGCAAGAAGTTATTAATGACTAAGTTAATTTTCTTTGATACTGATTGTCTTTCATCATTCTTGTTGGTTAATCGTAGATTCTTACTCACACACTTGTTTAAAGGGCGAATTATCGTGCCAGTTGCAACTGCTAACGAGATTTTTTCTAAACCACCTTTTCTCTTTTTGATTTCTGAATTTAAAAAGTTTGTAAATGAGGCTGAAGTTGAAATAAGGGACATTGATAATCATACTGAGGAGTCCAAGCTCTATTTTGAACTAACCCAAAACCCTTCTTTTGCGATTGGTAAAGGAGAGGCTGCTGCGATTGTTTTGGCAAAACAGTTGAATGGTATATTGGCTAGCAACAACTATGCAGATGTTAGTCGCTTCGTTAGAGAATTCCACTTGGAGCACATTTCAACTGATTTAATTTTAATGGAGGCTTTGCAAAGGGGGCTAATTGATGAAAGGACCGGTAACTCTATATGGAAGGAGATGCTTGCCAGAAGCATTAAGCTACCTCCCGGATCATTTTCTGATTTCCTAAAAAATCATAAGCACTAGAATTTATATCGGCATTTTGTAGTGTGTAGCAGGTAGTTGGCAGTGGACAAATAAGAGCCTGCAATTTACTTGCTCTCAATTGCAATCGGTTGTCTGCACCTCATGTTGAAATATAATAGATGCATGACAAAGAATCAGCGTAAAAATTTCATCTTCTCCGGCTTTTTTATCCTGCTTGCATCCGCTGGGAATATTGCCTCGGCCTTGGTTACAAAAGCAATTGTCGACACCAGCGTTTCGGGCAATCTCGACCAACTCTGGCGGTTGATACCGATTGCACTTGGTTTAATTGCCGCTGAATATCTGACCCGCATTACCGGGCGGTTTTTCGGGATGAATTATGCCACGAATGGTATCCGCGAATTAAAAGACAATTATTATAGCTATTTGTTAGAAAAGAACGATGATCAGGAGGACCTCAAGCGGGAACTTTCTGCTTTTTCGGTCGATGCTGATTTACTGTTTAATAGTTATTATTTCAACCAAATTAGCCTGATGGCGAGTATTATTTCTTTTATTTTGTCATTAATAGCAGTCATCGCCTTGAATTGGATTCTCTTCATTGCCGCTTTTGTCACCTCACTCTTACCCTTGCTTGTGCCTTATATTTACGAGAAAAAATTGGCAAAACTGGCACAGGATTACAGCGAAAAGGGCAAGTCTTACCTAAATTTTGTGAACGAAAGCCTTTTAGGGGGCGACGAAGTTCGGGCTTATGGACGGCAGAGGGCTTTTGGGAGAATGCATGCCGAGCGCAATGCGCAATTTGAAGAGAGTCGCAAACAAAGCAAGCTGGCAAATTACAATAGCTCACGGCTTTCATACTCGTTGACTGATTTTTCTTTTCTGACAATCATTACGCTTAGCATCATTCTGACCGTCAAAGGGCAAGTTACGCTTGGCACGATGATGGCAATTATCAATCTGATTCACAATATCGTCATCCCATTGGGCGATATTGCCACTTCAATTAACGAGCTGAATTCGGCGAAAAATATTAAAGCCAAGTATGAAAACTTGCCGGTCCTTCCAAAAGAGGCTGACAGTCCTCTGAATTTCAACGAAGCAATAACAATTTCGGATCTAAGCTACTTCTACCCCGATGCGAGTTTAGCAGCTGTTTCAAATTTGAGCTTGCAGATACCAAAAAACAGCAAAACCGCTATCATTGGCAAAACCGGAAGCGGAAAATCAACCTTGCTAAAGTTACTATTGGGGCAATTTGCAAATTTTGAGGGTGAAATTGCAGTCGATGGACAAAATATTCGGGAAATTGGGGCAAAACAATATCGCCAGCTCTTTCGTCTTGTGCCTCAAGACCCCTATCTTTTCACGGACAGCATTATGAATAATATTTGTTTTTATTCAGAAGACTGCGATAAAGAAAAGCTGCCGAAGGTGATTCGTCAATCACTTTTAGAAGAGTTGATTTTGGGTGAGGGCGGAATAGAGCGAATAATCAACGACAAAAACCGTGTTTCCGGTGGTGAAAAACAGCGGATTGTACTGGCAAGAGCTTTGATGGCAGGAGTTGAAGGCAAAATTTTGGTTTTAGACGAACCTTCAGCAAATTTGGATCACAAAACCGCCTCGACCATTATCGATGAGCTCACTTCGATGGAAGAGGTGACGGTTGTGATGGTTACCCACGAATACGATCCGGCAATTCTGGCGAAGTTTGACCAACTTATCGACTTAAGCGAGCTTGCATAGCGAAATTTCAGCTTAAGGACAAACTTGTTTTTCCTAATGCTCAGTTTCTTCAAGCAGCATTGGACGCATTTCGCCGTCGCTCATTTGGTAAATTTCATCGACAACTTTTGTGATGCTCAGGTCATGGGTGACGATTATGACGGTGTAATTATCCCTGTGCGCCAGGTCACAGAGCAGCTGAACGATTTTTTCGCCGTTTGCCGTATCCAGATTGCCGGTTGGCTCGTCTGCCAGAATTACCCGTCCGCCGGATGCTAAAGCACGGGCGATGGCAACGCGTTGTTTTTCACCACCGGAGATCATATTGGGGAAACGGCGATATACAGTATCGGGGAGGTTGACGTGGGCGATGTGTTCTTTGGCAATTTCAGCCGCCTCTTTAGGCGATTTCCCCAGCAATTCAAGCGGAAAGCAGACGTTTTCCAAACAAGTCATCAAGGGGAAGAGATTAAAACTTTGATAAACCACAGCCACACTTTGGCGACGATATTTATCCAGGTCGACCTTGTCGGTCGGGATTCCCTGGTAAACAACTTGGCCGTCAGTCGGCAAAGCCAAACCAGCGATAAGCGAAAGCAGCGTCGACTTTCCGGAGCCGGATTTGCCAACGATGGCGTAGACCTTGCCGTCGTAAAATTCGGCATTGACCTGCTTTACCGCATCAACCGCCTGGTATTTATTGCGATATTGGTAACTGAGGTTCTCAAGTTTCAAGGTAGGTTGCTGTGAATTTATATTTTCCATAATTTCTCTTTTTTCATTATCTCAATCTTAGGTTGCTCATCTATTCTTTAGTAAACAAAATATCCAAAACTTTCGATCTGCCCATTAAAGCGATCGCAATCACGATTCCGAGGGTATAAACAGTCAAAAACTGAAGCAAATTGTTCTGGACAATCGGCAACCATTCCGGTTTTAGAAGTAACGTGATTGCAATTGGCAAAAATCCGATCAGTAAAAGGAATAATTGCTCCAGGAAGAATGCCAGGTAGACCTGAATTTTCTTAGCACCCAAACTTCGCATGACGGCAAACTCGGGCAGGCGGTTGCGGGTTAGCAAATAGCTTAGGATGAAGGCGATTAAACCACTCAGCAAGAGCATAATCGGAATGATGAAATTGAGGAAGGACAAATGCTGCTGGATGGATAAAATGCCATCGGCGAGAGCTTTATCTTCAATCACGACTACCAAACGATTCCGACGGATTTTGCCAACAAAACTATATTGATTTTCTTCCAGGTAATCTCTCAGCGCATCCAAATTGCGCACATCCTGGGGAATAATGGTTGCCGAATCCACTTTTTCTATCAGGTATTCGTTGGGCAAGCCTTCTGACCAAACAGTTTCATATTCCCAATCCGGTGTGATGGCTGCCACAGCCAAGCTTTCCTGTCCAATTTGTATTTCTGTCAGCAAGTTCCAAGGAGCATAAATTATCGGTGAGCTGCTTCCTTGAAAGTAGGAACCGATAACTTTGAAATCGTGGACAGCATCTTGAACGCCAAATTTTTCATCTGGAACAAAGATCCCCAGCCGAATGGTATCGCCTAAGCTTATCTCTGATTCTTTCATTAAGCGGTCGGGTAGGACCACAAACTGTTCAGGACGGTGAAAATCTTCATCGCTGTAACCTTCCAACCAATTAATCTCACTATCGCGAAATTTAATTGCTTCGCTGGTCCGCGTGATGCTATCGGTAAAAGCAATGGCCGGTTTTCGTTTAACGAGGTAAGTTTTCCATTCGAAGCCCATCGATAGAGCAGTGCTTGAGGAATTGCCCAAAGGCGCATTCTCAACCGGTAAATTTGGCGTACCGGGGCTGCCGTCGGCATGTTCAACCAAGCCAATGTAGTCGTAATAGAGATACTTAGTGAGTAAAATTTCCTTGATGGCAGGGTTTTCCGCTTCTAAGTCTTCGCGGACATCTCGAATTTGTTCCCCGGTGGCAGGGTAAGCCCACATCATCCAATCTTGTCGGGATTGGACCTGATTATCAAGCAAGCGCCAAATATCTGTTTGAAAACGCAAGGGAATTTGTCGATTCTGACCCAAAATGGTGGTCATGTAAGCGGTGGTTGGCAGGCGGTCATAGATGGTTTCTGCCGCTTCGTCCTGCTCTGCGACTGAAACGCCGATAATGAGGATGAAAGCCCCTAAAAGTGCGACAGCGAAGGGGACGATCAGACTGTTGAGGAAATTGCGTTTGATTGAACGGGAGGCAAAGCGCAAACTCAAACCGGGCATCCAGGCGAAGTCCATCGCCTTAGTGCTTTCAGTTTTAGGTGCAAGGACCGTTGTTGCCTTTTTGCGTTTGGGTTTTTTTAGGGTAAGCAAAGAAGCGGCAAAAGTGATGATAAAAACAAAAACAATCACAGCACCGGCGGTTGCAAAACGGACCCAGGGAGCGGTTCGCAATTCGGGCTTGAACTCAATTTGCAGCCCGAGCGCGCGCTCGCTGAAGCGCAAATCTTGCATAACGCCCCCTTGCAAGGTTTCCCAAACGGCTTCGGTTACCTTGGCGTCAAGCTGTGTTGCCAAGACGATACCCAAGGCAGCAGCGAGGATGGCGATAATCATGATACCGAAGATTAGGTAGGAAATGGTTCTGCTTCGTCCGGTGCCGAGTTTCATCATCACATCTGCGGTTTCGCGTTGACGTAAGATGAAAAGATAGGCGAAGAGACAAATCACTGCAACTCCAGCCGCTGCGCTGGCGACGGTCATATATAGTGAGCGTTCACGCAGTTTCAAAATTGGAACAACCGCTGTTGCATAGCCCTGGTCTTCTACCTGGAGTCCAACCATTTGCGGGATTTGCAGTGAAGCAAAGGATAAATACTCGTCTGCTTGGCCATTCTGAACCCGCACACGTAAAAAATCATAGTCGTCCGGAGCTTTATCTAACCAATCCGGATAAGTCATAAAAATGGTTTGGGTGATATCCGTGCTGATGTGCAAAATGCCGCCAATTCGGCAGCCATCTTGATTGACAAAGCCATTTTCAGTGCTATAGCTGTGGAGCGGGTTGCCCTTTGGATCATAATGGAATGCTATATTCCAATGATCGCCCGGATGAAGGTCAAAAGCCTGAGCTACTCGTTCGCTAAGATAACAGTTTGGTATAGCTTCGGCTTCGCTAAACTCCCCATCGGTAAGATAAGTTTCGGTCATGTGAAGGGCTAACATGCTCGGAATGTCCGTCGAAGCGACAACTTTGAAAGATTTGTCTGTTACGTTGAGCACTTCGATTAATTCGGTTAATGCCTGTCCGGCTTCGCTTTCAAAAAAGTTGGGTTGATCGCTGATGTCAATAATTTCCGGAAGAGCATCCAGGTTTGGGTCCGGTTTTTCCGTCAGAAAGGAGGCTTGAACAGGCGTAGCAACTAAAAGCGAACTCGGGGAGCGGTCAAGCTGTGCCAGCATTAAAAGCGTTCGCCCGGGAAGCAGTTGATTGCTGATGTCATCGCCGGTTGAGTTGTATGGTCTGACCGTCAGGTAATTATTTCCGTCAAGAATTTTCGAATAGTAACTGGTTTGGCTAATCCCTTGCCAGGAGCCATCCTCATTTTCACTTATCAAACGGACTGAAAAAACAGCCAGGTCTTTCACCGGAGAACTGGTTTGCCAAATTTCGCTGCCATCAAGCGGGAAAGCCCCGATTGTTCGTTCAAGGTCATAAGAGATTACAGCCGGATGATTGATGAGGGAATCGAAATCAATGGAGGCGAGGTTGTTTTGGAAGTTCTCATCTGCCCAGGCACCATCAGGGTTGTGTAAATCACCATATTTGAAGGCAACAACTGTTTTGTAGTGTTCATTGGCTTGAGCTAACATTTGATTGGCAGAATAGTTCATGCTCACGCCCAGGGAGATAAAAGTGATGGAAGCGGCAAGAAGGATGAGGAATAAAAATGATTTTCCGGGTGAGCGGAGGAAGTTATTAAGGCTGTGTCTAAAAATCATCGGTTTAGTTTGCTCTTTTCAAACCAGTCTCCGTCATGGAGAGGCGAATTGATTGTGTAATGATTGGTTAAAACCAAAAATTCTCTAAAGTTAGTATAGCACGAAAAGAAGTGAGGAGTGGAGTTAAAAGGTGAAAAGCCAAGCGCAAAGTTTGCAATGCAATCGATAAAAGGAGGCAAAAAATATTTTCTTGCCTCCTTTTTCATGAAACAGGGAGGGAGTTTCTACCAAAATCCTTTCGTGAACGTCGAAAGGTTAATTAAAGAAATTTGAGATATCTTCTCCAATTTGATCAAGGGCAGTTTTGACTTCTTCGCCAAATTGTTTAATTTTGGGATCATTTTTGCCTTCTTTAAAAGCATATTTAATCGCCTCGCTAATTTGCTTAGTCCCGGCTTTGATCTCTTTTTTGCTTTTATCTGCCCAATCAGGGTCATATTGATTTTTCTGCTCAGCTTCTTCTTGTTGAGTGTTTTGCTCAGCGTTAGGTTCGGGATTGACCTCAGTCCATTCCGCATCTTCAATAATGTCATTCTTATCCATGTTTTTCCTTTCTTTAGGCTTGAAAATCACAAGCCAGCGACCTAATAAAGCAATTCTACCAATTCTTGATTGGTCAAATTGACAAAGTAACTACTAACGTCTATTTCTTTGAGCGCTTTTTTCAAGGTCGTTGCATCATAATGGATGCCTTTCAAAGCATTCTCTAATTCCGAGACATCCCGTTGACCGAAAAAATCGCCAAAGAAGCGGATTTGTTTAATCAAGCCGCCTTTGCTAACGTCCAGCCAGGCTTCAATCGTACCACCGGCGTAACGTGTTTCTCGGTTGATTGCAAAAGCAGGAGATTTGCCATAATTCCAATCCCAGGATTGATAGCGTTCTGCTGAAAGCTTATGAATATTTTCCCAATCGCTTTCCGTTAAATCAAGCTGGTTCACTTTTCCTCCGCCAAAGACCTCATTGATAATGTTTTGACGGAATTCCATGATGTCAGGCGGGTTTTCGGGCAAAAACTCGGTAATGTTGGCAACCCGCGAACGCACCGATTGGATGCCCTTCGATTCGAATTTTGCCGGTTTGACCTTCAGCGCCGCGCCAACCCTGCTCAAATCGGTCGCCCAAAGCAATGTGCCATGGCTGACCATGCGCGAACCGCTGACATATTGCGCGTTGCCGGAAATTTTGCGCCCTTCAATCAAGATGTCATTCCGACCGGAAAGTTCTGCATTTGCTCCCATCTTATGTAAGACATCAACCACAGGCTGGGTGAATTTTCGATAATTGTGGAAATTGTCTGCTGAATTCGGAGCGATAAAGGAGAAATTAAGATTGCCGAGATCGTGATAAACCGCACCACCGCCGGATAAGCGACGGACAACGACAATATCATGCTCATCAACATAATCAACGTTAATTTCCTGGACGGTGATTTGGTTTCGACCGATAATTATCGAAGGCTTGTTGATGTAGAAGAGTAAAATCTCATCATCCATAGCAATGTTTTTAATCAGATATTCTTCGATGGCGAGGTTTATCCGTGGGTCCTTGTTTGGTTCGTTTTCAATAAAAATCATATTTCTCCGATTATTCTGATCTTAAATTGTTTGCTCTTTTGCAAAAAATAGGAGGCAGAAAGCTTAGAATGAGGCTTAATCATAGTCAGGAATTATAACGGTTCGAATCCATGATATGGATAAAATGTAAGGACAATCACCAAGTTTCGAGATGCCGAAATATGCATCTCGGAAACGGTGTTTGCCTTTACTCCCTCTAATTTCGGAATAGGGAAGATTTTGTTGGAGTAGATTTTTCAATTATTCAATCAGGCGAAATCAACGGCCCATGCCAATCACGACAAAACCCAAAGCTTCAAGTCGCTCGCGGTCCAGAAAATTGCGCCCGTCAATAACAGGTACAGGAGGGATCTCCTCCCAATTTAGCTCCAAATATTGAGGCCATTCGGTTACCAGGATGATTGCCTCGGCACCTTTGAGGGCATCCCGGATGTCGTCACAGAAAGTGACCCCTAAATCAGCGTATTGCTTACGGGCGTTTGCCAAAGCCACAGGGTCGTGTGCGCGGACCAATGCTCCGCGTTGGACCAATTTTTGGCTGATATTAATAGAAGGGGCATCGCGCAAGTCGTCTGTGTTTGGTTTGAAACTGAAACCTAAAAGCGTGACCCGCTTGCCTTTGAGGATTTTCAATTTTTCTTGCAAAAGGTCAACCGCCAATTCTCGCTGGCTGTAATTTATTTCGCGTGCGGCAGAAATGATTGGCATATCGAGCTTATAGTCGCGGGCAATGGCAACCAAGGCGGCGGTATCTTTGCCGAAACAAGAGCCGCCCCAACCCAAGCCGGCGTTTAGAAAGCGTTTGCCAATTCGTTGATCCAAGCCAATTCCCCGGCTAACTGCCTGAATATCTGCGCCTAATTTGGCTGACAAGCGACCTACTTCGTTGATATAAGAAATCTTGAGCGCCAGAAAAGCATTGGCGGCATATTTAATCATCTCAGCAGAGGTGATATCGGTAACTACCATCGGCACTTCTGTCAAACCGTTAGGACGAGGCAAACCGGGAGGTTCAGGAAATTTCTGACCCATCAAACCATCAAAAAGTTCTTTCAAAACGGCGATGCTATTTTCATCCTGTGAACCGACCACAATCCGATCCGGATAGAAAGAATCATGCAGAGCGGAACCTTGGGCTAAAAATTCGGGGCTGGAAACGACGGAGAAGTTATGTTTTGCGCCATTGCCATGCGAGTTGCTGAATTGTTCCCGGATTAGGGCTTCGACTAAATTACCGGATCCAATCGGCACGGTAGATTTGTTGACAATAACGGTAAACTCTTCGCCCAGATTTTTGGCAATTCCCTCTACAGCCGAGCGAACATAAGTCAGGTCTGCATTTCCATCGGAAAGTGAAGGTGTGCCGACGGTGATAAAAATGACATCGGTATTGGGGATGTCGGCTTCTTCGTATTTAGTGACGAAACGAAGCCGGGGAAGTGTAATTTGAAGCACATCGTCGAGATGGGGTTCATAAAAATGCGATTTTCCCTGGCGAAGAGCGGCAATCTTCTCTTCGTTAATATCAATGCAGGTTACCTTGTGTCCCAGGTATGCCAAAACAACGCCGGTATTAACCCCGACATATCCACTTCCAATAATTAATACATTCATAAAACCTCAATGAGTACAATTTCGACTAATTATAACAGGCTGGGGAGAAGTTGTTGCTGAAAATGAAGAGCTCTTTCGGATTACTCTAAAGGAAACTCGTGTTTTGCACTGTTTTGATAAGCTTTAGCGTGATAATTTCACGCTAAAGCTCTCTATATTCAAATTGTGGCCATTAAGACAAACGAAATTCGCTTTTTTCTTCTGCAAAGGCTGTCGGATTAAGCACGTGGGTGGTCGGAACGAAGTTCATAAAGCCCTTAGTAACCACCAAACTGCTGGTTTTAGCACCACCGGGGAAGAAGCTAACTCCTTCCAAAACAGCCTTTGAAGTGGAGGTAACCGGAGTAACTGCAGTCGCGCAAAAGACCAGATCGTTTGCAGGTGCAAGGTCGTCTTGCGTATAGACATCGTCTAATCGAATGCCCATGCTAATCAATCGATCTCGGTCAGCTTCGTCTTTTGGTTTCCATATGGCTTGCATTTTACCGCCCAAAAGTTTAACGGCTGCGGCAGAAATAACACCCTCGGGGGCAGCACCAATTCCCATGACGGCATGGACGCCAACGCCTTTGAATGAGCTAAAGACACAAGGCATTAAGTCGCCATCGGCAATCAGGCGCACGCGTGCACCGGTTGAGCGCAAACGAGCAATCAATTCTGCGTTGCGCGGTCTATCGAGAACGGTGATTGTGAGCTCAGAATTATCACGCCGTTTGAGCGCTTTGGCTAAACGGCTCACATTTTCTTCCGGAGCAAGGCGAATATCCACATAGTCGGCGGCATCGCGACCAACACAAAGTTTATCCATGTAGGTGTCGGAAGCATTGGTTAGGCCGCCCTTTGGGGCAGCGGCAAGCACACAAACCGCACCTGAATTGAGGTTTGCGGTTGCGTTGGTGTTTTCAAGCGGGTCAACGGCGATATCAACATGAAGGGCACCGTTGCCAATCTTTTCTCCGATGAAAAGCATTGGCGCTTCGTCGCGCTCGCCTTCACCAATTTTAATTTCGATAGTAGTATCGGGGATTTTAGCTAAAGCGGCCCGCATCGCATCGACAGCGGCTGCGTCTGCCAGGTTTTTGTCGCCATGCCCGGCAACTCGTGCCGCTGCCATGGCTGCGTTTTCGGTCACTTCCAGCAAATGCCAGGAAAGACTTTTATAGATATCCTTAAGATCGCCTGATTTCTTTTCGTCAGTCATTACTCTCCTTTTAATTAATTGACAATAAATTCAAAGCTTTCAATCAGATTGTTTTGGATAAACTTATAGGCACACCTTTCCTGGGTTTGATGTTAATAATTGATAGTCTCTATTATACACATAAAAGGCTGTTCGAGGGAAAGCAGGAACGGGGACGGGAAAGAGTATATTGTCCGGTGGTAGCCATTGCCTTCTTTAGCTCTTAGCTCTCTTCTGTGTAAACTCTAAAAGCTGAATCTGTGGCTCTATCGGTTATGATTATAGAAAAATAGAACCCGGAGAATTATTATGAAATTAGTATTAGTCAGACATGGCGAAAGCGAATGGAACAAACTCAACCTTTTCACCGGATGGACTGATGTTGAATTGACCGAAAAAGGTCGCGAAGAAGCCGCCAGCGGTGGGCTTGCACTCAAAGAAGAAGGTTTTGATTTCGATATTTGTTACACCTCCTATCTCAAACGAGCAATCCACACTCTCGATATCGTACTCGACCAAATGGATCGCAGTTGGTTGCCCGTCATCAAAAGCTGGAAGCTAAACGAACGTCATTATGGTGCCTTGCAAGGCTTAAACAAAGCTGAGACTGCGGCAAAATATGGCGAAGAACAGGTGCTGATTTGGCGCCGCTCTTATGCCACACCTCCCCCAGAATTAGATGAAGACGATGAACGCAGCCCGCGTGTTCAGGCACAATATCGTGAAACCGAAGATAAATCCGTTTTGCCCTTGACCGAAAGCCTGGCGATTACCGTTGAACGGACGATGCCTTATTTCGAAGAAGTTATTAAACCAGAAATGTTAGCCGGAAAACGAGTTTTGATTGTCGCACATGGTAATTCCTTGCGTGCGATGGTAAAAACATTCGACGGCTTGAGCGAAGAAGAAATCATCGCCGTCAACATTCCGACCGGTGTTCCGCTTGTTTATGAATTTGACGAAAATTTTAATGTCATTAGCAAAGGCTATCTCGGTGATCAGGCTGCCATTCAAGCAATGATGGATGCTGTCGCCAATCAAGGCAAAGCAAAGTAAATTAAATTACCATAGGCTGGGTTAGAGTTATGAACCCAGCCTTTTTATGATTTATCTATACAAGAAAGACAAATATGACAGAAGAAAGCATCACGTACCATTTCAACCCTGAAGAAAAAGAAATCCTTGCCAAAAATGAGAAGGGTGAACAAGTGGGCGAAATTGAATATCGCAGCAAGGCTGATGTATGGGATGTCAGCCATACCGGCGTCAAGCCTGAATATCGCGGCGGAGATATTGCCCGTACGCTCGTGCAACTTTTAGTAGAGGAGGCGCGCAAGGCAAATGTAAAGCTAAGTGCCACTTGTCCTTATGCGTTGAAGGTTTTGGAACGGACTGAAGAATATCAGGATGTTTATTTGAAAAAATAGATTGGACCATTGCAAAATTTGAAAAAGGCTGCAAACCGAAAACAAACTGGGATAATTGCTTATCTTAGAGAGCAAGCTGTTCATGCCAACTTTCTGTAACCGTTTATAATAAGCGCTATGAAGAAATTGCTTGCTTTCATTATTTTTCTGACTTTGGCGCTTATTCCGGCTCAAACTGCTTTCGGGATGCGAAATCAGTCCCAACAAGCGGTGATAGTTTCAACGCCTCAAGCGGACGGGGCGATTTATCACCAGGTTGTGGATGGCGATACACTCTATGATATTGCTGCAGCCTATGGCATGACCATAAGTGAAATAAACATTCTCAATGGGAACAGTCCCGAAGCAAATGAACTTTATATCGGCACTTTTCTTATCATTAAGAAAGGAGTGGTCGCAACCGTAACTCCCGAAGCAACAGCTACGCTCGCCTATACCCCTCAACCGACCGTGGTGCAAGCCAGTCGGACGCCAATCCCCACGGTTACACCACTGCCAACCGCGACAGCAACACCCCCTCCCAGCACAGCTCAGAAATTGTTTGGAAATGGAAAGACCCTCGGTTTGAGCATGATTGGCATCAGTATCATCGGGATTGCTTTGGTGGTTGTCTTTGGCTTCCTTCGCAAGCCGAAATAGCGGTATTCAGGAAGCGGGGAACGGGAAGCGGGGAGCGGGAAAAAAGAAACAGGAAAAAGGGAAAAGGAAAAAGGATGGTCGTGGATCGTCAATAAAAAATCGGACAAAAACTTAAGAGACACTAATTCTGATTTCCTGTTGAAGAACATCCTACAAGAATTTTTTTGGGCTTAGTTAGCCAAAACGTTTCTGCTCCCCGCTTCCCGTTACCCGTTCCCTGATTCAGCTTGTGCTTCGCAAGGGTTCTGCGTAAAGCAAGGGTATAATCTTCTAAGTCTATGGAAAAGAAGCTTAATACAATCACAATTTATGCCGGTTCAGCTGATGGATTGGCGGATGACTATCACAATGTCGCCTTTGAATTAGGCAGATTGCTTGCTAAGCAGGGTCGAAGCCTGGTCTTTGGCTCGGGTAAAACCGGTTTGATGGGGGCTGTTGCGAACGGTGCGTTATCTCTCAATGGGGAAGTTATCGGCGTAATTAACGAAGATCTGAATTTACCCCACCTGGTTTTTGAACGCTTGAGTCGGATTGAGGAAGTGAGCAACATTCAAATCCGCCAGGCTCGGATGATCGAACTCGGTGATGGTCTCATCGCATTGCCGGGTGGTTTTGGCACTTTCTACGAAGTGCTCGAAGCGCTCACCCTGGCACAACTGGGGCAACACAAGAAGCCGATTGGCTTTCTCAATTTCAACGGTTTTTTCGAACCTCTGATTCAAATGATTGACCATGCCATCGAAACCGGGTTTATTTACCCTGAACATCGTGGGCTTTTTGTCGTTGCCGATCAACCGGAGGAACTATTGGCGAAGATGGACGCTTTTACACCGCCTTCGAATATGAACCGCTGGATTAATCGCGATGAATAAAATCGATCTGCTCTTTATCGACCTGGACGACACGGTTTACCCTGAAAATCTCGGTCTGTGGCCCTTTTTTGCCAAGCGCATTCACGATTACATGCACAAAACAGTAGGCATACCAGATGAGCAGGTGCCTGAGATTAGAGAAAGACTTTTCCATACTTACGGCACAACCTTGCGCGGTTTGCAAAATGAGTATGGTGCCGATATGCACGATTATTTGGCATATGTTCATGATGTTGACCTTTCGGCATATATCAAACCCGACCCGGAGTTACGACGAAGCTTGGAGGCGATTCCCGAAGAAAAATGGATTTTTACCAATGCCAGTCGTGCCCACGCCGAAAACGTCTTGGGCTTAACCGGTATTGCTGACCTTTTTAGCGGTATTATCGATGTAGTTGACACCTTTCCCTTTTGCAAGCCTCAAGCCGAAGCCTTTGAGCTTGGTTTTGCAAAGGCGGGGAAGCCCAACTTAAAAAACTGTCTTTTTGTTGACGACCGTGCCGAGAACCTGGATGCTGCCAAGGCCTTAGGTTTGCAAACTTTACAAATTGACCTGCCTCTCAAGGCTGAAAATGGTCACCCGAAAATCCAACGCCTGGCAGAACTTGGCGCTTGGTTAGAGCAAGTTCAGGCTTAAACTGAATTTTGCATTGAAAATTTATAAAAACTATAATATGGAAACCTTTCTAATGAAGTTGATTGATATGGATTTGATGGAGAAATATGAAAAATAACTTTTTACGCTCATTTTTAATCGTTTTGGCAATTCTGCTTGGAGTCGGAGGCTGTTTTTTTGCCGGTGTAATGACCGGTTCCCTGGTGCCTAACTTTTTCGATTCGGTTATAAGCACAACGCCGTCTGTCGTTCAGACGACAGAACCCGTAGAAGTTGAGCTGGGTGAGCCCACGCCGGTTGTCCAGGCAACCACTCAGGAAGAATTGGATGAGCTTTTCGAGCCCTTCTGGGAAAGCTGGGAACTACTCCATCGAAATTTCGTTGATCAGCCTTTGGATGACCAAGCCCTGATGCGTGGGGCAATTCAAGGTATGCTGGCTGCAACCGGTGATATTCATACTTCTTATATGGATCCCGAAACCTTTGCTCAAGCCAATGCAGAAATGGAAGGCGAAGAATACACCGGAATTGGTGCCTGGGTGAATACTGCCGGTGAATTTATTGAAGTCATATCCCCGATGAAAGGTTCCCCGGCCGATAAAGCCGGTTTGAGAGCCAAAGATCTGATTCTTGCGATTAACGGTGAGGATATGACCGGCGTTCCCGGTGATATTGCTTTGCAACAAGTCTTGGGACCGGCAGGCGAGACGGTTACATTGACCGTTCGACGGGGCGAAGAAGTCTTGGATATTGCGATTGTAAGAGAAAAAATCGTTGTTCCTGTTGTTGAATATGAGATGCTGGAAGGCGGTATTGCCTACATCCAACTGCATACTTTTAACGAAGTCGCGACAGAACAATTACGTTTTGCTCTCAAAGAGCTTTTGGCAGAAAACCCGAAAGGTTTAATCTTTGATTTGCGCAACAATGGTGGTGGTTTGCTTTCTACTGCTATTGAAGTTTCGTCTGAATTTGTCAGCAAAGGCATCATCATGTACGAAGAATATGGTGACGGTACCCGCGAAAGTTACAGCGCCCGACCGGGTGGCATGGCAACCGATATTCCCTTGGTGGTTCTGATTAACGAAGGGACGGCTTCCGCCTCCGAAATTACCGCCGGAGCGATTCAGGATTATGATCGTGGTACTTTGATTGGTGCAACCAGCTATGGCAAGGGCTCTGTCCAAAACTGGATTCCTCTGCGTAGCGAAGAGAGTGGCGTTCGGATTACGATTGCCCGATGGCTGACGCCCAATGAGCACCAAATTCACGGAATTGGCCTGACCCCCGACATCGAAGTCCTATTTACCGATGAAGACATCGAGGCTGGACGCGATGTGCAGTTGGAAGCCGCAATTGACTTCTTCAATAAATAAAGCGCAACAATAAAACCTGAAAAGTCGGAAGACTAATCTTCCGACTTTTTTGTTTGCTTTTTATCGAATCATAATCTGACAATTCAATTATTATTGCTTCAGTTCTTCTTCGACAATTGCAATCCCGCTGCTGGCGCCGATTCGGCTGGCACCGGCTTCAATCATTCTCACCGCATCGGCATAGTTTCGAATCCCGCCGGAGGCTTTCACGCCCATGCTTTCGCCAACAACTGCTCGCATCAAGGCGACATCTTCAACCGTTGCCCCACCCGTCGAAAAACCGGTGGATGTCTTCACGAAATCAGCCCCGGCTTCTTTGGCAATCAAACAGGCGTTAATTTTCTCTTCTTTCGATAAAAGGCAAGTCTCGATAATCACTTTGACGATTGCCCCAGCTTTATGGGCTTCTGCGACCACGCCATCGATATCGCGCGCCACGGCAAGCAAATTCCCGGCTTTCAATTCACCGATGTTGATTACCATGTCAATCTCAACCGCACCATCTTTAACTGCTTTTTCGGTTTCTTCGCGCTTGGCTTTTTTAGACATCGCTCCCAAAGGAAAGCCAACCACAGAAGCAACTTTAACAGGGCTGCCTTGCAAGGCTTCGCGGCAACGTTTGACCCAATAGCTATTCACACATACTGCTCCAAAGCCATATTCAAGCGCTTCACGGCAAAGCTTGTCAATCTGCTCAGCTGTTGCATCAGCTTTTAACAAGGTATGGTCAATGATTGGTGCCAGTTTGCTAAGCCTGCCCTCGTTCAGCCCGCCACTCTTTTTTTCAATCCGAATAATCTTGCCCTCTTCGTCATAAACAGTCTTCAACTCTTGATTATTGAAACTTTCGACATGTTCTCTTGTTTGATTTGTTTTGTCTTCGTTCATTTTTCTCCTGATTATTCTTTTTCTAAGCCTCTGATTTCAACTTAAGGCAGTCAAAATGGATTATTATTATCGCGTGATTAATAATAACGAAATACCGACAAAAAGTCCAGAATTTTTAGAAGTCGCTGCCCTTGCGCATCCCAACATTGCCTTCATAAAATATTGGGGTAATCGCGATAACGATTTGCGCCTGCCTTGCAACGGTTCGCTTTCGATGAATCTCAGCGGTCTTGAAACGAAAACGAGCGTTCAATTTGACCCCTCATTATCTGCCGACCAATTCAAGCTTTCAGGCAAACTGACTGAAGGAGATGCGCTAAAAAGAGTGAGCGATTTTTTGGATATCGTCCGTAATTTAGCCGGTATAAGTGTCTTCGCAAGGGTCGAGAGTGAAAACAACTTTCCTGCCGGTGCCGGAATCGCATCTTCCGCTTCAGCTTTTGCCGCTTTGGCTTTGGCTGCCAGCCGTGCCGCCGGCTTAAGCTTAGGCGAAGAAGAGCTTTCACGCTTAGCCAGGCGTGGCTCCGGTTCTGCCTGCCGCTCGATTCCTGATGGTTTCGTTGAATGGCAAGCCGGAAGCACAGACCAGGATTCATTCGCCTGGTCAATTGCGCCTGCCAATCATTGGGATTTGGTGGATCTGATTTGTATCATAAACAGCGAGCATAAAACGGTTGGCTCAACCGGTGGGCATGCGCTCGCCTCCACTTCCGATTTGCATTTGCTTCGCCAGGAGCGGGTTGAAGAACGGATTGAAATTTGTCGTAAAGCAATTTTAGACAGGGATTTTGAACGCTTTGCCGCTGTAGTCGAAGAAGACTCCAATTTAATGCATGCCGTAATGCGGACAAGCAAGCCTTCCTTAAACTATTGGCTGCCTGAAACTGAAGTTATTCTCTGGAAGGTCATCCATTGGCGAAAAAAGGGCATTCCGGTTTGCAGCACGGTTGATGCGGGGCCAAATGTCCATGTTTTGACCTTGAGTAGCGAAGCAGAAAAAGTGGAAGCACTTTTGAAGGAATGCTCCGGTGTCCAAGACATATACAAAGCCAAGGCTGGTCAGGGTGCCCGGCTTATTTGATTTGGCTTACCAAACTTTATTGGTCTTCTTGCCAACCGTTTCGCCTAAGGTGGCAATGGCTTTGGGGATCTCTTCCAGATTTTCTGCGAGTTTTGGCAGGTCTTCGGTTTTCTCCATCAACGACTGAATTTGATTAGACAGCGGTTCTACCTTTTCTGTCAATGTAGACAATTTCTCGCTGAATCTTTCGTTGCCTTCATTTAATAAAGCCAATTTGCCATTAATCCGATCTGTGCTGGCGGTCAACTCCGCCAACTGGACTGGGATTTCTTCAACAACATGCGTCAAATCGCTCAGGCTGCTGATATTGGATTCCATCATGCCTTGATAAACATTTAAATCGAGCAAATATTGGATTTCCCGGACTTTGTTGTCCAAGCCACCGGTATAAGTAACCTTGACCTCATAAACTTTTGGCAAATCGTCTGAAGCAAGGCGTGTTTCCAAGCGATCAATCGCAGTCCGAAATTCATATTCAGGCGGCATGGAAGGAATACGCTTTTTCAGCATCGATAATTCTGAAAGATCAAGATTGGGCAAGCTGGATTTTAGCGGCGGATTGAAGGCAATCACGATGTTGTTGGCAATCGTTTTGCCGGTGTTTTTTACAACCAAGTCGAATACCGGAGAATCGGTCATCGCGTCAAAATAGACCACGATATAAGGTGCGAACTCCAGGTTTCGGTTTATGATCATTTCTTCCAAACTTTTTTCGGTCAAAGCAGCAGATTTTTTAGCTTCTCTTGCCATATCCGCAGTTTTAATCACGTAAACAATCAGGGCAATCAGGCTGGCAATCTGAACGATAAAAAGGATAAATTCTCTGACATTTTGTTCTAAAATCACTTCTTCACCTCATTTTTCTTACTTTTTTTTGGTTTTGGGAAAGGCAATTCTTCCCAGCTCGCCCTTAAAAGGTCGTTTATAAAATCCCGGTCATCCAAATCCTGAAAAACAAAGGCGGCTTTTGCGCCTGGATATGGGTGGCCTTCTTCAGCAGCTTCGCCAAGCAAATCTGCTCCGGCTTGAGTTTTTTTGAGGAAGACTTGGTTATCACAAATGAGACCCATAATTTTGCCATCCAGATAAAAGGCATACTCGCCAAACATTTTCAAGACCGAAATATCACCGGCGGAAGAAAAACTTTCTAAAACATATTGAATATAATCATCTGTGCAAGGCATTCTTTTTCTCCAGATTCTGCTTTATAACTACTTAATTGTACTCGCAGTTCCTCGATACTCGTTCAACATTTCAGTTTCCTTTTTCCCGCTCCCGGCTCCCCATTTCCTGTTAAAATGGTTCAGCCAATATGGAACATATTCGGTCTTTAAATCGTCTTTATAAGGTAGGCTCAATTGAGTTTGTTTAAGGTTGCGTAATGGAAAATAATAAAAACAAAAGCGAAACACTAAATCCCGGGCAAGGCATCGAAAAAGCCTCCGAAAATGAACAAGAAAAGCATAAAAAGCCTTTTTTTGAAGGCATCCTTTCCTTCTTCAAGAAGGATAAAGCGCAACAAAACGGAAATTCAGAAGCGATGACCCAGCCTGCCAAGTTCAAAAAGGCTAAAAGTGCACGCGTTGGCTGGATTTTTCAGATGTTCTATAAGCCCCGCGCTACTATGAAAAAAGTAGCCGCCGAAAAAGAATCAATTCGCACGATTCCATTAGTTTTCATTAGCATTATCGTGATTCTGGCTGTTCTAATCTCCGCACCGGTTAAAAAGATGCAAATTGAACAAGGCGCTACGATTCCCGACAACTTCCAATATTGGTCAGAAGACCAACAAAGCCAATATTTAGAAAGTCAACAAAATCAAACCAACCCAATTTTCTTATATGGTTTCCCATTTTTGACGGGAATCGGTGGTTATCTGATTGTGTTTATGTTGATGTCGAACATTCTTTACCTGGTGCTGACACTTTCGGGTAGCCGAAGTTCGAAAACCCGGATTGGAAACGTGGTTGCCTGGGCTATGCTTCCCTTTGGATTGAGGGAATTTGTCAGATTTCTCAACGTTGGGATTAACAAAAGTTTCAATGAGAACCCGGGTTTGTCCCAACTAATTGACGCCGGTGCGAGTGGCTTCATGGCTTATTTGCGCGGAGTGCTTGAAAATATCGACGCCTGGTATTTGCTTTTTGTCGCCTTTTTGATCATCGGCGCACTTGAAATTTCCGGTTTGAATAAGAAAAAAACCATCATTGCTACCCTGATTGCCATTGTCGTTATCTTGCTTTTGCAAGGACTTCCCAGTATTCTTAGCAGCATGTTCAGCGGTCTGAGCACCGGTGGCGTAGGAATTTACTTTTAAAGGATTTATATGCCTGATAATTTTATTGAAACAACCGATTTGCGAAAAACTTACACGATGGGTGAAACCGAAGTGCATGCGCTTAACGGCATTGATGTCGCCATCCCTCGCGGATCTTTCAGCGTAATAATGGGCCCTTCCGGTTCCGGAAAATCAACGCTGCTTTATTTAATCGGCGGATTAGATTGGCCCACATCGGGCAACATTTTGGTAAATGGACAAGAAATTGAAAAGATGGACGAAAACGAGCTGGCGAGTTATCGCCGCAACAAGTTGGGGTTCATCTTCCAAAGCTTTAATTTGATTTCAAACATGACTGCCGAGGCGAATGTTTCTTTTCCTTTGCGTTTTTCAGGGGTTAATAATAAAGAAAGAACAAAAAGAGCTGAGGTTTTGATGGAGCGAGTCGGCCTAAAAGATCGAATTGGGCACAAACCAACTGAACTTTCTGGCGGTCAGCAACAACGTGTTGCCGTGGCACGGGCTTTGATTAACGACCCGCCCCTCATTTTGGCAGACGAGCCAACCGGCAATCTGGATTCTACCAGCGGTCAGGCAATTATGGTCATGCTGGACGAATTGGTCAAAGCCGGGAAAACCGTTCTGGTCGCAACGCATGACACGCGCATGCTCAACTATGCAACACATAAAATCTTCTTGCTTGACGGCGAGATGGTTGACGAAAAACGATATTTTGAAGCGAGTTTATAAACTGCGAGGTATAAAATGAAAAAACATTCACAACTTTTGTTCGCTTTTGCTCTAATTTTTATTTTGACGGTTTTGCCGGTTTTTACCCAGGAGGCAAAAGCCCAATGGGTTGATCCCCCGGCTCCTGTTCAATCTACGGTCGTCCCCTGGAATTATGTTCCTGATAATGGTGATGTGGTCCATCCTTATGGATGGGTAGCTCCCAATGATGATCTGCCAGTTGAAGACAGGCCTATGTTATCTGCTCCAGAGTACTATACCGGAGCCAACAGCACAAAATCGGTCAATCCCTACGGAAACTTTGAGTTGGAGTTTCGGTTAAAAAATAGCGGTACGGTTGATGCTCGTAACATTATCATCACATTTAGCAGCACAGATTTCGACCCATTGGATGGCAGCGTTCTAAATGTATTATTACTTAGAGATGTTAATAGTGGGGAAAGCTCTAAAATGTTAATTCACAAATTCAAAGTCAATGATATGTCAACCTGGAAATATTCCGGCCTGATTACCGCTGTTGTATTATATTATGATCCGGAGGGAATCAGCTATTCTGATACCTTTACCTTTAGCATCGGCATCAACCAGTCCGGCGCATTGCAGGCAACCGCCGTCCCCACCCAGGCTCCTGCCGACCAGGCACAGATGGTTGTCCATTCTTACGAATCCGATGTCGACCCGCTCGAACCGGGAACAAGCTTCAAACTCAAGCTAAAAGTTGGCAATGACGGTAATCAGCTTGCCCGAAATGTTTCTTTAGTTTATGGTGGCAGCTCGCTTAGTACCAATCCTGAAGGTACACCAATCAGTGGCGTTAGCGGCGGTGAAGCGGATAACAGCGTTTTTGCCCCAATCGGAAAGTCAAATGTCGTCCTTCTGGGTGATGTCCAGGCAGGCACAGAATTGAGTCCGGAGCAAGATTTTATTGTCAACGTAACGGCCACTCCCGGTGCCTATCCGCTCAAACTTTCCTTTATCTACACCGACACAAAGGGAAATCGCGTCATTGATGACCAGGTGATTACGCTTTTGGTCTACAGCCTCCCCCAACTTGAAATTTCATTTTATATGCCGGTTGAGGGAATTCTGAGTGCTGGTGAAATGGGCAGCCTTCCCATCCAGATTACCAATCTGGCACGTAAATCCGTCGTCCTCGGCAATGTTAAAGTCAGCTCACCCAACGGCGAAATGACCAACAACACTTCTCTGGTCGGCAGTTTGGATCCGGGTGGTTATTATACAATCGACCCCATGTTTAGCCCAAATGAAGAGGGCACGGCAAGCATCAATCTTGAAATCCGTTATACCGATGATTTCAACCAACTCCGTACCTATAACGGCAGCCTCGAAGTTGAAGTTGGTCCCGCTTTTGAAATGCCAACGCCCTACCCTGAGTTGGATGAAAACGGCAATCCAGTTTTGGATGAAAACGGAAATCCGGTCATGATTGACCCGATGAACCCCAACCCGGGTCCCGAAATGCCGGTTGAAGAACCCGGCTTCTTCGCCAAAATCTGGAATGCGATTAAAGGCTTCTTTGGTTTTAACAGCAACAACGACTCGCAAAACATGGATGGCATGGATGGAATGTACAACGACTTTGGTGGTTAAAAGATAAAGACTCCTTTGGAGATAAGAATGGTGAATTATGCGTTTTGTTGACTGGATTAGTTTAATTGTTGATAATCTGAAAAGGCGGACCGGTCGGGTAATTTTGACCGCAGTCGGCGTAATTATCGGCACAGCAGCCGTGGTGACCTTGATTTCGCTTGGTCGTGGCTTGCAAGAAAGTGCCACCAGTCAGCTCTATGGAATCAATGATTTGAGCAGCGTTCAAGTTTATCCCGGTTATCCGGATATGAGTGGGAGCTCCGGTATGATGATGTTTTCAGAGGATGATATTAAGAAGCTGACCCCCCAAGTGGTTGAGCAGTTCGAAGCCATGCCTGAAGTTGAACGAGTGATTATCAAAAATGACTTGAGGGCAAGCGCTAACGTCAAACTGGATAAGTTAGAAGGCTATGCGTCAATTCAGGCTTTAAACCTCGATGATTTATCAGAAATGGGACTGGAAGCTCGCTCAGGTTCAACCGATATTAGCCAAAAAGGAAAAGTTGTGGTTGGCTCGTGGATTAAGAATAACTTTTACGATCCTAACCAAAGGCCCGGAGACCCGCCATTGGAAGTCCCTGATTTGATGGGACAGATTTTGACTCTTGAAGCCATTAAATGGGCTGACGATGGAACCACCTCCAAGAAAACCCTAAGACTCGAAGTGGTTGGCGTTTTGGAAGAAAGCCGCGGTGAATCAGACTATTATATGTATATGAACTGGGACGAAGTCAACGCTTTGAACGACTGGGTAAACGGAAAACGGATTGACTATAATAAAGAAGGTTACAACAATATTCTTGTTAAAGCATACAGCCCTGATTCCGTGATAGAACTGGCAGACAAAATTACAGAAATGGGCTATCAAGCTTACACCCCACAAGCACAAGTGGAGAGCATTAGCGGTTTCTTCACGATTATGCAAGTAGTTTTCGGAGGTGTTGGCGCAATTGCCTTATTGGTAGCCGCAATCGGAATTGCAAACACAATGACTATGGCAATTTTGGAGAGAACCCGCGAAATCGGTATTATGAAAGCAATCGGAGCTACAAACAACAACATATTAAGCATTTTTCTCGGTGAAGCAGCCGGAATCGGCTTCTTGGGCGGTGTTGGAGGTTATCTTTTAGGTTGGCTGATTTGCAGCCTGATCAACTTGCTTGCCGGTTCTTACCTGGCTTCACAATCCGGTGGTGGCGCAAGCCTGGCGACATCCATCCCAATTTGGATGCCAATTTTTAGCATTGCCTTTGCAACCTTGATCGGTTTAATCTCCGGCCTCTTCCCTGCCCTAAAAGCCGCAACGATGGTCCCTGTTGATGCTTTGAAATACGAATAAATTTGATATCTCGTAGGGAGAGGACAACGCTTTTCAACAATTGATCGGATGAACCACTTTCCATTTGTAGGGCGAACTTGAAGATGTTTTAACCTCAAGGGATTTTCTGCGCAATCCCATCTTCAATACCACTCACTCCGTTCGGGTACGATGCTCGCCGTGGTGAGCCTAAAGATTAAAGTTTATGTGAATCAGTAAGGCAGGCGGGTTGAAAGGGCGCAAAGTAAGCCAGTTTCAATGTTCGAAGCCCTTTCAAACGCGCCCTACATTTGATTCAAACGATATATTTTGAGTCTGTTTTCCTATTTCCTGTTTTCCTGTTACCTTTTTTCCTGTTTCCTGATTACCTGCTCCCCGTTTCCAAAGCTTGATACTCAATTAAAAAGCAGGAAAATCTCCAAATTAATCCAAAAAATACGCAAAAAAAGACCTTTGCAAAAATACCTATCATGATATACTAAACGTAAGCCGTAAGCTGAACCGTCCCACAACCATTTCTTTCATTTTTATTTCTGTTTAATGGAAAAGGCGGAGGCAAAAGGCAAAACCCTATCATACCCAAGAGGAGATTAACAATGGAGAAGTTTTTCAAACTCAAAGAGCACGGTACTAAGGTTTCAACTGAAGTCCTGGCCGGTCTCACCACGTTCTTTGCAATGGCATATATTATTTTCGTTAACCCCGCCATGCTTTCCCAAACCGGGATGCCCTATGGTGCAGTTTTTCTTGCCACCATCTTCGCCTCAATAGCCGGCACGCTCGTTATGGGCTTGTTTGCTAACGTTCCTTATGCCCAAGCCCCAGGTATGGGTCTCAACGCTTTCTTCACCTACACTGTTGTGTTCGCCCTCGGCTTCACATGGCAACAAGCTTTGGCAATGGTTTTCATTTGCGGTGTCATCAATATCATTATTACTGTCACCAAAATCCGCAAACATATCATCAAAGCTATCCCCGTTAGTTTACAAAACGCCATCGGCGGCGGTATTGGTATCTTCATTGCCTACATTGGCTTTTTGAATGTTGGCTTAATCAATTTCGATGCTGGTGTACCTGCTTTAGCCAATTTCAATACCCCTGCAATGGTTTTTGCAGTTATCTCCTTGCTGCTTATGATTATCCTGGTCGTTAAGAAAGTACCCGGAGCAATCTTTATCAGCATTATCGCTTCCACCATCATTGGTATCATCATGGGTGTTGTTGATGTCAGTCAAATCGGCATCGAGACCAACATTGCCAAATCCTTCCAGGAATTGGGAACCACCTTTGGAGCTGCCTTTGGTCAAGAAGGTTTGCTTTCCCTCTTCTCAGACGCTGCCAAGATTCCTTTGGTCCTGATGACCATTTTCTCCTTCAGTCTGTCTGACACCTTTGACACCATCGGTACCTTCATCGGCACCGGTCGCCGCACTGGTATCTTCAGCGAAGAAGATCAACTTTCAATGGAAAGCTCCAGTGGCTTCAAATCCAAAATGGACAAAGCCCTCTTCGCAGATTCTGTTGCCACTTCAATTGGTGCCCTTTTTGGTACTTCTAACACCACCACTTATGTTGAAAGTGCTGCCGGTATCGGCGCTGGTGGTCGGACCGGTTTGACTTCGGTTGTCGTTGCGATTATGTTCGCCCTGAGCATCATCCTTGCACCGATTATTGGCATCGTTCCTTCCCAGGCGACCGCTCCTGCATTGATTATCGTCGGTGTGATGATGATGGCAGCTTTCGCAGAAATCGATTGGGCTAACCTCGATGAAGCAATCCCCGCTTTCTTCGCCGGTGTGGTCATGGCTCTGGTCTATAGCATTTCTTATGGTATCGCCCTTGGCTTCATCACCTACTGTCTGATTAAAGTTTTGAAAGGTC
>Ga0265295_1002269_pt1 | contig 31074 bp, 23 predicted proteins | sample Munlansysbiofilm_FD_192503 | JGI IMG/M metagenome (GOLD analysis project Ga0265295, IMG submission 192503) | Leachate microbial communities from a municipal landfill in Southern Ontario, Canada - Methane capture system biofilm | ecosystem: Engineered > Solid waste > Landfill > Unclassified ... | reverse complement strand
CCCTTGTCACCCCGGGGTATTGTGAACGCCATAGTACGCTTAGACGGGGTACCCCCTAAAGACAACACAACACTTGATCCAGCAGCACCAGTGGAGGCGCTTGCTGATGTTATTTCTCCTGCAACTCCTTGGTCTCCTTTGTCTCCCTTGTCTCCTTTGCCAAAAGGTATTGCATCTGACCATCCAGTAGCCGTCACCAAATATAAATTACCAGTGTCAGTGGCCAAATAAGAAAATCCAATTGGTTTTGAAACATGGCTTGGCCTACCTGCTATTGTGCCGACGGCATCAACCCTGAAGGGTTCTCCCGTATCCCCCTTAGGTCCAGTATCCCCTTTCAGCCCAACATCACCCTTCGGCCCAGTAACAGAGGTTCCCCCAGGGGTAACACCATCATGAAGCATAAAATAATAGGCTCCATCATCCGTCTTTTTGATTGTTACCTCATACTCAGCTCCAACAAAAGTCTGGTGCTGTGCTTCGGTTCCGTGCCTAAACTTAAAAATAGTTGCTTTTTTCGCTAATGCCATTTTGTCCCCTTATGATATTGATCCCAAATCAATAGTTTCACCATCTCTATTAAGATCTAATATATGTACTGCTTCATCATCCAATTGCCCAGATTCATACAACTCAGTAGTAAGACGAACCCCATTAAAACTTGCTTCTATTCTGCCTTCAAAGTTGTCTGGAATTTCTATCTGAATTATTGCCCCTCCTGTAAACTTAGAGTCAAAATTCCAAGCAACAGACGTATCAGGAGAACCAAAAGCATTGATGGCCTTAGAACCTTCCCATGAAAAAAGCAAATGCTCATCTTCTAAATTAGAAAGATCCAAGGCATCAATTCGGTCTTGAATGTCTGCCGATATTGCATCATAATCAGTCACATCTGCATCTGCTGGAGGCCCACCGGAAACTTGCGAATAGGGAAGATTACCAAAAACAGCCCCAGCGCTTACGGTCAAGTTTGTTGTGTTTAGCTTACTTACGTCTACAGTGTTTCCAACTATGTGGTTTCCGGTAATAGAATTAAAAGCAAGACTGTCGCCCGTCAGTAAGGTACCAGCACTTGCCCCAAATGCCTGCCATTGACACTTAGGCGCTGTGCTTGGGTTTGACTTAGCTACCGCAACAAGTATCTTATTAACTCCTACCGAATCAGTTGCGGTGGTCGTATTTTGTAAAGTAGATGTAGAAACAGCAGGATCATAATATATGAAGTAGGTCACTGAAGTGTTTGTGGACATTGATATTGATCCAGCAGAAATAACTTTTACGTCTAACCCTGTGTGTAGGTTTCCTGATCCCCAAGATATTGTTCTATAGTTAGATGATGAAAAAACAAGAGTGGAACCCCAATTGCTTGCATCAATTCCATCTGCCCCGTCGGCCCCGTCACTACCAGGGCTACCAACCTCTCCTTTTTCGCCTTTTATTTTAACAGCGCCCATGCAGTTCCATGTTTCGCCGCCATCTGTAGATTTGCAGGAGCGCATGTAAATATCATCAGTTGTCGGCGTATCATGCCAGGTTGTGCCCGTTTCGGAAAACTGAACTTTAAACCCCTGGCCCATTTCTCCAACTTTATAGGGCATTGTCCATTTGTTTTGATGTGGCTCAAGACCATCCGACGTAAATATCCTTGTTGACTGATATATCGGATCTGTACCAGGAGGAATGCCGTCGCTCCATCCACTCGCCACCGGATTATTGTATGTACCACCAGTAGGTATAGTAGTTATTGGAGTCGCCGATCTTTTAAAACAAAAGCCTTTAACCACGCCTTGCCCGACAGCTCCATCTTTGCCGTCAATTCCATCTTTGCCGTCAGCTCCATCTTTGCCGTCAGCCCCACTCTTGCCCGTTCCTGATAAAACCGCTGCGGCTGACCACTCTCCAATAAGAATGTCATCTGTGTTTGTGTTTGAGCTTGCTGTTGCCCTTCTATGCCACAAAAACGACCCGGCCGGAACAGTTGGAGGAGTTATGGACCACCCGTTTAAAACACCACCGGATAGAGTTTTTGTCGAAAAAGTATAGGTGAACGTGCCGGAAAATGAAGCTGGAGCCGTTGTTGAGCTTGTGCTAACCTTAAATAAAGTAACCGTTGCGCTGTTTACTCCATCAATGCCTGCAATTAGAATGGGATCTCCCCATATGCCCCCACTACCACTACTAACTGCAAGCTTCTGAGACATCCAGTTAACTTCAGCAGTAGGGTTCGTATGCCAACCTCCAGTAGTTCCGGTACCTGTTGGTTTTGCAGGTGCAGTTGTAACAGGATTATCATGATAAGTAATAAAGACGCTCAAGCCCTCATCGCCGTCTGCTCCATCAACACCATCATTGCCGTCAAGAACCATTAATTCCCAAGCGGTTCCATTATAAATATAGATACTTTTATTATCTGTGTCTTTGTAGACCCAATTTTTAACAGGATTAGCAGGCGCTGATGAGGATTCTCCCTTCCAAACAATAGATAATCCTGCCTGACCATCTTTGCCGTCAACCCCATCAACGGTCATTTGATACCAAGAGCCGTCCTGATATACATAGCTCTTTTTGTCGGCCGTGTTCTTGTAAGCCCATCCGTTTTGAGGACTTGTTGGATGAGAAGGAAATGAACCCCTCCAAATAATTGAATCTCCGGCAACACCTTTTGCACCATCCGGACCTCTTTCCCCATCAAAACCCTTAATTCTTATTGGATTTCCCCAAACTCCTGTGCTTGCATTAAGCGAAACTTTCTGAGACATCCAGGTCGCTGAAGCAGTAGGAGCTGTATGCCAGCCTCCAGTAGTTCCGGCCCCAGTAGGCTTTGTTGGCTCAGAAGTGACTGGATTATCATGATAAGTAATAAAAACACTCAGGCCATCATCACCTTTAACTCCGTCTGCTCCATCAACACCATCATCGCCATCAAGAACCATTAATTCCCAAGCAGTCCCGTTATAAATATAGACACTCTTGTTGTCCGTATCTTTGTAGACCCAGTTTTTAACAGGATTAGCAGGTGCCGATGAAGATTCCCCTTTCCAAACAATAGACAAACCTGCCTGTCCGTCTTTACCATCAACCCCATCAACGGTCATTTGATACCAGGTGCCATCTTGGTACACATAGCTTTTTTTGTCTGTTATGTTCTTATAAGCCCATCCGTTTTCAGGATTTACTATGTGTTCGGAATATTCCCCTTTCCAAACAATTGAGTCGCCAGCAACCCCTTTTGCTCCGTCAACACCATCTTTGCCCGATTTTCCTTTAATCCACATAAGGCCGTTATGTGAGTATACTTGATTTTCATCAGATGTGTCATACCAAATATCCCCAAGCTTACCTTCTGGCTCAGTATCTTGGAAAAATGTTTTGGGTTTTGCATTGTCTGTATATATGTAAGCCTCATCTAAAGCATCCACTACTTTCTCATTTACATATGATTCCCTTGCTGCATTGACAGCAATAGAAAGCCTTGACCTTGCTTCAAAATATTCAGCAAATTTACTGTTAAAATCTGCCCTGTTAACAGTGGATATTGTGTTTATATATTTTAATATAGGAACTGGAGAAACTGGACCATCAGGATCAATCATATCATATAGTGCCTGGTATGTCGTAGTCACATACCTTTCAAAATCTCCTGGAATTGAGTAGTCCAATGGTACCTCAAATCTTTGGGCTTCTAATACCAAATCTTTGTGTCTTTCTTTTATTTCTTCCCAAGAAATTTTAAGTATGTTTTTTTCTTGCCCTGTAATTTTGCTGTCATCTGCATATGCTGCAATTTCTGCTTGTACAGCACCCCAGTCCAAAGCATTAGTGTCTTGAAGCCTGAATAATGTGAGACTATCAGAATGTCCTGAATGGGTAACAGTAACTGTTACACTATCATGATTGCCAAATTCATCCACTGATAATGAGAATAAATTTTGCAATTCGTCTTGCGATTTAATATCTGGGGAGGTTGTAAATTTAAAATTAGCTTCCTCTAAATTATATGCAGTACCACTAAAATTAATTACTTGATTTGCTGGAACTGGATCTCCGTCATAATTAAACTTAAATATATTCCCCGTTGCTTTTAATACTACAGACGCTCGCCCATAATTGGTAGGACCCTGCTGTCCATCTCTCAGTCTGTGAATAGTCACAGTATCGCTCATGTCTTTATAGACCACGGTGACTTTGACCGAATCATGATCCCCAAAATCATCCAAACTCAAAAAGAATTTATTGTTTGTTCCTGTTTGGTTTTTAATGGAAGGAATAGTAGAAAAGAAAAATTGACTTCCGGGTTCGGCATTTTGTACATTTGCAGTAAAATCAATAATTTGCCCCTCAGGTTCAGGGTAATTATCGTATCTATACTTGAAATAATAGGATGAAGCTGAGAGTCTTAGGGTTGTCAAAGACTTAGGCACTTCGGTATATATATCCAATAACTGGGCTATTCTTGCAGATAGGGTGGCATTTGTGGTGTTTGTCCAATTTCTTACTATGCTATAAGAAGCATTTGTTTCTGTGGAACCCTCATACCTATCAAGTCCTGATTTAGTACGAATGGTAACACGCTCATGATCAATGTCCCCAGGACCTTCTTCATCTATTTTATACATGGCAGTGACTTCATAAATTGATCCGTCTGGACCAATAAAGAAATCTCCTACAATAACACCATGATAATGCCAAGCAGTGTTAATTCCTGTAACCACACTGCTTCCATATTCTACATTAACAGTACCTGTTCGTACCCATTCTCCTTGCATATTATTTTGCCTCTTTTGGAAATCTTGTTTTTATATTTAAACATTTTTTGTTATATAAATCAAGCTCTTTGAGTCCTTTTTCCTTTACTTCTGGATCATCGGAACTAATTTTAACTTCTGCATCAATTTTATTAATTATAGAGGGGTAAAGTTTTTGTCTTAATGCTGAATAATTTTTCAATCTCCAACTATCCACATCCGAACTTATTTTGCTAATTTCAATATTTAGCTCTGCATCGGGTTTGTGGGCAATTTCCAGGATATCAATAAGTGAAGGAATTACCTCACACGGCACAATTTCTTTTGTGTCCACATTAATTTTATATCCCACCACATCATGATCAGATAATATAAATGAATCAGTGTCCGTATTAATTTGGGCAGAAGGATCTAAAGCAACCCCCGCCTTAGTGATAGTTCCTGTAATTTTGTCATATGCGATATATGCTGGCATTATCTTATTGCTCCCCATATTGTTAAAAACCTATTAACTGACATAGTTGCTCTTGAATTTGCAGCAAAAAAATATATTTCATAATTAGCAGATCCGTTAGGTGGTATTACATCATTAAACTGAAAAGAAGGGAAATCCAGAACTGCACCAAGACTTCCAAAATCTACCAAGATGCTTCCATTTTTTCGTACGTGGTATCCGGTAGTGCAAGGTGTTGCACTATACCCAACTCTTGCTGAAAACAGTCCCAAAATGTTCATCTGGAATTGTGATGGGTTATGTATGTAAAGAGAGGCAACCGACTGCCAGCCACCATTTCCCACTACGGGGCTGACCCCCCTATCTGACTGTGGGACTATTACCGAATTAGGTGCAATTTTTGTAGACGTTACCGACCCATCCACCACCAAATTACCACTAATGCCGACAGTGTTTACACCATTCACTCTGCCGATGGTGAATGGTTTATGCTTTCCAGAATAGCCAGGGTGTGTGACAAAGAACGTATCAACATTCACGCCAAAGCTTGAAGTTACTTGTCCATCCACCAATTTTGATAAAATTCCATATCCACTAACAACACCATTAACATCAACCTTGATTGTGCGTAATGCTTTTATGCCGTTAACGCTTTGAGACAGGGCCTCTATTGCAGCATTATTTCCACCAGCACCTCCAGTTATCACTACCTGTCTGGCAATAGACTCTACCTGTGATGGTGTTAATGTGATGTTCTGTAATGCTTTTATAGCGCCGTATGTAGAGGGGGCACCTGCTGGATCACTTGGACTGCCTATTGCAGCATACAACTCAGTTAAATCTTGTACGGAGCCTGAGCCATCTGCATTTAGTGCTATTTCTTTGGCTTCATTAATTTTGCCCCACATAGTTCCTGAGTTTGGAGGATCATTTGGATTACCAATCAAATTGACCATTCCAACCCATTCTTGGGAAGAGGATATATCTACTGATCCCTCAAACACCGAGATGCTGTTTATAAAGTCAATAAATCCTGAGCTGTTGCCTATTTCCGCAATGAACTTTTCTGTATCTAAGACAACAACTGAATCAGCATCAGCTTTTAATGATAGGGCATGTTCCATTAGCCCACGAGCAGCTTCAAGCCCCGCCACCTGTGTGCTTAGTCCGTCAGTAGGGCGGTTAAACTGAACATCAATAGTGTTTACCTGTGAGGCAAGAGCTTCATCAGACGATATCCGAGTGGCAATCTCATTCCCAATTTTTGAATGTGCTTTTTCTAACCCAGTAACAGGATCATCTATTTTAGAAGACATTAAAGATAACTGCCTTGCAGAAGCAGATTCAGAATTAGCATCTATGTAATTTATCTGTTCTATTGCAGAAGAGAAATCACCTAACATATCAGACAACGAGGAATAGTTTCCAATAACTTTCCAATGAAGTTCGTCAGTTGGAGGGAACCCCTTCCCTGCTAAAATATTTTTATATACAAAATTATTATATTTTACTAATTCATCTTTTTTGTAAAGTTTTTCGGGATTGTACTCTTCAAAGCTGTTTATGTGTTCTTCTAACTCACCAAGACTGTTTAAAATATCTGTTTTTGCTGCTGCTATTCTTCCATTTACAGATTCAAGAGATTCTCCAGATATCAGCTCAATTTCAGTTCTTAAAAGTTCATCTAACTCTGCACTTGTTATGCTTCCATTTAGAATGTCAAGGATTGTCTCAACATAAGATTCGGTGTTTATGTTTACGGTTGTTATGGCAGCATTAAGCGAGTATATCCCTGAATCATCAAGAGCTTTTATAAGATACGTTTTGGATGATGCTTCGTCTTCCTCTTCTGTTATGATATCAAACGACGTTCCAACTGCTTCTGCTACCTTTATGGCTGTGTCCCAATTAGATCCTTCCCTAATTTCATACTTATCCAGATCAATATCTTCTACAGCATTCCATTCAAAATGTACTATTCTGTGTAGTTTTTCCCACACACCAAAAAAACCAGTAACGTCAGCAGGAGGGGCAAGTTTTCCTAAAATTGTTATAAATACAGTATTAAATCCGGTGTCCTCAAGTGCCTGTCCTTGGTTTATTATTGCAATCTTATATTCATGCCCGAGCAAAAAGGAAAAAGAATCAATAGAATAAGAAGTTCCCCTGATATTGTCGGCAACAAGCAAAACTGGGCCTTCTGAAGTGATATCTTTTATCCAGACTTGCCAATTTGTACTGACATTTGAATTGGAAGGCACCCAAGAAAGTTTTACAATTGATCTTAGTGATCCGTCTGATGAATACGCCAAAGCTTCGTGGGCCTTAACATTTACTGCTCTTGCTATATCAATACTTCCTGGACGATCCAAATCCTCAATTATTGCTGAATCATCAGTATAGATATCTTCTATATACTCAATTCCAACAATAGAGCGAGTGTAATCATCTCGAAACTCACAAGATGTTAGGCGATATGCCTTTTTATATGTCTCTGCTTCGCCGAACAAATATTGACAATGTTTTTCGGGAAGAGTACCCCAGGGTTGAGATACAGTTAATGTGTCGGTTGTGCCTGCCAGGCTCGTAACGGTGCGCTCAACGAAAGATCCATCCATAAACTCAACCAGGAGTTTATAAACAACCCCGGTCTGAATCGTAACGGTCTGATCTATCACCACCGAGGACGTATCTGCCGACACAATGCGGCCCCCTGTATTCGCTGATTCATAATCAACAATCTCGTGTTGAAAATAAAAAAGATCCCCAACTCGACATGCAAAGGAATATACGCCAGCCTCAAAAGAAATCACCCTATTGAGATGCTTGTTTGAATTTATTCTAAAAATGCCTTCCCTTATTACTTGTTCTCTGGGAATTGCTGCTTCAAAGGAGACTTTGGCTGGTTGTTGTTCGTTTTCCCCTAAATAAGCTTGATTATACAGCCCTACAATTTGACGAGAATATTCTTTATCGGGATCTGTGTATTCAAGCTCAATATAATTAGCCCTGTCAATTTGTGGCAAATATTGCAAATTGAAAGTTCCGTCAAGAATGCTCCCCATTGTAAACATATGTGAAACAACAGATTCAGAACGATCAACAAAAACACCGTATTTTGACCCACGGTGCATTACAGAAGCTCGGCCAATCCTTGCTATTTTTTGAATATTGTCCCAGAAATTCCCACCGTCCACTATTGTGTTACAGGAAAATCTGCATTGCCCATCAACAAGTTCATCACAATAAGTAGCCCAATCCCCAAACTCATTATAAAGTATCCTTGATTCTGGCACCCCTGCGTATGTGTTTAATAGGGCATAGCAAATCCAAGCTGGATTAGAAGCTGGCTTTTTAGTCCAATGTCCAAAATTTGAATCATAAACATCTACAGTTTTTCTTTCTACATCTACTGTTATATTCGGTATTCCCCCAGAAAGCTGATCTGTGGCCATTGCGGACAATGAATAAAGAGACATTCCAGGGTATGAGAGTTCTTCCTTTATTATTTCGGTAAAAGAATCCCAATAGCTATCATCTTGGGCACTTAATTGGTGATCATCGTCATCAACTCTGGCACTTCTAATCTCATACTTTCCAGGTTCAAGGTTATCTATGACAATAGTTCTTCGTATTGGGTCTTGTGTGGATGCTACAAAAACAGCAGCCTTGAGGTTAGGGTCATCGGGGCTTCCAAGTGCATCAGGATACCCCTCATAAGGCTCTATCCATTCCCCAAAAGTGCCGTCATTAAATACTCTTCGATATTGTACCCAATAGGACGCACCCAATGTCCCAAGTTTCCCGTTCCCACGAATATAATACATTCCATTTGGGAATACCAAATCCACCAAAATCTTCTGTACAGCATCCCCGTCTGTTGTTCTTGTGATGGCTGTTGTTGTTTGCATTATATTTACTATGTTTTGGTGTCGTATTTCACCAAAACCTGGAATTGGTGTGTTGTTTATACTTCCTAACCGGAAATGTGTTTCTACTTCTGTAAAATTATCAACAGGTTGATCGTTGATTTTCATGTTTGTAATGGAATCTACTTCATGATTACACACCCCAACCAATAGGTTTAGATATTCTTTATTTTCAAATTCAGCGTTATCCCCATTATATGTGCTTGTAAATTGCTGAATTATCTGTCCTGCGGTTCTTACTTTGCCAAAAATTAATGGAATAGGATCTCCTTCAAAATGGCTCAGTTTTGGTGTTTCCCACCCAAAATTCGTTGCCCCCTTATCCTCTAATTCTGGGGTGTCTGGGCCAAGGGCAGATACAAGAACGGATGCTCCATACCCTATAGCAAGAAATGCAACTGCTGATACACCATAATAAACGGCAGTTGCTGCCCACCCAGTATTAAAGGCTGAGGCTGCTAATGACCCTACCCAAGTAGCAGCAGACCATTCAACTTTGGCACATACGGCAACCAAATCACCATCAGACAATACAAAATCAGAATCTACCTCTTTACCATTAACAGCAAATACAAAATCAACTCCATCTTTTATGGGCAGATTCGGGAGATATTCCCCCAAAGTCTGTCCAGAAACAAAGTCAACAACCTGGATCTCGTTAAACTCTGGCTCGAACGGATTTTTAATTGATGTGATTGTTATAGACATATTGATAGAATCCTATGATTTTGTTTTTATATTTTGAAATGGGATCAACAACAACCGCCCTGTCTGCCGTAACATGAATCATTCTACGATTTCCAATATAAGCAGCAATGTGTTGAGCATATCCAAGATGTGCTTTGATCAAAATTGCACAGGGGATTTCTGGCTCTTTAAGTTTATTCCAATTTTTTATGTGTTTGTTTATTTCAGCTTGTGGTAAATCCTGGCAGGCACAAACAGAAACATTAACAGGAGGCAGTGTAATTCCGTTTCTCCGATATATTTCAACAAGGAGTCCGTAGCAGTCATATCCGTGTGGTCCCCTGCCTTGATCCTGAAAAGGTTTTCCTATTAAGTCATTGTAATCAATCATAATATAAAGAACCCCTCTCTGCCGACCCCAGGAAAGCCCCCAAACCTTTTTTGATTTCCCAGTACACGGCAACGAGCAAATGTTAATGAGCATTCTGTTTCTGGTCCAGAATACCCACACAAATCAGATTTAAATTTGAACCTACAATAATTTTTAAAATATCTATGAGTGGGGCAACGCCTATTAATCAGGTTTTCTTGTCCTAATGTAAATGTGATTTTATTCCCATGATCAATATTGGCCTTTACTACTTCAAATCTGTCTTCTCGTTCTGGCTCAGTAAGATTTAGATGGTTTGAATGCACAGTTCGCATATAAACCACGGCACCCATTGCCCCATTGTACTTATCAATTATCGGGGTGAGCCTTCTGTTTATATCAACTATTGAAAAAGGAATCGAATTAACTTCTGACTCTTTTGTTTCTGTTATTGCAGATACTGAGAAAATAGCAGGATGCCACTTTTCTCCATTCCACATAATTTCTTCGTTGTTTAGACAAACTCTTATCGGTTCTTCATTTTTATAAATAAACTCAAACAACAAGAGCCAGGCCCCAGCAGAGGCAATTTTGTTTTTTTCTGTTGTGCCTTGTGGGGAAATATTGAGAGGCATCCTAAACCTCCCTCAATACAAGTTCGGTGGTGTATGCATTAGACATTGTGTAAATTGAATTAATTGATAAGCTTTCCATATTAAAGAATACTGTGATAGTTTCTCCTGTTTCTGGATGTGTCCAATCAAAAGGAATTCCAACATGAGTATTAAAAAAATCTATTAATATTAATCTATCAGATGCGTTTAGAAAAGTAGTGTCGTCATAGGAGAGTGTAAACTCCCTTAAAACTCGTGTACCTGTTCTACGTGGAAGTGGATAGTTTGAACTGCTGAATCGAATATCCACAGGAGAGAGTATTTTTTCATCTATATTTTCTGGAAAAGTCCATAATTCTGGAAATGTCATCTTTACCTTCCGTTTATCATACCTTTTAATGCGTTAGTAAATCCGCCCTTATTCGTTTCAGCATAAGAAAGAACAATATCAATAACTTCTTTTCCTTTGTCTTGTCTTCTTGATTGTTTATCAATATCTAACGGAACTCCCTTGTTTGTCAAGTTTATCACAATGTTAGAGGGCTTGTAAGTTTCATTGGTATGTGTTTGTTTTACATTGTATGATGGCACTGTACCACCACCAGCCAACATAAAAGAGGGTGTTGGGAAATTAAGTCCTGCACCAGTGCCCAAAACCAAATTCTGCAAAGATTCCTTTGGTATTTGTAAACTTCTAATTGCATTCATTACTCTAATACCGTATTTCTGCACTGCACTTACGGGCTGCATATATTCACCAGCAGTGGCACGTATGTCAATATTGTCTGCTTTTGGGTGTGGTGACTTCCCTCCAATAAGACCACCTTCAGCATACCCAGGAGTTTGCGCTTTAATTTGTGCTACTTGCGCAAGTCCCATTCCAATTGCTGCTGCAGCGGCTGCTATGGCCATTGGCAGGCTGGTTTTTGCGTACTGGCTATAAGCGTCCACAGCATTTTTGTATGTTGTGACAGTAGCCTCTGCGATTGCAAGAGCTTGATATACTTTGAATGCTTTTTTGCTTTGTACCAAGCCAGAGTCCATAAAACCTTTTAATGCTTTTGCTGAATCCCCTGCAAACTTTACCTGTAAAGTGAGTTTGTTTTGTTCTTTTTCCCTTTCTTGTCTAATTTCTAAGAGTCTTAATTCTTGTGCTTGTTTTGCCCTTGCTTCCTCAATATCACTTTGTTTTTGTGCAGTGTTCTCAATAAGGGCTAATTTTAATGCGTGTGATTTTACAAGAGCATCGTACTCTGCCTTTTGCTCATCTTCAAAAGTCGTTGAATATGCCTTTTTCCGCTCATCGTCGAGGCTTTTAGAAATAGAGAGTAGTACAGCATCAGTTCTTCTCTGAAGGGTATCAGCTTGCTTCTTTTCTTTGCCAGTTAGCTCCTCTACAGTAACAATTGCATCTCTGTCTATTTCATTAAGTTTTTCTCTTGCTTCTGCAAGAGCAATAGTTTTTTCAGTCAGTAATGCTTGGATATCTTTTTCACTATTAGAAAGAGCAATTTTTTTATCAAAAGTTTCTGTTATATTTTCAATCTCTTGTTCTACGAGAGCGATTTCCTTGGAAGCATTCTCATTGGCTAACCTTCGTAATTCATTATAATATTCATGAAGGGTAATCTTTTTTTGTTCATATTCAGCTTTTGTTATTTTTATCGCTTGTTCGGCAGCCTCTTTTTGTTTTTTTACAGCCTGTCTATGCAGAAAATTTATCATTTTACTTGCATTACTCAACTCAGCTTCACTTTCTGCATTCACTATTGCATTTGTCTCTTTAATTGCATCTGCTTTCTGGGAAGCGTATTTCATATCTGACTGATGCTTTATTTTGTTTCTTTTTTCATATTCCTCTGGATTATCAGCCTCATTAACCGAATCACGAAACGTCTTTGCAATGGAGTCAAGTCTTTTATAATGAGAAAGCTCTAATTGAATTTTTCGTTTTCGTTTTTCTTCCTCAGAAATCTCTAATGTTTCTAAAGAAAGCAAAGATTTTGCATGTTTTGTTTCTTCCTCTTCTTGAAGTTTTTTAAACATTTCATGTTCTTTGCTAAATCTTTCCTCAATTATCTTTTTAGACATTTCGTTAGATGCAATTCTTAATTCTAATGCAGACTTATCGTATTCTTTTTCTAACTCTAATACTTTTTCTAATTGTTCTGAATACACCCCAGGGGAATCAAGCTCATGTAACTCTTCTAAAAATTTGCGTGCTTCGTCTAAACGTAGCTTATTTACAGCAACATCACCTTTTAGCTTCACTATAGAACTGGAATCCATACTTGCTGGAAAGCTTGTTTCGGATTCTTTTTCTCTCCGCATATCAAAAATACGCTGGTTGCGTTCTTTTTCGACTTTAACAATATCCTCACTTGCTTTTTTAGCAGCATCCACCTCCATCCTGATTAAATTTAACCTAAAATTGAACCATGCCTGGTCTACTGCTTGTTCCGCTTGTTTGGTGTTTTCTCTTGCTTTTTGTTTTTGTTCGTCAGTAGTTCCTTCCATTTGGAGTAAGGACTTTTCAAATTCCTGAGCTACCCTAAATAATTCCTTTTTCTCAGTGACTGTTGCTTGAAGTTTTTTATCATATGCTTCTTTTTGTGTTAGCAGTCCTTTTGCTTCTTCAATTTCAACATTATTAAGATAGTTCCTGTTTTGGATTTGCATTCTTTCCAGATGGTCACGTTGCTGCGTCTCTAACTCAACATATTTTTCTTTTGCGATATCCTTTTCAAGCTTGGCAAGGACTTCCAAATTCTCTTTTGTAAGATTAAATTTTGCATCTTCTAATCTTTGTTTTGCGTCCAATTCTTCTTTATGGCTATTTTCCCATTCTTTTCTATCCAAAAGTTTCGATACAGACTCATGATAATCTTTAGCAAGGTCATAAAGCTTTTCTCGGAGAACTACTTCTTCTTTTAATTTTAAACTGTTAAACTCCTCTTGTGTGATTTTTTCAGAAGCCAAAAGCAAGGACAGGTTATTTATAAGATTTTTAGAATGGACCTCTGCCTGCATCATCTCTATCTCATAGGCAGTTCTTTTTTCAGCCTGGGAAAGTTTTTGTGCATTCTGTTCTGCTTTTTTAGCGTTTGCAATATTTAATAATTTTAACCTTAGTTTTGCTTCTTCTAATTCTTTTTCAATCCTAAGAAAAATAAGGTTTCGTTTTTGCAACTCTGCGGGATCATATGCTTTTGATTTATCAATTTTTTGCTGGAAAAAACCAAAATTGATGAATTTTTTCTTATTTAGTTCCTGTTGTTCTTTTAATTCTTTTTCACCAAAATCAGTAACTTTGTCTTTGTATTCTTTTGCTTTTTTTAGTTTTTCTGATAAAGATGTGACTTCTAATTCAAGTTTTTGTTTGGCAAATCTTTCTGTTTGTTCTGCACTCCCTGCCTCAGCTTCTAAAATAGAATTGAGAGTTTTGCTATGAAGCTTTTCTTTTTTGGCCAACCAAGTTGCGTACTCATCGTTTTGGCTTTTTATTAGTTTTTTATGTGCCTCAAGTTCCGCTTTTCGTTGCTGTAGTGCATCAAAATGGTTTTGTTTTGTTAGTGCTGCGGATAGATCTTGTTCTGCCTTTCTTGTTGCGGCTTCGGCAGAAGCAATTGCTGATGCATCATTTTCCCCTTTTGCAATTTCTTCTTGATATTTTTTTGCAACCACAAGCATTTCTGCGTACATAGCAACCGTGGCATCCAATTTTTTTGCAGTAAATTCTTCATAAGTAATAAGCCCTTTTACTTCTTCTAATGAAAGAGATTCTACATGCTTGGCATAATCAGACTCCATCTCCTCCAAATACGAATTGTATTCGTTTTTTTGGGCATCTAATTTTTCTTTTTGAAGCCTTATTTCTTCATTCCGAATTTCTTTGTTGCTTGCAATTGTTTCTTCTAATCTGGATTTTAGAATATTTTGTTCTGCTTTAAGTACCAAAAGTTGTCGTTTTTCATATTCTTCGGGATCATCAGCTTTCAAGACCTGTTCTTGGTATCTTTTGGCTTCCTCTAATAACTTAGTATTTAAATCAACATTTGCAGCAAGTTTGAGTTTGTTAAATTCTTCCGTAGTAATCAAGCCCTTAGATTCTTGAATAGCGAGATCATTAAGATGCTCCCCATGAACATTCTTTATCTCTTCTAAGTGCTGTTTATACAGTATAGTTTGCATTTTGTAGTCAATGGAGGTTCCTTTCAAAAGCTTTTCTTCTGTTTTCAGGTACTCCGCTATTGCTTTTTGGTGATGCTTTACAATTAAATCATCATTTCCTTCATATTTTTTAGCTATTTTTGCTAATGAAATTTCCAAATCTTCCTGTGTTTTTTTAAGCATCAACATATTCTGCAAAACCACAGACTCTGCCCTTCTCTTATTAATCTCCTCTGATTCTTTTAGTAGCTTTCGTTCAGCAGTATAGTAGTTTTCTGCGGCTTCTTTTTTAGAAACCCCGCTGGCAATTTCAGCTTCTTTTACTGTTTTTAAATAATTTAATCTGTCCACAAGAGATTTTTGAGAAGCATCAATAGATCTTATTTCTATTTCTTCATTTTCAGAAATAACACCGCCAAGACTTTTGTATTCTGCAATAAGTTCGTTAATTGAAACGGATGTATCTTGTGCCCACTTTTCTATTACGTTTGAAAAACCTCCACTCGATAATTCTTTCATACGGGTAAGCTTGTCAACAATAGCATCTAAAGCCATGCCAGTGACACCCGTAGTCTCGGCAAACTTTTTTATATTTTCAAGAGTGTCATCAAGTCCCACTTTATTGGTTTTAATTAAATAATCAACAGTTTTGCCTGCTGCTTCATTTATTAAATTAAATGACTCAATGATCTCTTTTTGTTGGTTATTGAGCTTTGTGTGATCCCATCTGGTAATAATATCCTGAAGATCAGAAAACCCTACACCAGATTCTTCTAAGCCTTTTTTGAGAAGATTTGCTACGTGGGTAGACTCTTTCAAAGCACTTACCATTTGTCCGTAATTTTTCCACCCACCACTGAAAAAATCAATCCATTGGTTTCCTATTTGGCTAATTATCCCTGACTGGTCTTTTAACACATCATTTGCAAGGTTTGCACTTGTGATTAATTTACTAAACTGTAAGTCGTCCAACTTCTTTGCGTAAACTTCTATTGCCGTAGAGCCTTCACTTATATTCCCAGTAACAGCGTCAATACTTGCAATTACATCATATGCCTCTTTACTTATTTCTGTAAATTCATTTTTGGTCTGTTGCAGGCTGTTTCTTAAATTAAGATTGGCCTCTTTTGCTTGTTTTGATTCTTTATCTATCCCAATCAAGCTCATTTCATAATTACTAACAGTTTTGGCAAGTTCGCCGTAAACATCAGAAGTTTTTGAAGCCTCCTCTGATTGTTTTTTTAAATCTCCCCGTAAAAGATCAATTGATATTGCTATAATTCCAAAAAGTGATGCTACTTTTACTAAAGGAAGTAAAGCAACCCACACCACACCGGCTGCTTGTGCTACTGTGATCATCCTCATTCTTAATAATAGCATGGCTATCTGTAAATCTTGTATTACTTTTACTTTTGTGCCTAAAAAGGTAAAAGCATCAGAGATGGCTTTAGTAGAAAGAACCACAGCGCCAGCAACCATTATAAACTTACCAAAAGTGGAACCCGCAAGCGTTGTAAAAACGGAAGTTATTGATGATCCCAGATCAATCAAAACACGCATGGCGGTTGCTAACCCACCTTCACCTATTGTGACTGCTAAAACACCAACCCTATCCTTTAGGTTTTTGAAGGATACCCCAAGACCTTTCATCTGTGTTTCGGCCATTGCAGCAGCAGTTCCAGTTTGTCTGACTGTTTCCTGCATAGCCCTAAAGTCTGCCTCACCAGATACGAGCGCTAATGCAGAAGCGGCCCCACGTTTCCCAAAAATGTCAAACGCAACACCAGTGTCTGATAACACCAATTTCAAGTTATCTAATACTGTTGCCAGTCCTTTTGAGGTAGGATCTAAATCATTCAGAGCCACGCCAGCATTTAAAGCTGCTCTTTGTAGCTTTTCTGTAGGGGCAGCCAGTTCTGCAAAAATCCTTCTAAGTCCTGTTCCTATTGTGGATGCACGAATACCTGAGTTTGCCAACAATCCCATTGAAGCAGACAGCTCTTGAAAAGTTACCCCAGCAGATCGTGCAATCGGTCCAACATAGTTCATTGCAATACGTAATTTATCTACCGTAAGCTTGGACTTATTTACTGCGTTAGCAAAGGTGTCTACAACCGACGCCGACTGTGATGCATCAACATCGAATACTCGCATAGCAGTCGTAACCAAATCTACTGTGGATGCCATGTCAGAGAGCGTACCAGTGGCGAGATCGGACACTGCTTGCATGGTTTGTATGGATTCTCTTGCGGAAAATCCAGACTGACCTATAACACGCATACCCTCAGCAACTTCAGAGGCTGAAAATTTTGTAGTGGAAGCTACCTCGAGAATCTTTACTCCCATCTGCGCAACTTCAAGGGAGGTTGCGCCCGTAATGGCTTGTAAATCTTTTAGTGCTTGGTCGTACTCAATTATTGCTTTAAGTCCAGATCGGAAAGCGTTGTTAATACCAACTAAAAGTGCAGAAATAATTCTAAACCGCATAACAGTTTCAAAACTTTCTGAAAAAGACCTTATCCGTCTCCCCGATCTTTCTGCCACCTGCCCCACGTCTTGTGTGGCTTTTTCAACTTTCTTTAATTCTTTTTCAATTTTCCCAAGAGATGTATTTTCAAGATTTTTCAAAACAGAAGCAAGGCTGTCCAAATTGATCTTGCTTAATCTGTTTAATTGGGTTTCCAGACCAGTAATTTTAGCAGCAAAAGTTCCAAGGTTGATCTTCGTCATGGACGAAAGTCCCTCTGAAACTTGATTAAAACCAGAGAACTTTATATTTTCTAATTTTTTTAATTCAGAAGCAATTGCTGACAAAGATTTTGGGGGTTCTATTTTTTTGACGGCATCACTGATTTCATTAATTTTAGCAATGGCAGAATCGGCAGCAGTTTTTACAGAGAGGAGTGACTTGTTAAGTTTCTCAATATTGGCTGTGTTGATATCGAGAATTTTTATTGCTATTTCTACTGAATTTTGATTTGCCATCTTTATTTCCTTTTTGACATAAACTTTCTCAACCTATCCCACTCAGAAGAAATTGTTTCTGGGGACATTTCTTGTTCTGGTGCTTCTTGTAACAAATCAAGTTCTTCTTTAAGGCCCTTATATGTTAAGTTGTTGCTTTTCCACCCAGACAAAAGATCCTCAGCTTGTTTATTCCTGTCTGCAAAAACTACCGCTTTAAAAAATACACCAATTTCCGATAAACTATATTTTTGAATGCTTGACCAAGAATGTCCGTTTTTAACTAAAAGCTGTATTGCATAAACAATATCTACTTCTTTTTTCGGACTACTTCCTGACTCTTTACCACTTCTTCTGGCAGAATTTTCCCGATCAAGCTGTTGAAGTTTTTTATCAAATCATCCTTTGATTTCATATTTACAGTCACTACTTTTTCAACAATTTGCACAATTATATCAATTGGAAGTTTCTGAAGATCCTCAATATCGATATTAGCAGATTCTTCCAGTATTGAGGGAAAGTGATCCATCAAAACTGCCGAACATTTAAAAATATTTTCTGGCTTGTTAAAATTTTCAAGAGTGACCCCTTGCTCTTTTAGCATTGACACAAGCTCTTTACCCTGTTTGGTAAGCATTGCGATTTGATAAAAAGAAAGGGGGCGAATCGTAAGAATAGATTCACCAATTTTGATTGTTTCTCCTGGAAAAAGCTGGTCAATATCAATTGTTATTTTCTGGCGTTGAAAAGACATGATTAATAATTCCTTTATGCTTTAAATGATTAATAATTAATTCTATATAAACTAATAGTTTATATTAGAAATAATACCATTTTTAAATGAAGCTTCATTGGGGATGTTGTGAAAATTTAGTAATGAGGCGCATGCAACAATAAAGACGCACACGCCTCATTATCATGCTTACCCGCCAATAACCTCATCAAGCATAGTAATGTCGCCGTAAGGACTGTCTGTATGCTCGATATCATCACTTCTCAGAACCTCACCTGTGAAGCTGAGGGTTGTCCAATCGTCCCCAATGAGGGATACCTCCCCAGAAGGAGTAAGGGATACATTCCAGAACTCAATCTTCATATTATTGCCAACAGGGTTGTCTGAAGTAAAAGTAAGGGGTCCTTTAACTGTTGTTTCAGTAAAAGCACTTATTACTCCGTCTGTCATTTTCCCCAACGCAAGCAATTCCATGTTCTGACCATTGATTTCATCAAGAGTGAACGAAACCGTGGGAGTAATCTGCGAAATAATAGACAGATCTTTTGATTTGATACCGCCCCTGGATGAAAAATGATCCAGCTTTTCAAGTTCAACATTAAAATTAAAAGAAGGCGCATTACCCAAATCAAGATCGTTAAATGTAATTTTGCCTTTTCCGAGGGTGTAATTGTCCGTGCTTGGTGTTGTTGCCATGATAAAATCTCCTTATTAAATACTTGTTAAAAATTTTCGTCTGTGTAAACCATGTCTAAAACTAATCTCATCCCCCTAACATTAGGAAGACCATATCCTTCCGGACCCTCTGATCTGCTTTCCTGTATAAAAACATTATTAGCAATTACAGAACTGTATTCTGATGGGTCAGTACCTCTTTTAGTAAATACTACCTTTCTTAAATTCCTGTACATTGTTTTAATGTCAGTATCTTTTGAGGTTACTAATTCAAGAATAACCTCCATTACTCTTTTTGCAGGAAATCCAGTATTTGATCTGCTGGAATGTTTAACAATCTGATCTGTCCCTTCCAAAAGAAAAATACAAGGCATGTCCGATTCTTGTATAGGGTTTGTCGGTGTCCATTTAAAGGTTTTTACCCCCAAAGAAGTCCTTGATTCCTTAATACGATTAAAAATTTCCTGCAAACCATTTTCACGATTCATATAAATCCCTTTACAACTTCATCTGCTACTTCCTGGGAAAATTTATCAGAGAACTTGGACAATACCTGGGCTATTGGTCCCCCTACTGTTTTGCTGTGTCCTGGGTTTAATCCACCTGCCCAAACTTTCCCATCCACAACTTTGAGTTTCCCAGTTCCCTTTGTGAACTGGCCTTTTACATTTCTTCCTGGGTAATACCAAGGGGCTTTTCCAGGATCTGCCCCCTCAACCAAAAATCTCCCATAGTCAGGTGTTTTGTTGGAAATAATAAGTTCGGCAAGAACCGAGGAGCTTCCAGAAAGACCACTAAATAATTTTCTGTGTGCCTTCCATTGATCCTTAAAATGAGGATCTGGATTGATGGGATCGTACGGGGAATGTTCTTGCAAAAGCTTGATTATTTCATTATCTTTACGATACAAAAGACGAGAAACATTTGCTTTAATCGCCGCAGATTCTGAAATGGCACGTAATTTTTTTAAAAAAGAATTTAAATCCATTCTAAATCTTCCTTAAAAGAAGAGTATAAATTATACTCATTGGATCAAGCTCGTGGCCTTCTACAGAATATTTATCATCACCAAAAATAATGTGGGCTTGGGTACTCATTTCACAATTCACCAAATCAGATGCTGGCATTAATCCTTTTACATCTTGGGGTTGAATTAATTTTGAAAAAGAAAGGGATTCTACATCTTTTGCTTTAAATGTTTCAAAAATACATCTAATCGCATCTGTTGTTAAAACAGGATCGGAAAAACCATCGTCAACTGTCTGTGTAAAAACACCGGAACGCACAGCCTCATTAAAAATACCAAAAATTGTTTCTACCCCAGTAACAAATATATCTCTAAGTTGTGACATTATGCCCTCAACAGCCAAACTGACCCACCACGATGATACAGATCCGAAACAATACCAAAAACATGATGGGGAATAATTTTATCATTGCTTTGTCTTGTGTTTGTTTCTTTGAAACTGGCCTTAATCATCAAAGATCCAGCCTGAAGTTGTCCAATGCCTGACAAAGGGTCCCTGAGCGTCCTGTCAGAATCAAGGTTATCCAAAGCTAATTCAAAAACTGCAATTTTTATTTCTTGTGGAATTATGTCTCTGTCAATAACTTCCCCATTAGGACGTATTGCCCCTGTTCGAGGCCATTGCATACTCTGGCCGGCAAAAGATCTTTTGCCTTTCCAAGTAAAACTCCAATCCAACATTGCAGAAGCGGAAATCAAAAATGGCTCTTGATCTTGTACCTTAAACCATGCTCCAGAGTGCATACGATTTTCAAAATACACATCTGCTTCATCCAATGTTACATATGAATTTGAGTTCACAGATCCCAAGGTTGCAATTAACATTATAAATCCTTACTTCTTAGAAGTTTTAATTTTAAGAATTTTTTTAGGTGCAGATTTTTCTTCAGAATCAAAAAATTCATCCGCTTCCTCTTCATCAGTCTTCTTTTCCTCTTTAGGCTTATTCTTAGAATTGGCTTCTGCTTCTTCTTTTGTCCTAAACCATCCGTTATCAAGAAAAGCCTGAAGTTGGTCATTGTCTACAAATTTAATTACTCGATCATCTTTATACAGCATATTATTCTCCTCTTGCAGTCCCCCCTAAAAATTAATTTAGGGGGGCGGATTAATTAAGCAGAAACATCACCAAGCAAAGTGATACGTCTCGGATCAAGACAAAATGCGCCAACAAGCAAGTCAAGAGACATGGTAGTTGTTTTGGATGAAAGGTCATAACCCTTAACAATACGAATGCTTACGCCGTTATTAGACGCTGTAGCGGCAGTACGATCTTCAGGAAGATCAAGCATCGGGAATGCAACGGCAAGAGAGCGATCATCAAAGATTGCGCCAAGATGCTGAATATTCTTTCCTGGAGTAGCAACAAGGGTAACGGCAGCAGCATCAGGGATAATTTCTGTAATGGGATCTACAAGAGCAAACTCAGTAGCTTCTGTAAGATCAGCGATGGCAGTTTTTACAACCAAAGGACGCCTTACACCAGCAATCTTAATTCGATCCCCTGCTTTTATAGTGGTTGCGGTTCCTACTGCCTCTATCGTAAGCACAGTATCCCCAATCTTATTTTTTGTACCGCCAGCATTAGCAGTAACTCCCCCATCAAAAGTTCCAACTGCATAAGCAGAAGACTCAGTAGGAAATGCAATACTGGAATAAAAATCCATTCCCATTACACGACCCATATCAGCATTGCGAAGAGTTCTCTCACCGTCACCACCACGGGTCTGGCTCTGGTTAAACCAGGTCTGTCCAAGCAAGGTTGCCTCAAGGTCAAGACCAACAAGACAAAACCTATTCATGGACAACTGCTGAATAATTGCGGCTTTACGTGCATTTGCAATATCTGCGGCAGTGGTAAAAAGGGTAGAAGCAGAGCTTGCCATTTTTGCGTAATAAGCTCCAGAGGCGTCCAGAATCTTTGTGCCTACATAAGTATCCACTTCTTCTGCAAGCTTGTAAGTTGCGGGACGAATAACCTGATCAATAAAAGAATCAAGATCAAGAGATGATTCTTTTGCACCTACTTCAACAGAAATATCAAAGTGTTTTTCAATCTTCATCGGACGAACACTGGAAGTAATGGGCTGAGTTTTGATAGAGGTATTAAACTCATCTACCTCATATTCGCCATGAGTCCTAAAAGAAACCGTATCCCCAACTTTACAACCATTTGACCTGTTGGTAAACTCACTTGTTTTGTCTTTGGCACAAAGCGGAGCAATTACCAGTGCGTCTTCAAGGTGTGTAAGTGCTTCCATTGCAATTACTGAGGGATGTTCCCATATGTTACCCATTTTAATTCTCCTTTAAGAATTTGTTTTGTCCTTTCTTAAAAAGAAAAGGGGCAAAACTGTATTTGTTTTTGCCCCTTTTTTAAAACCTCGGGGCATTTTAAATGAACCCCCAAGGTTCTAAATTATTTTGATATCCCACAAGGATATATTTTTTATGTTCTTATAATAATTAAAATATGTACGAATGTCAAGTAATATTATTTACTTATGCTTATATTCGTATTTATCTTTCCCACAATCATAAATTCTAAAGATGCCATTATTTGCTGTATTCCATAATTCTGATTTACCTTCTTCAAAATTTGGTAACATTTTCTGTAATCTTTTTCTTCTAAATCCAAACTTATGCCTTCTTATGCCATCATATATATATTTATAATCTATTGGGATTGTTTTAATTTTTACAAAACCAAGATTTTCATACAAAACTCCTGAAAAAATAGAAAGATCTACAAAAGTAAAAACAGAATCAAATTCTTCATTACTACAAAAATATTTAAAGAGCTTACTTGCACCGCCAACAACTTGAATATTTAATTTTGTTGCAAAACGAGACAGGTTTAAATTTGCATTTTCTTTTTTAAACGACATAACTTGTAAAAGTTTGTTTTCAAAAAACAATCCATAATGAAAAGAACTTGCAACATACCCTTGCAAATGATTTTTATTAAGAAATTCTTTTGCTGTCACATTAGAAATCTTTTTACAAACACATTTTCTTGCATAAACTTTCTCTTTGGTTTTATTTACAGCATTCCTTAAAATAGATTTAATTATTTCTTTTTTAAATTTCCAATCATCACTGAAAATATGAATTAATCTATATCTTTTCTTTGAACACTGATTAGTTTTTTCAAAATGACTATTTTTATCAAAATTAGACATTGCTGAAGAATGCCAATATAAACCATTATACTCTATTGCAATTTTTTGATCTGGTAATACAATATCTAATTCTTTTGGGTATATTAATTTCCTGTTTGTAGCATTAGCATTTATTCCTAAAGAAATTAAAAAATCAAATACCTCTGTTTCTTCTACTGAAATTTTACCTACACATTTAGGACATCCTTTTCCTGCAAGATGGTTATAAGGCATCTGAAGAAACGGACCGTGTTCAGGACATGTTATAATAACTTCTTCTTTATTTAAGACATAAATAGTTTTAGAATAATCATAAAAATCATTATGTATTAATTTTGATCTTGTAACAAAATCTAAAGTGGTTAGTGTTTTCTTTTCTGCTGTACTTTCATTCCCGCACACAGGACAACCACAACCTTTTAAATGCAGTGCTGGGCTTTGTGTGAATTTTTGATTATGTATTTTACAAACTATTGGAATTTTAATTTTTGTATTGACATATTTTTGTTCTGCCAAAGAATAATCATATTTATCCCCATGAATTGATTTAGCAGAAATCAAAAAATCACCAAAGGTAGAATTAAACCCAGCACATTTTGGACAACCATTTCCAACTAAATGCGATCTTGGGACTTGTTCAAAAATGCCGTGGTCTTTACAAATTATTTTTACTTTTTTATTATCACGAATATATTTTACTTTAGAATAGTCGTATGTATCACCATGCACTAACATTGCTTTTCTAATAAAATCACCCGTTGAATGTCTGCATCGAATTGAGGTTGCTTCTGCTTGGCATTTTGGACATCCCTTTCCAACAGTGTGATTGCTGGCTAATTGCCAAAAATCCCCATGGTCTTGAATAGGACAAGTTATGAGAATTTTTTTAGACATTCCTAAATAAATAGATTTTGAATAATTGTATTTATTTAAGTGTATTTGGTTTGCTCTTTGAATATACTCATCTTGCGATAATTTGGCAGGCATTCAAGTTCCTTTTCTTGTCCTTATTAGGAAAGTGCGGAAGCCTGTTAAGGATTACAGGTTTTCGGGGATCAGCCTATCCGCACTGTATTACTAAAACAATACAATCTTCAACTATAATCAACTACTTTTTAATTATTTTCGTTTTGCATCTCTGAGTTTACGGTAAGCATTAACATCACCTGATTCAGCCGCTGCTATTTTCTTTGCCATTATATCAGTCATATCGCCACTTCTTCCGCCATATGCGTTTGCACTTGTAGACTGGGGCCAATAATGGGGCGAAGTTGTTTTGAGTCCCTCTATCCAGTTCTTTGTGGTAAGAACTTTCTTATCCTCTGTAATAGCAAGCTTGCCCTCTGCGTCTCTTGCTTCAATTTGCTTGTTTTCATCAAGAGAGAAAATTCCCCGACCCCTGAGAATTGCATCCTCTATGGCAGAGGGGAGCATTCCTGCTTTGAGTGCTTCTTCTCTGATTCCATCATCAATAACTTTTGCTTCAAAAAGCTGCTGGTATGTTTTTCCATGGTGTTGGGCTTTTTGAAGACTCTCATTAAGCTCATTAAGCTGAGCTTCAAAATCAGAGGTGAGTTGTGAAGTTTTCTTTTCAATCAATTCCTCAACTGTTCCGTCTTTTAGAAACTCAGCATCTTTATTTTTCTCATAAAACTCAGTGGCTTCTTTTATTACTTTTGGATCATATCCCTCAAACTTCTTTAAGGTCTCTTGAAGAGTTTTCTTTTCTGTCAAAATTTCAGTATTTTTGGCTTTCAATCCTGCTACTGCTTCCTCAATCTGGCTCTTTGCTGAATTTGATAGATCAACAGTAAGCTGATCTATCTTAATCTTTGCTACGTTTTCTGCTTTTTCTCTAAGATCTGGGTCTTCAATGAATGAAAAATCTACCATTTTTGTTCTCCTTGGTTTTGAAATTCTCAGAATTTCAGCTTGAAAGTCTCTGACTTTCGTAAGTGTTGTGTTCTTTTATTGTTTTTTTAATGATTTTCAGAAGAATTTCAGTCATAGTCCTTTTTTGTTTTGCTGCAACTACTTTAAACTGGCTGTGTAATTCTTCTGGGATTCTAATCATGATAGTTTTCATATTATGATTCCTCTTTGTTATAAAATCATAATATTATACTATCATAACATTGTCAATTTTTATCCTTCATTATTTATTGATCCCTTTGTTCCTTTTGTTTTTTTAATTATATCATCAATATCTACTTCTTCTTTTTCAACACCAATAACATTCCCGTCTTCATCAGTAACAGACAATGCTTTTTCTTTCTTCTCTATATTTACAGGATCATTTTTCAATAATTCCACATACTCTTCGTAACCCACAGTCTGATCCAACAACCCTGAATATACAAGATATCTGTGGATTGTTTCCAAAGGAACTACCCCAGAAGAATGGCCCTCTATTACTTGTTTTAGAACTAATGAATCTGGAATACCCTGAGTAAGTGAGGAAGGAGCATCAACCACTACCTCATCTTTGTTATAACCTCCCCAATCACACATTATTTTTAATCCTTGTGTGATTGCATTAATAGCAGAAAGAAAGATAGAATAAATAGAGGCTGACTGGGTTGATTGCCTAATTCTAAGAGCTTCGGCAGCTTCCACCCCTTTTCGAGCATCAAGAATAGCAACTCCATGGCGTATAGCTTCGTCATATAGGTCTGAGATGTGTGCTTTGACATGTGTCAGTGCTGCGGTATCAGTTTCTGTGTAAAACACTCTGGCTTGCTCATTAGGCAGTACAATCATAACAGATGAACCAACAACATTAGGCAAATCACCATCATTGGTAGCCCCGACAATACAAAGAGTGGGGTTACATGAAAGATATTCTGAATTTGCAAGGTCTGCTTCTTTTCGATAAATTTGAACCGAACAATTTGCTACTGAAATAAGCGGAATAGACTGCATATCAAAAGAGTTGTTAATGGAACCACAAAGAAACAAAGGAATACGATCAATACTTTTACCCAAAAGAGTGGGTGAAACTTCTGTGTCTGCCACCCTTGTTCCGTCAGCCTCGTACAAAGCTGTGGTATATCTGTTATATTCATCCAACATTAGAACTCTGTATACATTTTTTATGTCATGAGCAAAGATGTCGTCTGAAGCAGGAACAGCCTCTGTAAGAACCCCAAGTGATAGGTTCTTTTCTTCTGAGGAATTAGAAATTTTCCAATTAATAAACTCTTCTGCCTTATAATCGACAAACCTAAATTCATTTTTAGAAGCTAACACATCCACCAAAAGAGGGCACCTTCCTGTTTGGAATGTCTCAACTATCATATCTGTGAATAATTGATCCAAGGATCTTCCGTCTTTTGTTGCGGTTTTTAAAAGATATTCAAGTTCTTTTGGCATATTAAATTCAGGTAGTTTTGTAATTACAATACCCAAAGCACCAGAAAGGGCGTATGCAGTGATGAGGGGAAAGTGCGCCCTCTCAATATATGCGGTATACGCATCTGAAAACTCTCCGGTCATTCCAGATGGGCGTGGAAGGTATTTTTCTCTTTTCTTTTTTATAACATCTTCCCCAGCCATACAATCCCTTACTCTTGCCCAATCATCTTTATATTTTTCATACTCAGGATGTAGCGTGTCTACCGCACCAATAATAAAGTCTGGACTTTTGTTTTTCATTTTAATTCCCCCTTTAATTTCTAACTGCTCTTCGCTTCATTGTGGTTAATTTTCTTGCAAGTAAATAACGTAGGGAGTCAAGAGCGTGATCTTCTGAATCAGTATTTATATCTTCCGGTTTTACTTTGTCCCTCTGCATTATTGGCAAAGTTCTAATATGATGTTCTGCTTGAGGAAAAAAATACAAGTGAGGAGTTTCCAAATCACCTCTTTTAGCAGCCCCTAACATTTGTCGTATAATTGCCCACCCTGCTATTCTTGAACCTGGTCCTTTATATGCTCTTGTCCATCTACACCCATGAGACGCTAAATTTGTTCCGATAGATGTTCCATCCTGAACATTATAAATTGACGTGTCAGCGGGGCCAGGAATACAACGAAGACCATATTCTGTTAACAAAGACCTATCCTTTTCTAATACCCTTTCTGCTATTTCTTGTGATGTTGCCATGTCCCCTTCGTCAGGAACTCCTGTCCAACCGTATATTTCTGAGCAGACTATCACAGAACCCTTTGGAATATAAGGTATATTTTCTTCCTCAAGAACTTCAGGTTGTTCCCCATTTGCTTCAAAGCCGTACGTAACTGCCCAAGGACGTGAAGACCCCCAGTCAAAACTCCTTATAAGTTTCCAGCTTTTAGGGGGGTTGAATGTATTTATTACATGAATTTTATGATCCCACACATCGGTAAAAAATCCACCAATGAGCAAATCCCAAGAACCCTCAATCCAAGACTTTCTGAGCATTTCATTATCTTGGGTTAGGGCGGAGAGTTTTGCCATGTACAATGGGTCGGCTTCCATTAATGCTCTATTTTCAGAGGTGTAGCTTTTAACATATGTTCTTTCTACGGTTTGTGTTTTTTTGATTATTTTTCCATTTTTATCTGGAAATTCAAACACAAGTTCCTCTCTGAATATTTTCCCAGGAGGTCCTTTATCAATAAATCTTTGTTTGACCCATTGGTGGCCAGGGCCGAAACTGTTGCATGTAGCTCTATATTTTAAAGGTACTCCAGGAACAGATGATCGGTTACATGACATTAATTTCAAATACAAATTTGGGGTTGCCCAGTTTGTTAATTCCTCGAACCCAAAAAATTGAATCTGTTGTCCATGAAATCTAAAGTAATCATCTTCTGTTCTTGCGTAAGTCAGCCAAAGAACCTCTCCATCTGGGAATGTCCAAGTCTTTAATGTGCCATTAAATTTTGCAAGGGGGAATATTTGTGGAATCCATTTTTTCGTTTTTGCAATTACATCACCAAGCTCAGTGGTTGCCTCCCTTAAAATTACCCCCTTATAATCTGCCCCATAACCTTTCCCTACTTCTTGTAGGTAATCCATTATCAAGCAATCCGTTTTCCCGCCTCCACGTGGGCCTTCAAGCAAACACTCCCAAACAGGACAAGATAGATATCTTTGCTGAGATCCAGGCCAAGGTTTCCAAATAATGTTAGGCTTTCTGCTCATTCCAAAGACTCCAAGTCAGAAAGAGTCACAACACCTGAATAATCATTTACCCTTGGAAGATCTTTTTCCACAATACTTTGATTATAGAAACCTATTTTTTTAAATCTCTCTTTCTTTTTCTCAGGATCAGCGTAGATTTTATATAATTCTTTTAAGGCTGGTTTTATCATATTTTTTAATTTTTCATTACTATATGTTGCGTATTTTTTCTTTATGGTTTCTGATATTTTTTTATTAATTTCATCTTTCTTTTTTTGTGATAGATTTGCATAATACTTTTTTTTGTATTCGGATTGTTTTCTTTTGTGTTCTGCTCTTTGTTCTGGGGTAGCGGTTGAGTAATATTTTTTAATCCCTTTAACAAATACCCTTCTGTTTATTTTTTCAAACCCTAATTCTCTTTCATTTTTAATGCACCTAAGCAACATATCAGGAATTTTAATAGACATCTATAGCCTCTTGCTCCCATTCTTCCGCAGTTACTTTGTCAGGAATTACTAAAACCCCATGAACAGTAGCGTTAAAACTCTTTTGTTCAATTTTATCAGAGTATCCTAATTTGTTCATAGTCAGAAATTTATATAAAGGAGTATTAAAATTCCTTGAGTTTAGATTTTCTTTACCCTTTGCAAGCCACCACGCTTCATGCATTGCTTGTCCTACTTCAAATGCAGTGTTAAAAGAATCGTATTTCTCTGCCCAACTTCTTAATGTATGTATACTTATGCCAAATTCAGCAGCAATTTCTACCTGGCTTGCACCATGACGACTAAAATTAATAAAATCAATAGGATGAGTTGCAGGATCAAATTTTATAGAAGCAGTATTTAGCAGAATTTCTTGCTCTGCTGGCAAAAGATTTTCTTTTATAATAGGATTTCCTCCGTGTAAGGAACATAACGTACTTTTCCCTGAAGCTTTATTTTTACACTGCCTGTATTCAGTAGTCCCGTCTGGCGAGGTAATATCACCCACAAAAGCACACTGTTGTTTTTTGTATATTTTTTTTATTCTTTTTTTAACAATTTTCTTTTTATTTCCATCTTGAACAATGACTGTTCTATCATCATCAGGATTCGGTAAGATTTTTATTTTCTTTCTCTTTGTTCTTTTAATTCCTCGGGCTTTTTTAGCCTCTTTAACCCTCTTAATAGCCTCCTCTGAGTGTTTTTGTAGTTTTCTCATGGTAATGCCCTCTTAATCTTTCTGTACTCTTTGTAATCGTCTGTTTGCAGCATTTCACAAATCATCTTTTCAGATATAAATTCAGATAATCCTTTTGCAGAATCATTTTCCCACTTATCAATACAATCATAAACAAAATCTGTTATCCTTTCTTTGCCATCCTTGCCCTCTTGCACATCAAGCAATAAAAGCCATAAGGCACAAATATTCTTCTTTAAAGATAAAGAAGATACTTTTGAAATCCCATCAGGATTGTTTGACTGACTAAGCCTTATTGGAATTCTTATGGAGTGGGATTGTGTTTTTGTATGTTTCATTATGTTATTTAGTCCTTTTAATTTAAGCCAAAGATAAAGTAAAAACAACACCTTGTCAAGTAAAAGCAAACAATAAGACACAAAAATAATACAAAATAATACAAAAAAATAATAAAAATTTATAAAGGCAAAGAGAAACAAGGACTATAAATAATACAACAAAATTCTAAAAAAAAATAATGTGTCTTGATTAATATGAAAGAACAATGCAACAATATTCCAAAATTATTTAAAACTATTTAAAACGATTTAAAATTATTTAAAATGATTAACATGATTAGTATGTTGCATAATACAATAAGATTAGGATGAAGAGGATAATACAACAATAATCCAAAACTATTTAAAACGATTAACATGGCGTGAAGAGATAATACAACAATAATCCAAAAAATTAACATGGCGTGATGGGTCGCCCCCTCATATTCCAAAAAAGGGGTCTGGAAACATTTAATAACATTTAATAACATTTAATGTTTATTATGGCATGTAACTTGCTTTATCAATTTTTATGCCATTGTATTATATTATTTTTATTATTTTTTTTATTATTTTTTATTATTATCCTGCATGCTGTTTAAAGACGTTTTTTGCCTCATTTTAAAGCTGTATAGCGTCAACGTATACTGTAGTATTCAAAAAAGCTGTATCGACAAATTCGATTTTTATCTAATTAAATCAGTATGTTACAAGGTATATTTTGTCGTGTTTAATCGTGTGTTACAATGTAGTATAATGTTATATAATGTTATTTAGTGTTTGTTAATGTTTGTTGTGACAAACTTTATTAATGTTATATAATGTTATTTAGTGTTTGTTAATGTTTGTTGTGACAAACTTTATTAATGTTATATAATGTTATTTAGTGTTTGTTAATGTTTGTTGTGACAAACTTTATTAATGTTATATAATGTT
>Ga0265295_1002268_pt1 | contig 31083 bp, 26 predicted proteins | sample Munlansysbiofilm_FD_192503 | JGI IMG/M metagenome (GOLD analysis project Ga0265295, IMG submission 192503) | Leachate microbial communities from a municipal landfill in Southern Ontario, Canada - Methane capture system biofilm | ecosystem: Engineered > Solid waste > Landfill > Unclassified ... | reverse complement strand
GGTCTTGATAAATTTGAGCAAGCACAAAAACAAATTAAAGCAGGCTTAAACGCAATATATCAAGAACTTAACATCTCTGCATAAAAAACAAAAACGAGAATTTTTTTCACGTTTTTAAATTACTAAAACATACAGTATTGAGATTTACATAGCCTCGACATTTTTATTTTACGATATATATAAATCATTTATTTTATGTAAGTTTGCATAATGAATGAAATTATTCTTTTGCTAATTGTAGGTGTTTTAGCTGGTGTGCTTGCTGGATTATTCGGCGTTGGAGGAGGAATTATTGTAATCCCAGCTCTGATATACATTTTTGGAATGACTCAACATCAGGCACAGGGTACAAGTATCGGATTGCTCCTATTACCAGTTGGGATTTTGGCATTTATGAATTATTACCGTGCTGGATATATTAATGTTAAATTTGTTTTAATACTAGCTGCTGCATTTGTTGTTGGTGGGTATTTTGGTTCAAAATTGGCTATAAATGTTGCTAATATTAATCTGAAAAGAATATTTGCGGTTTTTGTTATTCTTGTAGGTGTAAAAATGCTTTTTGGAAAATAAAATTTATACGATGAGTGATATTAAAAATGAAATAAAGAAATTAAGCCAACAAATATTCCATGATGTGGTTTCGTATCGTCGTCATATACATCAATATCCAGAGCTGGCGTTTAACGAATTTGAAACCGCTGCATATATAAGAGATATATTGTCAAAAAATGGAATTGAAACAGACAATAGTTTTGGCGATAATGCTGTAATTGGAATCATTGAAGGTAGCTTGCCTGGCAAGACTATCGGGTTGAGAGCAGATATAGACGCATTAGAAATTATTGAATTAAATGTATGTGAATATAAGTCAACTAAATCTGGAATAATGCATGCTTGTGGACATGATGCACATGCTGCCTCGCTTTTAGGTTCTGCAATAATATTGAATCAATTAAAAGATAGGATTAAAGGAAGAATTATTCTTGTGTTTCAGCCTGCTGAAGAAAAAAATCCTGGCGGAGCAATCGGGCTTATCGAAAAAGGTTTATTGACGAAATATAATATTAGCAAAATGTTGGGGCAACATGTGAGTCCCGAAAATGAAACAGGTAAATTTCTTTTTGGTTCGGGTTTATTAATGGCTTCTACAGATGAATTGTTTGTTAGCTTTTATGGTAAAGGAGGACATGCAGCATTACCTCATACACGTTCTGATACTGTATTGGCACTTGTAGATTTTATTTCTGAAACTATGGACTTTCAAAAGAAATTAGAAAGCGAATTCCCGTTTATAATAGCTTTTGGAAAAATTGTTGCAGAAGGAGCTGTGAATGTTATTCCTGATGAGACAATTACTCATGGAACAATGCGGACTTTAGATGAAGATTTACGCAAACATATTAAGATGCAGCTTCATTTAATAGCTGTAAAATCCGCAAAAAAATATAATTGCACTTCAAAATTTGAGGTGTGTGCTGGTTATCCAAGTTTAATTAATGACGAAAAACTTACAAATATCACTAAAAAAGCAGCAGCAGAATTTATTGGGATTGAAAACATCAAAGAGTTGAAATTACGTATGACCGCTGAAGATTTTGCATATTATTCCAGAGAAATACCTTCGGTTTTTTATCGTTTTGGTGTAACAGGAAATGGTAAAGGCAATGTAAATGTTCATAATCCGAAGTTTGATATTGATGAAAGCTCTTTGTTAAATTCGTCTGCTTTAATGGCATGGCTGGCAATTGAAATAAATCAGTAAGATGAGAAAATTACCTATAGATGAAATTCTGCGTTTAAGTGATGACGAATTTGAATCAGTTAAAAAAATCCCACTAATTATTGTACTTGATAATATACGTTCGCATCATAATATTGGAGCTATTTTTCGTACTTGTGATGCTTTTGCGTGCGAGGCTGTCTATTTATGCGGAATAACTGGAACTCCACCACATCGCGATATTCACAAAACTGCACTTGGGGCAACTGAAACAGTGAATTGGAAATATTTTAAAAATACATTTGATGCAGTTCTTGAATTAAAGAACGAAAGTTTTAAAATTATCCCTTTAGAAATTGCCGAGGGTAGTACCCAAATAAATAATTTTAGTGTCGCTCACGGCGAAAAGATTGCTCTTATTCTTGGAAATGAAGTTAAAGGTGTAGATCAAGAAATTCTTGATATTGCTGATGCTTGCATTGAAATTCCTCAATTTGGGACAAAACATTCGCTAAATGTTTCGGTAAGTGGAGGAATTGCAATTTGGGATTTAAGCATGAAAATGAGATAACAGTTTTAGTGTGTTTTGTTCGATAAAAATTAAACATGCAATTATCCATTAGTTAGAAATCTCAAAAAAATATCGGACAGTAATATTTATTTATACAGCTTTTCTAATTTACCCTCATGTTTTTTGTTAATTTTGTGCAAAAGTAAAAAATAAACAAATGGAATTAAGTGTAGGCGATAAAGTTAGATTTTTAAACGATGTAGGTGGGGGTAAAGTGGTTAAAATCTTGGAGAAAAATATGGTGTTGGTTCAGGATGCTGATGAATTCGAGTATCCTTATCCAAAAAGTGAGCTGGTGCTTGTCGAAAAGGCAATAATAGAGACAAAAAGTCCATTTCCTGAAAACTTGCACTTCGAACCGAAAAAAAATGTTGTTTCTCCAAAAACAACTCATAATGTACAGCCAGAACTTAAAAATGATAGCGTTACAGAAATATTATTTGCGTTTTTACGTAAAAAATCTGATGATTTTGATGGCTTTGAAGCTTATTTGATTAATGATTCGAATTTTTATATGTTCTATCATGTTGTCTTGCGTGGTGATAACGGATTTACTAAACTTGATGCTGAAATGCTTGAGCCTAATACAAAAATAGCTATTTGTGAGTTAAGTCGTGAGCAAATAAATTCGTCTAAAGAAGTTATTGTTCAAGCCATTTTTTATGATCATCCTTATGATACTTTGCGTCAGATGTTGGAACGTAAAATAAAAATTGTCCCTTTAAAGTTCTTTCAGGAGCATGTTTTTATTGATAGTGATTTCTTTAGTGAGAAAGCGTATGTTTTTGAACTGTTATTGGAAAAACCTGGTTTAGGTGAGTCAATAAAATCGGAAAAAGATTTTGAGAATAATTTACTTCTAAAGGAGGAGCATGAAGAAGACGCTTCTCAGAAGTTTAAAGCTCGTAAGAAACCTGAAACTGTAGAGGTCGATTTGCATATTAATCAATTGGTAGATTCTGTTATTGGAATGAGTAACGCAGATATTTTGAAGATACAATTAGACTTATTTCATAAAACAATAACCGAAGCTATTATGAATAAAGCTGGAAAGGTTATTCTTATTCACGGGATTGGCAATGGTACTTTAAAGGCAGCAATTAGAGAGTCTTTGACCAAACAGTATAAACTTCAGTTTGAGGATGCTTCTTTTAAAGAATATGGATTTGGTGCTACTGAAGTTGTGTTGTAATACTCATTATTTATAGACTTGTTTTTCTTGGATATTTCCTAAAAAATAATTGGTTAATTTATATTGTATTCCAAATATGGGCGTAATATCAGGACTACTATTCCAAATATGGGCGTAATATCAGGACTACTACTCCTATTATGGGCGTAATATTTGGAGTAGAAAGCATAATATTAGCGTAATATTTGGAATAGATTGTAAAATTGATTATCTTTGTAGCTGTTAAACTATTTATATTTAATCAGTTATGCGAAATCGCCAAATGCTACATAAAATTAACGTAAAGAACGAATCATATTTTGGTCGAATAATTGTTCTAACTGGAGCCAGACAAACGGGCAAAACTACCTTAGTAAAAAAGGCTTTTCCAGACTATAAATATATTTCTATTGAAGATCCAATAACAGTAAGTGAGTTTAAAAACTTAACTTCTTCTCAATGGAATAGTTTGTATCCTTTTGCCATATTGGATGAAATCCAGAAAGAGCCTCAAATGGTTGAAAGTATCAAAGCTGTTTATGATCAGTTTTCTACTCCAAAATATATTTTGTTGGGTTCTTCACAAATGTTGTTATTAGAAAAAGTGAGAGAGTCTTTAGCTGGGCGTTGTATAATTTTAGAAATGTTTCCATTAACATTGCCAGAAATGATGACAAATAGTTTTTCATCAGAAGTTAAAAGGTCTCATTTTCAGGAATTGCTACATGATGGGAATATTGTTGCAGAATTGCCAATCAGGTTATATGGTAATCATCCCAAGACGATAGATGTGTTTAGCAAATATTTGCAATTTGGTGGGTATCCTGCAATATCTGATGATTCGATATCTGATGTTGATAAAAGAGAATGGCTAAAAAACTATGTAAAAACATATCTTGAGAGAGATATTCGTGATTTAGCTGAGTTTAGGCGTTTTGAGCCTTTTACTAAAGTTCAGAAACTAATTGCTATCAATACAGCTCAGCTTATAAATTATTCGAAAATTGCTTCTGAAACTGGAGTGAGTTCAAAAACTGTCCAAAAGTTTATTGAGTATTTGAATATTAGTTATCAAATTCTTGTGTTACAGCCATGGAGTAGGAATTCAGCTAAACGATTAGTGAAATCTCCAAAGGTTCATTATCTTGATATTGGTGTTATGCGAGCAGTTCTTCAGAAACGTGATAGCTTAAATGGACACGAATTTGAAACGGCCGTTGTTGCAGAAATCTATAAACAAGCGAAACTCTCTGATGCTGATATATCATTTTATCATCTCCGAACTTTGGATGGAAGGGAAGTTGATTTACTAATGGAGACCGAATATGGTTATATTGCAATAGAAGTTAAGCAAAGTGAAAATGTACGTAGTGTCGATGCAAAGCATTTAAAAGGTTTAGAGGATATTTTGGATAAGCCAATTCTTCATAAATTTGTGCTGTCAAACGATTTGAGCCTTAAAGATTTGGGAGATGGGGTTGTTGGAATGTCAGCAGTTCAGTTTTTAACATAGTTTATCTATAAGCAGACTTGGGCATTTACACAAACAAAAATTATTTGCTAACTTTCAGTTTAATGCTTTCTGCAATTTTAAGTGCTGTAGTAAAAGTACTAATATCAGTATATAGTTTGCCATTATGTCCAGCATAATGTCCATGTCCGATAGGATTTAATGTATATTCTTCCATCAGATTGTTGGGATCTATTGTTACTGCATAAATTAAAGATGGTTGGCATGAATTACGATATTCTTTTTCATTTGGATATTTTGCATTATGCCAGTAATTATTTGTGTCCCACGCCTGATTTATTTCTAAGACTAAACGGAATTTGGAATTTGTTTTTACGTTTGTTTTTGTTTTTAAGATAAAATCAGACTGAGGCGTAGCTCCTGTATGTGCATCAATTATCGGTTTATCTGTTGTCGGAATTTCAGCATTGTCAGATCTTTTATGGATAAAATAGGGGAGTGTAGCTTTGTACATTTTTTGTCCAGCTTCCCATTTACCACTGCTACTATCGCCATATCTAAATATTCCGGTAGCAACTGCTTGTGTTACAAATAGTTCTTGAGTAAACTCTTCGTTCATGTTTTCTACCCATAAGGCAAACGATGGATTATTATGTCCTTTGCCGGTTGTAAATTCAAGTTCGATTTGGTATCCATTACCGTTTATATTGCTTTTTATTATCTCTTTTTCGTTGTCTTTTTTTCTCTTTTTACAAGGTAAATTGTCTTTTGAAGAAAAACTGCTTAGACTTATAACGGAGATTAAAATTATTATTATGCTTTTCATATCTATATAATTTACTATTAAAATTCGATTATAATACCTAGTGTTGGAAGTATTGTTCCGCTTCCGTCAGAGGGTATTCTGCGTAACAAATAATTTGCTGGATTATCAGGATTTATTTGCACATTTCCGTCTGTATCGGTATTAGTATATATGTCTTGTGTCTCTGATTTGAAATTATATGCATTTTGAATATCTATATAAACTTTTAAAGAGGCATTTTTGAAATAAAATGATTTATCTACTCTAAAATCAAGTTGGTGAAACGGTTTATATGTTTTTTCGTTTAACATTGTATAGTCAAAATATGGTTGTCCTCTAAGATTCCATGCGGTCATATTTGCTGAAACCTGAAGATCGTATGGAGTGTAAGGTAAGCCGCCTGCAAATCTCCATTTTACGCCAACAAACCAATCGTTTTTGAATTTTTTGGTTGCGGTAACTATAAAAATGTGTCTATTATCCCATGATGTGGATACGTAGTTTCCGTCAATGTCTTTAAATTCACTCACGGCATAAGTATATGCTGCTGTGATATTTAAGTCGTTTTTGAAACGGTTTTGAGAAAGAATTTCTATACCGTAAGCATGTCCTTGACCAATACTGCTTATTTCTTCGTCACCAACGACTCCAAAATCTACTGGCTTAAATGATAAAACTAATGAATCTTTTACAGAGAAAGGATATTTGTCGTATAGTTTATAAAAACCTTCAACACTAATAAGTGATCTTGATCCAGGACGAAACGAAAGTCCTCCAATAATGTGGTCAGATTGTATGTATTTGATTTCGTTATTCCTATTTACAAGAACTTGATTTTGATCACGATAGCCTAAACTTGTATAGGTTGGTAGTAAATAGTATCTGCCAGTATTCATATTAATACTCCATTTGTCAGTAATATCAAATGATGCCGAAATACGAGGCGAAAACTGTTCGAGCGGATTTGACATTGAGTTTGAGTATTCATTACCATCAAATCTTACGCCCAAGGATAAACTAAGTCTGTTGCCTATAAAAGATTTTGCAATTTGTCCAAAAGCTCCATATTTAAACATATCAAGATTTGAATCATAAGTTATTTCTTGCTGACCCATTGGTGTGTAAATGTTTAAATATGTGTTGTTATAGTATCTTGCATATTCAAAATTTACACCGTAGCTAATTCTGAAATTGTTATCGGTTTTAAAGAAATCTTCGACTCGAAATTTATTTTCAGCTTCAAACGAACTGTAATTGTTAAGTAGATTTGCTGCATCTATATTATTGTCAATATATTTATAGTATCGATTGTTAAGCATGTTTCGGCTAAGTACAACTGTTGTGTAGCCTTTGTCACGAAATTGTTTATAAACTGCTCCCAAAGTATAAGTCCACTGCTCGTATTCATTTAGGTATCCTAATAAATAAGATTGGAACTCTGTAGGGTTTTTCAGATCTCTGTCTAATACATTTATATCATAAGCACCTAAACCAATTAGACTTAATTCGCTGCGGTCACTAAGTTTCATTTTAACTTTAAACTGTGCATCATTAAATGTTGGCAAAAATGGTAGTCCTATTAATTTAAAAAGGAGATTTAGGTATGATCTTCGTGCCGAGATAATGTAAGTGGCGTTATCTGTAATAGGACCGTCCATGGTAAATGAAACTTCAGAAGCACCTAGGCTTCCTTTAAATCTGAGGTTTTCTTGGTTTCCATCAATTTGTTTAAAATTAAACACACCGCTTAGTGCATTTCCTCTGTTTGCTGGAAAAGCTCCCGAATAGAAATCAACATTTCTTATGAGGTCTGCGTTTAAAATTCCGTTTGTTCCACCGCTGGCTCCTTGTGTTGCGAAGTGGTTTATATTTGGAATTTCGACATCGTCAAGGTAAAATTTTGACTCATTTGATGCTCCTCCTCTAACAATGACATCATTTCTGTTTTGTCCGGGAAATGCTGCTACGCCAGGAAGATTTTGTATGACTTTGGATATATCACGATTGGCTCCAGGTGAGTTTTCAATTTCAGATAAACCAATACTGCGTAATGAAATAGGAGACTCCTCATTTTTCTCAAACATTTGTGCTTTAACTGTTATCTCCGACAGAGTTACGGCAGACTCCCGCATAGTAATATCTAAATTTACTGTTTTACCTGGGCTCACTTGTACTTCTGAAGTGAGTTTTGTGTTGAATCCTAATGACGAAGTAGTTAGACGATAAATCCCAGGTTTTAAGCCACTTATCAGATAATTGCCGTCAAAATCTGAAGATGCTCCATAGTCTGTACCTTCTATAAATATATTTGAAAATGGTAAAGCCTCATTATTAACTTCGTTATAAACTCTACCTTGTATCTGTCCAACTTGTGCAAATATTGAGGGTGTAATAAATATAGATAATAATGCGAAAATTTTTAATTTTTTGTACATAGTAATTTAAGTTTAGCTAAATAACCATTTGCTTTAAGTTTTGTTTATGAAATTATCAAAAAAGTTAAACAAATTTTAATATTTTTTAAATAATTCAAATGTTTATGTCGTGTAAAAGTAGTGTTTTTTTTATTGATTTGTTGAAAAGTCAAAATTAATTGTGAGTTGTGTGAAATAGCTACATTAGTTTAAAATGAAATATATTCAATTTGTAAAATATTTTTTCAGATTAGTTTTTGTTAGTAAAAAAAACTTATATTTGTGATATGCTCATTAGTAATTTACTCATAGACAATCTTAAAATATCTATCAATTCGATAAGGTCGAATATGCTGCGTACTATACTAACAGTATTAATTATAGCAATTGGGATAATGGCTTTAGTTGGGATACTTACCGCAGTTGATTCTATTAAAAGTACGATTAGTGGTGAGTTTCAGAGTATGGGATCAAATACTTTTACAATTCGTTGGCAAAGGAGTCAACAACATGGTGGAACCCGTCGGAAAGTTGAAAATAAAAAAATTGATTATGAAGAGGCTATTCGTTTTAAAAACGAGTTTAATTTTCCTGCTATTGTGAGTATTTCGGTTTCTGGTACAGGTATGGCAACATTAAAATATGCTGATAAAAAAACCGATCCAAATATAAGTGTTTATGGTATTGATGAGAATTATTTATTAACATCTGGGCATGAAGTAGATTTTGGGCGTAGTTTTACTAGTAGTGAGATAGTTTCTGGAGAGAATATTATTGTTATTGGTAGTGAACTAAAGGATTTATTGTTTATTACTGGCGAAAGTGCTTTGGATAAATTTATTTCTGTTGGTAACTCACGATATCGGGTTGTTGGAGTTTTAAAGGAAAAAGGTACTAGTTTTGGTGGAGACGGCGATAAAATTTGTTTTGTACCATTGAATAATGCAAGACAAAATTTTTCTGTTTCTGAAAATAGTTATACAATAAGTATTATGCCTAATAATGCGGAATTGCTTGAGATTGCCGTAGGAGAGGCGGAGGGTTTATTTCGAAATATCAGAAAACTTACTGTTTACGATGAAAGTAATTTTGCAGTTCGTAAATCTGACAGCCTTGCAAATATGTTAATCGAAAATATTAGTGTTGTTACAATTGGTGCGACTATTATTGGTTTGATAACTTTATTGGGGGCTTCTATTGGTTTGATGAATATAATGTTGGTTTCGGTTAGCGAAAGAACTAGGGAAATAGGTATTAGAAAAGCTCTTGGTGCAAAAGGCGAAACTATAAAGCAACAATTTTTATTTGAATCTGTTTTTATAGGTCAGCTTGGAGGAGTTTTAGGTATTATTTTGGGGATTATAGCAGGAAATATGATTACTGTGTTTACAGGAGGTCAGTTTTTGGTGCCTTGGTTATGGATTTTACTTGGCGTATTTTTGTGTTTTATTGTTGGTATAGCCTCTGGATATATTCCAGCGGTTAAGGCTTCTAAGCTTGATCCAATAGTAGCATTGCATTACGAATAAAAAAAGCTGCCCACCAAAGGTTTGACAGCTTTACAAGATTATAAATATTTCATTCTTAGTTTATTACTTCCTTTGGTCGTGAGGGCTTCGCCGTTGTGTGACAATCTTTTAGCTCATCAATTTAGGGATAAGTTCAACAACACGAGTTGAATATCCCCATTCGTTGTCATACCATGTTAATGTTTTTAGCATTCTGCCATTAAGCATCGTACAACCGGCATCAAAAATTGCTGAATGTGAGTTATGAATAATATCAACAGAAACAATAGGTTCTTCAGTATATTCTACAATTCCTTTCATAGAACCTTCGGCAGCTTCACGAATAGCTTTGTGTACTTCTTCTTTTGTAACGTCTTTTTTCAAAATTACAACAAGGTCAACGCACGATCCTGTAGGAGTGGGCACTCTAATCGCCATTCCGTCAAGTTTACCTTGTAATTCAGGTATAACTGTTCCTACTGCTTTTGCAGCACCTGTGGTTGTTGGAATTTGAGAAACTGCACAAGAGCGTGCTCTACGTAAATCGGAGTGTGGTCCATCAAGAATATTTTGGTCGTTAGTGTAAGAGTGAATGGTAGTCATTAAACCACGCTCAATACCAAAATTGTCGAGTAATATTTTGACAATTGGAGCCATGCAATTTGTTGTACATGATGCGTTTGAAACACATTGAACATCTGGGGTAATTACTTCGTCATTTACACCTAAAACAACCATTGCATCCACATCATCTTTTGCAGGAACAGTAAGTATAACCTTTTTTGCACCATTTTTTAGGTGATCTCCATATCCACCCTTTGCACTTTCTTTACTTCTAAATATTCCTGTGGCTTCAATTATTACATCAGGAGTTTTTTGCCAAGGAATATCGCCAGGGTTTCTTTCTGCACTTACAGGTATTTCTATACCTTCTACAATAATTGATGTAGCGTTAAATGAAATATTACGTTCAAATTTGCCCTGAGTTGAGTCGTATTTAAGGAGGTGTGCAAGTGTCTTTGTGTCAGTTAGGTCGTTAATTCCCACTATTTCGATATCATTTCTATCGAAAGCAATTTTAAAAACATTTCGTCCAATTCGTCCGAAACCATTTATTCCTACTTTTATTCTATTCATAGTTTTTAATTTTTTAGTTAATTTAATGCAAATTTAAGAAAAAAGCCTCAATTAATTGAGGCTTTTTAAAATTAAAATAGATTTTATTCTAATATTATTAGTTTTTCACAAACTTCATTGTTTTAATACCATCGGTATTACTTATGTTGATAAAGTAAACTCCATCCGACATATCAGATATATCTAGATTTGTACCATTAATATTATTAAACTCTTTGATAAGTTTACCATAGATGTCATATATTACCACATTGCTGTTAACAATACCTATAATATTAATACTGTTTTGAGCAGGGTTAGGGTATATATTCACATTATTTAGAGTATTAACCTCAACATTCGATGTAGATGTTGTATAATATGCCTCCCAACCCTCAGCTTGACCTTCGCTATCGGTTTCGAAAGTAATATATAATTTATCACCACCCCAGTTTTCTATTGTATAAGGTCTATTTTCCGAAGTATATTCTCCAATTAACTCTAATGCACTATTTAGTGGGTGTCCTTTATAAATTTTAAGTACATCGTTTTCTGCAAGATCAAATTTTGTAAATGTTAATCTAAGCAAATAAATATCTTCAACATCAGGGTTAATAATCCAATTACAAGAAGTATTATTAAAGTAATAGTTATTGCCAGAGCCATCGCCAAAGTGCCATTCGGGTTGCGTGAGAATTGTTGTTCCTTTACAGTAATCTGCATCGTTAGGTGTAATATTTAAAACTGCTCCGTGTCCATAGTTAAATTCGTATGATTCAGGATTTAAGTTGTCCATAAAAAAGTAGCCATCGCTTGAACCACCCCATCCCCAGTTAAAGTGGAAATATGAAGTGTCTTGGTAGCCATCACAAACCCAGGCGTGTCCAGGTTCCCCAGTTCCAGGATCTCCATCATAAATAATAGGGTGTCCCTTCTCTAGTTCTTCTTTAAGAGTAAATTTCCATACGTTATCTTGAGTTGCGTCTCTATACAAATAGTAAATACCTGTTCTATATTTAAAGTGTAGTTTTAATGCAGTTGCAGCATATTGAGTGTTTGCTCCTGAGCCATCGTATCCCCAGCCCATATAAACTGATACACCGCAATGATACATAAGTTCGGCAATTGATTCGCGACTCATTGAAGTAGCAGAAACAGTCATTTCGTCCCAGCGGTATTGAGTTTCTTCAAAATTGACAGTAACATAGTCTCCCCAAAAATATTTTATACTATCTTTTCCTGTTTCAGGATAATTCCAATATTTCATGACTTGGGACATTGCAGTTGCAACACAACCTGCATATACACGTCCATTAGGTCCTTTTGGGTGTTTAGGACAAAACATGTTGTATGGGAAGTTTTGATTCCATTTTGTTTGTAACAAAATATCTACACTTTTATTACTTTTATCAAAAGAGAAATCATTTTTGCTGATTTTACTCCATTGTTCAAGAATATCTTGGTTAGGAGTTATCCCTGCTTCAGATATAATCTCATATTGAGGCATATAATTTTCTTCAATCCAGGATTTTGTTGCTGGAGCCATATCGTTATAGTCAAACTGCCCTTCGTTTGAATAAGCGAGTACAGGAGTTGTACGAACATCAGCACTTACTAAAATAAAACCGCCTTCATTAAAATTGTAAACATGAATACAGTCTGAACCACTTAAAGTTTTTAGTGTTGTTTGGTTTTTAATTGAATAATCAGCATTGCCGTATTTTTTTTGGTTTAATTTATTTGCTTGCTGTGCATGAAAATTAATACCAACAGTTTTGGCTTGTTCTGACGACACGTAATAATCCTGATTAGACATGTTTGATGTTTGTGCAAATGTAAAATTTGCCAGAATTATTGCAATTACTAATAAAAAAGATTTTCTCATAATCTTATAAATTAAATTAAATTTAAGGTACTATTTAATAAACAATTGATTGTTGTCAAATGTTCACATTGCAAATATAAGAAAAATATAATATGATAAAGTTTTATTTCAATTAATTTATCAAGATAAATATGTGAATATTATTAATATTATACAAAACGGTGAAAATAAGCTTGTCTTTAGTGTAAGAATCAATGTTATGAGCATTAAAATTTGGTGTTTTATTGGAAAGAATAAAAGTGGGTTGTTTAGTGTTTTAGTTTTTCCTTCGTTGGTCTTTTCGATATTCTCGATTAAGGTTTGCATCATATTTTTTCCCAAAATGGTATGCGATATATAAATTTAAATAAACCATACTTTCTTGTCCAGCCATTATCTCAATGGGTATAAGAAAAGAATCAAAAATTACTCCTGTTTCAAGTATTTGTGTTTTCATTACATTTTGACTAAAATCAAATTGTAGTCCTAATTTTGCATATAATCCAGGATGGAATTTTAATTCATTAAGTCCGTACGAGAACGCAGCTTTGCCTATGATGTCGGTAGGATTATTTTGAAAATTGATGTCAATTTTATAATCAGAAGTAAACGGGATAGGTATACCGTTGATATTATATTTTACACTATCAACTATTTCGTAGTATATAGGTTTTGATACTCCCAATATTATGCCGATAGAACCATTTAGGTGAATTGAAATACTGTTTTTATCTCTTTTTTCGTAAATCATTTTATTATATCCATATCCAACTTTTATGTTGTGTACAGTATGTGTTTTCCCAAATACAAATTTCCTTATAGAGTTTGGATCGAAATAAGGGTTGATTACTTTTATTTCTTTAGGGTGTTTTTGGTAATTATATTCGGATTCAATAAAATTTCTTAATCGGTAATTAATTCGATGCGAAAAATTATAATAAAGCCCATATCCATTTGAATTAATTTTAATCCCATATAAATTGAGATTATAATTATCAGGTTCTCTGTCTGTCTGTAATTCTCCCTGAGCAAAGATATTACTAAAACAGAGAGTAAATAATAGTGATAATATAATTTTATATTTATAAAACATAATTACCTCAAAATTAACAAAAAAACGGAAAGCCCGAACATTTTCGGATAAATAATTTATTAAGCTCTTTGTCCGTTATCGTTTTTTTCGATTTGGTTGTATGCGGGACAATCATCAGTTGTTTTGCATGAGTATAAACCTAAACACACAAGAGCAAATAGTGCTAATATTACAATTAACTTTTTCATATCTAAATAATTTTAACATTTACAAAAATATCTAATAAAATCTATTTTGTTTCAAAACCTATGCCTTAGTTATTAACAATTTTTGGTTAATTGTTAGTAAATAAAAAGAGAGAGCCTAAAAAAGCTCTCTCTTAATGATTATAGATTTTTATTATTATTGTTTAATTAACTTTTTAGTAATAATTTCGTTGTTAGCCGATATTTTTACAAAATACATGCCTGCAGGATATTTAGATAAGTCAATATTTGTGTTTTTTGTAGAGATAAGTTCTTTACCTATATTATCAAATATTGTGATATTGTTAATGCCTTGTCCCGAAATGTTTATTAGTCCGTTTGTTGGATTAGGAGTAATTGATATTTTATTAGCAATATTCTCTGGTACATCACTTGCTGGTACAATTGTTATTGTTATTTGGTCTGAACTTTTACAGTCGTGTATATTTGTAACGGTAATTGAATACAAATGATTTCCTAAATCCAATTGTGAGGCATCAATAAGAATGTTCGAAGTGTTAGCTCCAGTATTCCATTCGTACATATATTCTCCTTCGGGTACACCTATAATAAGAGTTTGGTTTGCTTGAATCGTAGCATCGGGTCCAAGATTGGCGTTTGGTAATGCTTGAACAGTAATTCTAATAGTATCAGAATTTTGACAGCCGTTTATGTCTGTGATAGTACATCTATAATTATTTGAGCTTGTAACAGTAATTCCTTGCGTTGTTTCACCTGTTGACCATAACCAACTTACAGCATTAGGAGCGGAAATAATTATATTTTCATCAGCACAATACTCTTGATCGCTACCTAAGTTAATAACTGGTAATGGATTGAATTTTACAAAAACGCTATCAACGCCTTGGCAACCATAATCATTATTAACTGTAACGTAATACCATTTTTGAGTATTTACAGTAAGTGATGGTAATGTTGTGTTATTGCTCCACAGCCATGAGCTTCCAATTTGGGGGTTGAGCGTAACGGTTGTACCCACACATGATTCGATTGTGTCAGAAGTGTGTAAGTTTACTAGTAATTCAGTTCCGAATTCAACCATTATCTCATCTGATCTTTCGCAACCAAATTCATTAATAATAGTGAGTTCATAAGTTCCTGTTTCGCTTACTTCGATGTTCTGAGTTGTTTCGTTAGTTGACCATAAAAAGTCAATGTCTTCGACTTCAGGGCCATTTAAAGTAACAACAGTTTCGCATACAAAGATGTCTTCTCCAAGTTCAAACTCATCAGGAATTGCTACAGTTTCAACATAAATTGAGTCGTTACCTGTGCAAGTAGATTGAGTAATGGTTACATAATACCAACCTTCTTCAGATACTTCTAATTCTTGTGTTTCTTCGCCGTTAGCCCAAATATAAGTATCAGATTGAGGAGCAATTAAAGAAATGCTTGAACCTTCGCAAAGAGTTATTGCATCTTCCCAATAAATAATTAATTCATCACTAAAAGTAACTTCTGTGGAAGTACTTGCAGTACAGCCGTTTTCGTCTGTAACAGTAACTGCGAATGTACCGCTTGTAGTTGCTTCATAAATTTGTGTGCTTGAAGCATCTTGCCATAAATACGAGGTAAAATCACCAGGGTTCAATTCGACTGTTGAACCATCACATGCTGAAATTTCAGTTTCTAATACAGGGTTTACTTCTGCAATAGTTATAGTAGCAACTTCTGTCATTAGTTCATTCTCGCCTGCAATAAGTAAGCAATAATAATCTCCAGGTAGAGATGTTATTAGTGTATTTGTGATTTCTCCATCAATAATAGTTTCGTTATGATACCATTGATAAGTTAAAGTTTCAGCAGTTGTGTTTACAGCATCAACAGATAAATTGGCTGCATCATATTCGCAAATAATTTGCGAAATAGGTTGTTGATTTATTACAATATCTCCTTCTCCAACAACTGTAATTGTAACTTCTTCGCTACTTAGTTCAGTTGGATTATCACAAGTTTCACCAATCATGTCAAAATGTTCTTGACCATCGCAATTGATTGCGATAAAACTTGTTGTTGTTTGTGTTCCAGCATTAGTACAAGAGTAAATTTTAGATACCATTTTGTAAACACCAGATTCAGTAAAGTTAGCGGTAAAGTCAATAGGACGATTTCTGTTTACACAATAGTTGTCGAAAATACCGAGAGTGAAAGCACCAATATTATCTTCAGCGATTGTAACGTTAATAATTCCTGAGCCTTCCGTTATTATACCATTATAATAAGTGTTTCCTTCTTGTCTAAAGGTATAGCTTAATGTTCCATAGTCAGCAAAGTTTGTAATTAAAACATCATCTTTATATATCTCATACCCTATACCACAGAGTTGGTCTATAAGTTCATTTGAATATATGCTAGCAGTAATTTCCACTGTTTCTAGCACATCATATTCTGCCTCAATACTGGAAAAATAAATTTCAGGTGTTCCGATATCTCTAGTTGTCTTTAACTCGTATCCTTTTGCTGTATTTGTATTTTGAGCAAGCATTGGATAGCTTATAATCAATAAGCTTACTAAGATAAATAATAAATGTTTTTTCATAATTATATTAAAATTAAAAATTAAATTTTGTTTTTCACAAAAATAGGAAAAAAAAGTATAATAACAGAGTAAATAATAAAATAATAAAAAATATTATACGATAAAGTAATTTCGTCTTAAAATAATTTTAATTTTGTGGTTTAAATAAAAACATTTTAAATTTTATTGTTATGACAGAAAAAATTAAAAATTCTTTGAGAGATTCAAAAACAGCTAGATGGGTAGCCTTAGGATTAATATCTCTTACAATGTTTTTCGCCTACTTTTTTGTAGACGTTGCTGCACCCTTAAAAGGCTCGTTAGAGAGATATTATGGTTGGTCTAATCAACAATTTGGTTGGCTCGGAGGTTCTGAGTTTATACTAAATGTAATGGGTTTTCTTATTTTATCGGGTATTATATTAGATAAAATGGGAATACGCTTTACGCTGAGAACTTCTGCGGTAGCGATGTTTTTAGGAGGAGGGATAAAGTTTTTTGCTCTTTCTTTTATTGATACAAGTTTAGTTGTTGATATTTTTGGTATGCAGTTACCAACTACAGCTTTATTATCTTATGTGGGCTTTGCTATATTTGGAATAGGTGTAGAAATGGCAGGTATTACGGTTTCTAAGACTATCGTAAAGTGGTTTAGAGGAAAGGAGTTAGCTTTAGCAATGGGATTAGAAATGGCTATTGCTCGACTAGGAGTATTTGCTGTGTTCCAACTTTCACCTAGATTTGCAGGAATTACAGAATCTTTACCTTATGGAGATGTTAATGGAGTTAAGCTTGCTATGATTTGGGCTATGGCTTTTCTAACAATAGGAGCTTTGTCTTTTTTAGTTTACACTTTTATGGATGCTAAATTAGATAAGGAAACAGGAGAAACATTAAAACAAGCCCCTGAAGATGAATTTAAGTTTTCTGACTTAGGGAAAATATTGAAAAATCCAGGGTTTTTAGCTATTGCTGGTCTGTGCGTTTTATTCTATTCAGCAATATTTCCATTTCAGAAATTTGCAGCGGAGATGTTATCTTCAAAATTAGATGTGTCGATGGATGTAGCATCATCTTTATTCTCTTGGTTTCCTATTGGAGCAATGCTTCTAACACCTATAATAGGATATTTCCTGGATAAAAGAGGATATGGAGCTTCGTTAATGTTTTTTGGAGCAGTATTATTAGTTATTTCTCACCTAATTTTTGCATTGGTCCCAGCAGAATCATTTAATATGTTTACCGCTGTTTTAACTATTGTAGTATTAGGTACAGCATTTTCTTTAGTTCCGGCATCTATGTGGCCATCAATTCCTAAAATTATAGAAGATAAACTTTTGGGTTCTGCTTATGGACTTATCTTCTGGATTCAGAATATTGGTCTAATGGCAGTGCCAGTTTTAATAGGATGGGCACTTACCGCATCTAATCCTGGAGTTGCTGAAACAATTGCTGCGGGTGGAGTAGCTAAATATGACTATACAATTCCAGAGTTTATTTTTGCTGGCTTTGGAGTATTGGCTATGGTGTTGGCATTAGTGCTTAAAGCTGTTGATAAGAAAAATGGTTATGGACTTGAGTTGCCAAACATTGTAAAGAAAAATAAGAAAGATAAATAGATTTTGGAATAGAACTAATATATCTTAAATAATTATTATTAGAAAGCTCTTGTTTGTCAAGAGCTTTTTTGTATTTTTATGTTTTATAAAACTTAATTTTTAAATGCTATGAAGAAAATCACTGTTGTTTTATCGTTTCTATTGATTGTTGCCTCGCTTTTTTCACAATCTATCTTGTGGAAAGTTACTGGCAAAAAAATTAAATCGCCTTGTTATTTGTATGGTACGATACATATTCAGGATAAGAAAGTTTTTGCTTTTGACCAAACTGTAACAACTGCTTTTGATGAGTGTGATGCGTTTGCAATGGAAATTTTAATGGATGATATTGACCCAAACGAAATTAAAACAGCCATGTTTATGGAGAAAAAGACTATTAAGGAGTTTTTGACTGATGAACAATATAATATATTAGATAGTATTGTTAAAGAAAAGACTGGCACTGGCATGTTTATGTACAATAAAATGAAACCATTTTTTCTTAGTTCCCAGCTAATGCAGATGGGACTTAAACAGGATATGGAAATGCCACTCGACCTTTATTTTCTTGATAAAGCCAGAAAAGCTGGTAAATCGTGCTATGGTGTCGAAAAATTCATGAATCAAATTAATGCTATTGATGCAATAAGTATTCAGGACCAGGTCGATATGTTGTACGAGGGACTTACAGATACATCAAGTGTAAATAGCGATGTGCAATTTGAGGAGTTGGTGCAAGCTTATCTAAATTTTGATATGATTAAATTATTCGATGTTAGTAATGACACGGCTTTGCCAAAAGAATTTAATAAAGCGTTTTTGGTTGATCGAAATATAGGAATGGCTAAAAATTTTATAAAAATTGCTAAAAAAGAAAGCTTGTTTTGTGCTGTGGGTGCTGCTCATCTCCCAGGAGAAAAAGGTGTGATTGAACTACTGCGTAAAAAAGGATATGCTGTTGAACCTATTCCATTTACTTGGAAAATTGAAGTTGAAGAGATACAAGAAAAGTAATCATTAGTTAAACCCGATTTTAAAACCATGAAAAAAATATTTCTTTTAAGTCTAGTACTTTTCGTTTCAATAAGCTCTTATGCACAAGTAAATAAAAAGCTTGTAATGAAACATCTTGCTGAGGTTTGTGATACAAGTAATATTTATCGAGATGTTATTATTACAAATGCTGATGCTCACTCATGGCCAGCACTAAGTAATTATCAAATCGAAAAGTCGTTTTATTATTCATATTCTTATTATCATGGCGAAACGCTCCGAATGATTTCCGAAGATGCTTTTATGTCAGCAATAAAATTTACCAAGTATTATATATATGATGACTTTCAAAATTTGCTCTTTTTTGTTTATGAGTGCCACGATTGTGGCGAACTTATTTTAAAGTTTGATGGAGATAACGTTGAGACGATTAAATCCTCCAATCAGGCATTATTGAACGAAAATTATTTTCTTGATTCTAAGAGTTTTAATGCTGATAGCATAAAGTATAATGCTAAATCAATGTTGAGATATTGTAAATTGTTGTGGGAACTTCCTGATTATAACAGCGAAACCGAATATATTAGAGAAAAGTTTAAAGAAATAAATTCAATGCACAATTTGCTTGAACGAAAATCAGGTGGTGTTATAGGATATTATGCTGATAATAAGCTTGTTAAAATAGTTGTCAAAGCAACATCTTATCGTGAGTATTATATTGATAAAGGGAAATTGATTTTTGCATATTATCCTAAGACCGAGCAAAAGGAGGATATTCGTGTTTATTTTTCGGGAAAACCTTATAAAGTAATTTATGGTAAAGAAAATTTATCAAAAACTGCTAATGGTTTTCATGATATTGCCAATAAGGTGCAAGAAGATTTTAACGAAGTAATTTTAAAATTATAAAAAAAAAGCGGCATTGCCGCTTTTTTTACTTCTCATTTGCATGTTTAACAATAATAGTGTTACCTTGAAATTCTGTTTCGTTTAGTTCTGCAATGGCTTTTTCTCCCATTTCGTCTGATTCGAGTTCTACAAATCCAAAACGTTTAGATCTCCGGGTTTCACGATCCATAATTACTTTTGCTGAAATAATAGGTCCGTAATCAGCAAATAAAACTTTTAAATCTTCTCCTTTAGTTGAAGGGTGAAGGCTAGCGACAAATACATTCATAAAAAATAAATTTAGTAAAAACAATATTAATTATGGATTTGTAATTAATCAGGGTTAAGTGCTTAATTCAATTCCAAGTGCAAGTTACAAAATTTTTTAATTCAAAAACGATTTTTTGTTAAAAAAATGCAATTAAAGGGGAAATTTATCATAAATATAGTAGTTTTTTGATGAAAGTGTTTAAACTTATATCAAAAATCGTAAGTTCAACTTAGAATTATATGTTATTTTTTGATAAAAGTTATTGTGTTTTTAGAAAGATCAATGATTTCTTTTTTGTATAGAGAGCCTAAAGCTTTTTTAAAATTCTTTTTTGAGATACCAAATGTTTTGTAAATAAGTTCAGGAGCACTATCATCATTGATATTCATGTGTCCATTGTTTTCCTGCATATAGCTTATTATTTTAGATTCAAACTCGGATATGTCTGAGGCATCGTTTTTGAACAATCTCAAATCGAGTTTATTATCGTCTCTAACTTTATGTACAATCGCATTTAATTTTGTGCCAGGTTTTAGATTTGTGAAAACTTCGTTATCATAAAACAAACCTTGAAATTGATTGTTTACAACCGCATTATATCCTAATTGAGATTTATTGAGTATTAGAGCCTCAACTGATTGGCCCTCCTCAAGATTTGTAGGCTCGGATGACAAAAACTTTTCGTATTTCATACTCGCAACAGTACGCATTGTGAGAGGATCGATATATATATATACAATATAGTATTTGCCAAATTCGGGCGTTTGTTTTTGCTCGGCAAATGGACAAAACAAATCTTTGTCCATTCCCCAATCTAAAAATGATCCTATATTTGTGTTGGCAACAACTTTAAGTCGAGCAAATTCTCCAGCTTCTGCGTACGGACGACCGTGAAATCCACATAATTTATTTTCATTATCGTAATAAAGAAAAACTGTAGTTTGGTCTGCTATGCTAAATTTTAGCACCAAATCGTTGTTTACAACTTCAACTATACCCAAATTTTGGGCATCACAATAGAGTTTATCACCCTCAATTTTAATTATTTCTAATTTATATGTTTTGCCTGGCTCAATCATAAAACTTTTTTTTGTAAAGATACGTTAAAATCTTATTTTTTGTTTTTTTCTGCCAGTTTCTTTAGTACTTCTTCTTGGGTTGCGGCAGGTAAGGCTTCGTATTGATAAAATTCCATTGAGTAGTTTGCTCTACCCGATGTGATATTTCTTAATTGTGTTGCATAGCCAAACATTTCCATTAGAGGTACTAAACCAATAATTTTTTGAGAGCCTTTTCTGTAGCGTCTCATCGATTCGATTTTGGTTCGTTTACGATTGAGGTTGCCAACAACATCGCCAATATATTCATCAGGTGTGTTTACTTCGATTTTCATTACAGGCTCTAAAAGTTGTGGCGTGGCTTTCATAAATCCTTGTCTGAAACCAGCTTGTGCACAAACTTGAAACGCCATATCAGAAGAGTCTACTGGATGAAACCCTCCTTCAAATAATACTATTTTAACATCAACAATCGGAAATCCTGCAATAACGCCTCTTTCCATAATTTTTTTAATCCCTTTATTAACAGAAGGAATATACTCACTAGGTATTTTTCCACCTTTTATCATATCAATAAATTCGTATCCTTTGCCTGTATTTGGTTCCATCCTAAATACGGTATGAGCATATTGACCTTTACCGCCTGATTGTTTAGAGTGTTTATAGTTTACTTCAGTTATCTCGGAGATAGTTTCTCTGTATGCAACTGATGGCTCTCCAACTTCAACGTCAAGTTTAAACTCATCTTTAAGTCGATCAACAATAATTTCAAGATGTAATTCGCCCATCCCTGAGATTATTGTCTCTTCAGTTTCGTCATCATATCTAGCATTAAAAGAGGGGTCTTCATTTATTAGTCTAGCTAATGCTTCGCCAAGTTTATCTTTATCTTTTTGGTTCGATGCTTGTATTTTTAATTCAATTACTGAAACTGGAATATGTATTGCTTCTAATAACAATTGATTATCAATATCACAAAGAGTGTCGCCAGTTTTTGTAGTTTTCATTCCCACAAGTGCAATGATTTCGCCAGGCCCAGCTTCTTTAATTTCTTCTCGTTCTTTTGCTTTAATTCTAAAAATACGTCCAATACGTTCAGTTTTCCCTTTTGTCGAATTGTATATTTGCATTCCACTATGTAGCTGACCTGAAACAATTCTGATAAAAGTTTGCTGTCCAACATAAGGATCGTTGATAAGTTTAAAAGCTAAAGCAGCAAATGGTTCTTTTGATGATGGGTTTCTAGTAATAGTTTTTTCTGGGTCATTTACATCATGTCCTATAATCGCTCCAACATCAATGGGAGAGGGGAGATACCGAATAACAGCATCAAGTAATAATTGAATTCCTATGTTTTTGTATGCTGCTCCAGTAAAAACAGGCGTTATAAGCAGTTTGAGTGTAGCATTTCTTACAGCATTCATAAGCTTTTCTGACGAAACTTCTTCTTCGTTTACAAACATTTCCATTATATCATCATCAAAATCTGCTACTTTTTCGATTATGAAATTTCGTGCATCTTCAGATTTTTTAACATATTCGGTAGGTATTGCTTTGATGTTTCTTTGATTGTCCTCAAATGTGAATGCTTCTCGTGTGATAATGTTAATTACACCTGTAAAAGTATCTTCTGAACCCATCGGTATTTGCATAGGAACAGGATTAGCATCTAAATATTTGCTTAACTGGAAAACAACATCTTCAAAATTTGCACCTGTGCGATCCATTTTGTTTATAAATGCAATACGCGGAACTCTGTATCGGTCTGCCTGATTCCATACTGTCTCGCTTTGAGGCTCTACTCCACCTACAGCACAAAAAACTGCGACCATACCGTCAATAACCCTTAGCGAACGCTCTACTTCAACAGTAAAATCAACGTGTCCAGGTGTGTCTATCAAGTTTATTTGATGATCGTCCCACTTACAGGTTATGGCAGCAGAGGCGATAGTGATACCTCTTTCTTGTTCTTGCTTCATAAAGTCCATTGTCGCCTGACCGTTATGAGTCTCACCAAGTTTTCGGTTGGTTCCAGTAAAAAATAAAATCCTTTCTGTTAAGGTTGTTTTTCCTGCATCTATATGAGCAGCAATTCCTATGTTTCGTAATTTGCTAATTGACATTTCTATATTATAATTTTTAATTCAAAAAAGGCTGCAAAAGTACTATAATTTTCGGTTCTATAATAAAAAACTTGTATTAGTTTGAAAAAATAAAACTCAAAGAGAAAATAATGCTTGTTTATAGTGTTTCTGTAATCCAGTTATCCAGTTATTCAATAATCCAGTAATCACACAGCATCAAACACGCTACCGCTCGTTTTTTTCATCGTGTGGTTGCAAGTATAACAGTAATTCAGTAACCACAAACGCTACCGCACGATTTTTTTATCGTGTGGTTGCAAGTATCACAGCATCACAATTCGGACATAGATACTAACTCTAATAAATTTCCTATCTTGAATGAAATACTCATTGTTCATACCTGTTTATAAAATATTACTAATTTATTTGTTCTTTAATTTTTTTTATTTTAATTTAGTCTAAAATTATTTACGCACTATGGATGTTAAAGAATATAATTTCCCAGTAAAGAATATCTTAACTGAATACCTTGAACGCAAAGGCTTTCGTAAGACTCCTGAACGTTTTGCAATTTTAGATGAAATATACACTCGCAATGGACATTTTGATATTGAAAGCTTATATATATCGATGAAAAATAAAAATTATCGTGTTAGTCGTGCCACCTTATACAATAATATAGATATTTTACTTGATGCCGGACTAGTTACAAAACACCAGTTTGGCAAAAATATGAGCACTTATGAAAAAGCTTATGCTTGTATTCAGCATGACCACATGATTTGTACTAATTGCGGAAAAGTTATCGAGTTTTGCGATCCTAGGATTGAAGAAATCCAGAAAACAGTTTCAAAAGCTAATGATTTTGTGATTTCGCATCATTCTCTTTATTTTCATGGCTTGTGTAGCGAGTGTAAAGTAAAAAAAGAAGAATAAATAAATTAGTAATATTTTTAAAATGTTATCGCAAATTTAGTAGAGGTAGCAGTTTACGGCTTTTGTTTATTAAGAAGTTCGCTGCAGATTTTGATCTTTGCTTATCTTTAGCGCTGTGGAGCAGGTTACAGATTTAGTTCTTTAATTAAATGAACTAATGAAATACTAAAATCTTTTATAAATCATCAAATTTCATAATTAAAAGTATTATCTTGTGCGACTGTTAAATTGATTGATTTTTTAAGAAATGAATTCATTTTAATATTACTGATTATGAGTTAAATGATTAGATTTTAGGTTTTAAAGATTAGATTATAATGAAAATTGATGTTTTATTAGGATTACAATGGGGTGACGAAGGAAAAGGTAAAATAGTAGATGTTTTAACTCCCAAGTACGAAATTATTGCTCGTTTTCAGGGTGGACCAAATGCTGGACATACCCTCGAATTTAATAATATTAAACATGTTCTTCATACTATTCCGTCAGGGATTTTTCATGAAGATAAAATGAACATAATCGGAAACGGTGTCGTGATTGACCCTGTTATTTTGATGAATGAAATTATCGAAGCCGAAAAGGTAGGTGCAAATCTAAGAAGCAATTTATATATTAGTAGAAAAGCACAGTTAATAATGCCCAGCCATCGTATGTTAGACAAAGCTTATGAAGAGCAAAAAGCTGATAATAAGATTGGCTCTACTTTAAAAGGTATCGGTCCAGCTTATACCGACAAAACTGCAAGAATTGCTATTCGTATTGGTGATATTTTTTTAGATGATTTTATTCTTAAATATAATAGCACCAAAACACATCACAATAAAATTTTTAAAGGCTACGAATTTGATGGTAATAATGATGATTACGAACAAAAGTGGTTTAAAGCAATTGAATTTTTAAAAGAATTTCAATTTATTGACTCCGAAAAGTTTATTAACGAGGCTTTAAATGAAAAACGAAGCATTCTTGCCGAAGGTGCTCAAGGAACTTTGCTTGATATCGATTTTGGTTCATATCCTTTCGTAACTAGCTCTAATACAACTAGCTCGGGAGTTTGTACAGGTTTGGGAGTTTCTCCGCACAAAATAGGAGCTGTTTTAGGTATATGTAAAGCATATTGTACTCGTGTTGGTAGTGGTCCATTCCCTACAGAACTTCATGATGAAGATGGTCAAACTCTGCGTGATAACGGTAACGAATATGGCTCTACAACTGGCAGACCTCGCCGTTGCGGTTGGTTGGATATGGTTGCTCTGAAGTATTCAATTATGCTTAATGGAGTTACAAAACTTATAATCACAAAAGCCGATGTGCTTAGTGGTTTCGATACGATAAAAGTTGCTGTTGGATATAAAATAAATGGAGAAGTAATAGATTATATGCCGTATGAAATGACGGATAAGCTTGAGCCTATTTACGAAGAGCTGCCTGGTTGGAAATCAGACATAACAAACTGCAAAAAAATTGAAGACTTACCTGTAGAATTAAGAAACTATATTAAATACTTAGAAGTTCAAACAGGAGTTAAAGTTAAATATTTATCAGTAGGACCAGATAGAACACAAACTATTAAAATTAAATAATTTCTTAATAAACATTTCTTGGTGTTTGAAAACGTTTCGAGTTTTGAGGGTTTTGGGTTTACTCGCTTCGCTCGTGAGCTCACCGCCAACTGGCGGCTCGGTTTGAGTTTCCGGTTTGTTGCTTGTTCGGATGCGATGTGCCGAGCCGAGGTGTTTGATTATTTAAATTATACTCGAAAAATAACAGATTTCTCCTTGCGGTCGAAATGACACGTATTAATATTATTGAATGGAGAGGCTTGGTGGCGGCAAAGCCGCCACCAAGCCTCTCCCTAATCTCCTAATAACAATAGTCATTTCGACCAACGGGAGAAATCTGTTTAACAACTTGATAATTTTACTAATTGTATGAAAATTGTTGAGCCCTCAACCCTCAGCCCGAAACTAATTAACTGAATTTCCTCACTTTTTTAAGTGTCCAAAAACATTTTGATTTATTAAATAAAATTTGTATATTTGTGTATTAAAATTATATAAAGTATGATTAGGTCTGTTACCAAAATATTAATTACAATTCTGATATTATTATTTGGTCTAAACTCGTTTGCTCAGTATCATTTGTATTTTTATATACCAGAATGTCCAAACCCAACAAGCATTGCTCCAGTTTTACAAGCAGATCTGTCAGTTTATCCTAAACCCGCAAGTAATTATGTGTTTGTAAGTTTTTCAGAAACAATAAGTAATGATGCTCAGTTTGATTTAAGCATTTATTCAATAAATGGCCTAAAAGTCTTTAGTCAGTCATATAAATCTGATGTAAACTCTGCAAATATCATAAAAATCAATACCGAAACATTTAAAGCTGGCGTTTATTATTTGCAATATAAGAACAAATATTTTACACGAACAGACAAAATTATAATAACAAACTAATGTTAAAACATTTTATCGCATATTGTATTATTGGATTAATCTTGATGTTTGCTACTTTTCACGTAGCTAATGCCCAACAAAATTATTGCGTTGGTGAAGAGTTTATTTTACATGCAGAATCGTATGTTAGTGGAGAACTACAATGGCAATATTCATTTGATAACATAAATTGGAATGATTATCTGGGTGCAACAGGCTTTTCGTGTACACTTATACTTGAAGAAGATGTGTATTTAAGATTGAAAATTACCGACCCCGAATGTATGCCCGAATATTACACTCCAACAAAACATATCGAATTATTACCTTTACCAAGCGACGCCAATGCTGGTGAAGATCAATTAAATATCCTTGGGACAACCACAGTACTTGCTGCAACCACTCCTGCTGAAGGAACGGGTTTTTGGTCAATTTCATCAGGTAGCGGAGGTAATATAAATGATGTTTATGCTAATAATAGTGTGTTTAGTGGAAATGCTGGCGAGACATATGTTTTACGTTGGTTGGTATTTACTACCCATTGTGGATATAATGAAGATAATGTAACTATTAGTTTTACCACTGCTGAAACATTTAATTGTGGCGAACCTTTAGTTGATGCTAGAGACTCTCAATCATATCCTACTGTTTTACTTGGCGGAAAATGTTGGATGGCTGCTAATCTGAATATTGGCACACAACTTACTGGAGCTACTAATTCCACAAATAATTCGCAAATAGAAAAGTATTGCTATGGTGATGATAATGGAAACTGTGATATTTATGGCGGCTTGTATCAGTGGGACGAAACTATGGCTTATTCAACAACCGAAAGTACACAAGGGATTTGTCCTACAGGCTGGCATATTCCTAGTGATGCCGAATTTAAACAACTAGAAATAAGTTTAGGAATGACTGAAGCAGAAGCAGATTTAAATAATACATGGCGAGGTACTTCTCAAGGTGTTGGAACAGCAATGAAAGAAGGGGGGAGCTCGGGTCTAAACATTCAGCTTGCAGGGAGAAAATCATCAAGCTTTGGATTTGTGGGGTCTGCTGGCTATATATGGTGTTCTACAGAAGGCATAGATTATTCTAGCGAAACATTTGCTATGAGGAGATGTTGGGGGACTCAAGCAGGTGTAGGTAGATATGACACATTTCCTAAAACTTATTCGTTTTCTGTTAGATGTGTTAAGGATTAATAATTAAAATTATTTTAAAATGAAAAATATTAAATTTCTTGTTGTAATTGTGATAATTAGTTTATTAGGTACTATTGGTTTTTCTTGTGATAAACCTGATGATCCACCCTCAGATGAGCAAATAGACTTAGTATTTACTTCCCTTACGGCCGATAAAGATAGCGTTGATGGTGGTAATACTGTTGTCTTAACAGCACAAGCATCTGGAAAAGATATTACTTACAGTTGGACAGTCTCTCTGGGATCTTTTTTAGGGAGTGGAAGCAAAGTAACTTATGTGCCATCTTCATGTACGTTTGGAGATATTACTATTGGTTGTGCTGTTAAAGATACTTATGGTAAAACTAAAACTAAAAACATAACTATCTATGTGCGAGGATAATAACTAATCTGTTCGCATTAAGTTCTGAAAATTTCTAAAATGAATAAAATAATTGTCTTAATATTTACTGTTTTAAGTTTTTTTATTTTTCCAAATGAACTTAAAGCCCAATGTTTTGCATCTCCTGGTAATCCTATTGCTGGAAGTGCTAATGTTGGTATTCTTCAGCCTCGAATTACAAGAGCAGTAGTATTTTATAGGTATTCATTTGCAAATCAATATTTTGAAGGCAATAATGCTATTGATTATGATTTACCTGCACGAGTATCTAGTGCAAATTATAATTATGTTGGTTTTAATGTCGGAAGAGGAATAACAAGAAGGTTTACTCTTGAATTAGAAGCTGGTTACTTTATTAATAAAACACAAAATTATACATATTTAGATTTTTCTGATAGAGGATTTGGACTTTCAAATGCAGTGATAAGTGGTAAATATAATATTTATAAAGATGTGGTAAGAAAAACTGAAATTTCTGTGAGTGGAGGAATTAAAATGCCATTTACAACTAAACCTCAAGAAGTGGATGGGGTAAGATTAGGAATAGATACGCAACCCTCAACAGGACATTTTGGATCAATTCTTCAGGCTATATTTGTTAAAGAACTTGAAGGACCAAGTATGCGTTTTATTTTGTTAGGTAGGTGGGAGAAAAACTTTAATGAAAATAAATTAAATTATCTCTTTGGAGACGCTATTACAACTTCTCTGTTTGTTTCAAAACATTTAGCAAACAGACATACTGAGTTAACAAAAGATATCACGGTAATTTTACAATTAAGACACGAATACCGATTCCGAAACTTATCTGGTGGAAAAGAAATGCTTGGTTCGGGAAGTAATATTTTATTTATTGCACCACAAATAAATTATAATCATAATATGGTGTGGAATTTCTCACTAATTTATGACTTTCCAATTTATAGATATTATAACGAAACACAACTTGGTACATCGTATGCTATATCGTTTAGTATAACTCGAGATTTTGGATTTGGTATGTAATCAAAATAAATAGGATAGGAGTAGTACACAATTATTGGATGTTTTCGTTCAAAACACTAAATTCCCTCTAAATTTCTTATTACTTCCTCAATATTTCCTGAAGGTCTATCAGCATTTGAGTTAATAATATTCCCTTGTTTGTCAAGCAAAATAAAGCGTGGAATTCCTGTAATTTTAAAATAATTACACAAATCATTATTCCAGCCTCCTGCATGTAGTTGGGTACCTTGCATGTTTTTTGTTTGAAGCATATTTATCCAATCAGCACGATTTTCATCAATCGAAATTCCGATAATTGCAATGTTTTTATCGGCAAACTTTTGTTTTAAACTCTCCAATGCTGGTATTTCTCTTATGCAAGGACCACACCATGCTGCCCAAACGTCTATATAGACATATTTCCCTCTAAAATCACTTAAACTGTATATTTTTCCTTCAATATCTGGAAAAGACCAGTTGACTGATGCTTGTCCTTTAGCAAGTTTGTTGTATTCCGAAAATATTTTGTTTAATTCTGTAAGCTGGACTTTATTGGTAGCCATATCTTTATAAACCGAATAAATTTCAACAATACTTTCGGCACCATAATATGAAATAAATTCTTTAATAAAATTGTAATAGACATATTCTCTAACTGTATTTTCAATAAAAAGATTATCTATTTTTCCAAAATAAAAATCTGCATATTCAGTAGCTGAGGAAAACTCGACTTTTTTACCCTGTAAGTCTTTGGTTAAAAGATATGGAACGAAGTTTTGTACAAATGGTTTAAACTCAGTTAATTGTAGCATTTTTGGATTGTTTATATCGAGGCTTCCCGTTAAATTATCTAATATTATTTCTACCTCGTCAATGTTTTTATTAGAAGAAATTATTGGAGTATAATAAGTTAAAATGAGAGTTGCTGTAAGTAGGTCTAGTCTTTTGGGTTCTAATTTTACAAACTCTGGATATTTTTCAGTATTGTTTTTTGCGAAATTCTCAAACCTTGCTTGCATTGTACTAAAAAGCTTATCTAAAGATGCTAAAAAGATTTTATAATCTGCTGCATAAAGGAATTGCTCACTATTAATGCCTGCATTTTGCATTGCTTTGCTCTGTTCGGCTAAGTAGTTGTTAACAATTTCTTCACTACCCGAAAAACTAAGAGTATTAGAAAAATCAGTAGCATTTGCATTGAATTTTATATTTGATTTGGGTAAACAATATATCATGGTTTGGTTTCGTCCGCTGAGAAATGATACTACAGTTGGTTGAGATAAGATTAGTTTTGTGGTAAATTCGCCATTCTCGTTTGTTTTTATTGTATCTGTTATCGAATTGTACGACAAATAAATTAAATTTTCTTTGTTGTTTTCAATTTTTCCATAAATTGTTGATAGATTTTCATCTGTTTTTGTCTCTTTTTCCTTGTCAGTTTTAGGATTACATGCAATAACAATCGAGGCACTTACTAAAATCATTATCCAAATTTTTTTCATAATATCCTTATTTGTTTATCGTACAAAGTTAATAAGTTTTTTTTATTTTTTTAGGTATAGTTTAAATTGTAGCGAAGTCTATTATCAAAAATAAATTTAGTAACAGCAAACTTTTCGCATCTAAAAAAGTTTATTAAATTTGACTGATTAATATATTGGTGCTTTCTTGCGATAATTTATTTATTATAATACCTTAAATCCGCAAGGATTTTTTTATCCATGTTTTTTTGATTGATTTTGTTTTTTAATTGATTTAATAATTGATGTTTTGTGGATATTTCCTA